>Ga0182745_1000381_pt1 | contig 51606 bp, 37 predicted proteins | sample eDN3rd30CKraftBY_FD_128523 | JGI IMG/M metagenome (GOLD analysis project Ga0182745, IMG submission 128523) | Enriched backyard soil microbial communities from Emeryville, California, USA - eDNA 3rd pass 30_C Kraft BY (version 2) (version 2) | ecosystem: Environmental > Terrestrial > Soil >... | reverse complement strand
ATCAGGATTCGCACCGCCCACCGAGAAGCCCCACGCCATGCGCGATGCGAACGACAGCGCGCCGCCGGTGTACGCCACGTCCTGGTGATAGTTAAACGGCGTGACGGTCGGCGCGATCGCCACCAACGCCGGCGCACGCAGATGAGCGGACAGCCACTGCGCCGATGCGAGATAGGACCCACCCTTCATCCCCACTTTGCCGGTCGACCACGCTTGGGCGCCGAGCCACTGCTGAGTGTCGAAGCCATCGTTGATTTCGTTGATATAGGGATAGAACGCGCCTTCGGAGTTGCCGCGTCCTCTCACCTGCTGATGGACGAAGACATAACCGTGTTTCACCCAATCCTTCGCTTCGGCCGGGCCCGACGGCCCACTGCCGTACGGATCACGCATCAGAATGACGGGATACTGGCCGGGTTGCGCTGGGCGATAGATGTCGGTCGAGAGGCGAATGCCGTCGCGCATCGGCACCATCACCTGGCGCTCGACCTTGATTGTGTCCTGCGCCCAGGCGGACACGATCGCCAGACCGGCGACCAGACCCAAGACCCACTTGCTTGTATTCAACATCGAATCCTCCGCTAAAACGGCTGAAGGCGTCGCAATGCCTCGCGATAACGGTCCGCGTCGTCGTACGCCGAGCCTGCGCTCGAGCTGGCGCTCAGTGCCCTTTCATACGCCTGGCGCGCCTCATCGACGCGACCGGCCTGCTCAAGCATTCGCGCGAGCTGAGCATGTGTTTCGGGGAGATAGGGGTAGTCGGTCGCGCTTCGTCGCCAGGCCGCGAGTGCGCCCTCCACGTCCTTCTTCTTCCACAGCGCCTGCGCGGCTCGATGCATGACGGACGGTGGCGGTGTGACGGTGAAGCCAAAGCGCTTCGAGAGAGATGCGTAGTGCGCGTCGATCTCAGCGACCGTGGGCTCGAAGGCGCCTACCTGCAGAGGGTTCGACAGGGTCCAGCCTTCGAACAACCACTCCAATCCATCGTAGATGGCGCGATGGATGGTGCTGGCATGCGTATCCTGCGGATACTCGCGATGAGTCCAGCGCCCCTGCACCGGGTTCGCCTGCAACTTTGCGATCAATGCTTCCGTGGCCGTGCGAATGCCGTAGTCCGTGCCGGACCAGCTGAGGAACAACGGTGGCGCTTGTCGCAAGCTGCGGAGGTTCTGTTCGAGCTTGGCGGTGACGACGGCGTCACCGTTCAAGGCCGGGCTCATGGCGAAGTAGGCTTGGAACGCATCGGGTCGATTGGCGAACGCGAACGCAGTGAACAATCCGCCATCGGAATGGCCGGCAAGTACCCGATACGGCGCCGCTCGGTAATGGGCATTCGTCCACGGAATCAGTTCGTTGGCGATGAAGGCGAGGAATTTGTCCGCGGCGTGCACGCCCTCGCGCTCCGGCTTCGCGGTCGCCGGAAGAAAATCGCGAGAGCGGTCGGTGTTCACGATGGCGACCAGGATCATTTCCGGCATGCGCTCGATCCAGCTCGACGCCAGGAATTGCAAAATGCCGGCCACGTGCAGGAATTGTTCGTCGCCGTCGAGCAGGAACAGCACGGGATACGAACGTTTGGATTGTTCGTAGTGCTGCGGCAACGAGACGATGACCCGGCGTTGCTCTTGTAACGTCGTCGACCACAGCGTTCTGCTGTGACCGGCGATCACTAGCGAGCTCAGCTGCGTTTCGCCAGCGTCCGCGAACGGCGGCGCCAAGACCGCCAGACCCAGTACAGCGACGACCAGCAACCGTCTCATGCCGCCGAGCGCGCCTATGGTGGACGCCGAGCAGGCCATGGGTCAATGGCCTGCCGCGATCTCTTGATATTTACGCTGATACTTCTGGTACAGGCGCTCGTGATGATTGTCCTTTAGATCGACGCTCTTGCCCTCGATCCACGCCAGCTCGACGCGGTTCTCCGGCACCAGGGCATCGCCGTTGGCGACGAACAAGGTTGCGGCCTTGCCGACATCGAGCGAGCCGAGTCTATCGGCGACGCCCAGAATTTCGGCCGGCGTCAACGTGATCGCGCGCAAAGCCGCCTCGTCGCCCAAACCGTACGCGGCATACGTCGCCGCAACCGTTGGCAACCTGACGGCCGACTTCGCATTGCCACCCGGATTGGCGATCGCCAACTTCACACCAGCAGCAGCAAGAATGCCGGCAGCGGCATAAACATCACCGTAGCCGTCGCCGCGAGTCTTGGGAAAAGAGCTGATTAGGATCAAAGGCACCTTGCGCGCGGCAATTTCCTTCGCAACCAACTGAGATTCCCAATCGCTGACCAGCAGGATGCGCAGCTGCTCCTTCTCGGCAAACGCCAGGGCAGCACGAATCTGTGAGGCGTCATTGGCATGAATCGCCAACATCATCTTACCTTCGAGCACCGGCGTCAGCGCCTGCAATCGCAAGTCGGGACTTGCAACCTCGCCGGCGCGCTGCGCTGACGCATAGACACGCGCCTGCTCCATGATCTGATCGAGTCGCTGACGCATCGCCGGCTTGTCAGGCCAATACAGATGCATGGCCACGCTGCTGACAATGGTCATTTGCTGACCGGTCCACCCCTGCGGCTTCATCAATGAGGATTGACCGGCGAACAAGCCGTCATCGCGCACCTGAGGAACGATGAGCGCCGTCAATATGCCGGCTGCTCTGGCCACCGGCCACTGGGCCGTGTCGGGATTGACCGCAATCTCGCTGTGAAGATTGGCGTTGTTCTCGCCGGTCTCGGCAAAGTCCCGCGAGGCCGGGATCAGCAAGTACTCGACCAGCCCCAACGTACTCACGGAGTGGATCAGTCCGGGGTACACGCGCTTACCGGCGACATCGATGCGTTGGGCGCCCGCCGGCGCGTCGACCTTGGCGCCGATCGCGGCGATCTTGCCGTCGCGAATCAACAGCTCGCCGTGTTGAATGACGCCATGACTGACGGTGTAGAGGTCCGCCCCGGTCAACAGGACTGACTGCGACGGCGGCGCGGCACCAGCAACCGTGGCTTGCACGAGCGCCAGCAGACCCATCAACAGCTTAGAGCAGCTCATCGTGCACCCCCGCCTTGTCGGATACGTGTGACCAATCGTTCACGCTCGCTGGCAATGCGCGCGTGTTCCTGCTTGTCAGTATCGCGATCGAAGTAACGACGGCCGTCGATCCAGGTCTGAAGTGCGATGGCGCGCGGTGACAACGGATTGTCGCTCCACACGACGAAATCGGCGTCCTTACCCGGCTCCAGCGAACCGATCGTGTCAGCCACGCCCATCTGCTTGGCCGGATTCAGCGTCACCAGGCCCAAGGCCTCGGTCTCGCTGAGCCCGCCATAGCCGACGGTATAAGCCGCATCGAGATTCAAGCGCGGCACGGTGTTGGCTGTGCTGTCAGAGCTCAACGACACCAGCACGCCCTGCTTCACCATCAGCGCCGCGTTGTAAATGGTGAATTCATCCGCTTCCAGCTTCGTGCCCCAATAGTCGACGAAGGCGGATGCGCCGGCGCCGGCAGCCGCCATTTCGTCCGCAACCTTGTATCCCTCCGCAATGTGATGGAACACAGGCTTGACGCCATACTCGCGCGACAACTGAATGAACGCGGAGACTTCGCTCTGACGATAGCTATGTATGTGCATCGTGCTCTTGCCCGCCAGGATCTCCGCGGTCGCCTCCAGCCGCAGGTCGCGACGTACCGGCGGACCGTTCTTATCGGCCAGCCGCGCCATATAAGCACGCGCGTCCTCGAATGCCTGGTGCACGCTTTCCTGCACGCCCATACGTGTTAGCGGATAGCGCTTGCCCATGCCCCAGGCGGCCTGCTTGGAGTTCTCTCCCAGCGCCAGCTTCATCGAAGGCGGCGCGCCGGCAATCTTCAAGCCTTCGCCGTCGCTGCCCCAGCGCAACTTGATGGCCTGCGACTGGCCGTTGATCGGATTGGCCGAGCCTTGTAATAGCAGTGCCGAAGTGACACCGTCGGTCAGCTGACGATAGATGGTGATATCGCTGGGCTTCAGGATGTCGGAGTTGGTGACTTCACTGGTCACACTATCCGAACCCTCGCCGTAGAGATTGCCGCGATTGAGCGCGATATGCGAGTGTGAGTCCACCAGGCCGGGCGTGACGTGCAACCCTTTGCCGTCGATCTGTGCCGCTGACGCCGGTGCCTGCAGGTCCCTGCCGACCGCTTTGACGCGGCCACGCTCCACCAATAGATCCGCGTCGGTCACTCGGCCTTGCGGCCCTTGTGTCCAAATGGTCGCGCCTTTGATCAGCACCGACTGCGGTTGCTCGGGCAGCGACACACGACCGTACTCACCCGCGGGATAGCGCAGTACACCGGGCAGCCGCGGCTTGGTGACAGAAGCGCTGAATTGTCGTACGGACGTGGATTCGCTCAGCACCTGACGCTGACCATCGATCCATACTTCGTAAATCTTCGCGTCCCGGGCACGAAACAAATCGGCATCGGCGACCACCAGCTGCGCACGATAACCGGCCTTGAGCGAACCAAGGCGATCATCGAGACCGAGCATCCGCGCCGGCGTTGCAGTCAACGCGGCCAGTGCAGCCTGCTCATCCAGGCCGTGCGCGACCGCATCGCGAACCTGCGGCCAGAAATCGCGCGACGGATTCTTCAGACCAGTCGCAGTGAAGGCGAACGGCACACCGGCCTCGGCCAACACTCGCGCGTTGAATGGCGCCCATTCCCAATGTTCCAGCTCCCCTAGTGGCACCTTCTGCGCGTCGTCGTCATTGCCGACGGCCGGCGCCGATGGATAATTCAGCGGCACGATGACCCGAGTGCCCAGGCGCTTAAGCTGCTGAGCATAGCGATATTCGTGACCCGTGCCATTCACGACCCAGTTCAACTTGAACTCGTTCGCGATGCGCCAGGCACGCTCCAGATCGAGCTCGTCGGTGGAATCGAACATTACCAGCTGGCGTCCCGCAATCGCCGGCTGCAAAGCCGACAGTTCCAGCTGCACTTCGAGCGGCTTTGCATTCTTATGCTTGGATTGCCACGCCAGATAGTCGCTCTGCCAATGCGCATCGAGGAAGGTCTGACGGAGCAACGCCGTCGCCCCGCCCGAGAACACCGGATATTGCTCGGACGCTTTGACATTCGTTTCGAACGCGACGCTCTGAGCCACTGCCGGCGCGACGACCGCCTCACGCAAGCGCTCAGTCGTGGCAGTCGTCAGCACGGCCGCCTGACCGCGAAACACTCCGTAGCGTGGTTGAGACACCACGCTGGTGAAGCCCAACTGCCGGAACGATTCGGCGGCGGCGGCATCGGGTTTGAGTTGTCGAAGCAGCGCGTCTTCGGATCTGACTTTCGAGAATTCGTCCTTGGGTGCAGATATGCCCTTCTGACCGTAGTCGGTGTGGGCATCGATGAAGCCCGCGAACACGGTGCGACCTTGAAGGTCGAGCACACGCGCGTCGCTGGGAATTTTTGTCTTCGTACCGACCGACACGATGACACCATCGCGAATCATCAGCACGCTGTCTTCCAGCACTTCACCCGGTCTCACCACCAGGCGCGCGTGAGTGAGTGCATACACGGTGGAGACGCCGGGCACCGGGTCCACCGTCATGATCTGGTCGGCTGCAGCTCCCCACGAGACCGACAGCATCGTTGCTGCCAGCATGACGGCTCTCATCGATGTCATCGTTATGAATTCCGCGAATGGACTGGATTGGGAACGATGCGTCGGAAGGCGGCCATCCGACGCATCGCGACTCGAGCGAGGCGAATCAGAACTTTGCGCGGGCGCCGAAGATGAAGCTACGCGGCTCGCCGTACCAATTCGCCGCGACCAGGGCGCCGCCGGTCAAGCCCTTGTAGTAGGTCTTGTCGAGCACGTTGTTGACGTTCAGTGAGAGCGACCAGGTCGGCGACAGCTGATATTGCAGCATTGCGTTCACCAGCGCGTAGCCGCCCTGCCTGGCCTCGTAGGCGGAGGGCGCACCGTCGTACAGGCCGCTCACCGGATTGTAGGCAAACACAGTGCCGGTGTTGAACTGCTCGCTCTGCACCGTCAAACCGCCGCCCACCGTCAGCTTGCTCTCCAACACCGGCAGACGATACGTGGACCAGAGCTTGAACAGATGTTTCGGTGCGATGCTCCGGAACAAGGCGCCGGTGCGCTTGTTCTCGTTGTCGTTGTACGTGTAGCCGGAGAACACCGACCAGTTCGGCAATACTTCACCGGACAGCTCCACGTCGACGCCCTGGCTCTGGATCTCGCCCATATCGAGATAGCAGCAGTTGCCGGTGTAGGCACCGCCGAGGGTCAGGGGATAGCGGATATCCTGTTCGGCTTCGCCGATGCGCTCAGTGCGATACAATGCAAACGACACGTTCAGGCGTCCGTCACGCAACGATGCCTTGGTTCCGATCTCGTAGTTGCGTCCGGTCATCGGCTCGAGCGGTGTGCCGGGCAGCGGTCCGGCCAGGTTCTGCGCCTGCGAACGATAGATCTCGGTGTAACTCGCGTAGACGGTCCAGTTGCGATTGACAGTGTAGAGCAAGCCGCCGTACGGAGTGAATACACCCGTGTCCGCGTAGCCGATGCCGCCGGTGCTGATCACTGCACCGGCCGCGTTGTAGTTCTGTGATGGGCGCCGGAACTTATAGTCGAAATAGCGGCCGCCGAGGATGACTTGCAGCGGCTCGAAGATCTGCAATTGCAGTTTGCCGTAGATGCCCTGCTGGCGGGTCTGGTTGTTGCCCGAGGCCGAGCGATACACCAGATCCGGATACGGAGTCTGCGAGCCGTCGAAATTCGAGAAATCGACGGCCGGTCCCCAGATCGACGTGGCGCCATTGACGGTGAACTGCACGCTCCTCGGCGAGGAGATATTGTCGCTGCTCATCTTGTCGTAGCCGAGTAGCACGACGTGTTGCTTGCCGAACAGATCGAACTTGCCTTGCAAGCTCACGTCGTAAATCGTTCGCTGCGAGTCGTAGTCATAGGCGCCGCCCAGGGTCAGGCCCGTGGTGGTGCCCGGCACGATGCCGGCGTTGCGAGTGACATCGTAGCCATAGACGCCGCCGTACAGCGTCTGAATGACCGAGTGCCCCTGTGTGGCGCTGCCGGCGAGCGTCCAGCGATCGCCGAACTTCTGCTCGAAACGAGCGAATCCTTCCTTCGCATGTGAGCGCCAATAGCTCCAGTCGGCCGCCAGCGATTGATCGCGCGGCAGGTTCAGCGACGCACCGGTCTTGTAACGCGGCAGGCCGACCTGCCAGGGATGCTGGTCGGTTTCCTCGTAGCTGCCGCCGATCATGACCATGGTCGAATCGGTTACGTCGCCTTCGACGGTACCGTAGAAATAGCTGCCTTTGTCATCCGCGCGGTCGTAGAAGAATTCGCGATCGTGATAGTTGGCCACTACGCGACCGCGCAAACGACCGTCGAATCCCAACGGCCCGGTGGCATCGATCTGCCCGCTGTAGTTGTTCCAGCTGCCGGCCGTCACATCCATCGTCATGCCAGGGGTGGACTTGGCGCGCTTGCGGGCCAGGTTCACCGTGCCGCCCGGATCGCCGCTGCCAGCGAACAGACCGTCGGCGCCGCGCAGCACTTCGACTTGCTCGTAGCCCGCGAGATTCGGATTGAAGTAGTAGCTGCGGCCCACTTCGACCGACGCGCCGTCGATCTGGATGTTGGTGATTTCGAAGCCGCGTGCGTAATAGGTGTTGGGGCGGCCGAATGAATCGGGCGTCACCGTCAGGCCCGGTGTCTGATCCAGCACGGCGCTGACCGACGTGAGCTTCTGCTCATCGATGCGGGCCTGGCTGATGATCGTGACGGCCTGCGGCGTGTCGAGCAACGTCTCACCACGCTTCATCATGGTGGTGGTGTCGATGCGGCGGCCGTTGACGATGACTTCCGTCAACTCTTCCGGCAGCGCGGTTTGTTTACGCTGTGTCGAATCGCTCGACTCAGCACCGGCACCGGAGCTGGCAATGCGGATCCGCGACGGGCTGCCCTGCGCGTTGCCGATCGCTTCGTTGCGGGGCCGGATCAGTACGACGGATTCCGGCGTGATCTCATAAACCAGGTCGGTACCGGACAGCAGCTGCCGCAGCGCCTGCTCCGCGGTGTAACTGCCGCTCAGCGCCGGGCTGATCTTGCCGGCCACGAACGCGGACTTATAAAACAAACGATAGTGCGAGGCCACTGCCAGCTGCTGCAAAGCTGCGTGCAAATCCTGCGATGGAATTTCCAGCTCGAAGCTGGCGACGGTATGTTCGCCATTCGCGGCGGTAGCGGCGAGAGGCGTTACTGCAATCGTACAGGCGCTGACCAGGGCAACTTGCAGCGCGCGGCGCAAAGTATTCATCTGAGATCGGCTCCCCGTGTAGTTGTAGCGAAGGGAGCTTCGAATCACCCCCTCCACTTGTTAACTACGCGCATGGGAACGTTTACCTCAGGCCACCTGCAAACTTTTTTCAGTTACTCAGCTTCACTCAGCGGGGACTCAATTTGATAGTGTCCGGATCGGAGTAGTCGGCGTTCACCGACAGATAAGCTTGCACCGCTTGCGCGAACGCACGCGTATCGCCGACTTCGAACACTCCGCTCACGCTCACCTCCGCCAGCCGCGCGTCGTCAACCTCGAGCTGTGCCTTCGAATAGCGATTGATGCGGCGGATCGCCGAGCCCAGCGGCTCGTCGTGAAAGATCACTCGGCCCTGCCGCCACGCCGTGGCTGCGGACAAGTCTGCGTTTGGAATCACTGTAACGGCACCCGCGCCAGTTACCTGTACCGCTTCGCCCGCACTGATCTCCAGTGCCTTCGGCGCAGCCATGCGAATCGTTTCCGTACCGAGGCCCGTGATGGCGACGCGGCCTTCGAGCATTGCCACGTGGAACTCGTTATCCAAATACTCGACCGTGAATACCGTGCCCAATGCGACGACGGCGTGATCGCCTGCGATCACTTTGAAGGGACGCGATGCGTCCTTCGCGACCGAGAACTGTGCCTGACCTTCGGCCAGCTCGACGACGCGAGCGTCGCGGGAGAACCGCACGCGCAACTTGGTCTTCGCATCCAATGTGACTTTGGAATGATCCTCGAGCTCGATCACCCGCTGCTCGCCGATGCCGGTGCGATAGCCGCCGTAAAACGGACCGTCGTCCGAAAACGACCAAATGCCACCCGCGACGGCCAGCGCGGCAGCCAACGATGCGGCGATCGAAGTGCTGCGTGAGAACGTCGACGGCACGAACCAGCGCCGGGCATGGGCCTTGCGCGCCCGGACCAACGCCTGCTCTCGCAGACTCATCAGCTCCGGCGAGCTCGCGTGTTCTCCGACCGCGCGCCAGGCGCGATCGACGCGATCCCGAGCGGCACGGACCACATGATCGTCACTCACTTCGAGCGCGCGGACACTATCGGATGAGCCGGTACGCGCGCGCAGGAACTCCTGAGCCGCACGCTCAGCCGCGTCTTCTGCCGTTCCCGGCTGCATTACCGGATCAGATGAATTCATGGTCATCGATCCGGCGTGCAAGGTGCGCGAGGGCCCTGCTCATGTGTTTTTCCACTGCGCTCACAGACACCCCTAGCATCCCAGCGATCTCGGTGTATTTCAGATGTTCCAAGCGATGCAGCACGAACACATCCCGTGTCCGCTCCCCCAGTTCGAGAAGCGCCGCGTGCACCCGATATAACTCTTCCTCGCTGACCACTATCCGGTCGAGCGTCGTGCCCTCGCTTACCTCGAGCGTGGATTCATCGTCCCAATCGACCTCGGCACCGCCGCGCACGGCGTTGCGCCGCAAGCGATCCCGCCATAGATTGATGGCCGCCCGGAAGATGTAGTTCTTGGCCTGCTCGTCCGACGTCCACTGCGCATGCTGTAGGGCGCGCACGATGACTTCGTGGGCCAAGTCTTCCGCGTCCGCCAGGGTCGGGCACCGGCGCCGGAAAAAACGCACCAGGGCCGGGCGCAGCTGCGTCACGGTCGCGGCGGAATTCAGGTCGGTTACGGCGTCGGAGCTCATGCACCCCTCGGGTCGATCGCCAATCCGGGGCGCGAAAGACAGGTCCGTCCGTAGAGTGCCTGCGTCTACCTGCCAGTTCAACCTCATGACTCGCCTGGGAAAAAATTTCACGTGGGTAATGGGGTAACCCCTGAGTGGTGCGTATTAGCTGCCGCCCTGGCCAGGCTTCCGGAGCACCTGAGCCTGGGCCCAGGACCGGGTCCCCGACAGGAACGGGGTGTCCTCGCTGCCCTTGAGGTACTTGTCGAGAAATTCCCGAGTCAGCACGTTGATGATCTCATGCGCCAGCCGAGGGTGCATGTACTGCTCCTCCCAGGACCGCAGCAGAATCCAGTCCGAGAAATGCCCGTGATGAGCCCGCTGTAAGGTCACATCGAACCAGTCCGCGTCGGTCTTCGAGAAGAACTGCCAGAGCAGACTGTTGGCATAGAGCATGGTCTCACGCTGCGCCGCGCTCTGGCCGGGTTTCAGGAATACCACGTCCTCGGACTGATGGATCTGCATCACCGGCCGGTGCGTGCCGGTCTTATAAACATCGGTGTAGAGCCAGCCGTCCAGATTGATGGCCGCTTTGATTCGAGGCTCGTCGCGGCTCGCCTGCAATGACAACGCCCCGCCCAACGACCAGCCTATCGAACCGACGCGGTCCAGATCGAGACGGCCGCGAAAACGATTGCCGGCCTTCGAGTTCATTGCCTGCAGGCGATCGAGCACGAAGCGAATGTCCTGGACGTGCAGCGGCATCATGCTCTGCGCGGACCGCTCGACTTCCAGACGAAAGGCATCGGCGCCGGTCATCGTCTCCCGCTCCGCCTTGGTCGGCTCCGGGTCGCCGGTGTCGAGCTTGTAGGCGTAGCCGTCGGGAAATCGTTCGATCCTGTTCAAACCAGTGTGGCCGATGGCGACGACCACATAGCCGTGACTCGCGAGATATTCCGCTTGAGAGGTGCCCGTGAAATGCGGATTACCGCCGCCCGGGTTGTAGATCACCACGGGGAAGGTTTGGTCACCAGCCAGCAGCGGCGCGTTCAACACCGACGTGGTTCGCACCGTCTTCGCAAACGGGAACCACTTGCCCACCTCGTCCGAATAGAGCTCCGGATGCAGAACATAGGGCGCTCTTGGGGAATTCGGCTTGACCGTGGCCGGATACCAGAACTGGACCATCAGATGCCGCTTGTCTTGCGGATCGTTGGTGGTCGGCTCGTCGCGCTGCTCGTCGATCCACATTTCTTCGAATGTACCCGTCGCGTGCGGGCCTCGCGGATCGCTGGCGAATAGGTCGACGCGCGGGCTGTCGTCGGCATGCGCAGGCTGCAGCCCCAAGGCGAGTAACGCGATCCAAAGCGCACGGCGAAATGTGATCATCGGAAACGGCTCCCCTGGTCGCACGTGATCAAGCGGGAGTCTCGAAGTCACTCCCTCACCTTGATTATTACGAACGAGCGCGGATTTTCCTCAGCGACTGGCGGCGCGCAACAAACTCGCCTACTCCCATTCGGCGTTGCCGCACACGGCGATCAGTTGGCCGGAGACATGCGCTCCGGCAGGCGACGCCAGGTGCAGGCAGATCGCCGCCACTTCCGCCGGATCGATCATGGTGCGCATGGACACGAACCGCAGGTTGTCGGCCAGCACCCGCTCGAACGACACACCTTGCTCGGCGGCTTGGTCCTGCAGCAGGCGCCGCCCTCTGGGATTGTCCACCATCCCCGGCAGCACGGCGTTGCAGCTGATGCCCAACGGCCCGAGTTCGCGCGCCAGGTTCAGCGTCAATCCATGCACGGCAGCCTTGGAAACCACGTATGGCAGCCGCTTGAGCATGCCGGTGCGAGCCGAAGTGGAGGAAATATTGATGATCACGCCCCGGCCGTTGGCACGCCACATTGGCAATGCCGCCTGCACGCACAGGAACATGCCGCCGACATTCACCCGCAGGGTACGCTCCCAGTCCTGCCACTCGATGTCCTGCACGTCAGCGATCGGGCCGGCGATGCCGGCATTGTTGACCAGAACGTCGAAGGTTCCATGCCAGCGGGCGTCGAGCTTGTGGAACAGGCCGTGCACCTGCTCCGGATCCGCCACATCGCACTGCAGAGCGTAGATGGATGGTTCTTCAGCTCGCACGATAGCAAGATGTTGCGGTGAATTGTCCGCGACGCAGACCAGTGCCCCCTCGGCGGCGAATGAACGCGCGATGGCCAATCCGATACCGGACGCGCCTGCGGTAACCACGACACGCTGTCCGGCAACGCTCCTCGAAGTGGCAATGCTCATGGCTTGGTTCCTTGTGCAGCGGGCATGATCGAAAGCGACAAGCTCGACCGGCGGTTTGGATCATGGTGAACGCTGTTGCGTGCGACACGCCAGCGCACCTCATCAAAATTGTTGCCGCCCGTGTTGAGATTGCGATCCCAACGCGGAAACCCGGCGCTGGCGATGTCCAGGCGAATACGATGTCCGCTGCGAATCCTGATGCTGGTGGCCTGCAGATCCAGGCTGAAGCGATACACCTGACCGGGCTGCATCCTGATCTCCCGATCCAGCCCCTGGCTGTAGCGCATGCGCATGATGCCGTCGAGCAATACCCATGAACGCCCCTCGGCATCCACCTCGCTGAGCCGGGCGACGAAGTCGGTATCGGGAGCATCGCTCGACACGTACAGCTCGACGCTCACCGGTCCGGTGATTTCCACGGGATGGGCCAGCGCCTCGGTGGTATATACCAGCGTGTCCTGGCGCATCTCGATGTCCGCGACATCGACCGGGCCTTCGATTTCGTTGCCACCGGTGCAACAGATGGCGCCGCCGCGTGTAGGGGTCGCCTGCCCCGGGTCATAGGTCAACGTATCGGCCGGCTGAGCCGCGCCCGGCGGCGCCGTCTCCAGCCGTCCGTCGCCATAGCGTGTGTTCGCATGCCCGCCGCTGTGCAGGTAATAGCGACGTTCGACCGCGCCTTTGGGCGGCCACTCGTCCGCCCCGCGCCAGTGTCCATCGCCCATCACATAGAACTGCACCTTCGGCTGCGCCGTGGCAGCACTGTCGCGCTGCTTGAGCCAGTGATCGAACCAGTCCAGATAGAGTCCGCGAAGATCGTAGCGCGCATCACCCAGATCCCGCGCTCCCACTATCGTGTGCTCCGACAGTTGCTCGTTCTTGCAGTGGGTTCCCGGCCCGATGAGCAGATATTGTTGTTCCCGCACTTCTGGCGTGACGGCATTCTTTTTATAGATCTCGAACGCGGTGCTTGGCGAGAAGGTAAAGTCGTACCACGAAGTCATGTGCAATGCCGGGACGGCAAATCGATCCCGCGCGGTGAATCCGCCTTGACGGCGCCAGTAGGCCGAACCGGGCGGTTCCTTCACCCAGTTCCTGAACTCATTGGGAGGCGCCCCGATACGGTCGGACAAGCCGATGATCGGCAGTTCGCGCAGGATGGCGGCAGGATCGTAGCTGGGTATCTCGTACCCCACGCGATACAACTTGGCCCAGGGCGAACGAAACCAGTTCTGCCGGTCGACGCCCGCGGGCGGTCCGTAGTAATAGCCCGAACCGCTCTCCACGTTCCACGACAGCGCGGCCGCCAGCTCGATGGCGCCATTCTGACGAAACCCCAACCCGGTGATCGGGTATCCCTGAAACGCGGAATCCCCCTGAATGACCGCCGCTTTATGGTTCGGATGCCGCCGGCGGGCCAGCATGTGCTGCACCTCGCCCTCATAGGAACAGCCGAAGGTGCCGATCCGGCCGTTCGACCAGGGCTGCTGCGCCAGCCAGCTCACCGTGTCGTAGCCATCGTCGCCTTCATCCTGGTACGCGAAGAACGTGCCCTCCGACTCGTACTTGCCGCGTAGATCCTGCTGAGCCACCACGTAGCCATGGCTCGCGAAGAATTTCCAGATGTTGTCGGGCCCATTGCCATTGCCCTTGTCATATGGAGTGCGGCGCAAGATCACCGGCAGCTGTCCCGACAGCCCTTCCGGAAAATACAGGTCCGTGGACAATCGCACACCATCGCGCATGCGGATGAACGTACTGTGTTCCATTCGCACCTGATAGGGGCCGTTTGCGGTGGGTCCCACGGCGCGAGCACGCTGAACGTAGTGCAGCTCCGACGATTCACTCGGTGCCGTGGTAGCCATTGCAACCACGCACATCATGCTCATGACGCCTGGTGAACGCATCCTCGAAACTCTCCTCATCCCAGCAGCGCCTGGCGCCGCTGTTCCTCGCTGATGGTGTGACGTGATGTCCTGGTAGCCAACCAGAACACTCCGCCCAGCGCGACCCAGGCTCCGAAAATGAGCCACTCGATGGGCACGGCCGCATCGGAGCTGTGCCATGCTTCACGAAACACCACAAGCACGGTAAAGATCGAACCGAGTGTTGCCGCGACGATCGTCACCAGGCCCCCGGGGATCCTCGGTATCTGCTGATCACCCGATGAGCGCGCTGCCAGCTGCAACCGCAGCAGTCCGACGCAGACTATGACCGACACCACTGTGAGACAGCACGCCGAGGCATTGATGACCGGCAGCACCACCGCCTTGCCCAGCATCAGACAAAGCAGCCCCATCGCGCTCGCAAACGCGGCGGCACGTCCTGGCGTGCCGAAGCGCGGGTGCAGATGCGCAAACCATCCTGGCACCAGCCGGCTCTCGCCGAGCGCGTACAACACACGTGAAGCGGCGAATACCGAGGCATTCCAGCAAGTCAGCACGCCCATCAGGCCGGCGACCAGCGCGAGCTTGGCCAGCCACAGGGAACCGAACGCCCGCTCGAAGGCGGCGATGGCCGGCAAGTCCGCCGCCAGCAATTGCTCTCGTGGCAGCGATACGGCGGCGGCAAGGATGACCAGCGCGTAATAGGCAACCGCCGCGACCAGTGAACCGATGATGGCGACGTGCACCGCACGCCGCGACGTTGCGGCTGATTTTTCGCCCATGGCGAGTGGCACCACATCGAAACCGGCCAGGAAGAACGGCGTGGTCGCGAATACCGCCCACAACCCGACCATCGAAAAATCGTTGGAATCATGAGTCCATTTCGGCGCGAGATACTCGAGATTCCCCACCGACAGTGCACCGCCGAAGAACACCAGCGACACGATGATCTTGCCGAAGGTCAGCACGGTCTGGAACTGCGCCATGCCCCGTACGCCTCGATTATTGATCCAGACGATCAACAGCCCCAGCCCGATCCCTGCCAGCGTCGGCACCAGGTATACCGCCTCCCCACGCACCGCATAGAGACGCGGTCCACGCCAGGCGCCGGACAGCAGCACATCCAGCATCCAACCGAGCACCACCGCCTGAAAGGTAATCGCCGTGACGTACAGCAGCACCATGAGCCAGCCGGTCACGAACGCCACATTCAAACCCCACATGTGATACGCGTAGCTGATCTCCCCGCCCGCGCGCGGATAGCGAACGGCAAGCTGCGAATAGCAGACCGCGATCAGGATCATCACCAGGCCGCCGAGCGCGAATCCGATGACACTGCCGAATGAACCGGCAAGACCCAGCCAGATGCCGACACCGGTAATCCAGCCCGTACCGACGATGCTGCCGAAGGACAGAGCGAACAGGTGATGTGCTCGCAGCTCTCGCCGCAAGGTGTGAGCGGATTCGCCCGCTGCCGTGTCAGTTTCGTGCATCGCTTACGGGCGTACCGATCCGTTCGCTGATCTGATCCACCACCAGGCGCCCCAGCTGGGCCAATGCCCGTTCGATCTGAACGCTCCAGAGGCGACCGCAGTTGAGCCGGACATAGTGGGCGAAACCGGTGGCATGATTGCTGAACATGGGACCCGGAGCGATGCTGATGCCCTGCTCGGCCGCTGCCTCTTGCAACGCGAGCGCGTCACAGACCGGCGGCAGCTCGACCCAGAGGAAATTGCCACCGGACGGACGGACGTAGCGAGTTCCGGCGGGAAAGAACCGATCCACCGCAAGCGCAGTACGTCGCACATTCTCGCTCAACGTCTTGCGCAGGCCACGCAGGTGGCGCTCATAGCCACCGCGGCTGAGAAATTCGGCGACGCCAAGCTGCGGCAGTGTCGCCGTGAAGCCAGTCTGCGCCAGCTTTATTTCGAGCACGCGCTCCAGAAAGCGCCCCGGCGCCACCCACCCCACCCGATATCCCGAGCCGATGCTCTTCGAGAAGGAGTCGCACAACAGGACCAGCCCGTTGCGATCGTATGCCTTACAAGGCGGCGGCCGGCGCGAACCGAAGTACAGATCGCCAAAAATATCGTCCTCGATGAGCGGAATCTGCTGCTGTGCCAGCAGGTCCACCAGTCTCTGCTTGGCCCTGTCCGGCATCAGGGCGCCGGTTGGATGGCTGAAATTTCCACTGACGATGACCGCCGCAACCGGACGTTGCGCAATCGCGCTGGCAACATGATCCGGATCGACGCCGGTGCAGGGATCGCTCGGAAGCTCGATCACATTCAGGTTCAGCGTCTGCAGCAACAGCAGCAAGCCGTAGAAGGCCGGCGTCTCGATGACCACGGTGTCGCCTGGTGCCGTCACCGCCCTCAGGCACAATGACAGCGCCTCGGTGCAGCCGGCAGTGATGACCACTTCCTGCGGGCGCAGGCAGCAGCCGCTGCCTGGTGAGCGCCGGGCGATCTCCTCGCGAAGCCGGGTAGCGCCGGCAACATCGAACGCATGCAGACCGTGAATACCGGCGCGCCGCACCGCAGCGCTGGTTGCACGACACAGCTTCAACGTCGGGAACAACTCATCGCTCGGTCCCGAAGGACCCAGGGCGCACACGCCCGGCCGCTCCAGCGTGACCATGGCGTGTTGCACCAACCGTCCCAGAGCGGTCGATCCGGACAGCAGCGAGGCCCCTCCGAGCGCGGCGAGCTTGGTCGGCGCCCGGTAGCGCCAGCACACATAGAAACCAGCTCGGGGCCGCGCCTCGACGATCCCGCGCGACTCGAGTTCCTCCATGGCACGTTGTACGGTGGGCACGCTGACGCCGTGTGTACGGCCCAAATCACGGATCGATGGGAGCCGATCTCCCGGCTTGAAAGCCGACGACTCGATCAGGCTCTGCAGCCGGTCGGCGATCACGAGATAAGCTCTGGCCGTAACCATAGTGGTATTTATACCTCTCCCGGCGGCCCTGTCGTGCACAGCTCGGCACAAAGGCAACATATACAGACGCCAGGCCGGCCGACAGTCTACGATGCTACGGCGCTTCGATCCGGAAGGAAGTGCCCGCCCGCCTGGGGTGGGTGCGCCGGCAATCAGCCCGTCTGACGCACGATACGCAATGAGTCCAGCAGCAACTCGGGATTGGCGGCCGGCTCACCCGACCGTTCGGACAGGAAACGGCGCCAGGACCGCACGTTGGGCAAGCCCGCATACAGGCCCTGGATGTGCCGTACCAGGGTACGCATCCTATGCCCTTCGGCCATGCGTGCCCGAGCGTAGGCCGCATATCGTTCGACCACCTCTTCGCGATCCGGCAACGGCCACTGCGGGTCGACAATCTCCCGGTGCAGGTGCGCCAGAATGTACGGGTTGTGATAGGCCTCGCGCCCCAGCATGGCGCCATCGAAATTCCGCAGGTGCCCCATCACCTCCGTCACCGTCTTGATACCGCCATTGACGATGAAGCGCAGGTTCGGAAAATCGCCACGCAACCGCGCGGCAATATCGTAGCGCAACGGCGGAATTTCACGGTTCTCCTTCGGGCTCAAGCCATTCAGTACCGCCCGTCGTGCGTGAATGACGAATATGCCACAACCGGACCGCGCCACCGTGGCAACGAACTCGTGCAGGAATTCATATTCGGGCTTGGCCGACGGCGGCGCCGGATCGATGCCAATCCGGCACTTGACCGTGACGGGGATGTCCACCGCCGCACGCATGGCGCGGACGCACTCTGCGACTAGTTGCGCCTCGCCCATCAGGCACGCGCCGAAACGGCCGCTTTTCACGCGGTCGCTGGGGCAGCCGCAGTTCAGGTTGATTTCGTCGTAGCCCAGCCCGGCCCCCACCCGCGCCGCGATCGCCAGCTCCCTGGGGTCGCTGCCACCGAGCTGCAGCGCCACTGGATGCTCCGCCTGGTCATATGCCAGCAGACGCTCGGTATCTCCCCGCACAATGGCCGCCGAGGTGATCATTTCCGTGTACAGCAGCGCGCTTGGACTCAGCAGGCGCAGCAGGTAGCGGCAGTGCCGGTCGGTGTAGTCCATCATTGGAGCGACACTGACTCTGCGATCGAGCGAATCCCGTGATTTCTCGCTCGAAATGCCTATTTTTATAGGGTTTTCCGACATGGTCGTTTCTGCGGGATTTCTGCGAATTCCGGGGAGTTTATGAGTTGCCGAGGGGACAAAAAGGTGCCATAAGCGGCTTGCCCCCCCGAAATCAAGACTACCATGCCAGCGATCAAAGCCTGAAAGCAGGCGAACGGCTCGATCCGATACACGCCCTGAAGGGTGTGCAACACGGACCACGTTTTCCAATAAATGGAATCCCGATTTCCATTTTTTGGAACTTCACGGTATGATTGCGGTCCATGATCGTAATCGGCACCGACATCGTTGAGCGTTACTTTGCCGCGCGTACCGGCCACCGGGGAATCAAGGCGGCACGGGCTCAATACGATGCGTGGAGAGCCATCGCTGAGAAAGCACAATGGAGACGGCCGGAAGACATCAAGCAGGCACATCCGAAGGCGAGCATCCTCAAGGGTGGCCGAGTGGTGTTCAACATCAAGGGCAACGACTATCGGCTAATAGCTCTCGTGCAGTACTCGCACGGCGTGTTGATGATCCGATTCTTTGGATCGCATGAGGACTACGATAAGGTGAATGCGGAGACCGTGTAATGAAGACCACACTGATCGTCATCCAGAACGACGCGGATCACGCCCAAGCCAAGGCGCTGATCGAGAAACTGATGAACTCGAAGGATCCGGCCGACCAAGCCCGGATGGTGGCTCAGGCGTACCTGACCGAGGCGTATGAGCGTTCTCGATGGCCGAGGCGTGCGCCGTCGCTGCCCGACCTTCTCACCTATTTGATGGACCAACACGGGCTGTCGCGTGCCGACCTCATCCCGCTGTTGGGAACGGCTAGCCGCGTGAGCGAGGTGTTGACCGGAAAACGCGAACTGAGCATGACCATGGTGAGAAAACTACGCGAGCGGTTTCACATTCCAGCGGATTTGCTGATCCCGCCCCTCAGGCCGTCCGAAGTCGCTGCATGAGCGCCGGCTCAGACGCAAACCCGCCGGATGGGATCTCGCGGGATAGCGAGCGTCACGGCTCGGCCGGCGAAGTCGCACGGGCTAATCTCCGGCCGCTTGAGGAACGTGAGCAAAAAGTCACGGCGTTGCGCCACGCATTGATTGAGGGCGAGAACAGCGGCGAGGCAGACGACCCTGACATCAAGAAGATCAAAGCAAAGGCGCGGCTGCGGTCAAACAGTTGAATGCAAGCCACCTTCCGGTGCGCTGCTCTCCGAGCGATGGTTTGTTCGGTACGTGTTGCCGAGCGCCATCGCTGGCTCGGAGAAAAATGAGCGTGGCGACAAAAAGGCGACAAGCTTTTTTCCCTCGCTGTAAATCGCTGACCCCGCTGCGACTTTATCTTGTGTAGCTCCAATCCATCATTGGAGCAACCGACACGCGGCGATCGAGCGAATCGCTGGATTTATCGGTCGAAACACCTGTTTTTTCGGCCTTTTCCGCCACGCGCGCTTCTTCGGGATTGCTGCAGGATTGGTACAGGAATGTCCTGTACCAATCGGGAGAGGATCGTGGACCGAATTCTAGTACGAAAGCGTGCCGGCGGCTCGATATCTCTTCGACCGAATCAATGGGACCGCGTGCACAGCCCTCGCTGCGCTTGACGATCGATTCGGTGGCAGCTTTCGTCATCTCATCGCGGTGCTCTCCTGGCTTCTCCAGCGACGCCATCCAGGTACAGCTGGGCCAGCCCTTCCGCCGCCCTGCGTATGTCGACGTCGCCGCTTGACGAGTTGAAATGAATCGCGACCACAACACCTTCCTTGTAATAGTTGGTAAAACGCGAATCCGTTCCTTTGACATTGCCTGAGTGCCCCGCGTAGCCACGACCTTCGACATCCTGCTCCATCATGAAGATCAGGCCCTGCGTCAATCCCTTCGACGGCTCCACCCAGCCCGCATCCGGCGCTGCATTTCTGGCCTCCACTTCCTCTGTAAAGGGAATATTCGGCGGCAGCTGCAAACGATACATCTCGGTCACCGTGGCGGGTTTCAGCAGCCGCCCGGAATTGAGCGCGGCGCCAAACCGACACAAATCCTCGTCGGTGGAAATCATTCCGCCACCGGCAAACTTATAACTCACATCCTCGGCAACGGCGTTCTCCAAGGCACCCGTCTTGCGATTGCGCTCATAGCCTTTTCCACGACGGGGTACGATGCGTGCGGGCATGTCCAAACGCGTATCCGCCATCCCAGCCGGGCGCCAGACATTCCGAGTGAGGTATTGCTCGAAAGACAAGCCGCTCACGGACTCCACGATGGCTTGGAGGAGATTGGTCGCAAAGGAGGAGTACATCCAGCGGGTGCCCGGATCAAAGGCCAGCGGATCATCGCGCCAGCGGCGAGACGCCTCTTCAATCTTGTCGTAGTGACGAAACATCCATAGCTGATCGGCATCGAATTCGTCATCCTTGTAATGACGTATCCCCGAGGTGTGCGTCAGGATGTGGCGCACGGTCACCGGCCGCTGCTTCTTGGGAAACCACGGCACGTACGTCTGCACCTCGGCGTCCAGCGCTACCTTGCCCTTCTCAACCAGCTGCAGGATGGCCACCACCGCCTGCGTCTTCGAAATGGAGCCTATGTTATGCACACTGCGGCCGTCTTGCGGCATGCCACTTTCAAGATCGGAGACGCCGACACCGCCCGAGAACACCAACTCGCCATTGACAGCGACCGCTGCGGAAACACCGGGCGCCTCGCTCTCGGCCTGCCAACGCGCAAGGTAGGCCTTGACCACTTCTGCCTTGGCGACAGCCGAAACGTCTGCCATTGCGCCGCTTGCCGGCAGCAGGATGGCCAGCAGGATCCACGCCGATAGCAACCACAAGGGCTGCGACACGTAGCTGTTGGCGACGCCCCGACAATGCATGTATCTCATTTTTCGCAAACCTCCTAAGTGGCTTGCCAATTAAGACGACTCATCTCGAGATTAGTGAAACATTATTTTTTTGGATTGACGCGGACGGACGTTGCGATCCTCGGGCTCGGGCTCGGGCTCTCCTTAGCACCCTGGTGAATGCTCTGGTAGATGCCGCGTTCGACCCGCACTTCTCGCCGGCTGCCTCACTCGCAGCGCATCGACGGCGAGGAAGTGTAGGTTTTCTGGCGAGAGCGGCCGTGGGCATTGGTGTGGAGTTTGTGCAGTACACAAGCACCCGCGCCATATCACAACTGTGACAGTTACGCCGCCGCCATAAGGAGCTGTCATCACACTTTGCCCGGGCCGGCAAGAAGCGAGAGTCAGACGCCAATAACGACCCCCGATTCCCATTCGCTAAATATGAGCAACAGAAAACAGGGAGATCTCTTGTGATTGCAGTACACCAGACTCATTTGCAGCGCCTTGTACGTAACCCAAGCGCCATCGCGCTTGGTATCGGCATCGCCTGTGCGGGACCGGCATTCGCCCAGACCTCAGCTAACCAGGCAACCAACTCCGGAACACCCGAGGAACAGGTTCTCACGGAAATAGTCGTGACCGGTTCTCGCATTAACAGCCCCGGGTTCGAGGCCCCAACACCACTGACCGTGCTCAACGAAGCCGAACTTCGCCAGGCGGGGCGCACCGATCTTTCGGCAACGCTGAACGACTTGCCGCAATTCCGTGCCACCCAGACGGCAACCTCGACCAACACGGTCACTACCTCGGGCCAATCGCCAGCCGATTTGCGCGGTCTGGGCTCGTCCCGCACGCTCGTGCTGATCAACAATCGCCGTTTCGTCAGCTCCGATGACCTTCAGACAATTCCGTATTCGCTGGTGAAGCGGGTCGACGTAGTCACAGGCGGGGCCTCAGCTGCTTATGGTTCGGATGCGGTCGCGGGTGTCGTCAATATCCTGCTCGATGACGAAAAAGAAGGACTCGAGTTGGGCGCCCAGGGGGGGCGCTCCACGCATGGCGACGCTGGCAAACAATTGTTCGAAGCCTCCTATGGCACCGCGCTGTTCGATCACCGCGGCCATTTCATGATCGGCGCCGACTATTTGAAGGATGAAGGAGTCATTCCTGCCCTAAGGCGTCCGCTGCTTGGGGGCGCAGGATTCTTCCCCGGCGCCGATGGGAAACTCTACCCGACCGCCGACCTCCACAGCTCCGACCACAGTACGGGCGGGTTGATCACGACCGGCATCCTCCGAGGGCAGACCTTCAATCCCGACGGCGCCCTGCGGCCGTTTCAATACGGCGCTCTGGACCCTGTGCACGCCCCGTACGCCATGATCGGCGGTGAAGGCTATCAGGATGACGCCTACTCTTCGCTCTCGGCTCCGATCGAGCGCACCAATATGTTTGCGCGTTTCAGTTATGACGTCACCGACTCCTTCAAGGTCTGGGTGGAAGGCGGATACAACAGAGTCGGCAACAACCGGGTCCTGTTCTCAGATCTGGTCTGGAGCGCACTGCCACTGACGATCCAGAGCGACAACCCATTTCTGGACCCGACAATTCGCGCGCAATTGGCGGCGGCCGGAGAAAACACGTTCGACATGGGGCGCGCGCTCTCGGACGTGTCGCTCAACCGGCTCGACTACACCCGTGAGATGAAGCAGGGCACGGTCGGCTTCGATGGCGCCTTCGGCGAAAGCCATTGGCGCTATGGCGGCTACTACGGCTGGGGTAAGCAGCATCAGAACATGGTCCTGACCGATCTGACCCTGTGGGACGAATTCAATAATGCCGTCGACGCGGTCACGGGGCCGAACGGAACTCCGGTTTGCCGGGTTGCCCTGACCGACCCGAGCACCGCTTGCCGCCCGCTCAATCTGTTCGGCTCCGGGCGTGCCGATCCAGCTGCCGTGGCGTACTCGACAGCCAATTGGCTCAGCATTCAGGATAATTGGCTCGAAACCGCCGGCCTCACCATCAGCGGCGAACCACTCGAACTGTGGAATCGGCCGGTCTCGGTTGCCACTGGTATCGAATATCGCAAGCAGGAGATGGCTACTTCCCATGATGAGAACTCGCTCGCCAACAAGTTCTCCCTGATCAACGGTATCAACATGCCGAGAACCGGCAACAACGTGACGGAGGGATTCGTTGAAGTGGCCGTGCCACTGCTGACCGACCTGACGTTCGCAAAGAAGCTCGATTTCAACGGCGCTGCGCGCGTCTCGGACTACAGCACCAGCGGTGGGATCTGGTCGTGGAAGCTGGGCATGACCTGGGACATCGTCGATGAGTTCAAGCTGCGTACCACACGTTCGCGCGACATCCGTGCCCCCAATCTCGTCGAGTTGTTCAGCAACCCCGAGACTCTGTTTACAAGCGTGACCGACATTTCGATGCCGAATCAACCCAGTACGTCAATCATCCTGTTCACCGGGGGTAATGCTCAACTGAATCCCGAGATCGCCGATACTCTCACCATAGGCGGCGTATACTCGCCTTCATTTTTTCCTGGGCTCCAGGTCTCGCTGGACTACTACGACATCCAGATCGAAGATGTCATCGTACGGCCGGACCAGCAGCTGATCGTCAACAGTTGCTACGATCATGGCAATCAAACCGCTTGCGCGCAGATCGAGCGAAATCCGGCGACTGGAGCGATCAACTCGATCAATGCGACGTACGTCAACCTGGCTCAGTTCGTTACCAAGGGTTTCGACTTCGAGGCTTCGTACCGGACCCGCTTCGAGCGGCTGCCGGGAGAGCTCACCGTTCGAGTCCTGGCGAACTATGTGGACACCATGGTGGCGGACAACGGCGAGGTTGCCATCGAAGGCAAGGGCTACTTAGGGACGGGGGCGAACTTCCTGGTGCCGGAATGGCGGGGTTCGATAGCCTTCATGTATGAAAGCGAGCGATTCGGCGGCGACTTGCGTGCGCGCTATGTCGGTAGCGGCGGTTACGCTCCGGAAGAAGTCATGTCCATTGCCAGCAGCGCCAATCATATCGCCGCTCGCACGTACGTGGACGTCGGGCTGCGCACCTACATTCCGATGGGTACAGCGCAGCTGACTACCTACGTAAGCGTGCAGAATCTGTTCGATCGTCAGCCGGCACTGGCGTCGTACGGCTCGCCCTATCTCGATCTGATCGGACGCTACTTCACACTCGGCGTACGCGCGAACTTCTGAGCTAAAATCGATGGAGTTCGTGCGTGGTCAGGAGCGCCAAACATTGACACGCTGGACACACACGGACTCCGATCAGATAGCTGTGTCGCGACATAACGCGACTTGACTATCACGTCAGTGGCAGCTACTCGAAAATCCGGAGCAATGGCGAATCCGGAACTTCTTCTACACATTGCATCCGCATGCCCGGCAATTACGAGTCAACTCTCATTCCGGCTGCAGTTCGTCGTCGATGTCGGGCTGGTATTCCCAGCCGAACAATCCCGCCAACACCAGATTGAACAGTTGAGCTTGGGAGTGAATACCGAGCTTCTCATAGATATGCCGCTTGTGATTGGCAACCGTTCCTCGGCTGATATTCAGACGTCTCGCAACGGACTTTGGCGAGTGCCCTTGAAGCAAGCTCTCAACGATCTCGACCTCACGGCGACTCAGGACGCCACCGCAGATACTGCTGATCACGTTCAGAAGGTTTGCGCTGAGCGCCCGATTGGCCGGGTGCATGCCACCCTTGGTGAGGCTGAGCTCATAGTGCTTGCGTGCGAATGCGCGCACCGACTGGGAGACCGCGCGCAATGCAGCACGGTCGGCCGCCGAGAAGCGGGGCGCCGGTCTTTCGCGCTCGACTAGCAAATGCAGCCAGCGATCAGGACCCACGGGTATGAGAAAGCGGGTCTCCTCGGACAAATCTACTGTCATGTAGTAAGTCCGGTAGAACTCCGTTTGTACGAATTCCTCGGGCGCCACTTCGTCCATGACGATGAACAGACGCTCATCACCGCTGGAGCAGGCAATGAAGAATGGATCAAGCGCGTACAGGCCGTTGAGATAAGGCGTCATTTTCCGCCTCAGCTCGCCGAGTTCGAGATTGGCATGCAGGATTTCAGCCGTGCGGCCAACTTCAAAGAAGATAACGATGAAATTCTGAAATGGCGTAACGTGCTTCAGCAGCGCGTGCAAGGTGGCAAAGAAGCTCGCGCTACCCACTGCTTCAACGAGCGTTGCAATCTCGTTGGAACCAAGCAGGGAAAGCGCGTCCGGGGCGGCGATCAATGCTGTCGACGAGATCAGACCAGAACGCTCCTGCTTGAGCTTAGAAGGCGCAGATTTTCGAGGACCTTGCATGGCATTCATCAAGCACAGCGAATCGAGTTCAAGCACCTTTCCAGCCGCCAACCAGGCCGAAAAATTCGGATACTACAGTAGGCAAGAACTCGCTCACAACCGGCCCCTCACGTTACGCGTCTCCAGCAGGAATGCCGGTGATGGCTGCCGTCGGCTCGGGTAGTAAAGGTGATAGCCTGGAAGTCGTGCCCATGTATCGTCGAACATTCCTCGTCACAGGTGTCAAACTGATACTGACCACGGGATCGTCCCTGGCCGCCATGCATCTCTGCGGAAGCGCCGCTGAGTTCTCCGAAGGAGTCTCCTATGTCCAACCGGAAAAAAGGCACAGATCGCAAGACCCGCGTGTTCATCACCGGCTCGACCGATGGACTTGGCCATGCCGCGGCCAAGACGCTGCTCGCCAATGGCCACGAAGTCGTCGTGCATGCCCGCTCCCAGGCAAGGCTGTCGGCTGTGAAGGAGCTCTTGGACCAGGGCGCCATCGCCACGACCGGTGATCACTCGGATATCGCACAGATCCGGGACTTGGCCAGCCAGGTCAACATGATCGGTCGAATGGACGCAGTCATCCATAACGCTGGAATTCTCTCGGGTCGGCAGGTCCTGGTCGTCAATGTCGTCGCGCCATACCTGCTCACTGCCCTGATCCAGCGTCCGCACCGCCTGATCTACCTGAGCAGCGGCATGCACACCGGTGGACACACCGACCTGGCCGGGATGGACTGGTCCGGCCGCACGTCCACGGGCAACTACTCGGACAGCAAGCTGTTCGTCACCACCCTGGCTGCGGCCGTGGCGCGATTGTGGCCCGACGTGTTCAGCAACGCCATCGATCCGGGCTGGGTACCGACCAAGATGGGAGGTGCGAATGCGCCTGGCGACCTGCGGCTAGGCCACTTGACCCAGGAATGGCTTACCACGAGCAACGACCCCGAAGCGCTGACCAGCGGCGGGTACTGGCATCACCAGCAGCGCCGAGAACCGCATCCGGCTGTGCATGACACCAAGTTTCAAGACGAGTTGCTGGCCGAACTCGCACGCGCCACCGGCACGAAACTGGCGTGATGGCCGAGTCGGCGCGGGACCAGAGTCGTTGTGCGTTATGTCTTAGTTGCACACTGTCCATGCCTATGGAGGACGCCTGGGCTTAGGAAGACGCTCTTCCGTCGCGCGCAGACCAATTAGAAAACGTGCGCAAGATCTCAGTGTTCCGATACTGCTCCGCTGCCGCTGCGGCGGTTTCGTTCGTCTTGGCTTCCAAGGGAGCTCGGCGTGTCCCTGACGTACGGATATAGAAAGGAGTTTCGTGAATGCTGGATCGATTCCTGAAATCAGTCGCACTGATTCTTCTCACGACCGCAATCACCGGTTGCGTCACAGAGGCTTATTACAGTCGGGCGAGGCAAGATGCGAAATCCTGGATAGGGCATCCCATTCAGGAAGTGATAGAGCGCTATGGCGAACCGAAAACGGTCAAGACAGACGGTCAAGGGAAGAAATATAACTTTGTGGAATACGCGGACTATAGTTATGACTATGACGTCAGCCACTATGAACAATTGCCTGACGGCCGGCTTCAGGAGAAGGTCACGACTCAGACCCAGACCGGGTACTACACGTGCATCAGTGTTTTCTTCGTTGACGCTGCTGGAGTCGTGACCGACGCCACTGCCAAGGGTGAATGCCAGTAACTGCGCCGTCAGCGCTTACCCCCCAGGTACTTCGCATACCAGCCGAGGTAGCGCTGGTAGATATCGAGCACGAAGCTCGGACGCCTGATGCCATGGTGCTCGCCTGGGTAGATGACCAGCTGCGTCGGCACATTCAGCGTTCGCAGGGCTTGATACATCTGCTCGCCGCCGGCGATCGGCACGTTGAAGTCCTGCTCGCCGCCGAGATACAGGGTTGGGGTTTTGATGCGATCGGCATGCAGGAAGGGATATGAGACCTTCAACCAGGGCTCCAGGTTGCGCCAGGGCAGCCCGAGTTCCAGGTCGTATTGCATGATGTACTGGTCGATGCCGTAGATTCCGAGCATATTGGCGCTGCCCGCTCCGCTGGTGGCGGCCTTGAAACGGGAGTCGCTCGCGATGATGTAGTTGGTCAGGATGCCGCCGTAGCTCCAGCCGCCCACGCCCAATCGCTCCGGGTCGGCGATGCCCGCCTCGACCATGTAGTCCGCACCGGCCAGCAGGTCCGTCACCTCGTGATGCCCCCAGTCGGCGAAAATAGCGTCTTTCCAGGCCCTGCCGTTGCCGCCACCGCCGCGGTAGTTCGGCGCGAGCACCGCGTAGCCGGCACTGGCGAACAGCTGTCGTTCGAAATCGAACTCATAGCCATCCTGGCCGTTCGGACCGCCATGGATGCGCAACAGCGTCGGATAACGCCGGCCGGCCTGGTAGCCGACGGGTTCAGTGAGGATGCCGTGCACCTCATTGCCGTCCTTGGTCTTGTACGCGACGCCGCGCACGCGCCCAAGCTCCACCTCGGCGAGAAAAGCATCGTTATGGTGCGAGAGCTGACGGAAATTGCCTTTCTCGAAGGCGTAGATCTCCGCAGGCTGCTGCGGCATCGTTACCGCGGCAGCGATACGGCCACGGGCCGACATGGCAAGCGATAGCAGCACGCGCTCCGCGGGAGCCAGCTTCTCGACCTCGCCACCCGCGACCGGCACACGTGCCGCGTATGACATACGGTCGTCCGCCACCAGGAAATAGAGCGAACGGCCGTCAGGTGAGAACCGGATCTCCGAGACGTCGCGATCGAGCGCCTTGGCCAAGGTGCGCGGCTCACCCCCCGTCGCCGGAACAAGTGCGATCACGGGCTGGTCGTAGGCGAAAAAGCGTGGTTCGCGCCCTTGGAGGTAAGCGATCCAGCGCCCGTCGGGGCTCCACGCGAGCGGCCCATCGTCTGGCCCCTCCCACGTCGTCAACTGGCGCGGCTGCGCACCGGGCTCCGCGGCGACGATATAGATGTCGGTGTTGTTCGAACGGTCAGGGTCCGCGCCCGCACGCTTGCTCGTGAACGCGATCTGCCTGCCGTCCGGAGACCAGGCGGGATTGACGTCGTCGAAGTCACCGCGGGTGAGCTGGTCGATCTTTCGCGTTGCCAGCTCGAAGACGTAGAGGTGGTCGCGTCGATGATCCAGGTAGCCGCTCTCGTCCGACTTGAAACTGTAGCGATCGATGACGATGGGTTTGAGATCCGCGTCTTCGGCATCGTCCGCCGGGGGGCTGCTGCGCTGCGGCCTGTCATTCGGCCCGTCATCCGGCTTGCCTTCCACCGCCGTCGTGCTGCCCGCTTCGGGATCATGGATGACGAAGACGAGTCGTGTGCTGTCCGGCGACCACGCGTAATCAGAGATGCCGCCTTCGACCTGTGTCACCTGCTGCGCCTCGCCGCCGCGCCGATCGAGCAGCCAGAGTTGAGCGCCCTCGTCCGAATCCTTCTTGCGAGAATCGCCGGCTCGCCGGGATGATAGGAACGCCAGCCAGCGACCGTCGGGGCTCCAGCGCGGCGCGGACTCCGACTCGGACGAGAACGTGAGCTGCAGGTGCTTAGAGCCATCCCAGCTTACCATCCAAATGTCACTGTTCTCTTCGTTCCTGTCGAGATTTACGCTGCCGACGGCATACGCAATCCAGTCACCGTCGGGTGAGAATTGCGGCCCGTGCACGTCGTGCAGCCGCGCAAAATCCTGCGGCTGGAGCGGTCGCTTCGCGGCCGGCTGGTCCGTGGCAAGCGCCGCGACCGAAGCAAGTCCCGAGAGCAACAGCAAGCCGACGGAGATTTTCCGGATGATGAGCATGATGTCCCCAAATGCTTTAGAACGCCGCCTGCACGCCGGCGTAGAAGAACGTACCCATGCCTGAAACCGGATACGACGAATAGGCGAAATCAGGCTTCTCGTTGAAAATATTGTTCACGCCCACGTACACGGACAGGTCCTTGTTGAACTCATAGTTGGCCTGGAGATTGTGCTCCCATTTTGCCTTGATCCATAGATAATTCGCAGCCGCGTAATCCGGATCGCCCCTGGTCACGTTGGCTTCATAGCGCAACGTCTTGGAGAACCAGTCCACGTTGTAGGCCAGCGTCCAGGCTCCCTTCACCCAGGTGACGTCCAGACTGGCGACCTCCCTGGGTCGATACGGCTGATTGCGCTCATCGACGACCTCGGCTCCCGGCGTCGGGATGGTGGTCAGACGATCCAGGTAGCCGCCGATCAGGCTGAAATTGAACGTTCCCAGCTGCTCCGTCGGCACCTGGTACGCCAGGGTCAGGTCGAAACCCGCCGTGCTGAACGCCGCGACGTTCTCAGGCTGTGACACCCAGCCGACGATGAGGCCATTCCTCGGGTTACGCGTGATGGAACCGCAGAATGGATTTTCTATCGTTGGCTGATCGACACACAGATTTGCCAAAGCCTCGGGCGGCGAGGTGCTGATGGCTTTCTTGATGGTGATGTTGTACCAGTCGAACGTCATGGTGAACGCGGGGAGGAAACTCGGCCGCAACACCACGCCCGCCGTCCAGGTCTCGGCCGTCTCCTCCGTGAGTTCCCGGTTGCCACCCGTGATGCCCTGGATGGAAATGGACGCCTGGGTGCCGGTCGATGGACTGAAATTCGCGGGATCGATGCCCAGCGGCTCGAGCAGCGCCGCGCAGTTGGCGGCACGGCTCGCCGTGCCATTGTTGAGCTGACGGAAGTCGCAGGGATCGTCGATGAAGGCCTCGGCGGCACCCGGGGCCGCGAACAGCTCGCCGATGTTCGGTGCCCGCACCGCCTGCGAATAGGTGCCGCGGAAAGATATCGACTTCACCGGGGCGTAGACACCGTCGACTTTCCAGGTGGTCGTCTTGCCGATGGTGTCGTAGTCCGACAGGCGGATCGCACCGCCGAACGACAGCGTCTCAGCGAAACGTTGGTTCTCGAGCACCGGCAGCGCAATCTCGGAGAACACCTCCTTCACCGCCAGGCTGCCCTTCGTATACTTCAGATCGGCCACCCAGGTATCGCCTGCCGCAATCCGTGGATCCGGGTTGAACTCGCTGGTCTCGCGCCGATACTCGGCACCGACCGCATAACCGATGGGGCCGCCCGGGAGTTGCAGAAACGAACCGAAGTTGCCGGAAATCGATCCGGAAACGACGCTTTGCGTGACCAGCGAGCGGTTCCGACTGTTGGCGTTGACGAAGGCCAGCACGGCTGGATCCATTTTCTGCACGCCGAAAACATTGAACGGCACACAGCCCACGAGATCCGGATCCGCGTCAGGATCGAGACTCGAGCGGCAGACCGGATTGCCGCTCGACGGATCTCTTACCACATCGGCAGCCGCAAGCCAGCGCGAGGTGATACGATTGTTGGGCTCATTGATGCGACTGCGGGTTTCGCCATATACGTAAGAGATCTCGTACCTGGCATGATCCGAGAGGGCGCCGTTGGCGCCCACGACCCAACGCAGTGTGTCGCGTTTGGCAAGCTCACCGTTGGTGCCAAGATCGAAGTCGTCACGCGACATGCTCACGCCATCCGGAGTTCCCTCGCCATACCACTCGGCCGCGGCGCCAGGCACGATCGCGTCACGGATCGACTGGGGCATGTAAGGGTTGTCGGCCGCCACGAACATGTCCACATCGAAGCTGGGCTGCCATAGCGTCTTCGCCTTCACCGTGACGTACTTGCCCTCGAAGAACACGCCGAAGCGGTCGTTGAAATCGAAGTGCCCGATCACGTTCGCGAGATGCCGCTCGAGTTTGGGGAATATATCGCCCTGGTAACCGGCAAGCGGAGTACCCGAGCCGCCCACCGTCAGGCCGCCCCCGCCGATGAGGGGCATGCCGGGATCCCATGGCCTGCCGCTGCCCTCGAAATCCGACAATGCATCGAAGTCCACGTCGAACGCACCACCGGTCCCGGTGTTGCTGAAGCGCACGTCGCGGTAGATGACATTGTCAGGGACGTTCGGATCGTCGTCGGGATCGGCCTGGTTCTGGTACAGGCCACGCGCGTGCTCCTGCCGCATCCACGGGCGCTTCTGATCGAATACGCGGTCGTCGGAATTGAACTCGTAGGCGACTGCGATATTGCCGCGCCCGTCCGAGAAGTTCTGCCCCCAGGTGAGCGCGGCGAAGCGGTTCGTACCGTCACCGTAGCGCGATTGACCGACCTGCGCACGCGTGGTGAAGCCCTCAAAATCTTTCTTCATTCGGAAGTTGACCACGCCCGAGACACCGTCCGCGCCATAAATGGCCGAAGCACCTCCGGTGAGCACATCGACCGATTCGATCAGGTCGGTCGGGATGGTCGCAATATCGACGGCAGCGGACCCGGCGAGGCCGGACACGTGGCGGCGGCCATCCACCAGGACCAACGTGCGATCGGTGCCCAGGTTGCGCAGATTGAGAAGATTGAGGCCGGCCTGACCACTGGTGACATTGGAGCCACCAGTGAGATCGCCTACGTTCGAGCCGACCAGAGCCGGACTCTTGGTGAGGAATTCGGCGACGTTGGTCTTGCCCGAAAGCTTGATGGTCTCCGCCGAGACGGAGACCACGGGATTGGCAAAAGCTGTCTCGGGGCGCGCAATGCGCGAGCCGGTAACCGTCACTTCCTCCAAAGCCGGTTCGGCCGGCTGTTCGCTGGTGTCTTCGGTGGGTCCGGCAGCGGCCGCGAGGGAGGATCCGGACCATACCACGGCGGACGCACCACCCCCGGCGGGCATGATGGTCACCGTGTTGGTGTCGATGTACTTGAAGACGAGTCCGGTGCCACTCAACAGCTGTACCAGCGCCTGGTCACGCGTCAGTTCCCCGGAAACTTCGCCGCTACGCCGGCTGCCTACCACCTCGGAACGGTACGCCATAGTCAGGCCGCATTGCTTCGCAAGCATCTGCAAGGCGCGATCCAGACTCTCGGCCGGAATGTCGATGGGCCTGGAAATGGCCGCCTCCGTGTCGGAAGCAACGGCAAGCCCCACGATGGACATGCAGATGCCAGTCGCAATCAAGGTCGCGCGCATGAGATACCCCCCCGCCTGTGCCAGACTCATTTTTTCAGTCACGATTCGTGACCGTCTCACACAGCACTTAGAGCTCGGTTGGGGCAAAAGCGGCTACCTTTATTTCTGCCGGATGACGATCCGGTCGTCCTCCTCGATCAGCTCGATACCAGATTGTTCACGAAGAAAACTCAGCAAGCGCGGCAATGACGCCGGATCCAGGGCCGGAAATGTACCACTGACCCGAAAGCTGGTGAGCGCCGCGCCTTCGACCACCAGCTGTTGCGTATTGAAGCGGTTGAACTCCTGCGCCACTTCGGGCAATGGCGTCGACTCGAAAATCAACAGCTGTTTCGTCCACGCGGTGGCGCTCGCGACATCTGTCTCATGAGGCCGGGACGGCGCCGGGGCGGACGCCAATTTAACCACTTGTTCTCCCGCGCCAAGCTCGATGGAGCGTGGTGCCGTGACCGTCTCCGGTTCGGCACGCGCCGGCGGCTGCCGTGAAAGTATGGCGACACGCCCTTCCACGACCGTCACCACGGTGCCGAAGGGCTTGCGGCTCACATCGAATTGGGTTCCAACCGCGCGTATGAAGGTATCGCCGCTGGCGACGATGAAAGGACGGCTCTTGTCCTTGGCTACGCGGAACAACGCTTGCCCGGCCAGCAGATCGATGGCGCGCTCGCGCTTGGACCAACGCACACGTATCTCCGAAAGCGCGTTCAACGTCACTGTGGAACCGTCCGCCAGTCGCAGTATGCGCTGTTCCCCAACGTCGGTCCTGTAGTGCTGATCATTGCCGAGCATCAACCAGGCTGTCAACGTGATCACGAGGCTTGCGACCGCCGCCGCGGCGATCCAGTCAGGGCGCCATCGTCGTTGTTTTACGGCGCTCGAGACGGATACTGGGAGCACATCGGTCACTCGGCTCACCAACGCTGCCGCCGGGAGTTCGACGAGATTTTCCTGCGCCGACGAGCCGGCGATCAAAGCTTCGATATCGAGCTTGCGCTGTGGGTCGTAATGGCTTGCGTCGTCCCAGAATGCGCCAAGTTCGAGATACGCGGCAACGTGCTCCGGCGAAGCACGCAACCATGCGCCGAACTGCCGACGCGTCTCGGCATCGACCTCATCCGTGCTGAATTCGACCAGCCACCGGCTCGCCTCTTCATAGATCTGGTTGTTCATGATGCGTCCCTGCGGGGGGAAGTATCCCTACTCTGGTCCTGGAGCGGACGGCCGCAGCGCATGACGGCAATCGCAAGATGCTTTTTCACCATCCCGCGCGATATCCCGAGCCTGGCGGCAATCTCATCGACGGTGCACCCGTCACGGCGCTGGAGCAGAAAGACGGCACGAGTCTTGGGGGAAAGCCTGGCAAGCGCGCGGTCGAGAGCTTCGAGACGGCGCTGCAGGTGCAACTGCACCACGGGATCACTCTCCAGAACGAGGCTGGCCCCGACCACCACGTCCGTAATATCCACCAGCTCGGGAGTTTTGGCACCCTTCAGCATGTGCTGGTGCAGGACGTGGCTGGCGATGGTCAGCAGATACGCTTCGGGGTTCTCGATCAGGTCGTGGCGCTCGACGCGCAGCAGGCGCAGGAAAACCTCCTGCGCCAGGTCACCGACATCAGCGGCATTGCGCAGCCGAACCGCCAGAAAGCGGCGCAGCCGCTCCCCGTGCCGGGCGGCAACGCCGGCGACGAAGGTATTCTGGCTGTCCGGGCTCACTTCAGGGACTCACTTCAAGGGGTCATTTCAATGTCCAGCCCCTTAGAGCCCGTTTCAGAGAAAAGCGGCCACCTGTTTTTTCAGCGGCGCTCAGTAGCGGTAGAAGCCACGACCGGTTTTGCGGCCGAGCCAGCCGGCTGCCACGTGATTGCGCAGAATGGTGGCGGGCCGATACTTGTCGTCACCCAGATCGCGATGCAGTACCTCGGCAATGGCCAGGCAGGTATCGAGGCCGATGAGGTCGGCCAGGGCCAGCGGGCCCATCGGATGATTGAGCCCGAGGCGTGCGCCGGTATCGATGTCTTCGGCGGTGCCCACTCCTTCCTGCAGAGTGAAACAGGCCTCGTTGATCAACGGAATCAGGATCCGGTTGACCAGGAACCCAGGTGCGTCGTTGCTGGTGACCACCGTCTTGCCCATCGCCTTGGCGAGGGCGACCGTGGCTTCATAAACGGCATTGTCGGTGGCCAGTCCGCGAATGATTTCGACCAGTTGCATGACCGGCACGGGGTTCATGAAGTGCATGCCCACCACCCGCTCCGGCCGCTTGGTCTGGGCCGCGATGGTGGTGATCGAAATCGACGAGGTGTTGGTCGCCAGGATCGATGCCTGCGGACAGGCTGCATCCAGTTTGGCGAACAACTGTTTCTTCAGCTCGACGTTCTCGGTCGCGGCCTCGATGACCACGTCGCAAGCCGCAAGCGCGCTGAACTCGCCCACCGGGGTGATACACTCCAGGATCCCGGCCGCCTGCGACGCCTCGAGTTTGCCCTTCTCCACCAGTTTGTTGAGACCCTTGGCGATCTTCTCCTTGCCGGCCGTGGCCGCGGCCAGCGAGATATCGGCCAGGGCTACCGAATAGCCGGTCTGGGCCGCGACCTGGGCGATCCCGCCGCCCATTTGACCGCTGCCGACCACGCCGATGGATTTGAACTGAGTCATGCTTGAACACTCCCGCGAAAATTGCCCCGCATTATATCGCAGGGCAAGGAACGAGGGCCCAGCCAACCCGACCCGGCTACTTCGGGCTGGCCCCGTTACGCGCAACGATGGCTCGAACCTCATCGTGAGGCAGGCCATAAACACGATGCCCGTCGCGGCCCGTCATGGTCCTGGCGCCGACCATCGCATTCAGGATGGCTTCTTCCGTGGCCTGCACCGCCCCTTCGAACAGCGGATTCAACATCGGGTTCGGGTAGACCGTGATCGAGATGTTCTCCTTCTGCATGCTGTTCAGTTGCGGGTTCGCGGTGGAGAACGCCACGAAAATATCTCCCGAACTCTCCCGGCTGATGTCGCCGAGCCGCCCCATGGCATGCGCCGGGCGCTTGGCGAGGCGCTTGAGCTGATGCGGCAACAAGGGCGCATCGGTGGCAATCACCACAATCATGGACCCATCACCCGGTTTCTCGTCGCCGGGTCGGCAAGCGGGCAACGCGGCGATCGGCGACTCCATGGTCTTGCAGGGAGCGTAACGATCCTTGAGCTGCTGGCCCACCGCGGCGCCCGCGATCCGCAAATCCGGTTGCGCGCCGAAATTGCACTGGACCAGCACGCCGATGGTGTACTGCCCCACGGGAGTGGTGACGATGCGTGACGACGTACCGATGCCTCCCTTGAAACCGAAGCAGATCATGCCGGTGCCGCCGCCGACCGCCCCTTCGGCCACCGGTCCAGACTTGGCAATGCTCAGCGCTTGCAGCGCATGCTCGCTCTTGACGTGGAAGCCATCGGTGTCATTGAGGAAGCCGTCGTAGGTTTCAGCCACCAGCGGCGTGAACCACGAACCGGGCCACTTCTTGTCCACGATCCAGCCGACCACGGCATCACGCACCACCCCGACGCTGTGCGTATTGGTGATCATGATCGGACCATCGAGATAGCCACGCTCCTCCAACCATACGGTGCCGGTCATTTCACCGGCGGCATTGCTGGTATTCCACGCGGCGTACACCGGGGTGGTGGAATCCTTGCCGCGCGGAATGATGGCGGTGACGCCGGTGCGCACCGGCCCCTTGCCGCGCACGAGCTTGCCTTCGCCGCTGATCAACGTCACCTGCCCGACTTCCACTCCCTGCACGTCGGTGATGGCATTGAGCGTGCCGGGTTTGCCCTGGAGCGGAATCCCTATGTCGCGGGCACGCGGCCCGTCCGCCAGTGCGAGACTCGAAACGGCGAACATGCCGGCCAGCGTCACGGAAAGCGCGCATTGCAGCGCGGACTTGCGTCGAGTCATTGAACTCCCCTTTCGATTGTTGGAATGACGTCTGCGTTGACGGGTTCTGGCGGGGGCGCCGGTGCCCGCCTGCGCAACAACCAGTAGCAGGCCAGCGTGACTGCCAATGCCAGCAGGCTGGTGCGCAGTTCGACGGCACGGGCAGGCGTGTTCGCCATTGCCCACAGAACCGCCGCCATGCCAGCAATGGCAAGGTAGCTGGTCCAAGGGAACCACCACATCTTCACCGGTGGAGCCGCCTGACCCGATGCATCATGCGCACTGCGCATCCGGATCTGCGCCGCGGCCGTGATGATATATACGAATAAAATCACCGCTCCGGACGAATTCACCAGGAAGGCGAACACCCCTTCCGCGGAAACCGTCGCAGCCAGTACGCCGACGATGCCAGCTATGGCGGCGACCCATACCGAGCGCACCGGCACGCGACGCCTGTTGACCTTCACCAGCCACTGGGGCGCATCGCCCTGCTCGGCAAGTACCAGCAGCACCCGGGAACACACATAGAACGCCGAGTTCAGGCAGGAAAGCACCGCGGTCAGGATCACAGCCGACATCGCGATGCTCGCCCAACCGACATTCATTCGGGACAGCGCCAGCGTGAACGGCGACTCGCCGACGCGCACATCGCTCCATGGCACCACGATGACGATCAACAGTACCGACAGCACATAGAACATCAGAATGCGGACCACCACCGAAGTGGTCATGTCGGCCACCGCTTTGGCGGGCTGGCTCGACTCCGCCGCGGCCACCGTAATTATCTCCGCACCGGTGATCGAGAAAAACACTGCCGCGGCGCCGCCCAGCACCGCCACGAGACCGAACGGCATGAACCCACCATGCGCCGTGAGATTCGCGACGCTGGGCCCCTGGGAGCCGATCCAGCCAAAGGCGAATGCCGTCCCGAGCAGGATGAATACCACGATGGCGGCCACCTTGATGGAGGCGAACCAGAACTCGAATTCGCCATAGGAACGCGCCGACATGAGATTCACAGCCGTCATGGTCGCCATCAGCAGCAGGCCGATCTGCCAGGCCGGCAAGGGAAGCCAGGCCTGCAGGATGTTGGCCCCGGCGATGGCCTCGATCGGCACCACGATGATCCAGAAGTACCAATACAACCACCCAGCCGTGAAGCCGGCCCACCGCCCCAGCCCGAGACGCGCCAATTCGGTGAACGCACGCTGCCCTGGATGCAGGGTCGCCATCTCGCCGATCATGCGCATGACCAGCAGGATCAGGGCACCCGCCAGCATGTAGCTGAGCACGATCGCCGGTCCGGCGGCGGCTATGGCCGCGCTGCTGCCCACGAACAGGCCGGCACCGATGATGCCGCCGATGGAAATCATGGTGAGGTGTCTCGGGCGCAATTCCCGGGACAAGGCGGGTTCGTTCACAGCCATGAGGACTCCGATGCTCAGCCCGCCGGGATCATGCCATAGTTGCGGCTGGGCGCTACGAGTTTTCCCAGCGAGGACCGGACATGGACCCAACCACTTTGCGCGAAATCGCCGACTCCATCCGCGGCATCCCGGACTACCCGAAACCGGGAGTGATGTTTCGTGACATCACCACCCTGCTGGGCAATGCGCGGGTATTCAAACGGGTCGTGGATGAGTTGACGCGGCCGTGGGAATCAGTGGACGTGGCACGCATTGCCGGCATCGAGGCGCGCGGCTTCATCCTGGGCGGCGCGCTGGCGCACCGCCTGACGGCGGGCTTCGTACCCATCCGCAAGAAAGGCAAGCTGCCGCACGCCACGGTACGCGTGGCGTATTCCCTGGAATACGGCCTGGACGAAATGGAGATTCACGCCGATGCGATCGTGCCGGGCGAGCGCATCGTCCTGGTGGACGACTTGATCGCCACCGGCGGCACCGCCACGGCGGCGGTGCATCTGCTGCGTCAGCTGGGCGCGGAAATCCTGGCGGCATGCTTCGTCATTGATCTGCCCGAACTGGGCGGCGGCGACAAGCTCAGGTCCCTGGGCGTGCCGGTCACCACGCTCGTTTCCTTCCCGGGCCATTAGTTCCTGGGCCATTAACTCCCAGGGCCATGGATCCCTACTTCACCCGTTCGGCGACATAGGTCTCGCTGTCCCCCACCGCGATGCTGACGCGGCTGATGGGCGCACCAGGCGCACTGCCTGGTGCGGCTTCGAATTTGACACGCATGCCAGTATCGGTATCGAAGAACACGTTGCCACCTTCCGGCAGCAACACCATCTCACGCATGCCGGCCAACCCCAGACGCAGGTGATCGCCATTGCGCTCGATGGTGACCGCCGGAGCAGCGGGATCCTTGAGTGCATAGTGACCCACGGCGCCATCAAGCAAACCGGACGCCGGTTTGCCGAGGCTGCGCTCGACGCGCTTGGTCCCGGCCGGCCAGCCATAGGCGCTGCGGATGCTGGCATCCACTTCCTGCAGCAGTCCGTTGCTGGTGCCGTTGGTCATCACCGCGACGCCGCGTCCGCCTTCAAGTGAGCCCCACACATTGGCGACGAAGCCTTCGTTGCGGCCGCCGTGAGTGAACGTCTTGTCCTTGCCCTCGCCGGTCAATACCACGCCCAGTCCCCATTCCTTGAACTGCGGCGTCATCATCTGGCGCGTCATTGCCTGGGTCAGTACCTTGGACTGCCCGTGGTAGGCGTGCTGCATCCCGATCACCCAATGTGCGAGGTCGGACGGCGTGGTCCACAAACCGGCGGCCGCCAGTTCCGGATAGACGTGCCATTTGCCCGTGACCGGCGTGTCGCCCAGTTCATGCCCGGTAGCAGCGCGGCGCGCCAGGGCTTCAGGCAATGGCTGCTGATAGGTGCTGCTGGTCATCTGCATCGGCGTCAGCACCCGCTGCTGCAGCAGTTCAGCAAACGGCACGCCGCTCACATCCTGCGCCAGCTTCTGCATGATGGTGTAACCGCCGCCCGAATAGCGCGAAATGGAGCCCGGCACCACGTCCACCACGACCGGGGCGCTGTTGGCCGGCTTCGCGCCGTTGAGCACCTGGATCACCGTCGGACGCTGCTCGCCGACGGCGTAGCCGCCGAAGCCGTGGACCGTCAACCCCGCGTTGTGACTGAGAATACGGCGCAGGGTCACTTTCTCGGTGGCGGTGAATTGATTATCCAGCACCTGCCAGCCCTTCAGGCTGTCATTGACGTTGGCATCCAGGGACAGCTTGCCATCCTGTACCAGCGTGAGTGCGGCCACCGCGGCCACCGGCTTGCTGATCGAGCCGGCCTGGAACAGGGTGTCGGGAGTGACCTTGGCGTCGCCACCGGCCTGCAGCTTGCCGTAGCCGCGCGCCCACACGATCTTGCCCTGATCGATCACCGCAATACTCAACCCCGGCACCTTGTAGTGGCGCATGCGCTCTTCGATGCTGAAGCTGGAATCGGGCTGGCCGGCAATCTTCACGTGACTTTGCAGCCCGCGCTCGACTTTGGCGATGATGCCGGCGGTGTCGCCGGGCGCCGCCGCGCCGGCGGTTCCCACCATCGCAACCGCACCACACAGGAGTATTGTTCTGAGCATCGGGGTCTCCGCGTCGACATGCCAGTGAGTCGCCGCAGTATGGCAGCCCACTCCGCGCCCTTTCATGCAACAAACGCATGGTGCGTCCTATTGCACGCCGCTCCATCCCCCCGCGGTGGCGACATAGAGGCGCGCCACGTTCAGGTACTGGCGGGTCTGCGCCCGCACCAGAGCATAGCGGGCACGCTGATGCAGACGCTCGGAATCGAGCACCTGCAGAAGGCTGGAATTGCCCACTTCGAAGCTGCGTCGTGACAGATGGAGCGAGCGTTGCGCCACCTGCACCGATTCGGCTTGATTGGCAACCGAACGGGCATCGCTGTCGAGCGCGGCCAGCAGATCGGCGACTTGCCCGAACGCATCGATCACGGTCTGCTGATAGGTGGCGGCGGCCGCCCGTGCCTCATTCATCGCGGCATCACGCTCGGCCCTCAAGGCACCGCCATGAAAAACGGGAGCGGTCAAACCCGCAAAGACGTCGTAGGCGCGGAAGGCGTTCCTGGTCAGGTCGCGAACGTCCGGCGCCGCCTGGGTGAGGCTGACGCCAAGCGTAATGTCAGGATATAGCCGCGCCGTGGCGACACCGATGGCGGCCGTCGCCGCGTGCAGATCGGCTTCGGACTGCAGAATGTCCGGCCGGCGATGCACCAGTTCGGATGGCAGAGCGACCGGAATGTTGGCCGGCAGGGTCAGTTGCGCCAGCTCGAAGTCGGTCGTGCCAAGTTCGTCAGGCGTCACCCCGATGAGTGTCGCGAGCTGATGCCGTGCTTCGATCAACTGCTGCCCGAGCTGCGGCAGTTCGCCGCGATCGGCGGTGTACTGGCTGCGCGCGTTCAGCACCTCGACCAGCGTTCCCTCGCCCGCCTTCCGGCGTTTCTCGGTCAGGTCTATGTTGCGCTGGTCTTCCTGCAGCAGCGCATCGGCCGTAGCGATCTGGGCCCGAATGGCCGCGATGGTCAGGATCTGGTTGACGGTCTGGCCGGCAATGACCAGGTGCGCCGCTTCGGTCTGGCGCTGCTGCGCCTCGACCTGGGCCGCGCTGCGTTCCACCTGGCGCCGCACGCCACCGAACAGATCCAGGTCATAGCTGACCCCGCCGCCGACGGAATACAAATGAAATTCGGGGTTGGCAATCGGGATGCCGCCCAGCGAGGAAAACCCCATCGCCGCCAGGTTGATCTGCTGCTGCTCCGCCCTGACACTGGCATCGACTTGCGGCCGTTGCTTTCCTGTTATCGCACGCAGCCGATCGCGGGCCGCCGCCAGCGTCGCATTGCTCGCCTGCAAGCTGTAATTGTTGGCGATGGCCCGCTCCACCAACGCGTCGAGTTCGCTTGAACCGAAGGCGGTCCACCAACGCTCCGCCGGGCCGTCGCCCAGCGTCGCCGCAGGCCTGCCGGCAACAACGCCCGGCGCCGCTTCGCCCGCGGCAAGATAGCCCGGCGCCTGGCGTGCGTCCGGACGCTGGAAATCCGGTCCGACAGTGCACCCCGAGATCAGGGTCATGACCATAACCAACAATGTAAGCGCTACTCGGCTCACGATTCACTCCAACGACATCGCATGGGAACTGGCGGCCGCGGTTTTCCTGGTGCGCATCATCAGCAACAGCGGCGCCACCACGATACTCAACACGAACAACGCCCAGAACGCGTCCACATAGGACACCATCGCCGCCTGGTGAGTGATAGCGGCATTGATCCGGGCCAGCGCCCCCGGTTGCGTGAAATCGAGCGCGGCGGCGCCTGACAGCAACGGATTGTCCGGCCGGATGTCTTCCACCAGCCGGGAGTGCACGATGGCCGTGTTGCGGATGGTCAGTGCCTGCAGCACCGAGATGCCGATCGCCGATCCCATGTTGCGGATCAGCGTGTACATGGCCGTGCCGTCGTTACGTTGCGCCATCCCCAGCGTGGCGAAGGTCATGGTGTTCAACGGCACGAAAATCATGCCCACCCCCACCCCTTGCAGGAAGCCTGACACGATGGTCGGGGTGGTGTTCATGTCGAGCGAGAACCCGCTCATGATGTGACTGGACCAGATCACGCACACCGCGCCGATCACGAACAACAGCCGCTCGTCCACCCGCCCGATCAGCCGGCCCGTCACCACCATGGCCACCATCATGCCGAGGCCGCGCGGCGCGGTGACCAGGCCGGTCAGCACCACCGGATACCCCATCACGGTCTCCAGCATCGGCGGCAGCAGCGCCAGAGTCGCGTTCATGCCGGCGAAAATGGTGAAGCCGACGATCGAGCCCAGCAGGAAATTCCGGTCGGCGAACAGCCGGGTGTCGATGAACGGCTTGCGGCCGGTCAACAGATGCACGATGAACAGATAGGCGAACAACAACGCGGCGCCGGCTTCAACGCATACTTCAACTGAACTGAACCAATCCTGCGACTGACCGCGATCCAGCATGAGCTGCAACGAGCCGATGGCCAGCGCCAAAGTGACGAAGCCGAAAATGTCGAGCGGGCGCGCCTCGGGAGGTTTGCTCTCATGATACGACGCCGACAGGCCGACGAAGGCCAGGATGCCCACCGGCAGATTGATGTAGAACACCCAGCGCCACGAAAAGCTTTCGGTCAACCAGCCGCCCAGCGCCGGCCCGATGACCGGCCCGAACGTCACCCCCAGCCCGAACAGCGCCATGGCCGGGCCGAAGCCTTCGGGAGGATTGATGTCGAGCAGCGTGGCCTGCGACATGGGCACCAGTGCCGCCCCGGAGATGCCTTGCAACAGGCGGAACAGCACCAGTTCCTCCAGGTTGGTGGCGAGGCCGCACAACCCCGAAGCCACCGTGAAGCCGACGATCGACCAGAGCATCAGCCGCTTGCGCCCGAACCGTCCCGCCATCCAGCCGGTCAAGGGCGTGAAAATCGCCTGCGCCATGATGTAGGACGTCAGCACCCAGGTGATTTCTTCCTGCGAGGCCGAAACGTTGCCCTGGATGTGCGGCAGGGCCACATTGGCGATCGTGCTGTCGAGCGCGATCATGAATGTACCGGCGATCAGCGACGCCGTGATCAGGCGGCGCGTCGCCGGTGCGGGATACGCCGTGGCCGTCATTGCCGCTGCGCCGCTACCGCCGTATCGCTACCGATGAGATGACGCTTGTGGCCGGTATCCACCGTCACTTCCACGCTCAGACCCGAATGCAGCGCGACCCCGGCGGGCAGCTGGTCAATGCTCAACTCGACCGGCAGGCGCTGCACCACTTTCACCCAATTGCCGGTGGCATTCTCGGCGGGCAGCAGCGAGAACGTGTTGCCGGTGCCGGGACTGAAGCTGGCCAGATGCCCGGTCAGGTGCAGATCGGGAAACGCGTCGATCTTGAACGTGGCGGGCTGGCCCGCACGCATGTAGCGCAACTGGCTTTCCTTGAAATTCGCTTCCACCCACAGGCGCTGGCCGGCCAGCGTGAAGACCGGCTTGGCTGCGCTCACGTAGCTGCCGACCTGCAGCTGATGCACCTTGGTGACGATCCCATCCTGCGGGGCGCGCACCACGGTGTAGTCCAGATTCAACTGTGCACGCTCGAGCGCCGCGCGCGCCTGCTTGACCGAGGGTTGATCGTCGATGGGCGCATCCACGCTGCCGGACAGCGTCGCGACGATGCCGGCGTTCTTTTGCACGTTGGTGGCAATCTGTTGGCGGGCCGTCTGTACCGCCAGCTTCGCCTGGTCGTACTGCGACTGGGACGCAATGCCTTCGGCCAGCAGCGATTTCTGGCGGGCAGCTTCACGTTCGGCGAACGCCAGCGTGTCACGCGCCGACTGCAGCTCCGCCTGTCCCTGGTGATAGCTCGCCTGCCGTGCCTCGACTTGAGCGCGCATGTCGGCAAGGCGCGCCGCCGCTTCATCCACCGCCACCTGGAATGGAGCGGGATCGATCCGGAACAGGACGTCCCCCGCCTTGACCGATTGGTTGTCGTGCACCTCCACCGCCACCACCGGACCGTCCACGTTCGCGGTGACCGCCACCAGGCCGGCCTGGACGTAGGCGTTGTCCGTGGACTCGTAGCGCCCGCCGGTGAGATAGAAATAAAGCACCACCAGCACGACTGCCACGGGCGCGGCCAGTAGCAGCGGCTTGCGCAATCGCGAAGTGGGCTCTCCCGGTTCCGCTTCGGTCACGGCGGCGAGCTTCGCAACCGTGTGCTCCTCATCCATCCCGCGGGAACGCTCGGCCGTGCCTACCGGTTGCGGTTTCACCCGTATTTCCTGAAAGAATCCAAGGGCGCTCAGGATAACGCCCGTCACTATATTAATAAAATGATGATTCTTCAGATGTAATATTAATATTATGCATATATAGCCAAACCGGGCATGGTCATGAAAAACCTGGATCTGAACCTGCTGCGCGTCCTCGACATGCTGGTCGAACAACGCAGCGTGACACGCACCGCGGACCGGCTCGGACTGACTCAGTCCGCGGTGAGCCACGCCCTCGCCAGGCTGCGTGAAACATTGGACGATCCTCTGTTCACACGCGGACCGCGGGGCCTGCACCCTACCGCCCGGACCTTGGAGCTCGCATCCGGCATCCGCGAGGGACTGTTGCGGCTGGACAATGCGCTGAAACCTTCCCAGTTCGATCCCGCCAAGGCGGTGCGCCGCTTCAACATGGTAGCGGGCGGCTACTTCCTGACACACTTCATGCCCGAGGTCGTGGCACGCGCACGGGCAGTGGCGCCACACATTTCATTTCGGGTTTACCCGCTCGGTGAAGATCCCGCCTCCCTGCTGGAGCAGGGCATCGCCGATATCGCTGTCAGCAGTCCCGCTTTTTTCGGCGTCACCGACCGCATGCCCAGCGAGCTGTTATACGAGGAAGAGTTGATCTGGATCGCCGCCCACGCTTCGCCGCTCGGACACCAGCCCATGAGTCTCGACGACATCTCCGCCCTGCCGCGCGTCAACATCGGCATGCGCCAGCTCAACGACACCCTGGTGCGCATGGACATTTACGGCGACACGCGCGCATCCGTCGCCGCGCAGCACAGTTCACGCCTGCCGAGCAGCACCGATGCCATGATCGTCTACGACGCCCGCGGCGCCATAGAAACAGTGGCACGCACCGACCTGGTCGCACTGGTCCCGCGCCGCGCCACAACCGTCGACATCGAACGCAAACGCATCAAAGTCATCGAGCTGACCGCGCCACCGCCGAAGATCAGGCTGGCCGCCATCTGGCACGCCCGCCAATCGCACGATCCCGGCCTCATCTGGCTGCGCAGCCTGTTCCACCGGGCGGCGGCGTAGTCTCCACTTCATCTATCCAGCATCGTCACGGTCATCCGCCAGTTGCTGCAGCGGCAGCACCGTCGTGTCCTTCGCCTCCTCCAGCACCAGACGCGAATCCAGTCCCGTGACGCCGGGCAGCTTGGACAAGGATTCACGCAACAGGCGGCGATAGGCCTCGATGTCCGCGGTAATGGTCACCAGCAGGAAGTCGATGTCGCCCATCAGCATGTGACATTGCATCACCTCCGGCAGCGCAATGGCGGCCTTGCGGAACGCATCCACCTGTTTGCGGTCCTGATGCGCCAGCTTGACCATGACGTAGACCATCACGCCCAAACCCAGCCGCCCCCGATCCAGCAACGCCACGCGTCCGCGAATCGCTCCGCTCTGCTCGAGCGCGGCAATGCGGCGCCAGGCGGTTGACTGGGTCAACCCCAGCCGCTCCGCCACCTCGTTGGAGGACAGGGTCCCCTGGCTTTGCAACAGGTCCAGGATCTGCAGGTCGGTGGCATCGAGATCCAGTGTTTTTGCCTTCATGATGACTTATTCTAGTCATTATTTGACATTAATTCGAGTTGAATAAATCATTAATCCATGAACCACCCAGACTGGAAATTCCTCACCCGCGCCGACTTCGAAGCCGCGCGCCGGCATGCGCAGCCGCACATTCATCGCACTCCGGTACTGAGATCCGCCACCCTCGGCGAGGCCGTGGGCGGCGCCGAGGTCTATCTGAAAGCCGAGCTGTTCCAGAAGGCAGGCTCCTACAAAGTCAGGGGCCCGTTGAATGTGCTCGCCAACATGAGCCCCGCCGACAAGGCGCGCGGCCTGATCTGTTCCTCCGCCGGCAACCATGCCCAAGGCGTGGCAAGAGCCGCACGGGTTCACGGCATCCCCGCCGTGGTCGTCATGTCAACCAGGGCCAAGAAAGCCAAGATCGACGCCACGCGCGGCTACGGCGCCGAAGTGATATTGCATGGCGATGTCTGGGATGACGCCTATGCCAGGTCGCTGGAGATCATGCGCGAACGCAATCTCACCTACGTGCATCCGTTCGACAATCCGGTGCTGGTGGCGGGCCAGGGCGGCGTCGGCCTGGAACTGATCGAGGACGTTCCCGACCTGGACATGGTGCTGGTACCCATCGGCGGCGGTGGGCTGATTTCCGGTTGCGCCATGGCCATCAAGGCGGTGAATCCGCGCGTGAAAATCATCGGGGTCGAAGCCGCCGGCTCACCCGGCATGAAACGCAGCGTCGCAGCCGGTCGCGTGGTGGTACTCGACCAGGTCGGTCCGATGATCGACGGACTGGTGGTCAAGCGGGTCGGCGACTACAACCTGCACGTCTGCCGTCACTACGTGGACGACATCGTCCTGGTGAACGAGCCGGACATCTACTCGGCGGTGCTCTGGCTCATGCAACGCAGCAAGCTGGTGGCGGAAGGCGCCGCGGCGGCGCCGGTGGCTGCATTGCTCACCGGCGCCGTCCGACCTGCCGCGAACATGAAAGTGGCCTGCGTGCTGAGCGGTGGCAACCTCGATGTCAGCGACCTGCAGGGCAAGCCCTGGAATTGATCCGCGAAGCAAGCTCCGGAATTGACACTACGCCCAGGGCCGGAGACCGCCGCGCACGCCCACCAGCACGGCGAAGCAGATGAAGACAACCGCCGCCACCGTATAGCTGCTCTTGTACCAGGTGCTCCAGCCGCCTTCCCCCGCTTGCGCACGACGCCAGATCAGCGGCGTCACAACGAGCAATGCCGCCGAACCAATGGCGGCCAGCAATGCAGCCGTTGAAGCGGTCAGCAACCAGGCGCCCGGCCAGTCGTAGCGCTCGGCGCCGCTGGATAGATGCGCGGCGGCAAAGGCGACCAGCCACAAGGCGGCGGCACCCAACGCCAAGCCATGGGCACGACGCTGCCACCGGGTCGCCTGGATGCGGCAGCTCCAATGGGTGAGCAGACGAATCCAGAGAATCAGGGCCACGGCCAGTGTGAGGCCCGCCACCTTCGAAAACACACCCGGATCGAGGAACCAGCCGGCCCGTTCCAGGGTGAGAGTGCCGCGCGGGCTGGCATAGCTCAGGGCCCGTCCGTTCGAATCCAGGTTGAAGACCAGCCGCTGCTCGCCCTGCGCCGCGATGAAATGACCCGGCGCGCCATCCGGCACCCACAGCTGTCCCTCCTTGCCGGCCTTGGTGACCAGGTAGCCTTCCTTGGTCACCGCCACCGAGTTGTCGGAACCCAGCAGGTTGACGAACTTCTCCAGGCCGGAATAGGCCCGGCGCGTCGAAATGTAATTGCCCGTGTAGTGATCCGCGCTGTCCAGCAACTTGGGATCGCCCGGACGAGGCGCGGCCGGCGCCACATAGAAATTTTCGACCAGCAGCTCGGGCAGCCGCGCGACCAGGCTGCGCCCGCCCGCGGTATTGACGTTGGCGAAGATGCCGAGCCGCAATTCCGGCACCACCATCAGGTTGGTGAAGAACAGGCCGGTGGCGCCACCATGGCCATAGGCATGCAGGCCGCCGGGCAGCAGTTGCGCCATGAAGCCGTGCGCCCAGCCATTGACTCCTTCCGGCACTTTCAGGATCTGGGTACGAAATTCCTTCGCGGTCTCGGGTCCGAAAATCCGCACGCCTTCCAGGGTGCCATCGTTCAACAGCAGCCGCATGTAGCGCGCCATGTCGGCGGCGCTGGCCGACACCGAACCGGCGGAGGCGACCTGGCTGATGTATTCGAAGTCCTTGGCATGGAACTGGCTGCCGTCCCACTGATAACCCTCGGACAGATTGGCCGCCAATTCCGGCGACATGGGCGCGGGAATGCCGGGCCGGGCCGGGAAGGGTTCACGGAAGGTGGTCGACTTCATGCCCAGGGGAGTGAAAATTTCACGCTCCACGATGGTTTCGAAGTCCTCGCCATTGAGGCGGCTGAGGATATAACCCGCCAGCGCGACGCCGTAATTCGAGTAAGTGGCGAACTGTCCAGGCTCACGCACCCGGTCGGGGCGGTGCCGTCCCAGATACTCGGCGCTCGAAATGATCTGTTCGGGTTTGTACACGAACAAATGGCCGGCCGCGATGTCCTCGAAGCCGGGCGCATGGCTCATCAGATCGACGATCCGGATGGGCCGCTTGAAACCCTGGTCGGGAATCTGCAGTTCGGGCGGCAGATACTGGTTGACCGGCGCATCGAGCTTGATCCGGCCGGCCTCCACTTCCTTCATCAGCGCTATCCAGGTGAAGGTCTTGGATAACGAACCGATGCGGACCAGCGTGCGCGTGGCGTCCACCGGCCGCCCCGGCCCGGCCATGCCATACCCTTTGATCAGCACGGGATGATCGTCCTGCACCACCGCCACCGACACGCCGGCAATATGCTCGGACTTCATGGCGTCGCGCACCACACCATCGATGAACCGCTCGAGTTCCAGCGGCGCAATGGACTGGTCGAAACTCAACCGCGGGGTGCCGGTCTGGGTGACCGGCCCGGCACTGTCGGCCGCCGGTTCGGCCGCCGTCGCGGCATCGCTGGCATTGGCCGCCGCGGTGAAGGCCAGCCAGGCGCCCAGCAGGGCGCAGCGCAAGAATGCAGGCATTACGACACTCCTGACAAAAGGTTGGGGGAACCAACATGAAACCTTACACCGGATTATGCGAAAATGGATAGTTCGGCCCCTGGCTGTAACACACGAGGCGCACGGCGCTCGAAATGAAGGTTCTCATCGTCGGTGGCGGTCTGCTGGGCCTGTCCACCGCCTGGCATCTCAACAAGCATGGCGCGGACATTTCGCTGGTGGAGCGCAATGACGGCGCAGGCGAGGAAACCAGCTTCGCCAACGGCGGCATGCTGACCCCCAGCATGTCCGATCCCTGGAATGCTCCCGGCGTGCTCGGCCAACTGATCAAATGGCTCGGCCGGGAAGATGCGCCGCTGCTGTTGCGTCCGCATGCCCTGCCCTCGTTGATCGGCTGGGGCTGGACGTTCCTGCGCAATTCGAGTCGCGAGCGGTTCCTGGCCAACACCAGGAAGAACGCCGTTCTGGCCGGCTACTCGGTCGAGGCGACGCGGGCGTTGCGCGCCGATACCGACATCCAATACGAAGCCGCGGAGCTTGGCACCCTGAAAGTGTTTCGCGAGCCGGCGGCGCTGCGCTCGGTGGCGCAACTCTCCGGCACCCTGTCCGACCTTGGCTTGCGCTTTACTGTGCTGGACCGCGAGGGTGTGCTCGCCGCCGAGCCTGCGCTGGCCCCCGTCGCCGGCAATCTGATCGGCGGCATCCATTACGGCGGCGACGAATCCGGCGATGCGTACCTGTTCTGCCAGCGCCTGCAACAGTTGTGCGCGAGCCGTGGTGTGACCTTTCATTTCGACACGACGGTGCGCAAGTTCGTGACCGAGCGCGGTCGCATCGCCGCTGTCATTACGAATGACCGGCAGTTCGAAGCCGACGCAGTGGTGATTGCGGCGGGCAGTTACAGCGCCCCCCTGTTGCGTCCTTTGGGCATCCGCCTGCCGGTTCGGCCCGCCAAAGGTTATTCGCTGACACTGCCGCTGGGTTCGTGGAACGGGCCGCGCCTGCCCGTGGTCGACGATCATTTGCATGCCGCGGTCACGCCGCTGGGCAACCGTATTCGCGTGGCCGGTACCGCCGAGTTCGCCGGCTTCGACAGCGTCATCAACCAGGGCCGGATCGACAATCTGTCGCGGATGCTCAAGGGCATCTATCCCGAGTTCGCTAGCGGGCTTGCCGCGGGCGCCGGCGTGCCGTGGACCGGCTTTCGCCCGATGAGCGCGGACGGCGTGCCGCTCATCGGGGCGACGCGCATCGACAACCTGTTCGTCAACACCGGTCACGGCCATCTGGGTTGGACCATGGCGGTGGGCTCGGGCAAGTTGCTGGCGGACCTGGTCGCGGGCAAACAACCGGACATCGCCGCGGATCCCTACGACCCACGGCGCTTTTCGTTCACCCAGGGCAGAACAACCTAGGGCAAAAGCTTGTGACGCTCCATGGTCACGGACTCGACCTTGGTGCGTGAATAGGCCGCGGGGAAGTACTTGCCCTGCGCCCACATCTCGAACAGATCACGGTAATGCGGGCTGCGCACATCGCCAGACTGGCCTGGCGTGTTCTGGCCCACCGAATTGTCCCAGTCCTCGGTGTCGGCAATGATCTTGAATGAACCGCCGGCCTGCTGATTGCCCGAGCCGGTGGCAACGATGGTGTATTCATCGCCGCCGCGCGGTGCCGTCCCTACTTCCAGTTGCTTGCGGATGTCCTCTTTCACCGCCGGTGACAATGGATGGTGAATCAGCACGTGATGCAGTTTTTCCTGGCCCAGGCGCCATTGCGCCATGTCGGGCCCGATGTCCTTGCTCAGCTGGGCCACCGCCTGGGCCAGGCTGCGTACCAGGAAAGCATCGCGTCCGGCGGTGGGGTCCGCGCCGAAATCGCCGCCAGGCGCGTATAGCTGATCGATCATGCGCTTCATCGAGGGACGCAGCGTCGCGTTCGCGGCGGCCAGCGGCTCGCCGAGAATCAGCACCTTGAAATCGTCGAGCAGCTGGTGCTGCCAGACCGAATACAGGCCGGCGGCACTCGAGTCCTGGTCCAGCACCGCGTTCCAGTGCACCAGCAAGTCACGCGCGGCGGCTACCTTGGTATCGGAGATGGACACATCCCGCAGCAGCGGCACCAGGCGCCGGGCCGGCAACGACAACGCGTCGTTCTGCATCATCGCCACTTCCGCAATATTGAACCGGCGCCCGCCGCCGAGCAGTTCCTCGATCCGGTCGGCACGGAACGACTCCGCCCATTGATAGGTCATGGCCTGCGGGAACTTGAAGTCGCGCGGCATCAGGTAATTGTTGGCGGTGACCCAATAGCCCTTGGCGGGGTTGTACTCATGGGGCAGCGACTTGATGGGCAGGAAGCCGTTCCATTCGTAGCGGCCGTCGCCCGGCACCGGCAGCAGGCCCTGCCAGTTCGGCCGCAGCGGCCGGATGCCGGTGGCCTGGAAGCCGATATTGCCGGCGCGATCCGCCCAGATCATGCTCTCGGCCGGAATGTGGTTGTGGGCACTGGCTTCGCGGAACTCCTCCCAGGTGCGAGCCTGGTCCATACGCAGGCTGGCCAGGTACGGGGCTCCGCCCTGCTCCAGCCAGGCGGCACGCAGCGCATACGCCTTGTGGGCTTTCGCGTCCTCGAACAACACTGGCCCGTGGCGCGTGAACTTGTATGTCACCGCCACCGCCGGGTGGCCCTTCACGGCGATCTTGTCATGCTCGATGCGCATCGGTTCCCAGCGGCCCTGGTACTTGTAAGCGTCGGGATGCGCCGGATCGGTGT
>Ga0182745_1000380_pt1 | contig 51610 bp, 42 predicted proteins | sample eDN3rd30CKraftBY_FD_128523 | JGI IMG/M metagenome (GOLD analysis project Ga0182745, IMG submission 128523) | Enriched backyard soil microbial communities from Emeryville, California, USA - eDNA 3rd pass 30_C Kraft BY (version 2) (version 2) | ecosystem: Environmental > Terrestrial > Soil >... | reverse complement strand
TCCTATGTGGGCGGGTTTCATGACTCCATCTCGGCTGAGGGTGCCGAGGCGGGTGCCTACAGCAAACTGGACGTGCGGGCGGGCACCCGCTTCGAGCGTGTCGAGTTCGAGGTCTATGCGACCAATTTGTTGAACGAAGATGCGATCACGCACGTGCTGAGCGATCCGACCATCGCCTATCAGCTGCGGCCGAGAACCATCGGCTTCGATATGCGGTATCGCTTCTGACGTCGAACCCGTCCACGAAATGAGACGGTTTCTATCATACGTCGCTGGCGGCATGTTTCTGCCGCTCTGCGGCACTGCGGTCGCCGCGAACGATCTGGACCAGCCAGCCGTGCTGGAGGCCTTCGTCGATGGTCTGGTGCGGCCGTTGATGCAGAGCCACAACAGTCCTTGCGGTGCCGTAGTGATCGTGAAGGACGGCCGGGTGATCCTGTCCAGGGGCTATGGCTATCAGGACATCGACCGGCGGATTCCCGTCGACCCCGACCGCACGCTGTTCAGGCCCGGTTCGGTTTCCAAGTTGTTCACCTGGATAGCGGTCATGCAGCAGGTGGAACAGGGACGGCTGGATCTAGATGCCGACGTCAATTTATATCTGACCACCTTCAAGATCCGTAAAACGTTTGCCCGTCCCGTGACGCTGCGCGACCTCCTGACGCACACCGCTGGATTCGAAGATGGCAGTATGGGTTATCTGATCATCGACGATCCGGCGCGGGCATTGCCCCTGCCGGAGGCAATGGCGCGGTACCAACCTGCGCGAGTGAATCCACCAGGCGCCCAAACGGCTTACTCCAACTACGGTGCGGCGCTGGCCGGACTCATCGTCGCCAACGTGTCCGGCATACCCTTTACTGACTACGTACAGCGCAAGATTCTCGATCCGCTGGGCATGCAGCATTCGACATTCGTCGAACCTCTGCCACCGCGCCTGTCGTCAGGCATGTCAGGAACCTATGCGGCGGAGGGCGGAGCCTACGTCGCGAAGCCCTTCGAGGTCATCATTAGTTTCGCTCCAGCGGGCGCCATGTCTTCCAGCGCCGGCGACATGGCACGATTCGCGCTGGCGATCCTCAACGGAGGTGCGTATCAGGGTGGGAGAATTTTGCAGGCGGAAACGGTGGAAGCCATGCTCCGCCGCCATTATTCGCATGACTCGCGCATGATGGGTATGGGACTGGGCTTCTACGAGACCGAGCGCAATGGCGTTCGTTTGGTGGGGCACGACGGTGATACCGCGTGGTTCCATTCGGAGTTGGTTCTGGACCGCGAACACGATCTGGCGTACTTCGTATCCTTCGGCGGAGCTGGCGGTGCCGCGGTACGCAGCATCTTCAAGAACGCTTTCTACAACCGTCTCTTTCCGCGTAACGAGGCGCCTCCAACGCCGCCTGGGGATTTTGGCGTCAGAGCGCAGCGGTATGCAGGTAGCTATTGGTTCTGGCGCAGCAACTTCTCCACCATCGAGAAGGCGTTCGGCATGGCCGACGCCTTCGACGTGAAACCCACCTCGCAGAATACCCTCGTCATCTCCAACGGTAGCGCAGCCAAGCAGTACGTGGAGATCGATACCAACCTCTTTCGGGAGCTCGACTCGAATTTGACCTTCGGGGACGGCATGAACCCGCGGCTGGTGGCCTTCCAGGAAGATGATGACGGTCGCGTCACGGGCTTCGTCATGGATGAGATGCCCTTCATGTCGCTCCGCAGGAAATCCGCGTACGAAACCATGGAGGTTCAGAAACCCCTATTGGCGGTCTCATTCCTGGTCTTTATCGCCGTATTGCTGCGCGCTTTTTACCAGCGTCGTTCGGTCATCCAGCTCTCGTCGCAAGAGCGCACGTCGTTGCGGGCCGCGGTTCATGCCAGCGCGGCCCATATACTGGTGCTCCTGACAGGAATTTGGGTGATCGAGTCAGTTGTCCCCCGCTTGCGGGTGCAGGTTCCGCTTTCTTTCAAACTGGCGCTGATTCTGCCGATTGCGGCAAGCACCGCCAGCCTGTGGTTGCTGTATCGAGCCGTGCTCGTCTGGCATCAACGCCAGTTCACGGGAGTGTTTGCCCGGCTGAGGTACGCCGGCGTTGCGGTTTGCGCCGTGTTCATGTCCTGGTTCTATTACTATTGGAACATCCTTGGTTTCCAGCTTCCGGGATAGGAGATAATCGCGCATCACTAACCGGCTTACGAGGCCACTTATGAGCCTGCCTCCTTTTCACCTGGCTATCCCGGTCCATGACCTGCCGGCCGCGCGACGTTTCTATGGAGAAACGCTTGGTTTGACAGAAGGCCGCTCCAGTGCGCAATGGGTGGACTTCAATTTCCATGGTCACCAACTGGTGCTTCACGAGCGTCCCGAAACGCTGTCGCAACGCCAGGCCCACACCAATCCGGTGGATGGACATGACGTCCCGGTGCCGCATTTCGGCATCGTGCTCGACTGGCGGCAGTGGGAGGCGTTGGCCGAACGTCTGCGGTCCATGGGGACACGCTTCGTCATCGAGCCCCATGTGCGTTTCAAGGGCCAGGTGGGGGAGCAGGCCACCATGTTCTTGCTGGACCCCTGCGGTAACGCTTTGGAATTCAAGGCATTCAAGGACTTGGGGCAGCTGTTCGCCAAATAGGATCACTCGCTTGGGATTATTTCGAAATTTTGACACCAAGGTTCGCGCCGTGGATCAGAAGGGCAACATCAAATGGCAGGAGGGCGCCAAGATCATGGTGGCGAAGGGCCGCCCGGCGAGCGCGCGGGACGCACTGGCATCGGCGAGCCCGGAGGTCGCTCCATAGGGGGCCGTCGCAGGCGCAGGTGTTCGTCAGCGTTTCGTCGGCGACCGTGACTTGCGTGGTGCCTTCGGCTTCGGCGGCGGCATCAGTGCGGCGGTTGCGACGATGAGGCGACGCAGTGCATCGGGGTTGTCCAACAGTTCATCGGCGATGGGATAATCTTTGGCACCGGGGTAGGGCGGGCCTTTTGGTAGACCGGGCGCGAGCTTCGTCGCCGCTTCCGATGGCTTGATGAACAAGCCGTTGTCGCAGGCGAAGGCAACGACCTTGCCGTCGAGATACAGAGCATATTCGCCGAACATCTTTCTGTAGCTCAGTCGATCTCCCAGGCCGATCTGGTCGGTCACGTAGTCGACGAAGTCCTGGTCGGTGGCCATGAGGCAACTACCATAGACGAAAACTATTGAGATTATCAAGATAATGCATTTTTAAAGAGCGAGGCCATCGACTAGGCTTATCTCTCACGTCACCTCCGGAGATCGCCATGGCCCAGAACGATAAAGCCCGTCTTACCACCGCCGCCGGCGCGCCGGTGCCTGACAACCAGAACATCATGACTGCCGGCCGCCGTGGTCCGGCTTTGCTGCAGGACGTGTGGCTGCTCGAAAAGCTGGCCCATTTCGACCGCGAGGTGATTCCGGAGCGGCGCATGCACGCCAAGGGTTCTGGTGCTTTCGGCACTTTTACCGTTACCAACGACATTACGCAGTACACTCGCGCGAAAATTTTCTCGCAGGTCGGCAAAAAGACCGAATTGTTTGCCCGCTTCACGACGGTGGCCGGCGAGCGCGGTGCGGCCGACGCGGAGCGCGACATCCGCGGCTTCGCGATCAAGTTTTACACCGAGGAGGGCAACTGGGATCTGGTGGGCAACAACACGCCGGTGTTCTTCTTGCGCGATCCGCTGAAGTTCCCTGATCTCAACCATGCGGTGAAGCGCGACCCCCGTACCAACCTGCGCAGTGCGAAGAATAACTGGGACTTCTGGACCAACCTGCCCGAGGCATTGCACCAAGTCACCATCGTGATGAGCGAGCGTGGCATTCCCTCCAGCTATCGTCACATGCATGGCTTCGGCTCGCACACCTTCAGCTTCATCAATGCCGGGAATGAACGCTTCTGGGTCAAGTTTCACCATGTCTGCCAGCAGGGCATCAAGAACCTGTCCGATGCCGAAGCCGAGGCACTGATCGGCAAGGATCGCGAAAGCCACCAGCGTGACCTGTTCGATGCCATCGAGCGCGGCGACTTCCCGAAATGGAAGCTGTGCGTGCAGGTCATGCCGGAGAAGGACGCCTCGAAAGTGCCGTACAACCCGTTCGATCTCACCAAGGTATGGCCGCACAAGGATTACCCGCTGATCGAAGTCGGTGAATGGGAACTCAACAGAAATCCGGAGAACTTCTTTGCCGACGTCGAGCAGAGCGCGTTCAATCCCGCCCAGGTCGTGCCCGGCATCGGCTTCTCACCGGACAAGATGTTGCAGGCGCGGCTGTTCTCCTACGGAGATGCGCAACGCTATCGGCTAGGCGTGAACCATCACCAGATCCCGGTGAACAAGCCGCGCTGCCCGTACCATGCCTATCACCGCGACGGCCAGATGCGCGTGGACGGCAACTATGGCGGCACGTTGGGCTACGAGCCGAACAGCTACGGTGAGTGGCAAGAGCAGCCGGATTTCCGCGAGCCACCGCTGTCCATCGAAGGCGCGGCCGATCACTGGAATCATCGTGCGGACGACGATTACTATTCGCAACCTGGTGCACTGTTCCGCCTGATGGATGCGAAACAGAAGCAGGCGCTGTTCGAGAACACTGCGCGTGCCATGGGTGACGCGCCGGAAGAAATCAAGCGTCGGCACATTGCCAACTGTACCAAGGCCGACAAGGCGTACGGCGAGGGAGTGGCGAAGGCGCTGGGTCTGAAGTAAACCCCGGCTGACCATGGCGTGTTCGAGGACCTCTCGAACGCGCCGTGGGGCTGGCGCTTGTCATAGCTGGTCCTGGCATTCCAAGGGACGACTCAGGCGCCTTCCTCGGGCCGATGCAATAGCCGATATCCTTTGAAGGTCTTCACCTGATCCATCAGGAAGTGCGAAATGATCTTCTCCACGCCGAAGTTTCCGTTCATCAGGAGGCCCATGATTTTCTTCCAGGCATGCATGTCGGATACGACCACCCGCAGGATGTAGTCGACGTTGCCGCTGACTCGATAGGATTCGACGATCTCCGGCATGCCCTCGATGCAGGCATCGAATTCGTGAAATTTATTGATTGTATGCTGCGAGAAGGAGACGTGCGCCATTACGACTGTGACGCTGCGGATCCGGTCGACTTGAATCTGAGCGCGATATGCGCTGATCAGTCCACGTGTTTCCAGATCGCGGACCCGCCTCAGGCAGGCGCTGGGTGACAACGCGACTCGATCGGCCAGCGCCTGGTTGGTGATCCGGGCATCCTTCTGCAAGACCTCCATGATCTTGAGGTCGATTTTATCCACCTCTTCAAAATTCATTGACGTTGCTCCCTTGCGTGTATGGACCATCCGCGATTGATCCTATCAATCTCGCCAACTTGCTGGTGAAGGATCTGCGTCTTTTCGCCTGACCGGTGCGTCAATTATTGCTTGTCCCGGAGGGAAAAGCCTTGCGTATCAAAGGCTAAGTGCCGTGCTCGAGCCAAGGTCGGTTGCTGGACGGCAGCATCGAGTATAGCCATATTTGCGTGGCAATCGAAGCAAGGCTCATTGCGACATTGGTCATGAAACGAAGCATCCGCATCGGTGCCGGCTCAGGATATTCCGGCGATCGTATCGATCCGGCGATCGAGTTGATCGAGCGAGGGGAACTGGACTATCTCGTGTTCGAATGTCTGGCTGAAAGAACGGTCGCGCTCGCACAGCTCGCGCGGCGCAAGCATGCACGTGATGGTTACGACCCATTGCTGTCGACACGCATGGCTGCGGTGCTGCCGATCTGCCATCACAGGGGCGTTCGTATCATCACCAATATGGGTGCTGCGAACCCGGTTGCGGCAGCCGACGTCACTTGCGACATTGCGCGCTCGGCCGGGTTCAGGGGCCTGAGGGTTGCCGCCATTACTGGCGATGATGTGTTGGAAGCAGCGCTGGCGCTCGATCTGCCCCTCGAGGGTGGTGGCACTTTGAGTTCGCTTGGTGAGCGAGTCATTTCCGCCAATGCATACATTGGGGCGGAAGCCATCGTTGCTGCACTGGCCGAAGGTGCCGATGTCGTGATCGCGGGAAGAGCGGCCGACCCCGCGCTGTTCCTCGCGCCGATGATTCACGAGTTTGGTTGGCTCATGAACGATTGGAACGCGCTGGCGCGCGGCACGATGGCGGGCCATTTGCTGGAGTGTGCAGGGCAGGTGACTGGCGGATACTTCGCCGATCCGGGGGTGAAAGAGGTTCCCGATCTGGCGCGTCTCGGATTCCCTTTAGGTGAGATTCACAATGACGGCGGGATATGGGTGACGAAGGCGCCGGGTACGGGCGGCTGCGTAACCGCGGCAACGGTCAAGGAGCAACTGCTCTACGAAATCCATGACCCTGGGAACTACTACCAACCGGATGTCGTGGCGGACTTTTCTTCCGCCTGCGTAGAGGAGGATGGCAAGGATCGAGTTCGAGTCAGTGGTGCCAGGGGAAGGGCACATACCGGGTTCCTGAAGCTGTCAATCGGCTACCTCGACGGTTACATCGGCGAAGGACAGATCTCCTATTCGGGAACGGGCGCCGTGGAGCGCGCGCAACTGGCGTTGGATATCGTGTGCCAGCGTTTGGCGTGGAGTGGCGTTTCGATCGAGGAGTTGCGATGCGATCTGATAGGGCTCAATGCGCTGAGTGGTGATCGTCTGTCGCGTCACTCGACCCCTTATGAGGTTCGTCTGCGCGTTGTGGGGCGCACTCGAACGCTGGCCGAGGCCGCTCGTATCGGTGATGAAGTCGAAACGCTCTATACGAATGGGCCGGCCGGGGGCGGCGGGGCACGGAAGTCAGCCCGCGATGTCGTTGCCGTCACTTCTGCGTTGATGCCGCGAGACTTGGTGGTCACCAAGGTCTCACTGCGGGAGGCTTGAGAGCTGTGAAGCTTCGTGAGATAGCCCATTGCCGCGCCGGTGATAAGGGAAATGTTTCCAACATTTCTGTCATCGCGTTCGATCCAGCCGATTATCCGTTTCTGCTGGAACAGGTGACAGTGGCACGAGTTGCGGAACACTTCGGAGATAGGGTCACTGGCCCGATCACGCGTTATGAGGTGGCGACGCTTGCGGCTTTGAACTTTGTTCTGGAGGGGGCGCTCAGTGGTGGCGTGACCCGCTCGCTGGCGCTGGACGCTCATGGCAAGAGTATGAGTTCTCTCTTGCTCGACCTCGAACTGACGGCCGATCGGCCACGTCCCCATGCGATATCTACTCTGTTTCACTCTGGGAAGCTTGGCATGAGTGCCGTGTCCTATGACATGTGTATCGCCGGCCGCTGGCGGCCGGCGCAGTCGAAACAAACGCTGGAGGTGCTGGATCCCGCGAATAACAGTGTGCTGGCGCATATCGCTCATGGCGAGCGCACCGATATCGACGAGGCGGTAGCGGCGGCGCGTGGCGCACTCGCGGGTTGGGCGGATTGCGTTCCGGTCCAACGTGGTCGCGTGCTGGCGGCGATCGGGCGCCGAATCCTTCAGGACAAGGACTACTTGGCGCGTATCGAGAGTCAGGACACAGGTAAGCCTTTGGCCCAGGCCACGGCGGATGTGGTCGCTGCCTCGCGCTTCTTCGAATACTACGCGGGGGTGGCCGATAAAGTGCTGGGGACTTCGATCCCTCTTGGTCCGGAGTATATGGATTTCACGCTTCGTGAGGCATTGGGTGTAACGGCACACATCGTTCCTTGGAACTACCCCCTGCAGATTGCTTCGCGGGGTCTCGCGCCGGCATTGGCGACCGGCAATACCGTGGTGTTGAAACCGGCGGAGCTGGCCTGTCTGAGCGTGCTGGAACTGGTACGCATCTGTCATGAAGAAGGTTTGCCGAGTGGGGTACTGAATGTGGTCCCAGGGCTCGGCACTGGAGCGGGTGCCGCCCTGGCCTCGCACCCGGACGTCAATATGGTCGTGTTTACGGGATCGGTCGCAACCGGGGCGCAGGTCATGCGCGGGGCGGCACAGAACATCGTGCCGGTGTTGTTGGAGTTGGGGGGGAAGTCTCCAAACATTGTGCTGGCCGACGCCGATTTGAGTGTGTGCGCACCTGCCATCCTCAAGGCGGCATTTCCTAATTCCGGGCAGACCTGCTCGGCCGGCTCCCGGGTGCTGGTCCAGCGTGGACGACATGTGGAGCTGATTGAGCTGCTCAGTGCGCTCAGCCGAGAGCTTCGCATCGGGCCTGGACTGATGAACCCGGAGATTGGTGCTCTGATCAGCCGTGACCAGCAGCATAAGGTGGAACGGTACATCCGCATTGGGCGTGACGAAGGAGTCGAGGTCATCACCGGGGGCGTGCCGTTGGCCGGCGTCGATCTGGAGCGGGGGAACTTCGTTGCACCGACGATCCTGAACGGTGCCCGCGCTGAAATGCGCGTGCATCGGGAAGAAATATTTGGACCAGTGTTGACCGTGGTGCCATTCGGCGAGGTCGAGGAAGCCGCCGCGCTCGCCAATGCTACGGACTATGGGTTGGTTGCCGGCATCTGGGGTCGTGATATCGGAGTGATCAACTGGCTTGCCAGGAATATCCAGGCGGGACAGATCTTCATCAATTGTTACGGCGCCGGCGGCGGCGTGGAGCTGCCGTTCGGCGGCTACCGAAAGTCCGGCTTCGGGCGTGAGAAGGGACTCGACGCATTACTGTCGTACACCCAGGTCAAGAACATCTGTGCCCGCATCGCTGTACCGGGGTATTGACCGCCGAATTCAGGAGGATGGTCATGTCTGTCTCGATGGTTTCCAGCTTTCACTGTCCGACCAAGATCATTTTCGGCGTGGATGCGTACCAAAAACTCGGCGATATTGTTCACGATCTGGCAGTGCATCGTTTATCGATTTTGCTCGATCCGGCATTGGAAGGTGGAGAGTTTTTCCGCAGGGTGATGGAAGTTCTGGCACGCAGAAACGTTGCGACGACGGTTTTCAGTGCTATCGAGCCCGAACCAAGTGATGCGACGGTTCGGGCGGCGTTAGAGCAATGCGGCAATCATGGCCCGGAAGCGTTGTTGGCCGTCGGTGGTGGTAGCACCATCGACGTGGCGAAAGCGGTCGGCATCTTGATGGCCAACGGCGGGCGTATTGCCGATTACGAGGGAGTCGACAAGTTCTCCGTGCCGCCACCGACGCTGATTGCCATTCCCACGACGGCTGGCACCGGGTCGGAGGTATCGGGTGCATGCGTGATCACCGATAGTGCTGGAAAAAGGAAAATGGCTGTTCGTCATGCCGCACTGCTTCCGGCGCAAGTCGCCATATTGGACCCGCTCGCCGTCAGCTCTATGCCACCGAATGTCGCGGCCCACGCTGGAATAGATGCATTCGTTCACGCGTTCGAGTCGTACGTGTCGAAACGGGCTACGGTTTTCTCCGATGCCTTGAATCTGCACGCGATGTCGCTGATATCAACCAGCATTCGGGCGTTCGTCGCTGATAGAACCAACGTTTCTGCGGCGCTGGACATGCTGTGTGGGTCAGCGCTGGCGGCAATGTCCTTTGGCGTGACCGGCCTTGGCAATGTGCATTGCATGGCCATGTCGGTCGGGGCTCTGTTTCCGGTGCCGCATGGGTTGGCCAACGCGATTTGCCTGCCGCATGCGGCCGCATTCAATGCACCGGCGAATCCGGATCGGTATGCGCGGATCGCGGTGATTCTGGGTATGGGCGGCGGCCGGCAAGGTGAGGGAACGCAGGGAGCACTGACGACTCACGGTTTACGCGCGCTTTGCGCCGATCTGGGCATCCCGTCCCGGTTGCGTGATGTGGGCGTAACTGAGGATCGGCTCGATGAGATGGCCAGACGCAGCTTCGCCGCTGACTACAACCGCTGGAATCCACGCCATACCAGCGAGCAGGATTTTCAAGTGTTGTTTCGTGCGGCGTTTTGATTTATCCGTTGATCTGCGGACTGCCTATGCCGCATCTTGCGCCAAGGCAGGTATGGAGGTCACACCGGATCGGTGCCGCGTTGATGTAGGCGACGATAGCGAGCTGGCGCGATGCCCATTTCTTTGGAGAATGCCTTGTTGAAGGCGCTTTCGGACTGATAGCCGACGGCGGTGGCAATCTTGACGATAGGGTCGCTGCTTTCCTCGAGCTGGGTCGCGGCGCGATGCATCCGAACGCGGCGCAGGTAGGTATTAGGGGGTTCGCCCACCAAACGAGTGAAACGCTCGACGAATACAGCACGGCTCATGCCGATCTCGCTGGACAGGCTGGACAGCGTCCATGCCTTGCCGGCTTGACCGTGCATGAGAGCAATGGCTCTTCCGATGTGTTTATCGCTCAAGCCTCCTAGCCAGTTTCTACCGCCGTGCGGCAGTCGGGGCAGGGCGAACCGGACCAGTTCGATGACGACCAACTCGGCGAGTCGCCGTACCACGGATTCCTTTCCCAGCCGGTCCCCGGCCAGCTCCATCTCGATCAGGCGAATCACCCGTTGTAGGAATCCATGGGATTCGCGCGCGGTGCGTGGGATGGCGACCAGGGCGGGATAGACAGAAATGAACTGATTGGAATCACGCGGCGCCGACATGATGAGCAGCCGCGTGTGCCCGGTTCCAGCCCGTCGAGGCCGGACCTCGGGCTTTACGGCAACCTGGGCGAACCCCTCGATCGTGGGATGGATTGGCGTCTGCGGCGAGTCGCGCCAGGTATGGCGTTGGCCCCCGACCACGGTAACGATATCACCGGCCTTGAGCACCAGCGGTGCCTCCAGGTCGTCCGATTCCAGCAGGCATTGGCCACTGCGTACCACATATAAGTATGTATCGCGGCCGGGCGGCACCACGCAGCACCAGGGTGCCCGCAACTCCACCTCCAGGGCGGTCGAGCGGGTGACACGGGCGGAGTCGAAAATGCCCTGACTATCCATGCGCCTCCTCCAGACGCGCGAACAAGTCTTGCGGCAACCCGGTCAATGACAGCCCCTGCATGTAGTCCCCACAATGGCCGCTGCTCGAGACACAGTGTCGCACAAGAGAGAATCAAAATGCTGGCAAGCGCACACGGGCGGGAAGGGCTGGGGGCGGCGGTCATGTTCAGTTGCGTTGCACTGGGCATGCTTGTGGCACCTCCTCAGGCGGGGGCGCAAGCGCAGAGGGATAGGGCGGTGCCAGGCTCGGGGGCGCTGGAAGAGATTGTCGTGACGGCACGCAAGCGGGAGGAAAACTTGCAGACCGCGCCGGTCTCCGTTGCGGCGTTCACCGCTGCCGCGTTGCAGCGTCAGGGTATCGATACACTGGTCGACCTCGGCAGTCATGTGCCAAACCTGTCGATGATCAGTGGGCAGGGGGGTGGCACCCAGACCCAGGTTGCCATCCGTGGCGTGGGGCAGTCGGATTTCATCCTGACCTCGGACCAAAGCGTCGGCGTCTATGTGGATGGTGTTTATTATCCGCGTTCCATAGGCGCCGCCCTGGATCTGGTCGACGTCGCACGCATCGAGGTTCTGCGCGGCCCGCAGGGTACGCTGTTCGGCCGCAATACCACGGCGGGCGCCATCCAGATCATCAGTGCCCCGCCGGAGGATGCGACCTTCGCCAAGGCGGAGTTGACGGCCGGCAGCTTCGACCGGCTCGATTTCAAGGGCAGCTTGAATTTGCCGCTCAGCGAGCGGATTGCCGCACGCATCAGCCTGGCCAGGCTGAATCAGGACGGCTATGGCAAGCGGCTGTTCGACGGTACGGATGGTGCCGACACCGACCTGTTGGCGGGACGCGCGGCATTCCGGGCGGAGTTGACGGACAGCTTGCGGGCCGACCTGATACTGGATTACTCACGCAAACGCGGCCATGCGGGGCTGGAGCGCTTGGTCAACATCGATCCGAGCGATCCGAATCTCGCCTTCTATAACTCATTCCTGGTCAGCCAAGGGCTACCGCCGGCTGACGGGCGGTTCATCACGCGAGGCGCCCACGATACCTGGTCTGGTTCGCGCAACGAGGATGACAACGAAATGGGAGGCGCGTCGCTCACGTTCGATTGGAGCGGTGCCACGCTGCATTTCAAATCGATCACAGCCTGGCGAATGCTGAAGGCGCAATCCGGCTATGACTTCGATGGTACGCCGTATCCGCTGGCCGAGCAGGCCCTGAATCTGGATCAGGAACAGATTTCGCAGGAGCTGCAGCTCTCGGGTGACGCTCTGGGCGGCCGGCTGGCATGGCTGAGCGGCCTGTTCTATTTCGGCGAGGATGCGCAGGATTTGCAGGACATACCGTTCTATCAACCGGTCATTGCCACCGGTGGCGATGCCTTCGTGCGGGTACCGGGTGGATTCTCGTTCACCAGCTTCATTGCCCAGAAAACGCATAGCTATGCCGCCTACGGCCAGGGTACCTATCACTTCACCGACAGATGGTCGACTACCGCGGGCTTGCGTTACACCGACGAGACGAAAACGCTCGACAGCTATGTTGCGGGTGCTTTCGTGCGCCCGCGAGGTACGGTGTCGGATTCCTGGTCCGACCTGTCGCCACGGTTGGGCCTGGAATACCGCATCAGCGACCGGGCGATGACTTATATGTCTGTTTCGCGTGGTTTCCGCAGCGGTGGCTTCAATGGACGCAACACATCGCCGAATCCGCCGCAGTCATTCGAACCGGAGACCATCTGGGCTTACGAACTGGGTCTGAAGACCGAGACGGCCGGCCGGCGGCTGCGTTTCAACTCGGCCTTGTTCTATTACGACTACAGCGATTTCCAAGGGCTAACGCTCGACAGTTTCAGCGGTATCACCATCACTGTCGGCAACATAGCCAAGGTCAAGATGTATGGTGCCGAGTTTGACCTCACTGCCCGCCCCGCCGAAGCGCTGCAGTTGTCACTCGCAGCGGGCTATACGCATCAGAATATTGCCGAAGTCGCGCCGGGAGCGCAGATCACGATTCGGCCGGACACGCGACTCATCAATGCACCCGAGTGGACGGCTACGGCCGCAGTCGACTACACGCTGACCGCAGGAAAGGCTGGCGATATCGATTTTCACCTTGATTATGGCTGGAAGAGCGCGGTCGAGTTCTTTCTGCCGAATTATCCCGACGAAGGCCAGGGTGCCTATGGCCTGCTCAATGCCCGGGTGGGGTTTGCGCCCGCGGGGAGGTCGTGGCGGGTCGAAGTATTTGGTACCAATCTGACGGATGAGGAGTACCGCGTGTTCGCCGAAAACGGCGCAGCGTTGGGCGTGCCGGCGACTACCGCGGCTTATGCCCGTCCCCGTGAGTGGGGCGCCCGCTTCAGCATCGAGTTCGATTGAATGATATTGCGCGTCGGGGCGGCATATGCGCCGACAAAGGAGAGACCATGCAGAAAGACCAGCCAGTGCCGGATGTATCGCTTCCCCCGAGCTTCGAGAGTCTCGCTCACCTTGCCGGTGAGTGGGCGTATGCCACGGAAAGCGCGCGACGCGAGAAGCGTGCAACTTCCTCCATGCCCGTATTGAATGAGTACTACAACCTCGTTGGACCGCTCGTACCCGCGATCGCCGACCATCTCGATACGTTTGCGGTGAGTACGCCGCTGCCGGAACCCGAACGGCGCCTGTTCCAACTCGCACAGATGTATATGGAGGTAGCGTGGGCCGTGGAGTTCGTAGGCGAACCCGAGGAGCCCGGTCAGGTGCCGAGGCAGCGCTGGCACATCCATGACATCGACTGATCCATCGCCGTGAAACGGTAGCCCCTCATACGTTCAGTAACACGTGAAGGAGTCTTGACGATGCCAGAATTGCAGGCTGTAAACCCGCTTGACAGGTTCTATTCCGAGGATCATCCGGAACTCGGATCAGATCCCGTGCCTACCGAGCCCTACGTTTCTCAGTCCTATTTCGAGCAGGAGCGGGACAAGGTCTTTCGTCAATCGTGGCTGCTCGCCTGTCATGAGTCAGAGATCCCGAAGCCCGGCGACTTCGTGGTGAAGGATGCTGCCATATTCAATGCGTCCGTCGTTATCGTGCGCGGCCGGGACGGGATGGTGCGTGCATTCCACAATGTGTGTCGACACCGCGGCAACAAGCTCGTGTGCACGGGTGAAGCGGGGCACGCCGAGGCCTTCTTTTGCAAGTTTCATGGCTGGACGTTCGCTCTCGATGGACGCCTGCGAGGCGTGCCCGAGCAAGACCGGTTCCCCGCCTTCGACAAGAGCCAGCACGCGCTCAAGCCGTTTTCCATGCAGATGTGGAAGGGCTTTGTCTTTCTGCACCCGCAGGCGAATCCAAAGCAATCGCTGCGAGACTATCTTGGAACGCTGGCTGATCCGCTCGAAGCCTTCCCGTTCGAACAGATGCGTCTGATGGCCAATTACAGCGGAACTTTGCGCAGCAACTGGAAGGTGGCCATCAACGCGTTCCAGGAGGCCTACCATGTGCCGACAGTGCATGCGGTAAGCGCTCGTACGCTGTTCGTGAGCCGGCTGTGCGATTTTCGTTTTCATGGTCCGCACCGGGCCATGACGCTGCCGATCAGTCCGGACTTCAAGCCCAAGCCGGTGGAGATCCTCAGCAGCCGTTTCACCACCGGCATGTCTCAGGATGCCGTCGACAAGAGCGATGCCGGTGGCTTCCCTGGCACCAATCCATGCGGAACAGCGAATTTTTCGTTCGATATCAACATCGTTTTCCCATCGAGCTTCATCGACGTCGGCGAGGGCTACTACTTCACCTACGAGTTCTGGCCGGTTCAGGTGGACGAAGTCCATTTCGTCATGAAGCTATATGCGCTGCCCGCACGAAAGTGGAGTCAGCGCATCGGCCAGGAGCTAAGCCGGATTTTCCTGCGAGAAGGTATCTCGGAGGATCTCTCGACGCTCGAGTCGACACAGGAGGGGCTGCGCAGCGGCGCGTTGCCGGACATGATCCTCTCGGATCAGGAGATCGCGATCCGCCATCAGTATCGTATCATCGAGGGCATGCTGCGCGGGTAACGTTGCAACACCTAAGTATCCGAACACCGTGTCCGGATACTTTGCTTATTCGTGAGCGCCCATCTATTTGGAAGGCGCTTCGATGGCGCCGAGCGCCGGCACTTCCATTTCCATCAGCCAGTCGTTGCCAATACGGCGGAACGCAGCCACGTAATGCGCGCGCGCAATTTGATCGGAGCCGGTCATGCGACGCGTCGTGTTACAAAACTGGTAGACCACGGTGTCCGGGTCGCCATATGTCAACACGGGTTCGACATGCACCTCGCCGATTTGCGAGTGTATGGCTTTGAAAAAGGCGGTGAGCTGAGCATGCCCATGCAGCAGCTTCAGATCGCCAGTGAGATAGCGGACGTCCTCGGTATACAGCTCGCGCACGGCCTCCTCCATGGCACCGGCTTTGAACATCTGCTCGCTGGCGGCATATTTTTGTTCGAGCACCTGCTCGACTTCACGAATCGTAGTCATAGTCGTAATTCCTTGAGAACGGTACGGGAGTGATAGCACGCGCCGTACCGTTTTCAATCGGCCGCGGCTGTGGCTGGACGGGCGAACAAGAGATTCAGCAGGCGAAGCAGACCGGTGATCGCCTCATGTCCGTTATTCAGGACAAAAAGGTCGTTTCATCGATGAAAGTCCGGTATATAGGACATCCCGCTCCGGGAATGTGGCTGCACGGTAACTGTTGAACTATAAAGTCTTTATAATTCAATGAATAATCATCGCCTTGGCCAACGGGGCGGCGCCACTGACGTCACCATCAGCTTGCCAGGGGAGAGGTTCATGCGATTGCCGATTCACCCGTTCTGGGTCTCGCTGGCGTCGTTGAGTGTCATCGCCCTTGCGGGTTGTGCTGCGAGTTCCAGTGCAACGAGGAAGTCCGCCGCGGTTCCGGAAATTGCCCCCGGGTTTCTCGCTGGATATCTGCCGAAGACCGAGCTACCCGACAGCTTGGCATTGCTGCCGCCTCCGCCCGCCGAGGGTTCGGCTGCATTCGCAGCGGACGAGGCGGCGTATCGAACGACACGCAGCTTACGCGGCACCCCGCGTTGGGCGCTGGCGGTCCAGGACGCCAAGCTCGATTTCCCCGCCGCGGCCCACGCCTTTTCCTGTGCTCTCGGTACGGCGATCACGGAGCAACATACGCCAAGCCTGTACATGATCATGCGCCGTTCGCTGGTGGACGGCGGGATGGCGACCTCTGCGGCCAAGAGTCATTATCAACGCCGCCGTCCTTTCATGGTGTACGAGGAGGCAAGTTGTACGCCCCAGGATGAGCCTCAGCTACGTAAGAACGGATCCTATCCTTCCGGTCATAGCGCGGCGGGATGGGCCTGGGCGCTGATCCTGGCCGAGGTGGCACCGGAGCGCAGCGATAGCATCCTGCAGCGTGGCTATGCATTCGGTCAGAGCCGTGTGATTTGCGGCGTGCATTGGCAGAGTGATGTCACCGAAGGTCGCGTCATCGGCGCCAGCGCGGTCGCGCGCTTGCACTCCGACCCGGTATTCGAAGCCGACTTGCAGGCTGCCAAGGCTGAGCTGGCCGCTGCGCGCAAGCAGGGTCGCAAGCCCGATGTCGACTGTAGTGCCGAGGCGGCGGCCCTGGCGACGCAGGCGCCGCGTTGAAGTAGCGGGATCCACCGGGATATTGGTTACATCTTGATGTCGAGGCGCGTACGATAGAAATAGCGCCGGCCATGCAAGAAGACGAGGGATTTCATGCGATCTATCAGCCGATCATGTTCCGTTTTCATGACCTCCGCGCTCCTGACTTGCGCGGCGGCCTGGGCCGAGGCGCCACAGCCGGCAAGCATGCTTGGCTTCCTGCCGAGCGAGGTTGCCGGTCAGCGCGCACTGGAGCAGCGGTTCGACGCCAAATTGGATGCCGGCGATCTGCGCATGTGGATGCAACGGATGTCCGCCGAACCGACCCACGTAGGCGCTCCTCATAACAAGGCGAATGCCGAGTTCGTGCGCCAGCAACTGCAGTCCTGGGGTTGGGATGCGCAAATCGAAACGTTCGATATTCTCTATCCGACGCTCGAGAAGCATAGTCTCGAGCTGCTCGCTCCGACGCGGTTCACCGCGGGCCTGAAGGAGCCGCCGATCGCGGGCGATGCCACTTCGTCCCGCACTGACGGGTTGCCGCCTTACCATGCCTATGGCGCTGACGGCGACGTCACGGCCGATCTCGTCTACGTCAATTATGGTATGCCGGATGATTACAAGGAGCTTGCCCGTCGCAATGTCGATGTGAAAGGCAAGATCGTGATCGTCCGCTACGGCGCGGGCTGGCGCGGACTCAAGCCCAAACTGGCGTATGAGCATGGCGCAGTGGGTTGCATCATCTACTCCGATCCGCGTGATGATGGCTATTTCGAAGGCGATGCGTATCCGACGGGAGGCTGGCGGCCGGCGGAAGGCGTGCAGCGTGGGTCGGTTCTGGATATGCCGGTCATGGCGGGAGATCCCCTCACTCCCAACATCGGTGCGTCAAAAGGCGCGAAGCGCCTGCCTATCGATCAGGCGAAGACCATCCTCAAGATTCCCGTAATGCCGATTTCCTATGCTGACGCTCAGCCGTTGTTGGCGGCGATTGGTGGACCCGTTGCGCCACCGCAGTGGCGTGGTGCGCTGCCGATCACTTATCACATCGGCCCTGGACCGGCGAAAGTGCGCCTGGCCATCAAGTCGGATTGGAGTCTGAAGCCGGCCTATGACGTGATCGCGAAGATCCGCGGTTCGCAGGCACCTGACGAATGGATCGTGCGTGGCAATCACCGTGACGGTTGGGTGTTCGGCGCCTGGGATCCGCTGTCCGCGCATGGGTCAATGATGGCGGAAGCGAAGGCGATCGGCGGGCTATTGAAAGAAGGCTGGCGTCCCAAGCGCACGCTGGTCTATGCGAGCTGGGATGCGGAAGAGGTGGGGTTGATGGGCTCGACTGAATGGGCCGAGGAACATGCGGAGGAGCTGCGGAGCAAAGCCGTGATGTACCTGAATTCCGATCTGACCGCACGCGGCTTTCTGAGTGCGGAAGGCAGTCATTCGCTGCAGCGCCTGGTGAACGAGGTCGCCAGGGATGTAAAGGATCCGGAAACGGGCGTGAGTGCATTGGACCGGCTGAACGCATTGAACATGGTGAAGGGGTATCGTGGCGATGCCAGTGAAGCGGATAAGCAGGCAGCGAGGAAGGCGGCGGATGGCGCGGACTTCGTACTGGGAGCGCTTGGTTCCGGTTCGGACTTTACGCCATTCCTGCAGCATCTCGGAATTGCGTCGCTCGACGTGTCGTACGGGGGGGAGGACGATCAGTCCGGTGTGTATCACTCCAAATACGATTCCTTCGATCACTACATTCGCTTTGGCGATCCGACCTTCGCCTATGGCATCGCGGAGGCACAGACCGTCGGCCGCCTGGTTCTGCGCCTTGCTGATGCCGGGGTTCTGCCGTTTCAGTTCGGCAACTTCGCGGAGACCACCGAGGGGTACCTGAAGGAATTGCACCAACTCGTCGATGGTGAACGTAAGAAGGCAGAAGAATTGAAACTGCTGCTGGAGAAGAATGCATTCACTCTTGCCGCCGACCCAACCCGACGGGTCGGGCCACCCGAGCGTGAGCCTGAGGTTCCTTATCTGGATCTATCTCCGCTCGATAATGCTCTGATCCGGGTGAAGAAGAGCGCCAAGGCATATGACGATGCGTATGCCGCCTATGTGAGTCGTGGTGTGAAGATGAGCGCGCCGCAGAGTGCCGAGCTGAATGAACTGCTCCGGGGTATGGAACAGGCATTGACGGACACGCGGGGCTTGCCGGGACGCGACTGGTACAAGCACTACCTCTATGCGCCGGGACTGTTGACTGGCTACGGAGTGAAGACGCTGCCTGGCGTGCGCGAGGCCATCGAGGCCGATCGGTGGAATGAAGCGAACCAGTACTCGAAACTGACCGCGGACTTGCTGACCAGGTACGCCGAGCGGCTCGAGCAGGCCGCCGCGGTATTGGGGCGCAAGTCGTCGTAGATCAGGTGCCGAGTTGACCATCCGACACTATTTCTGGTGGATTGAGCTTTCCTGCTCAGGGCATTCCACGCAGAGCTAGTGTACCGTCTTGAGAATCAATGTCTGCACGATGAAGTGCAGGTTATCCATCATCTTGCGCTTCGCTGTCGGCGGCAGGCTGACAGCGAAGCGCAGCGTATTGTGGACGATGGTAATGAGCATGCGGGTCAGAACGTCCAGCGCTTCCTTGTTCACCTTGGGGAAAAAGATGCTGATCGAGCGCTGCAGATATCCCGTCATCGCGCTGTCCACCCTAAGGTCCAGCGCACGCAGTTCGGGTACTGACACCAGTGTGTCGTAGTAGCGAACCAGGCCGCGTTCTTGGGCATAGATGTCGAACATCGCGTTGAGGTAGCTGTCGCACCACTCCGACCAGCTGCGGAAGCCGCGTTCCTCGACTTCGTTAGCTCCGAGAACGCGCTCCAGCGTCGCGATCCAGCGGCCGGCCAGGGCAAACAGGATCGACTGTTTGTTGGGAAAATATTCATATACGGTGCCGACCGAAAGGCTGGCCCGTTCGGCGATCACTATGGTCGTCACGGCATCGAGACCGATTTCATCCAGCAACTGCTCGGTCACATCCAGCAGCTTCTCAACCGTGTTTTTCGCCCGTTCCTGCTGCGGTTGTTTGCGTCGTCGTACCTTGACCGGTTCTGTGTGGGCTGTTGGCATCGGTGCGGCGATTATCGCTGCGCCGCACCGATGTGTCCAGGCACGAGCCGGGTGCTAGTCAGCACTGCGCCACTGGAAGATTTCGAGGGCATAGCCGCCGGGGTCAGCCAGCAGAAAGGTCCGGATCGGAATCGCTTTGCTGTCGTAGATCTCTTTCAGAACCCGGACATCCGGTGCGTTCCGCAACCGCCGATACCAGCCCTCCACATCATCCGTGACCAGACTTATCATCACGGCATTATGGGCTTGCGCCCGGTGATAAGTGCCCTCGGCTCCGGCACGTAACACGGCAATGGAACTCTGTTCGGTGCAGCGGTATATATGAACCCATGACTCCTCCTGTATCGATTTGAGACCCAGCGTTTCACCGTAGAAGCGCTGGGCGGCGGCAAAGTCGTCGTAATACAGCATGACGATCTGCGCGGTAATGCTAGGGTGCACTCGATATTCCTCCGTTTTCAAAAGCCGACCGCCAGCTTCACTCCCGCCCAGCGCGGCAGGCCCCATACTTTGTATGCGCCAGGGAATGTCGGGGAGATGAATCCAAAGGTCGCATAGTGCTCATCAAAAATGTTCTGCACGAACGCTGATGTTTCGTAGCGGCCGGTGGGCGATCGCCAGGTCGCGCGTAGATTCACCAGGCCGTAGGCATCCTGGCTTTCGAACGGATCGTTGTCAGGGTTGAAGAAGAAGTGGTCCTTCCAGGAGAAATCCATTTGCAGGGATGCCGAGCCGTACGAGCCGACGTCGTGCTGGTAGCGAACGAAGCCATTGAGCGAGACCGCCGGGGAAGCGGGCGCTTCCTTGCCGTCGAGCGGCACGCCGCCGATGGAAGTGCTGGCAGGAGCGTGAATGCGCGTGTGCAGGAATCCAGCGCCCAAGCCGATTTCCCAATGCTTGGAGGGCAGGAGATTCAGCTCCAATTCACCGCCGGACATCTTTACATCGCCGGCATTGATGAATCGTGCGACCGGCAGCCCGTTGGTGGTGATGACGGCGCTTGCCTGGAAGTCGGAATAGTCGTAGTGGAAGGCTGCGGCGTTCAGGCGGATGCGCTCGTCCCACCAGGAGCTCTTCAGGCCGACTTCATAGGCGATGATGGTTTCTTCACCGACTGGACCGCGCTCGCCGGGCTCTCCCAGCAGCGTCGTGTTGAACATGCCGCTCTTGAAGCCGGTCGAAACAGTGGCATAAGTCATCAGGCCAGGATGCGGGCGCAGTTCCAGACCGATTTTGCCGGTGGGTTTGCTGCTCGATTGGCTATCCGACAGCGGTCCGAAGAATGGTGTGCCCTCACGGGTGCCGCCTACGCCGTTCAGTACGCCTGTTAAATCATGCAGCGCGCGCCGTTCCGCCGTATAACGCACGCCCGCCACTGCTGTGAGGCGGTCCGTAATGGCGAAGTCTCCTTGCGCGAACAGCGCCCATGATTTCGCTTTGGTGGTCGCGTAGCTGCCGAACCCGCCGAAGGGCGGTATGACGACGTCGACCAGTTTACGGTCCTCGTAGTAGTAGGCACCGGTGATCCAGCGCAGCGCGCTGCTCTGGCCGCTCAAGCGCAGTTCCTGCGTAAACTGTGACGTGTCCGCGGTCCAGTCGCCGTAGCACACCAGGCCCGATATCGCCGCTGCGTCGCAGTCTTCGCGCAACGATTTCTTGAGGGTTTCGTAGCCCGTGATCGATACCAGTTGCAGATCGTCTACGTCCCAACTGATGTGCAGCGAACCGCCGGAGTTCCGCAACTCGTCCGGAAGATGGCGAAATTCCGAGTACGCGTGTTTCGGGTCAGGTTTTGGATCGCGGAAGCCGGCATCGTTGGCGCATTGAGAGTCCAGAATGCGATTGGTGGAGCATGGAGCGCCGGTGATCGGATCGAGCGTTCCGTAGAAACCGTAGCCAGGATGAGAGCCGCGAGAATTGCTGTGAAACAATTTTCCAGACACGGTGAGCGAATCCGAAGGCTGCCAGTCGATCAGGCCGCGTATAGCGAAAACGTCGGTCTGTGCGAGGCGAGTACCGGTTGCCCAGTTGGTTTGATAACCATCATCGCGGTTGTACTTCATGGCGATACGCCCTCGCAGGCGTTCTGACAGGGGGCCGCTCAAGAAGGCTTCCGCAATGCGCTGCTGGAAAGAGCCCAGCTGCAGGCTCGCGCCGCCGGTAGGCTGTTCGGTCGGGCGTGCCGAAATGAAATGCACCACGCCTCCGGGCGTGTTGCGGCCGTAAAGCGTGCCTTGCGGGCCGCGCAACACTTCGACGCGCTCGAGATCGAACAGTTGCGCTACCTGTCCCGATACCGTCCCCTTGTAGATATCGTCGATGTACATGGCGACCGAGGATTCGTTCGCATCGCTGAAATCCAGAATGGAGACGCCGCGCAGGCTCAGCTGCGGTGGCCCGTTCGGGCCGAAGGCGCCATCGATATGCAGATTCGGCACCTGAGCCGCAATCTGTGTGGCGTTTTCCGCGCCCAGTGCCGCTAGCTGCTGGCCGGTCATGGCAGTGATCGAGATCGGTACATTCTGCAGGCTCTCGGCGCGCTTTTGCGCGGTCACGATAACCTCTTCGAGTCCCTGGTCCTGTGCCACGGCCACGTTCGTTGCGAGGCTGAGTGTCAGGCATGCCATGAGCAATTTGTTCTTCGGTTTCATCTGTGCCTCCCCCGTTTAATATGGATCCAGCGGTACTTGATCGGATAATAACTGAATCATAATTTGGTTTACTTGGCAAATAAGGGATTATTTTTGGGGCCGAACTCCGTAAAAATTCAATAAATTCGCCAAAACGACTGCCGCATATCTCTTGTTTATTTGAATTATTATTCGGATAATAGACAAAATGATAGGGGGGGTAGGCGAATGTCCGGTCGCCGTGCAGATTCCGCTGAGACGATGACGCGCACCGTGGCGGGAAATTTTCTGCGTTTTCACCAGCTGTTCACGTTCGCAATTGGCTTCCTGCTGGGCTTCGGCTGGGTGGTGATGACCGGGACCTGGATCAAGGGCGCTGGGCCGGGTGGCGCTGCGCTTGCCTTCCTGGTGGGCGGGCTGATGCTCATTCCGATCGCCCTGTGTTATGTCGAGGTGGGTAGCCGCTATCCCCACGCGGGCGGTGAGTTCGTCTACGCCTATAGCGCATTTGGTGTCGGCGCGGCCTTCTTCACGGGCTGGCTGTTGCTGCTCCTTTTCATCAGCCTGACTGCCTTCGAGATCGTCGCCGCGGCCTGGATCGTCACCATCATCGTGCCGTCCTGGACTGGTCCAGGCCTGTATGAGGTTGCCGGCTTCCCGATCTCCCTCGGTATGCTGATCCTCATGGTTGCCGGGGTTCTCTGTGTCTCATGGGTCAACTTTCGCGGCAGTGCCAGCATGGCCAAAGCGCAGGATTGCACAACCTACGTGTTGATCGCGCTGGCGGTGTTGATCATTGCCGGAGGATTCGCCGGTGGCGAGACCCGTCATCTCGTGCCACTGGTGTCCGCGCCGCAGCCGGGCTGGGCCTACTACGGCGTGCTCGGTGTGTTCGCCACCACTCCGATCTGGTATTGCGGCCTGAACGCGCTGCCTCAGGCGCTCAGCGAACTCGATACCAAGCCCTCGCCGGCTCGCCTGGCGCGTCTCGTGGTTTATATCCTGGTCGGCAGCGCGCTGTTCTATTTCCTCTTGATCCTGTCGACCGGCATGGCAGCGCCGAGAGAGGTCTTGATCAAATCGGAATTTGCGACGGCCACGGCGGCGCAATGGGCATATGGCATGCGGGCAGCGGCACAGATGGTTCTAGTGGCGGGCCTGCTGGGCGTCGTCACGACCTGGAATGCCGCCCATTACGCCGCGGCTCAGATTCTGTTCGCACTTGGGCGTGCCAGGCTGTTGCCGGAGGCCTTCTCCCGGAAGCATCCACGCTACGGATCCGCCTACGTGGGCATAGTGTTCGTGGCGATAGTTGGAATGTTGGGCGCGCTCGGCGGCGTCTCCATGATTGGAATCATCGTGAATGCCGGTGTGCTCATTGCGGCCACCTTGTTTTTCATCACCTGCCTGTCGCTGTTCAGGTTACGCGGCGATGACGTTGGTGACCCGGACCACTATCGGGTGCCTGGCTACCCCTGGTTGCCAGGGTTGGCGCTCGCCTATGCCGTCTGCACGATCGTGTTTGGCCTCTTGGTGACCTGGCAGGCTCGCCTGCCAGGGCGGATACCGGCCGAGTGGCTCGTCCTGGCGGGCTGGGGTGCGCTGGGTATGCTGCTGTGGTGGCGTGGCCGCGCAAGTCGTGAGGCACTCGGTGAAGATACCCGCGCTCGTTTGATTCATGGTGAGGAGTTGACATGAAGTTGCACGAAGAATTCTACATCGGCGGCCGTTGGATCAGGGCACGTGACCAAAAGCGTATCGAACTGATCAATCCTGCCGACGAGCGGCCCTGTGGCGGCATCGCGGTTGCGATGCCGCATGAGGTGGATGCCGCGGTACAGGCGGCCAAGACGGCTTTCCCGCGTTGGAGCAGCTCCACAGTAGCCGAACGAGTCTCGACACTGCACAGCATCGCCGCCGGTATCGCTGAGCGTGGTGCGCAGATCGCCGAATCCGTCACGATGGAAATGGGTATTCCTCGCAAGTTGGCACACGGTTACCAGGCGGAGCCGGCTCAGATGATTTTCTCCGCTTATGCGCAATTGCTGGAGAGTTACTCCTTCGAGCGGGCGGGCGACCTGACGACAGTGCTGAAGGAGCCTATCGGGGTCTGTGGGCTCATTACCCCCTGGAATTTCCCGCTGACGCAGATCGCATTGAAACTCGCTCCCGCTTTGGCCGCCGGTTGCACGATCGTGCTCAAGCCGAGCGAGTTTGTCCCGACCGCGGCGGTAATACTTGCACAGGTCATCGATAACTCAGGTTTGCCTGCTGGTGTATTCAATCTCATCCATGGCGATGGCGCGACGACTGGAGCGGCTCTATGCGCGCATCCAGCGGTCGACATGGTGTCGATTACCGGTTCGACCCGCGCTGGTGCCGCTGTGACCGAGGCCGCGGCGGCATCGATCAAGCGTGTGACCCAGGAACTGGGCGGGAAATCGCCTTATCTGATTCTGGACGATGCCGATCTGGAGACGGACGTGATATGGGGAGTGCAGAAGTGCTTCGCCAACTCCGGACAGGCATGCGACGCACCCACTCGAATGCTGGTTCCGGCGCGACTGTACGATCGAGCAATCGCTTTTGCCCGCTCGGCGGCGGAGAAGCTTGTCGTGGGAGATCCCACGCATGAAGCTACGGATATCGGTCCGCTGGCCAACCGAGTTCAGTTCCAGAAGGTGCAGAGGCTGATCCGCGAGGCAGTGGGTTCCGGTGCGACGCTCGTTACGGGCGGAGTGGATGGCGCTGCCAAATCGCCAGGGTATTTTGTACAGCCCACGATCTTCGGCAATGTGGATCCAAGCTCGGCGATCGCTCAGGAGGAAATCTTCGGCCCCGTCCTGTGCATTATCCCCTATCGGGATGAGGATGAAGCCGTGCGCATTGCGAATGACAGCCGCTATGGGCTGGCGGCTTTTATCTCGGGGCGGGATTCGTCACTCGTCGAGCGCATCGCCCGTCGGCTGCGCTGCGGGCAGGTGAGGATCAACCGGTCGCCGTTCGACATTGGCGCGCCATTCGGTGGCTATAAATGGTCCGGAAACGGTCGCGAATGCGGAACCTACGGTCTCGAGGAATACTTGGAAACCAAGGCTTGCATGGGATTGCCGCAGCTGCAGCGCCGCGCCTGATCGTTCACCGGTCGGGCACGGCCGCAATCATTTCGGCTTCGATGAGCAGTCCGGGGCGAGCCAGCGCAACCACGCCGACCGTAGAGCGGGCGGGCGGGTTGTCCGGGAAGAATTCACGGAAAACTTCGTTCATCGGTCCGAAATCATTGGTGATATCGGTGAGGAAAATGGTTACCTTCAACGCCTGATCGATCGATGAACCCCCGGCTTTGGCAATCAGGTCCAGATTCTGAAATACGCGTCTGGCCTGTGGCTTGATGCCACCGGGTTCGATCTCCTTGGTGCTCGGGTTGGAGCCTGTGGCACCGGAGCAGAAGATCAATCCGTCGTATACGATGCCCGGCGCGTATGGCCGATCGGCACGTACGTGCGTCGGCGGGCGTACCGCCAGCTTGGTTTTAGCCATGGCTTGCTTCGATCCTGTTCAATCCAAAAGGTAGTTCGGTGTGGCTCGCATGACCGGTTGATGCATTTCGATCATGGCGTCGCCATTGATCGATTCCACGGCCATCGATTCTTCGTACCAGCGGCGCGGTGGTGGGGGGCCCCATAGCGTCTGGCGGCGAGGATTATCCAGCGCCCAGCGTATCGGTTTGAAATCAGGGTCGATCGTCAGATAGTCGCTGGTGTAGAACTCCACCCGGTTGCCGTCGAAGTCGCGCACATACACGAAGAAGGCATTCGATATGCCATGGCGTGCCGGACCGCGTTCGATCGCATCGGCATAGCCGGCGCTCGCCAGGTTGTCGCACAGGCGAATGACCGCCATTTCGTCCTTTACCGTGAAGCCGGCGTGATGCAGGCTTGGGCCGTTGCCGGTCATGATGGCGATGTCGTGCACGGTCGGCTTGCGGTACAGCCAGCTTGCCCAGCGGCGGGACTCGGGGGGATCCGATTCGGTGTACTCCGAGCAGCGAAAACCCAGCTCGTCCATCCACCACCGTGCGCCGGCATCGGCGTCCGGCACCAATGCGTTCACGTGGTCGAGGCGCATTGGCACGGCGCCACGGTGCGTGTGATATTTCTGCAGGGCCCACTCCACGCTATCCATCGACGCGAAATATTGGACCGGCAGGCCCAGCGGGTCCTGTACTTTCAGTGCGCGTCCCTGACCGGCCTCTTCTCCTGCCGCGACCCATCGAGTCGGCAGGCCGAGTTCAGTGAATCGACGCTGCAGTCGTTCCAGATCCTGGTCACAGGACACGCGGAAAGCGATCGATCCGACGCCGCCCTTGCCGGCCTGGCGCAATTTCAATGTGTGATGGCACCGGTCTTCCACGTTGCGCAGATACAGTGCCTGATCGGTTCGTTCGGTCAGGATGAACCCGAAAAGATCGACATATAGTTCCTGTGCCCGGTCCAGATCGGACACTAGCAGCTCAACATGGCCGATGCCGATGATGTTGACTTCGTCTTTGACGCGCCTGTCGGCCATTGCCAGCATCTCCCCCTCAAAAGGTATGGTCGAGGTCGATGCAACTATAGCCAGCCGCGTGTCGGGCGGGGTCCCCTCTTGTAGGTACAAGAGGCATTTATCCAGCTCCTATACTCAAAATCGTGCCTCTTCGAACGGGCACTGTCGCCCGCGCCGCAGTCGTCCACTCCTATCGCGGTGGTACGGCCGGGCGATGCCGCAACCGGTGGAGTGAAGGTGACATGATTCGGCACTTGATCAACGGCGAATGGGTGGAAAGCGCAGAAACCTTCGAGAACATCAACCCGGCCACGGGTGAGGTGATAGGCGAGGTTGCTGCCGCATCCCGAGCGCAGGTCGACGACGCCGTCCGGGCGGCGAAGGCCGCGTTTCCCGCCTGGTCCCGCATGCCGACCAAGCAGCGGTCCCGTTTGATCGAAAAAATCGGCGATGCGATTCGTGCCAGCGTCGACGAGATTGCGCAATTGGAAACCCAGGATACGGGGCTGACCATTTCGCTTACACGAGACACGCTCATTCCTCGCGCCGCGGACAATTTCTCTTACTTCGCGGAGATGTCACGGCGGCTGAATGGCGAGACCTATCCGGTCGACGACGTGATGCTCAACTACACCCTGTTCCAGCCGGTCGGCGTCTGCGGACTCATCTCGCCATGGAACGTCCCGTTCATGACCGGCACCTGGAAGGTGGCGCCGTCGATCGCGCTCGGTAATACCGCGATCCTCAAGGTGTCGGAGCTGTCGCCGCTCAGTGCTCACCGGCTCGGCGAAATCGTGACTGACGTCGGCCTGCCGCCTGGCGTGCTGAACATTATCCAGGGGCGGGGCAGTATCGCGGGTGACGCGCTGGTCACCAACAGCGATGTGCGGGTCATCTCGTTTACCGGCGGCACCAAGACCGGCGAACAGATCACGCGCCGCGCCGGGCTCAAGCGGCTCTCCATGGAACTGGGCGGCAAGTCGCCGGTATTGATTTTCGAGGATGCCGACCTGTCGCGGGCGCTCGATGCGTCGTTGTTCACCATATTTTCGATCAATGGCGAGCGCTGCACGGCTGGATCACGAATTTTCGTGCAAGAGTCGGTTTACGACAAATTCGTGGCTGAGTTTGCCGAGCGGGCCGGCAACATCATCGTCGGCGATCCGCTGGATGACCAGACCCAGGTCGGCGCGCTCATCACCAAAGAACACCTGGCGAAAGTCACCGGGTATATCAACCTCGGTGTGCAGGAGGGGGCGCGTATCGTGGCCGGCGGCAGCCGCCCTGTCGGCCTTCCCAAGCACTTGCAGAACGGCAATTTCCTTGCGCCGACCGTCATGGTCGACGTCACCAATGACATGCGTTGCGCTCAGGAGGAAATCTTCGGACCGGTGGTCTGTATCATGCCCTTCAAGGACGAAGCGGATGCCTTGCGCATGGCGAATGACAGCTGTTACGGACTCGCTGCTTACCTCTGGACCGAGAACAACAGCCGCATATTGCGGCTGACGCGGCAGATCGAGACCGGCATGGTGTTCGTGAATTCGCAGAATGTACGCGACCTTCGCCAGCCGTTCGGCGGCGTCAAGTTGTCCGGAATCGGCCGGGAAGGCGGCGCATTCACGCTCGAAGCCTACGCTGAAGTGAAGAACATCTGCGTCTCGGCCGGCAGACACACGATCCCTCGCTGGGGTGTGCGCTGAGCCAATGAAAAAGATCGCAGTCATCGGTGGTGGGGGCACCGGGCATACGCTGGCGGCGGACTTGACCCGGCGCGGTTTCGATGTGGTCTTGTGCGAAGAGCCCTCGCATCAGGTGGCGCTTGCGGATGCGATCGAGGCGGGCGGGATCAAGGTAAGCGGCGCGCTGCCGGCAGGTTTCGTCGAGGTGCGCGTCGGCCTGGACTTCGATTCGACCGTATCGTGGGCCGACATCATTCTGGTCGCGGTCGTGGCGACGCGCCATGAGAATCTGGCGCGCCGGTTGCAGAAATCGTTGCGGCACGGGCAAACGATTTTAATCGGCCCGGACAACGGCGGTAGCCTGGTATTCGCCAGAGTGTTTCGTGAACTCGACACCAAGATCGACGTGCTGATCGGCGGCACGGGCGGAAACTTCTTCGCCTGCCGTCTGGTCGGGCCCGCCTCGGTGTTCGTTGGCATGCCGCCCGGGCCGAAAAAGATTGCGGCTTTTCCTGCCGCAGCCACCACTCATCTGTTGCATGAGCTGGAGGGGTTGTTCGAGTGTGTCACCGCAAGCAACGTGCTGGAGGTTGCGTTGGCGACGCCCAATATCCCCAATCATCTGGCGGGAACGTTGCTGAACACGGGTTCGGTGGAGTTTGCCGAGGGCGGGTTCAATCTTTTCCGTAACGGCCTGTCGCCGTCAGTGGTGCGCTGTATCGGGGCGGTGGCCGCCGAGCGCAACGCCCTGCTGGCCAAGCTTGGTTATCCTGAGATTCATTCGCCGATGCTGGGCAGGATCGCCAAGCTCGATGAGTATCCGGAGCTCGACATGTTCCGGGACCTGGCTGGGCCGGCGTCCATGACCCATCGGTACGTTATCGAGGATGCGCCGACGGGCGTGTCCTTGATGGTGTCGCTCGGTCAGGTACTTGGGGTGCCGACCCCGGTCAGTGCCGCGCTGCTGGCCATCGCATCAGCGATCAATGACGTCGACTATTACGCGCAGGGACGGACGCTCCAGGCTCTGGGGATCACCGGGTCGACGGTTTTGGAAATCAACAACTTCCTGGCAACCGGTGTCGCGAACCCGTATCACGGACTGCGACTGTCGAATTAGCCGCGGCCGACGGGCTACGGCTGGCCCATGACGTCCCGCAAGGGTGCTGCGTCGACCCAGTCGGCGAGCTGAAAATCATGCTCGATGTAGCCGTGCTCGAACATGAATTGCTGCATGGTGTGCACGTGCTGGAGTCGATCCTCCTCCAGCGATGGCATGAACTGGCTTTCGTAGCCCACGGGGAAGTAGTTCTTGATTTCCTCGACGGTAATTGCGCACTCCCGTGCCACGAACGCCTGGAGGTCGGCGCGGTTCCGGTCGGCCCAGGATGAGGCATGCAATATTGCACGCAGATAGGTGCGTACCGCCTGCGGGTTGTTGTTCAGCAAGGCCTGGCTGCAGGTCAGCAGCCGGGGAGTGGAATTGTTCACGGCATGGCCGGGGTTGGCGGAGCTGTTGATGTCGTACAAGGATCGAATCCTGCCGCCTGACTGGCGGAGCACGACCGCCGCCTCGGCGCCTTTGGCGAAGAATGCATCGACCTCGTTGCGCAACAGCGCGTCGAGCTGGCAACCGTACTCACTCTCGTCGTTGGTGGCATGCGCGGTGCCCTTGCCGAGGTTGAGTCTTCGGTGGGGATCGCGATCCTCCCGCACATCCACCAGTTGAACATCGCTTGCCGACATGTCGTGTGCTTCGAGTGCCGCCAGGATCCCCTTGTGAGCCGCGACGCGCCAGAAATCGAACACCAGCCGTGGCCAGCAGGGCAGTGCCATCCGACGCCCCGCCAGATCCGCCATACCGGTAAGCTCCTCGTCATCGCGGCGCACGTAGATGTTCTGCGGCTCGGGCATGTAGGTGACGCCGAGCAGGCGGGTAGCGGCGCTCCGGGAACGAGTCCAGATCGGTGGCGTGCAGCCGCCTTCCCGTATGAAATTGTCCAGGGCATGGGTGAAGTGGGCGTTCGCGTGCTCTGGACCCAACTCCCGAATATTGCGCACGGCAGTATCGCTGCCGGCGAAATAGTCGTCGAACATGCCACGTTGATAGGCGATGCCGGACGCAGTCGGAACCGGGCATCGGGTGTAGTAGATGGTCTGCTGGAGGGGGGGCATGACTGGTTCCAGGCGCGCAGTACACAACTATATAGCCGGCCCACTTGGCGACGGTCACCCTTTGCAGTGACTGCCGGGCGCCGGGCTGACGGTAAACTGCTTAAAGGGGTCTCTTCACGCCTGGAGCTGTATGAACAATAAAACGGAAGCTACGGTTACCACCGGTACCAAGTACTTCACTCTGGGCTTGTTGTTGCTGGTCTATATCGTCAATTTCATCGATCGCTCGATCCTGAGCATCCTGAACCAGCCCATCAAGGAGAGTCTGGGTGTCTCCGATACCGCCATGGGCTTCCTGGGCGGCATTGCCTTCGCTCTGTTCTACACCACTCTCGGCGTGCCGATCGCCCGGATGGCCGACACCGGCAATCGCAGGACCATACTGGTGGTCTGTCTCGCGGTATGGAGCGGCATGACCGCGCTTTGCGGGATGGTGACGAGTTTCGTGCAGTTGCTGCTGGTCCGAATCGGCGTTGCGGTTGGGGAGGCTGGCGCCGCTCCCGCGTCGCATTCCATGATTTCCGATCTGTTTCCGCCCAACCAGCGTGCGACGGCACTCGGCATCTACGCACTCGGCATCCCAATCGGTTCGATGTTCGGCTACTTGTTCGGCGGCTGGATCAATGAAGCCTTCGACTGGCGAACGGCGTTCCTGCTGGTCGGTCTGCCGGGCATCCCCCTGGCCCTGATCGTGCGGTTGCTGCTGAAAGAGCCGAAACGCGGCACCTTCGATCCAGGTACCAAGGACGGCGATGCGGCGCCTGAGTTCCGCACAGTGCTGGCATTCCTGCTGCGCATCAAAAGCTTCCGGTACATTGCTGTCGGCGCCGGGCTGCATGCCTTTGTGTTCTATGGCGCGGGATACTGGCTGCCGACCATGTTCTATCGCAGTCATGGCATTGGCAGCATGGACATGGGGCAGTCACTGTTCCTGCTGGGATTTGCGGGGATCGCCGGAACCCTGCTCGGCGGCTACATTACCGACAAGCTCGGCACTCGGGATTTTCGCTGGTACGCCTGGTCGCCGGCGTTGACTACCATCGTCTCGGTGCCATTCTCGGTGTACAGCTATGTGTCAGGTGACCCGAACCTGGCGCTATGGGTATACGCCATTCCCTATTTCCTGCTGGCCACCTACCTTGGGCCGACGTTCTCCATCATCCAGACCCTGGTCGGGATCCGCATGCGCGCCACGGCGGCCAGTATCATGTTCCTGGTCATCAGTCTGCTCGGCATCGGCTTCGGGCCTCAGTTCGTGGGCATCACTTCCGATGTATTGCACGCCAACACGGGTCTCGGTGACGAAGCGTTGCGTTGGGCACTGGTGATCACCCTGGGCTTCAATGTGGCAGCCGCGCTGCTCTACATGTTCGCGGCATCGAAGCTGGCTGAAGACCTCAAGCTGAGGGACTCCCTGGCAACCGGCGTCGCACAGGTTGCTTGAGGACGACCGTCGCAACGCTGGTCATCAATCGGAACATCGCCGCACAGGATGAGAAAATGACGGTACTTACCGGTGGACAGGCCCTGGTGCGCCAATTGGCGCGTGGCGGCGTCAGCCGCGTGTTCGGCGTGCCCGGAGTGCAGCTGGATTGGGCAGTCGATGCCTTGTGCGACGCCAAGGATGAGATCGCGTTGTATATCCCCCGCCACGAACAGGCGACCGCCTACATGGCCGATGGCTATGCACGCACCACCGGCGATACCGGCGTTTGCATGGTGGTGCCGGGCCCGGGAGTGCTCAATGCCATGGCCGGCCTTGCGACCGGTTATGCCTGCTCGTCGCCCATGCTGTGCATCGCGGGCCAGATTCCTTCGCAGGGTATTGGTCGCGGCCATGGCATGCTGCATGAGATCAACGATCAATCCCGTACACTGGCCAGCGTGACGAAATGGAGCTCGCTCGCCACCGCTCCGCGGCAGCTGCCGACGCTGGTTCGCGACGCACTATGCGCCGCGCATACCGATCGGCCCCAGCCGGTTGCCATTGAAGTGCCACCTGACATCCTGCAAGCGAAAGACGAAGTCGAGCTGCTGGCGTCGTCCGTACCGCCTGCACCACGCGTTCCCGAACCTGCGGCGATAGAACAGGCGGCTGCTCTGCTGGGCAAAGCGACATTTCCCGTGATCTGGGCTGGCGGCGGCGTCGTGTCATCGAACGCGAGCCGGGCGCTGACCACACTGGCGGAGCGAATTGGTGCACCGGTCGTGATGAGCCAGAACGGCGCGGGCGCCATCAGCGCCCATCATGGCCTGGCCCTTTCCAGTCTGGCGGGCCGTGCGCTGTTTCCGCACGCCGATGTCATCCTGGTCGTCGGCAGCCGTTGCGTCAACGCGCATGCGCAGCCCTCGTTCGAGGCGCCGCAGGCACGGTTCATCCATCTCAACATCGAAGAGCGGGATACCAAGGCGCCGCGTCCGGAAGGACTGCGTCTTATTGGCGATGCGCGCGCGAGCCTGGAGCTGCTCAATGCGGCGCTCGGTGACAGCGGCCGCATGAAGCAAGCCGTTGGCATCGCCGAGCGGGTGCGTCAGTGGGGCGCGCAGCAGCTAGCCGAACTCGTCCCACAGATGTCCTGGCTCGAAGCGTTGCGGCGGGCCATTCCGGACGACGGCATCCTGATCACCGAGCTCACACAGGTCGGCTACGTCGCGCCGCTTGGCTATCCGGTCTATGAACCGCGCACGTTCATCACTCCAGGCTACCAGGGGACATTGGGCTACGGCCTGCCCACCGGCCTGGGGGCGGCGGTCGGCAATCCGGACAAGGTCGTAGTGGCTATCAGCGGCGACGGCGGCTTCGGCTGGAACCTGCAGGAGCTGGCCACTGCCGCCAAGTATTCCATTCCCTTGATCATGGTGGTCTTCGTGGATGGCGCATTTGGCAACGTACGTCGCATCCAGAGGCAAGTGTTCGGCCGTGAGATCGGTACCGAGCTGCACAATCCCGATTTCCTCAAACTGGCTGAAGCCTTCGGCGTGGCCTCGGTGCGGGCGGAAACACCGGCCGTGCTCGAGGCGTCGATCCGGAATGCGGCCAGTACGGCTCCGCGCAGACCCTTGCTGATCGAAGTGCCGGTCGGAGAGATGCCTGGCCCGTGGCATCTGATCAACCGTTTCCTGCCACAGCCGGCACACACACCGGCCAATCCATTGGGTCCGCCGGCGCGCTAGCTCGAGCAGGCTCCGGCCGCATCCGCGGTACCGGACCTGCCTTGCATTTCAGAGGTCTCCTGTGACGATTGCAACCGCCATTCTGCGCCAGGTACACGATCTACAGCCCTATGTTCCGGGCCGGCCCATCGAAGCCGTGGCGCGCGAGCATGGCATCGATCCGGCGGCAATCATCAAGCTGGCATCGAACGAGAATCCATTCGGCATGTCGCCGGCCGCACGCCAGGCTATTGCCGCTCTTTACGGTAATCCCAGCCGTTATCCGGATTCCGACAAGGCATTGCTGAGAGATGCGCTTGCCGGCAATTTATCGTTGCCAGCTGAGCAGGTTCTGGTCTCCGCCGGTTCCACCGAGCTGATTCTGCTGGCGGCACGCGCGGTACTCGAGGCGGGGCGTGCGGCGGTCATGTCGCAATACGCCTTCGTCTATTACAGCATGGCGGTGCGCTCGGTAGGTGCGGAGGCAGTCGTCGTGCCGGCGCGTGACTGGGGGCATGACCTGGATCGGATGCTTGCCGCGATAGACGCCCGTGTGCGACTGGTGTTCATCGCATCGCCCAACAATCCCACTGGAACCTTGCTTGCGAAAGCCGACATTGAACGTTTTCTCGCGGCGGTGCCGGCGCATGTGCTGGTCGTGCTGGACGAGGCGTATCGGGAATTCGTGCCGGTGGCAGACCGGCCGGACACCCAGGAGTTGCTGCGGCGGCATGACAATCTGCTGATACTCAGGACCTTCTCGAAGATTCATGGCCTGGCCGGGCTGCGCGTGGGTTACGGATTGGGCAGCGCGGAGCTGGTCGGGTATCTGCGACGCTTGCTATTGCCCTTCAATGTGAGTGTCAGCGCGCAGAGCGCGGCAATGGCCGCGCTCTCGGATCGGCAGTTCGTGACGGACTGCGTCGACGCCAACAATAGCGAACGCACACGATTATGCGACGCGTTGCGGGTCCGCGGCATCGACTTCGTGCCGTCACATGGCAACTTCGTGTTGCTGCGGGTTGGCGACGGAGCCGGGATCTTCGGGTCGTTGCTGGGGCGTGGCATCGTGGTCCGCCCGGTGGCGAACTACGGCTTGCCGGAGTGGATTCGGGTCAGCGTTGGTCTGCCATCGGAAAACGATGCTTTCATTCGCGAGTTGTCTGCGTTGCTGCCTCCTCGATGATGGCTGCCAACTGCTACACGGAATAGCCACTGAGACTCAACGGCAGTTCGCGAATACGCTGCGCCGAGGCGCTGAAGATCGCATTACAGATGGCCGGTGCGACCGGTGGTAGCGCCGGTTCGCCGAGGCCGGTCGGCGGATTGTTGCTGCGGATGAAGTAGACGTCGACGGGTGGTGCATGCGGCATGCGCAATACCTGGTAATTGTGGAAGTTGGTTTCATTGATCGTCCCGCGGGTGAAGGTCGCTTGCTGGCCGAGCATGGCGCTCAAACCGTCGGTGACCGAGCCCACGACCTGATGTTCGGCCATGCTCAGATTCACTATCGGACCGACATCGCCGACCACATGAACACTGTGCACTTTGATTCTGCGTTCCGTCAGTACCTCGACTTCGGTAATCTCGGCGAAATATCCGCTGTGGCTGTAATAGAAGGCGAGTCCCTGCGCGCGTCCCGCCGGTAGCTTCTTCCCCCAGTTCGCCCGCCGACCGACCTCGGCGATGACCGCCGATGCGCGCCCTGTGTGCATGCCGACGTCACCGTTCGCGCCTGGCAACTGCCGCGGCGCGCCCATCAGCTCGAGGAGGAACTCGAGATGATCGCGAGCCGCTGCCGTGGATACCTCGTGCAGGAAGCAGTTGGCGACGAAAGCGAGTGCGTTCGACCCAGGCGCACGCCAGGCTCCGGTCGGGATCGATATCTTACGCAAGGTTTGCCGGACCCTGAAGTTCGCGACCAGGTGTTGCGGCATCAGGCCGCTGTCGAGCGCCGCCCAGCAGTCAGCAGCCTTGCCATCGTTGGATACGGTGACGAAGTGGTTGTTCCAGCCGCTCAGGCGGCCATCGGCATCGAGCGCCGCTGCCAGCCCGTGCACGCCGCCGGGGCGATAGAAGTCGTTGGCGAAATCGTCCTCACGCGTCCATTGCAGCTTCACCGGTACGCCTGCCCGCTGCGAGATGGCGACGGCCTCGACCACGTAGTCGTTGACCAGCCGCCGACCGAAAGCGCCGCCGACGCGGGTCTGGTGCATGACCACCTTCTGCAGGTCGAGCCCGCAGGTTTCGGCCGCCAGTTTTGCACCTATCGCAGGCAGCTGGCTGGGCGCCCAGATCTCGGCGCCGCCGCCACGTACCCAGGCTGTGCAGTTCTGTGGTTCGAGCGAGGCGTGCGCCAGGAATGGGTAGACGTAGGTGCCGCGCACGACCTGCTTGGCGGCGCTGAAAGCTGCATCGACATTTCCGTCATCGTGCAGGATCTCCCCGCCAGGCGTACGCGCGATTTCCATGCTGGTTTCGCGCAGGACCTTCCAGTCATCGACTGACGCCGCTGACAGATCCCACTGGATCTCGAGCGCCCGTTTCGCCTTGAGCGCGGACCAGGTCGAATCGGCGATGACCGCGACACCTTCCCGTAGCGCACTTGGCGCACCGCGGGCTTTGAGAATGAATGCGTCGCGGACGCCGGGCAGAGCGCGTACCTGATCGAGATTCGCCGACTGAATGGTGCCGCCGTTGGCCGGTGCCTTCGTGTAGGTCGCATACATCATGCCGGGTACGGTCTGATCGATGCCGAACAATGGTTTGCCGGTCACGATGCTGCGGTTGTCGACGCCACCGATTCGGCTGCCGAGCAAACGGAAGGCCGCCGGGTTCTTGAGTGGCGCATGCTCGGGTACCGGCAAAGTGGCGGCCAGCGCGGCAAGGTCGCCATAGCTCAAGGACGCCCCGGTCGCGTCATTCATCACCCGTCCAGCGCGCGTTGAAAGTCCGGCGGCATCGGTGCTCCAGGTCTTTGCGGCAGCCGCCACCAGCAGGGCTCGCGCAGTCGCGCCAGCCTTGCGCAGCGGTGCCCAGGCCATTTGTACCGAGGTCGATCCCCCGGCAACCTGGCGTCCGAATATGGCCCCGTTCACCGGGGCCTGCTCTACACGTACCCGTTCCCAGGGCATGTCGAGTTCCTCGGCCAGGATCATGGGCAGCGCGGTTTTGACGCCCTGGCCGATTTCCGGGTGGGTGGCAAAAAGGGTGGCCCATCCATCGCTGCCGATGCGGATCCAGGCGTTGAGCACCGCGGCCTGGCCGCCGGCCTTAACGGCTGCGCCGGCTCTTGCCGGGATGCAGCAAGCCACCAGTAGCGCGCCGCTGCCGGCCAGAAACTGACGACGGTTGAGTTCGTTCACCGGTCACCTCGCGCGGTCAGCTTGGCGGCAGCCGAGTGTATGGCGGCGCGGATGCGTTGATACGTTGCGCAGCGACACAGGTTGCCGAGCATTGCGGCATCGATGTCCGCATCGGTGGGTTTGGGATTGGCATCGAGCAGGGCGGCCGCGCTCATGAGTTGTCCGGCCTGGCAGTAGCCACATTGCGGCACGTCGTGGTCGATCCATGCCTGTTGCAGGACGTGCAGTTGGCCGCCGCGGGCCAGACCTTCTATCGTAGTGATCTCCGCTGTGCCGACCGCGGTCGCCGGAAAGACGCAGGAACGGATCGGCTTGCCGTCCAGGTGCACGGTACAGGCACCGCACTGGGCCATGCCGCAGCCAAATTTCGCGCCGGCCAGGCCGAGATTGTCCCGGAGCAGCCACAGCAGCGGCGTCTCCGGATCGATGCCGGAGAGCGTCATGACCTGACCGTTTACTTTGAGCGAAATGTCCATCAGATCGTCCTCGATGCGAGCCGTGCCGGATCGGGCCGGATGCGGCGACCGGGAAACGGCAGGGTGGAATGGCCCGGCCGGGTGTGGCGGACTTCCGCCCTCATGCTAAAGTAACTTGCATCCAGCGAAGAACGGCTCGGTGCCCGATGAAAACAGTGTCTGAACCAGCGAATCGCGAGCCTACGATGACCGTGTTCGAGCATGCGCTGGCACTGGTCGATTCGGTGGGACATCCCGGGTTCGAATCCGCGTACTTCGCGGTCTTTGACGATCTGCTCGATCTTTGGTCGTGTACCGCGTTCGCATTTCGCCGGCACGCCCCGCCGCGTTGCATCGTGGCGACCGGTCCGAACAAACAGGCCGCGCTGCGTGTCCGCAACAATGCGCAGCGCTACGTCGAACGCGGCTACAAGGACGATCCGAACCTGCGTTTCGTGCAGGCGCTGGACCGTAGCGAGATCGAGATTCGCAGCTTGGCCGATGCCGAGTTCAATGACGATGTCTACCGTTCCCGCTATTTCAGTCGGGCCAGCACCCGCGACAAGATCTTCATTCTCTCGGCGGAGAAGGATTGGGTGATCTACGCCAATTTCTACCGCGGAAATTTTCAGCGGGAATTCGACGATGCGGACAAGAAGAAACTGCGCCAGTACGCCCGCTTGTGTGTCGCCGTATTGCGCTTGCAGGTCCGTTTCAACCGGCCGGCGGCGGAAGAGGCCTTTCTGGATGAAACCCGCGTTCAGAAGCAACTGCGCTATCAACAAGTCTATGACCTGCTGATCAAGTATCAGATATCGCCGCGCGAAGCCGAGATATGCGCAATGATCGTGGTCGGGCACACCACCCAGGACATCAGCGCCGAGCTGGGCATATCGAAGAACACGGTGATTACCCATCGGCGACGTGCCTACGAGAAGCTGGGGGTTTCCAACCAGAATGAACTGTTTGGCAAGTGTTTCGACGTGCTGTCTGGCGAGAACTGACAACACCTCTCCAGTAGACTATTCCGCGCGCAACAGGGCGGACAATTCGCGGAGCGTGTCCGCCTGATCCAGCCCTAGAACCGCCGCTATGATCTGTTCGATACGCTGCGCACTGAAAGACTTGGCGGCGGCAACCCGGAATATGTCCGCGAGTTCCTGTTCGCTCATACGATTGCGCGGATGGCCCTTCGGGAAGGGTGTATGCCGTTCGATGGTCCGCCCGTCTCGCAACGAGATCTTGATGCCGGCCCGAACATATTCACCGCGCTGAAATAGTGCGAAAGCCTCGAGCGGCGAAGTCATTTCGCCGGTGGCATCCACTTTCGCCGCCAGCGCGAGTGTGGCTGGATCCTTCAGACTTTCGGCGCGGAACCAATCCGCGGATGGAACGGGATCGAGCAGGTACTTGGCAATACAGAACGGGATGCTGAACTGCGCGTCGGTGGTGCTCAGATAGCCGTCCGGCCGTTTTATCATCCGGCTGGCGCCCGCGGTCTTCTGGAAGTTCGGACTGACCACGATGGACTCGATCTGATCGATCGCGAAGCGTTCGGTGCGGCGGATATCGTCCGCCAGGTCGAGGAACTGCTGGACCCACATGTTGACCGGCCAGCGCTTGAACAGGGTTTCCTGGATCAGGAATCGTTTGCCCAGGTCACGTGTCATCCAGTCCCAGTCGCATTGGTCGGAGATGTTGACCCAATAACCGTGCGGATCGTCGAGTACGTTTTCCAGCCCGGCTATCCCGCTGCGTGCGATATCCGCGGCCACGATTCCGTCGCGGCTGGTGAGCCCGTGCTGATAGTGATACATGTCGGACCGGTCGAGCTGAATCTTGCGGTTGACGATCGGCGTCATTACCGCGGCGATACCGATCGACTGGCGCAGCTGCTGTTCCGTTTCGAGCAGCAGCTTGGCGGCCGGCACGGCAGCGGCGAATATCTGCCAGCTGGTGAGCCCCCAGCCGCACTTCACATACATGTCGTGGCTCGGCTGTACGGCCATCGCGATCCGTTGATAGACCTCGTAGCCGGCAACGATCGCGGTCAGGTAGTCGCGGCAGGATGCGTTGGCTCTTTCGGCGGCGGCGAATGCCGCTGGAATCGCCCCAGCCGAGGGGTGGCCGGTCCAGCTGCAGTCCTCCCAATCGAGAACGTCGGCCAGCGTCCCGTTGGCGAAAGCCGCCTGTACCGCGGATACCCGCTGGCGCTCGCCCCAGAGGGTCGCTTCGGCTGACTCGCCACCCATGCCCAATGCCAGGCGAATCGCATCGCGGCCCTGCCGAGTCTGGCGACCGGCGAGCGAGACGCCGATGACGTGCAGTGTCAGCAGCTTGGCCTGCTCGACGATTTCCGGTGGCAGGTCGGCAAAGCGCAGGTCATGGGTGTAAGCCGCCAATTGATGAGAGTAGTTCACTACAAACTCCGCGGCCAGCTCATTGCATGTCGATGAATTTTCCGAGCCCGCTGTCGAGCGCTCGTCGATAGACCTGATGGGCCATCGCGACGTCCAGGGCGCCCATGCCCATGTGCGTCATCGTGGTGCGCTCGTGGTCGTGCTCGCGGCCAGGCTTGTCGCCCCGGATGATCTGCACCATGTCGGCATAGACATTGTCGGTCGATAAATGCGGGATGCCGACGAATGGCGGCTTGCTGAGCCATTGCTCATCGGACTGATGGTTCCCCAGCACCCACTTGTCGGCGGTCCGGCTGAAGTGGGGGTCGTAGTCGAGGAAGGCGCGGGTAGCCGCGACGTGAGTACCGGGGCGGATCCATTGATCCAGCAAAATAGGGTCGGGCGACGAGGTGCACATACAGATGATGTCGGCGTTGCGAACCGCATGTTCCACCGAGGTCATGGGCTCGATGTTCAAATCGAGCATGGCGCCGAAGCGTGCCGCGTAGGCCTTCGCCGACTCGAAACGGCGGGCAACAGCGGTCACCTGATGAATGTCGAAAATCTCATTGAGCGCGCAAAGAAAGCTGCCTCCCTCGGCGCCGCAGCCTATCACCGCGATGTTGTGTGAGTCGCGTCTCGCAAGGTACTTGGCTCCCACGGCGGCGTGACCGCCGGTCCGCATGGAAGTTATGAGGCTGGCATCGAACAGCGCCTTGGGCTCCGCCGTTTCCGCATCATTCAGAATGATGCTCGCCATGAACGAACGCAACCCGCTCGCGCGGTTGCCATTCGAGCTGCCGCCCCATTTGTTGCCGACGATGTTGAGCGGCTTGATGCAGGCGGGAAACGGCAGCGCGAAGGCGTGATGGCCATCGCGCAGCGAATAGTACATCGGGCTGGAATGTTCCTGGACGACCTCGCCTTCACCGATCCACCGGAAGACCTGTTCGCAGGTCGCGATGATGTCGTTCCATGAAAGCTGGCCGCCGACCAGCAGGCTCTCGATTTCGCTGTTTCCAAGTATGTACATTGTAAAGATAGCTCTCGGGATACCTCTGTCGTTTGCGGAAAAACGCGTCCGGCAACACCCGCTGCATGTGTGATTCGCGCAACCATAGCAGCACTGGCTGGCGGGCTTTAGTCACCTTAAATAGTGACCCGTGGGGTGGCGGACGCCATTTAGACTCGGTGCAGCGCTGGTAACCAGGGGGATGACGCAATGGCCGATGTGCTCGAACAATTCATTCAAGATTGTCGCGATGCGATACGGCTGCACGAGGGGCATGAAGCCCGCGCCATTATCAAGGAGAAGCTCGGGGTGCTGACCGCCAACGACAGCTTCGTCCAGCAGTACTGCGGACCGGAAGCCAAGGTGGGCGATCATATTCTGCACAAGGACCCGGAACTGGGTTTCATGGTGCTGAATCACGTCAAGGACTACGAGCGCATCCAGCCTCCCCATGACCATGGCGATTCATGGGCGATGTACTCGCAGGCGGTGGGCGGCACCGAGATCTCGGAATACCAGCGCCTGGACGATCTTTCCAAGCCGGGGTATGCCGACGTCCGCAAGGTAAGGCAGTTCACGCTGAAGCGCGGCATGGTCGGCTGTTACGGTCCCCGCGAGATCCATTCCATTCACTACCTGCCGGGTGTTCGTTTCATTCGCATCGTTGGCAATGACTTCACCTTGGTGTCGCAGCGGGTATTCGATCTCGAGAACAAGACGGTCCGCATCACCGATCCGACCAGGCTGCCATCGAGAATCTGACTGTCACTCTTCATGGGGACAAGCAGGCCGGAGCGCTCCAGTAGTATCGATAGGCAATGCGACAAGAAGATGAATCTTGCCAACTCGGGGATTACCTAGGGGGATGTACTGTGACTAGAAACGCCGTATTCACCGTAACCGTGGCGATGCTGGCATGTAGTGGAGCATCGCTTGCACAAGAGAAAAAATCTGCGCTCAGTGATGTAATCACCGAGGTCACGGTTACCGCGACCAAGCGTGAGACCACTTTGTCGGATACTCCGCTGCCGATCAGCGCGGTCACGTCCGATGTCCTGTCCAAAATGGGCGCGGCCGGGTTCGAGGACTATTTCTCCTCGGTGCCGAGCCTTGCCATGATCGATATCGGACCGGGGCAGAAGCGCTACATGATGCGTGGCGTACAGGGTCCGGGCGAGGCGCAGGTCGGCCTCTACTATGACGAAATACCGGTCACCGGTCCGCCAGGCGAGAACAATGACGCCGGCAGCAAGCAGCCGGACATCAAGATGTGGGACGTCGAGCGTGTGGAAGTGCTGCGCGGACCGCAAGGTACGTTGTACGGCAACGGTTCCATGAGCGGTACGATCCGCGTCATCGCCAAGCAGCCCGATGCGACCAAGAGTGAATTCGCCCTGTCCTCGCTGCTTTCCAATACCGCCGGCGGCGGCATGAATTACGAGCTGCGCGGCATGGCGAACCTGCCGCTGGTCGATGACAAGCTGGCGCTGCGCCTGACCGGCTATACGGTGGACTACGACGGCTTCATCGACAACGTCTCGCTGGGCACCAGCCGGGTGAACACCGAAAAGACGTACGGCGGACGGGCGTCCTTGTTGTGGAATATCGATGACGTTTCCAAGCTGACCGCCACCGCCTATTACCAGGACATGGAAACCGGCGGCGCGTTCGAGTTCAACCGCGCCATCACCACCAGTGATACGGATTTGAAGAGCGACCGGTTCCTGCCGCAGCCGTACCTGGACGAGATCAAGCTGTTCAACCTGACCTATGACCGCAACTTCGGCTGGGGCGACCTGGTCGTTTCATTGTCCCGTTACGATCGCAAAGTGCAGGATGAGCGCGATACTTCTCCGGACACGAGTCAGGCGGTGGCGGACGACATGGGTGAGTCCGAACTCTGTTCCATTCGCTCCAAGCAATATTGCTCTCAAGCATTCCTTGACGCCCTGGTAGGGCTGGTGCCGGTCGGCTTGAGATTCAACGGCGGCGTCAAGTCCACGAGCTTGGAAGCACGGTTGGTTTCGAACGCCGACAGCGCCTTCCGCTGGACCACCGGTGTCTTCTATCAAGATCGCGAGTCGTTGTTCAGAAATGCTTTCGGTCGACGCGAGCCAAGCAATCCGGGCGTGATGCAGGCTCTGCTGTTCTCCCGCGAGAACATTCGTACCACCAAACAGTCGGCGCTGTTCGCGGAGGTCGAGTACGACCTGACGGACCGCCTGACCTGGATAGGAGGGTTGCGCTGGTCCAAGTACGAAACCGAGGAGAAGCAATGGACGCTGTGGTCGAATTTCCCGCCGTTCGGCCCGCCGATCCTGTCGCCGGTCTTCCGCGGGGATTTGGACTCGAGCGAGACCAACCTGGTGCCGAAACTGTCATTCTCGTATGAGCTGAGCGATGATGCCAACGCCTATATCCTGTACAGCGAAGGTTTCCGTGCCGGTGGCCCCAATGCGCCGGGGGGTGATCAGGATCCGCCCCCATATAAATCCGATTCGACCAAGAACTACGAACTGGGTCTGAAGACCACCTGGCTCGACGGTGCCGCTACCCTCAACGTGGCGCTGTACCGTATCCTGTGGAATGACATTCAGGTGGTCGTCGATGACATCACCGGATCGTTCGATTTCATCACCAACTTCGGCAAGGCCGCGATCAACGGCTTTGAACTCGATGGTTCGTACCGCGTACCCGGTACCGGTCTGTCATTCGCCGCTCAGCTGTCGCTCACCGATTCCGGCCTGGTTGGCGAGCAACCCGACGTCATCATGATCAATGTCGGCGGTGTTCCCACCGCGGTGGCGGTCTCGGATCCTGGCCAGGAGGGCGACCCGATTCCGGACGTGCCGAAATGGAGCGCGTATCTGTCGGTCAATTATGAACGGCCGCTCAACCAGTATTGGGACATGTATGCCTACCTGGACTGGCAGTTCACCGACGGTTCCAGGACCACGTTCAGCGAAGACAGCATCGCCTTCGCAAAGCGCCGGCCGTACAACACGACCAATGTCCGGTTCGGCCTGAGCAACGAGAGCCTGGAACTCAGCCTGTTCGTGAAGAACCTGACCAACGAGATCACGGATCAGGGCATTCACGTGGCGGAGATGGATGTGCCGTTTACCATCACCACGCGTCCGAGAACGGTTGGCCTGGAAGCGACCTGGAAGTTCTAAAGTATCGGTACCGATGCCGGGAACACTCGATGTCTCCCGGCATCGTTTGCCTCGAGGGGCGCGATCTTGAAGTTTCTGCGACTGGTGTATCTGTTGGGCGGCTGTGCCGCGCTGATGGCTTGCGGGCAGCGGGAGCAAGCTGCTGAGGCCCGTGCTGATCGCATCTATGTCAATGCGCGTATCTACACGGTCGATGACAAGAACAGCTGGGCGACGGCGATGGCGGTCCGCGACGGCCGAATCGTTGCCATCGGCGATGATCGCACGATCGAGCCCTATCGCGGCGAGACGACCGAAGTCGTCGATCTGGGTGGGCGGATGGTCATGCCCGGGATCCACGATTCGCATTCGCATCCGGTGGAGGCCGCCATGCAGATGCGCCTGGAATGCCGGTTCAGGGAGAAGACCCTCGATGCCACGGTGGCGAGAATCGAAGCCTGTGTGAAACAGGCCAAGCCGGGCGCCTGGATCCGGGGCGGGCAGTGGGACAAGGGCTTCTTCGAGGACAAGCCACTGCCCCGCGAGATACTCGATCGCATCGCGCCGGACAACCCGGTGTTCCTGATGGACTGGGCGTACCACAACGCCTGGGTGAATACGCGGGCTCTGCAAGAACTGGGTATCGACAAGGACACTCCCAATCCGGCGGGCGGCATCATCCGGCGCTTGCCGGACAGCGGCAAGGAAACAGGCATCCTGGTGGACAATGCCGCGTATTTCTATCACACACGATTGCCGGAGTATCCGCTCGACGAAATGGCCGGCGCGCTCGACTGGAGCCTGCGGCAGGTCGAGGAACAGGGAATCACCACCGTCAAGGAGGCGATTGTCACACCGGAAAGAATGCGCGTGTATTCCGAACTGACGCGACGTGACGCGCTGCGAATTCACATCAAGGCCAGCCTGACCTGGAAAAGCGCTTCGGCCGGTTCCCACGAGGAGGAGATCAAGCAGATCGAGGGCCGCCAGGCGTTTGCCACCGACATGCTCGATCCAAACTTCGCCAAGATCATGCTCGACGGCGTGATGATGCAGTACACGTCGGCGCTGTTGACTCCCTATCCGGCCAACCAGGAAATCGGCGACCATCACATGGGCAAGCTCATGCTGGAGCCCGAGCAACTGGCTCGCGACGTGACGATGCTGGATCGCAAGGGGTTGAGCATCAAGATCCATGCCACCGGCGACCGGGCCGCCCGGGTTGCGCTCGATGCGATTGCCGCAGCCAGGCGCGAGAACGGCGATTCGGGGCTCATTCATGAGATCGCCCATGCCGGCTTGATCCATCCGGACGACATTCCCCGCTTCAAGCAGTTGAACGTGGCGGCGGAGATGTGCCCCATCGTCTGGTATCCCATGCCTGGCATCGACCGGGCGGCCCTGGTCGGCAAGGAGAGAATGCCGGCGTGGCGAGTCAATACGCTGGTGAAGTCGGGCGCGCTGGTGACCTACGGTTCTGATTGGCCCGTGGTGCCGACCGCCAGTCCGTGGCCGGGCATCGAAGCGATGGTGACACGCCAGGACCCCTACGGCCGCAGCCAACAGGTCGACTATGTGGAGGAGGCCGTCGATCTGCCGACGGCGGTCCGGATCTTCACTCGCAATGGCGCGGTGGTGAACAAGGTGGCGAGTTCTTCCGGAACGCTCGAGAGCGGCAAGGACGCGGACTTCATCGTGCTCGACCGCAACATTTTCGAGACGCCGATTGCCGATGTCAGCGAGGTCCAGGTGCTGATGTCCGTGGTTGGCGGCAAAGTGCTGTTCGATAAGCGTTCGGCACACTAAGAGGGTGGGAGTGGGTTATGTACCTCAGCGAACTGGTTCGGGCTTTGCGGGCTTTTCTCATTCTGGGGCTGCTCGGCTACGGCGCCTCGGCCGCCGCGGTGAACCACCCGCTCGACTCGCTGACGCAGGATGAATACAAATCCGTCGTGGACATCCTGCGCAAGGAACGCCGCGTCGACGCCTCCGCCATATTCAATTACATCAGCCTGATGCCGCCGGAAAAGGCGGCGCTGGCGGACTGGACCGTGGGCAAGCCTTTCCCACGCAAGGCTATCGCGATCGTGGGTATCAAGGATCGCCACTATCGGGCGGAAGTCGACCTGATCACGGGGCGGCTCGTGTCCTGGCTCCCGGCGAGCGGGCAGGGGCCGGTCGTCGAAGCCGAGATGGATCTCGCCAATGCCGTCGCCATGAAAGATGCGCGACTGATCGAGGCAATGAAGCGGCGTGGTTTGACCGACTTCAGCCTGCTGCGCTGTATTTCGCTCGCTTCCGGAACTTTCGGCACCAAGGATGAGGAATCACAGCGCACCTTCAAGACCACCTGTGTCACCAAGCGGCCGGGCTCGTCGCTGGAGGTTCCGGTGGAGGGCGTGGTGGCAACGGTCGACCTGCGCAGCCGCAAAGTCATCGATTTCGTCGATACCGGGGTCGTGCCGCTGGCGCCGGACCCTTGGGGCCACAGTCAGGAGCAGATCGAAGCCCGCTTCGGCAAGCGGGCGGGCGGGGCGCACAAAACCGTGATGTCCCAGGTAGGCGGCCCTGGCTATGTGCTGGACGGCGGTCATTTGCAGTGGGACATCTGGCGTCTCAACTTCTCCACGGATGAGCGGCCGGGCGTCATGTTGAACAACGTCGAGGTCAGGGACGGCGGCAAGTGGCGCCATGTGCTCTACGAAATGTACCTTTCCGAGGTGTTCGTCCCCTACTCGGACCCGTCGCAGGGCTGGTATTGGCGAACCTATATGGACAGCGGCGAGTATGGCTTCGGCGCGTCGATGACCACGCTGACTCCCGGCGTCGACTGCCCGCCGCATGCGACGTTCGTGGACTCTGTCGGCCTGAACCCCGACGGCACGACCGTCGTGCGCAAGGCGACGATCTGCGTCTTCGAGCGCACCGATGGCGACCCGGCCTGGCGCCGCCTCGCCGAAGGGCGGGCGGCGACCGATCTGGTGATCAGGTACGCCTCGTCGGTAGGCAACTATGACTACCTGGTGGACTATGTATTCCGTCAGGATGGCTCCATCAAGACCAGGATTGGCGCCGTCGGTATCGACGCCATCAAAGGCGTCGCCGCGACCGACATGGAATCGCCGACCGCACAGGCCGATACGCGCTTCGGTACGCTGATTCGGCCGAATGTCGTGGCACCGAATCACACGCATTTCTTCAACTTCCGCATCGATTTCGACATCGACGGGGCATCGAATTCGTTCATGAAGATGAAGATGGTGCCGACCAAGGTCGATGCGAGCGCGAACGTGCCGAGAAAGTCGATCTGGACCGTGGCGCATGAGGTACCGGAACGGGAACTGGACGCGGTGACCAGGATGGAGCTGGCCGCCCCGGCGGCGCTGGGCATATACAACCCGAATGTGAAGAATGCGCTCAAGCAGAATCCCAGCTACATGCTGATGCCGGACGGCAGTGCCGCGCACTCGCTGCTGGATGTAAACGACGGTCCGGTCAAGCGCAATGCATATGTGGATAATCAGTTCTGGGTGACGCCGTACCGGCCGAACGAACGTTATGCCGGCGGGACCTACGCCATGCAGGGTACCGGTGATGACACGCTGAAGAGCTGGGTGAGCGCCAATCGGCCTATCAAGAACACGGATATCGTTTCCTGGTATACGGTCGCGTTCCACCATATCCCGCGCTCCGAGGATTGGCCGGTGATGCCCGCCCACTGGGTGGGATTCACCTTGATGCCGCACAATTTCTTCGACCACAACCCGTCGATCAACGTGGCGCCGACGACGCCAGCGGGTGAGCGCGCTCATGACCAGCACTGACGCGGCGCAGCGCACGCCGGAACAGGTTCTCGAAGCGCTCGGGATAGACATCAGCGAGTACGGCTCGCCGGTGGCCAACTACGTGTCAGCCGTGCGGTCGGGTAACCTGCTGTTTCTTTCCGGGCATGGTCCGCGCAAGCGCGACGGCAAGTTCATCGTCGGGCGCGTTGGCGATGAGCTGACAGTCGAGCAGGCCTATGAGGCGTCGCGGGTCACCGCCATCCGGATGCTCATTACCTTGAAATCCCATCTCGGGGATTTGTCCAGGGTGCGGCGGATCGTCGAAGTCCTGGGCATGGTCTGGGCCGTACCGGAGTTCGAACAGCATCCGAAGGTGGTCGATGGAGCTTCGGACCTGCTGGTCGAAGTGTTCGGCGAGCGTGGCAGGCATGCCCGCGCGGCCATCGGCATGGGTTCGCTGCCGTTCCGTACGCCGGTCGAGTTCAAGATGGTCGTGGAGGTCGATGCCTGAGACGGGCAGCGGATGATTGGCGGCGTCAGTAGATGCCGTCACTCACAGGCGCGGCAATGAGCGTGTCTTTGAAAGATCTCGCCAGGTTGCGGGCAGCCTGCGCAAGCAAGGTCGTATCGACGCCTACCGCAACGAATAGCGCGCCCAGCTCCAGGTAGCGGCGGGCCAGTATTGGGTCGGCACTCAGGATTCCCGCCGCCTTACCCGCCCGTCGTACCGCCGCGATGCCATTCATGATAGCGCTCTGTACCGGCTCGCTGCCCGGCTTGCCGATATACCCCATCGAAGCCGACAGGTCCGCTGGCCCGAAGAACACGCCATCGATGCCTTCGACCGCCGCAATCGCATCCAGATTGTCCAACCCGCGGGCGGATTCAATCTGCACCAGCACACACAGTTCCCGCTCCGCCTGGTGCAGGTAACCTTCGACTTGATTCCAGCGCGAGGCGCGGGCCAGAGCGCTGCCGACGCCACGAATTCCTCCTGGAGGGTAACGAGTGGCCGCCACCACTTGCGCCGCCTGTGCGGGGGTCTCGATCATCGGCACCAGGAGCGTCTGCACGCCTATGTCGAGATATTGCTTGATGAGAGCTGTATCGGCCTGCACCGGCCGCACGATCGCTTGTGTGGGGTAGGGGGCAATGGCCTGCAATTGCGCGAGCACTTGCCGCAGGTCGTTGGGCGCATGTTCACCGTCGATCGCCAGCCAGTCGAAACCCGTGGTCGCCAGCAACTCGGCGACGTAGGAGTCGGCCAGGCCAAGCCACAGGCCGATCTGGGGCTGAGCTGCGTGCAGCGCGCGCTTGAAGGTGTTTATCGGGAGCTGATTGACTTGCATGAGGCTGGTGCCTTACACGAAGCGGAATGAGATGCTGCCAAGCCGGCCGTAGTCGGCGTGGAGGGTATCACCGCGCGCGGCCGGCGTCGGGCGCGTGAACGAGCCTGCGAGCACGACGTCGCCCGCATTCAATTGCTCGTCGTAGGCCGAGATTTTGTTGGCCAGCCAGGCGACCCCGGTCGCCGGATGGTTGAGCACGCCGGCGGCGAGGCCGGTTTCCTCGATCACCGCGTTCTTGTGCAGCAGCGCCCCGCACCAGCGCAGGTCGACGTCCAGTGGCCGTACCGGGCGCCCGCCGAGCACGATGCCGGCGTTGGCGGCGAAGTCTGAAATGGTATCGAATACCTTGCGCATGACCCTGGTGTCGCGGTCGAACTGTTCGATGCGTGAATCGATGATCTCGATCGCGGGCGTAACATACTCGGTAGCGTTCAGGACTTGGAATACCGTGATACCCGGTCCCTTCAGGGGCGCACCGAGCACGAAAGCCAGCTCCACCTCGACCCGTGGCGCGATGAAGCGATCGAAGGGAATGTCGCTGCCGGTTTCGAAGAACATGTCGTCCATCAGCGGCGCGTAATCGGGCTCCGTGATCTGACTGGAGAGCTGCATGGCGCGCGAAGTGAGCCCGATCTTTCGGCCCTTGATGCTACGGCCGTCCGCCAGTTCGAGCCGGACCCACTCGCGTTGAATCGCATAGCCGTCCTCGATGGTCATCGAGGGGTGCAGCTTGGAGAAGTGGCGCAACTGGGTGCGGGTCCTGCGTGCTTCGTAGAGCTGCCGGGCGAGCGTTGCGACCGTGGCGCTGTCCAACATGGTTCAATTCTTCCGGAACAGGGGATGTAGCGAGCTGTTCTTCGCGTCGAAGACCTCCTGGCCCTCGTCGATCTGCAGCGTGATACCGATGTGCTCGCGTTCCAGCAGCGTTCGCAAATGTTCCATGACGACGTTTTCCAGAGCCTTGCCGATATGTTGCTTCACGCTGTCGCCGCGGCCGCGAGCCATGCGCAGATTCAGGTACACGAAGCCATAGTCGCCGGAACAGCCCGCGGCCTTGCCGGCAGCTCCGCCATCGGCGACTGCGTGGTATTTGGCTGGATAGGCCAGGACGCGCACCCCTCCCGTGGGAAAAACCTGCTTCGCTTGTTCGTCCTTGATCGAGACCATGGTGTCGGCGAGTTCGCGGCACAATGCCGCCACGTCGACCTGGGCCTCGATGTTGGCGGTGTAGAGGATGACGAGATGAGGCATGCCTGGTCCGTCCTGTCGCTGAATGATTGCGGCTAGCGGCCGAATACGTCATCGCCGGCAATGGTATTGATCAGGCGCCCGATACCGTCGATTTCGGTAACGACCTGATCTCCCGCCTGCACGTCGACCACGCCTTCCGGAGTGCCGGTCAGAATGACGTCGCCGCACTGCAGTGTCATGAACTCGCTCAGGTATTCGATGAGCGTGGGAATGTCATTGATCATGTTGCCGGTATGTCCTTGCTGGGTACACCGGCCGTTCACGTGGGTACGCAGAGTCAGGTCGTGGGGATCGGGGACGTCCGTCGCTTCGACGAACCAGGGCCCCAGCACGGTAGCCGTGTCGCGGTTCTTGACCCGCAGGTTGGGGCGATACCAGTTCTCCAGGTAATCCCTGAAGGCATAGTCGTTGCACACCGTATATCCAGCCACATGCGCCATGGCGTCGCGCGCTTTCACGCGTTTGGCGGTACGGCCGATGATGACGGCCAGCTCGCACTCGTAGTGCATGAAAGTGACATCGGCCGGGCGCCGCGTCTGGCCACGGTGACCGAGTACCGTGCCCGGTCCTTTCAGGAAGACCAGCGGCTCGTCCTTGCTGGTGACTGTGAGCTCCTTGGAGAGCTCCTTCACGTGATCGGCATAGTTCAATCCGAGTGCGATGATGGTGCCGACGTCGAACGGAGGCAGCCACACCACGGCGGTCTCGGCGACAACGCGTCCGTCGGCTAGCCGTATGCCCTGTTCATGCTCGTAGGCGGTATGTATGGCGCCACCGTAGGCTACGCGCGCGGTCTTCATGCAGCCACCCGTTCGGCGACGACGGGGTTTTCGAGTCGGCCCAGGCCATCGATTTCGATCGCGACCCGTTGACCGGCCCGGGCTCGAGGACCCGCGCCGGAGGCGCCCAGCGTGAGAATGTCGCCAGGCCGCAGGGTCATGAAATCGGTCACCGCGGCCAGCAACTCCGCCATCGGACGGATGCGGCCGGACGT
>Ga0182745_1000378_pt1 | contig 51759 bp, 44 predicted proteins | sample eDN3rd30CKraftBY_FD_128523 | JGI IMG/M metagenome (GOLD analysis project Ga0182745, IMG submission 128523) | Enriched backyard soil microbial communities from Emeryville, California, USA - eDNA 3rd pass 30_C Kraft BY (version 2) (version 2) | ecosystem: Environmental > Terrestrial > Soil >... | reverse complement strand
CAACGAGGCCTTCGCGCCGCAGGTGCTCGCGGTGCTCAAGGGCTGGGGCTGGTCCGACGACGACAGCCGGAACGATATTTTGAACGTCAACGGCTCGGGCATCTCGCTCGGCCACCCGATCGGTGCGACCGGCGGGCGCATTCTCGCCAATCTGACGCGCGAACTGGTGCGCAGGGATGGCCGCTACGGCCTTGAAACCATGTGCATCGGCGGCGGTCAGGGCATCGCCGCGATCTTCGAGCGCGCCGCCTGAGCATGGACCTTCGCCCGACACTGACGGCGGCGCAGGCCTATCGCGGGGCCGCGCAGGTGGCGCTGGCCGAACGGCTGGCGGCGCGCCCGATCGACAGCGAGCAGCGCGCCGCTCACGGTTTTGCCTGGGTCGCGACGACGGTTGCGGCGCTGGAAGCGACGCTCGATTGGCTGGAATCGGGCAATGGCGCGAACACGCTCGACGCGAAGATCGCCATTCTCGCTTTCGCCGAGGGCATCGGCCAGCTCACCGGCGGCCTGCCGATGGGGCAGAACGAGATATTCCGCCCCGCCGACCTCGGCCTCGCCACCGCCGCGCGGACGCTTGCCGACGCCTGCAACACCATCCTCGACGCCGACCATGCCGCCACCCGCGCCCAAATCGCCGCCGCGCTCGCCGAGGGGGATTGGCCGAGCGAGACGCTGCACGACGCCGACCTCGATGCGATCCGCGAGCAGTATCGCCGCTTCACCGATGCCGCGATTATCCCGCACGCGCACGGCTGGCACCTCGCCAATGACCTGATCCCCGACGCCACCGTGCAGGCGATGGCCGAACTCGGCACCTTTGGCGTCTGCATCCCCGAGGAATTTGGCGGCCTCGGCCTCGGCAAGCTCGTGATGTGCATCGTCACCGAGGAATTGTCGCGCGGCTGGATCGGCGCGGGGTCGCTCGGCACGCGCTCGGAGATCGCGGGCGAGCTGATCGCGATGGGCGGCACCGACGCGCAAAAGGCCGAATGGCTGCCCCAGATCGCGAGTGGCGAGATATTGCCCACTGCCGTCTTCACCGAACCCGATGTCGGTTCCGACCTCGGATCGCTGCAAACCCGCGCCCGGCGCGAAGGCGATCATTGGATGATCGACGGCGCGAAGACCTGGATCACCCATGCGAGCCGTTCCGACCTGATGACGCTGCTCGCGCGCACCGTGCCCGACACGAAGGGCTATGCGGGCCTCTCGATGCTGCTCGTCCCCAAGCCGCGCGGAACCGAGGCCGATCCCTTCCCCGCCGATGGCATGACCGGCAGCGAGATCGAGGTGCTCGGCTATCGCGGGATGCGCGAATATGCGCTGCAGTTCGATGGGCTTACGGCGCCCGCCGACGCGCTGCTCGGCGGCGAGGAAGGCCAGGGCTTCAAGCAGCTCATGCGGACCTTCGAAGGCGCGCGCATCCAGACCGCCGCCCGCGCGGTCGGGGTCGCGCGCCGCGCGCTCGAGCTCGGGCTGGACTATGCGCTCGCCCGCAAGCAGTTCGGCAAGGCGATCGTCCAGTTCCCGCGCGTGGCCGACAAGCTCGCGATGAGCCTCGTCGACTTCGTCACCGCGCGCGAATTGAGCTACGCCGCCGCGCGCGCCAAGGACAGCGGCAAACGTTGTGACATCGAGGCAGGCATGGCGAAGCTGCTCGGCGCCCGCGCCGCCTGGTCGAACGCCGACGCCGCGCTGCAGATCCATGGCGGCAACGGCTATGCGCTCGAATATGAGATCAGCCGCGTGCTGTGCGACGCGCGTATCCTCAACATCTTCGAGGGCGCGGCCGAAATCCAGGCGCAGGTGATCGCGCGCGGACTGACGAGCGGGCGTAACTGACCGTCCGCGTCACGGCGGTGGCGGCGCTTCCTCCGGCGGGCGGTTCCCGCCGACCGGCAGGCGCAGGTCGATGCGATTGCCGCCGATCTCGGTCGAGATCACCGCCTCGCCGCCTTCGACGCCGACCTGCGTCTTCTCGCCGATCGGGACTGCGGGAATATCGGGAATGTCGGGCAGATCCTGCGGCTGCACCGGCCCGCGCGGGTTGTGCGCGGGGCGCGGCTTCGCCCGTTCGCCCTTCGCATCGACCATGAAGTCGCGCCAAATGCGCGCCGGCACGCCGCCGCCCGCGATCCCCGCCAGCGGCGAATTATCGTCGTTGCCGATCCACACGCCGACGACGAGACCGTTCGCGTAGCCGACGAACAGCGCATCGCGATTGTCCTGGCTCGTCCCCGTCTTGCCGAAATTGGGAACCCGCAGCATCGCCGCGCGACCCGTCCCATGATTGATCGCGCCGCGCAGCAGCTGCTCCATATCCTCATGCTCGCGCGACCCGAAGCTGTCGGGGCCGAAGAAAAGCCGGTCGAACCAGCCCATCTCCTCCGCCTTGAAGGCGCGCGGCACCACCGGATAGCTGTCGGCCGCCACCGCCGCATAAGCCGCCGTCAACTCGAGCAGCGTCATGCTCGACGTCCCGAGCGCGAGGCTGGGGTCGCCCTCGGGAAGCGGCGCGGTCACGCCGAGGTCGCGCGCCATGGCGATGACCTTGTCGCTGCCGACCTCCTGGAACAATCGCACCGCGGCGACATTGCTCGACGACGCGAAGGCGCGCTCGAGGCTGATCGTGTCCGAATAGGCGCCGCCCGCATTTTTGGGCCGATAGGAGCCGGCCTCGATCGGCCCGTTGTCGATCTCGTCGTCGGGCCGCCAGCCCTGACGCAGCGCCGCGAGATAGACGAACAGCTTGAAGGTCGATCCGGGCTGCCGCCGCGCCTGGGTCACGCGGTTGAAGGGCGACGCGGCATAGTTGCGCCCGCCGACCATCGCGACGACCTCGCCATTGGGGCGCATCGCGACCAGCGCGACCTGCGCCTTGCCGAGCCCCGCCCCGCTCACCGCGCGCCGCGCCGCCGCCTGCAACCGCGCATCGAGGGTGGTCTTGATCGTCTGCCGCGCATAACCGACATCGCTGAGCTTGCGCGCCTCGGGCAATGCCCAGTCGGCGAAATAGGTGCCCGTCGGCAGGTCGCTCTGCGTCCGGACATCGACCCGCGGTGCGCGCAGGCCTTTCGCCTCGCGCTCGGTCAGATAACCTTCCCCGGCCATCGCGCCCAGCACCAGCCGCATCCGCTTTTCGGCGAGATCGAAATTCCGCGTCGGCGCAAGCCGCGACGGCGCCTTGACCAGCCCCGCGAGCATCGCCGCCTGCGCCGCGGTCAGCTTTTCGGGCTGGCGATCGAAATAATGGAGCGACGCGGCGCGCAATCCATAGGTGTTGTCGCCGAAATAGGCGTTCGACAGATAGCGTTCGAGAATCTCGTCCTTGGTCAGCCAGGCTTCGAGCCAGAAGGCGATCAGCGCCTCGCGCGCCTTACGCCCCAGTGTCTGCTTGGGCGACAGGAAGGTGAATTTGGCGAGCTGCTGGGTGATCGTGCTGCCCCCCTGCGTTCGTCCCGTCGTCAGATTGCTCCACGCCGCGCGCGCAATGCTGCGCGGATCGATGCCCCAATGGGTGTAAAAGCGCCGGTCCTCGATCGCGAGGAAGGCGCCCGTCACATGGCGGGGCAGATCCTTCACCCGCACGGGCGCCTCGACGATCGCCCCCATGCGCGCGATCGGCGTGCCGTCGGACGCGAGCAGCGTGATCTGCGGTGGCGCGATCGGTTCAAGCGATTTCGAAAGCGGGGCGGTCAGCGCGAGCCAGCCCACCAGGAGCAGGAACAGCAGCACGAAGGCCGTGAGCCCGCGCAGCGTCCAGCGCAGCCACCGCGGGCGGCGGCGCGCGGGAGCGGAGTCGGCCGGGACCTCGGGAGCGGGCGCGACGGACGGATCCAGCGGCGCAGGCGGAGTGCCGAAACGATGGAACAGGTTCATACCGTCACCGTATTACATTGACAACACAGCGTTGGCAAATGCGGGCTATCCGTCGTCACTTCGGTTCCCGATCTGGAAGCAGGCGGAGGCATGACGCTTCTGTAGTGCGATCGCCGCCCCTTGCGAAGCGATGTCCCGCGTTCATCCGATAATCGGAGAGGCAAAGCTTGTAGTGATTTTGTCGCATTCCGTGGAAGCTGACTCAAATTCCAACGAGGTGACTCATTCTCGCATTGCCCGCGCCGCTGCAAGTGGCCGAAGGCAGACCGGCAGGTTTCAGGTCAGCCATTGCAAAAAGCGGACGTTGCTCGTTTACGCCACATAGACACAGAAGGCCGAAGCGGATCATGCTTCGGCCTTCTGTGTGTCAGCGAAACTTGGTCAAAAGCCGAACGCGACCCCCACGCGGCCGCCAGTCGAGCCCTTTATCGTCGAGCCGGCGAAGCCTCCGCTAAGAAAGACGCGTGGCGCGGCGCGCACAACGACCGCGCCCGAAAAGCCCTGTTCGCCGCGATACGTGGCAAGATTGAACGATAGCGAAACCTGACTGTCGGGCACGACCATCGTGCCGCCGAGTGCCATCGCGGCGGCGATCCCGCCGTTCGCCCGGCGGAACCCGCGTGCGTTGCCGAGTTCGAGCAGATCTAGCCGGCTGTCGAGCTGGGCAAGTCCACTATCGAGCGCGCCGATCGCCGAGCCGACGTCGCGGTAGCTCGTTCCGCCGACATTGTAAGTGGGAGCCGAAAGTGCCCCGGTTGCGGGGTCATAGGCTGCGCCGCCGCCAAGCGCTGCGGCTGCCCCCTGCCCCAATTCCGTCCCCCGCGCGAGCGCGGTGTTCGCACTGCCCTGCGCCGCCGCTGCCTCGGTGCGCGCCGTATTGGCCGTCACCTGTGCGGCATCTGCGACCGCCTGTGCTGCAGCGCTGTTGCCGTTGACCGCCGCGATCGAGGCGCTGAGCTGGCCAAAATTCACGGCGTCGGTCGCGGCAGTGCCTGCGGCGACATGGGTGATCTGGCGCTCGGCACCGGCGGCTCCGACCGACACACTGTTCGCGCGATCGGTCACCGAGCCCGCACCGAGCGCGACGCTACCGTCGAACCCCGCCGAGGCGCCATTCCCGACCGCAACCGCAGAAGCCCCCGCCGCATTCGCGACGCCGACCGCGACGCTTTCGCTTCCTGAAGCGAGGCTGTTGGTGCCGAGCGCGGTCGCGGACGAGCCGCTCGCGACGGCATTGTTTCCGAAGGCGCTCGCACCGACTTCGGTCGCCTGCGCCGAAGAAGCGCTGCCGCCCCCCACCGCAGTCGTGAAATCGGCGGTAGCCTGCGCGCCGCGCCCGATCGCCGTCGAACCGGTCCCGCTGGCACCGGCCGCGGCACCGAAGGCCGAAGAATTTTCGCCCAAGGCCCCCGCTCCCTCGCCATAGGCTGCACTGCCCGCTTCGGACGCCGCCGCATTCGCTCCGGTCGCCACCGCTCCGGCGCCCCTGGCGTTAGCGAACAGACCGATAGCGATCGCGCTTTCGGCGCCGGCGGTCGCACCGCCGATCGCCGTGCTATTGGTGCTGGCTGCCAACGAGTTGCTGCCGAGTGCGGTGGAAAGTTGTTCCAGTGCCAGGGCATTGTTGCCAAAAGCACTGGCGCCGCGGCCGGTCGCCTGCGTCGGTGTGATATTGCCGCCGCCGACCGCGGTCGAGAAATCGTCCGACGCCGTGGCATTGCGACCGATCGCGACCGAGCTGTCGGCGGTCGAGCTGGCGCCGTCGCCGCACGCGATCGAAGCCGGTCCCGTGGCGGTGCCCGACGGAATTGCGCCGGGGTCGGTGACGCACGTCTGCTGCGCGGCGGCCGAGCCGGAATACAGTGAGAACGAAAGTGCCAGCGGCGCGGCGGCGATCGATAGTCCGGTCTTGATACCCATGTTTCCTTCTCCCTTTGCGAAAGCGCGCCAAGGGCGCGGCGAAGACAGGTTTCGGGTAGGGCAGGCGCGCCCCGCGAAAATCATACGATCGAAGGAGCGATGCGATTTTTCGTGCGATGCTGGCCGCTTAGCCGCGCTTGCGCTACAGGGGATGAGCGGGGGGCATGAACGGAAGCGGAGCGGCGCGATGGCTGGCACCGATGCGATCGTCGAAATGCTGTACGAGGATCTGCGCGACATCGCGCGGCGCGAGCGTTTCCGGGCCGGACGGCCAATGACGCTTCAGACCACGGCGGTGCTGCACGAGGCCTATATCAAGCTCTACAGACGGGAGGATTGGGAAAGCCGCGAGCATTTCCTGGGCACGGCGGCGACCGCGATCCGTCATGTGCTCGTCAATGCGGCGCTGGCGCGCAAGGCGGCGAAACGCGGCGGCGGCGACATGGCGCTTGCCCTCGACGAGGCGCGCGACCTGCCGTTCGGCGAAGAGGATCGCGAATTGATCGCGCTCGACGAGGCACTGAAGGGGCTCGCCGCCTTCGATCCCGAACTCGCCAAGCTGATCGACTGCCGCTTCTTCGCCGGGCTCAGCGAAGCCGAGACTGCCGAAGTGATGGGGATCAGCGAGCGAACGGTGCGGCGTCGATGGACCCAGGCGCGCGCCTGGGTCCATCGCGAAATGGGCGGGAGCTGACCCCTCGCCTTCGATCGCCCTTCAAGCCGGGTCGACGCTGAACAACGCCTTGTAGCGCGCCCCGCCAGCTTGAAGCATCGCGCTTTCGAACTTGTAGGGCAGGATTTTCTCGGCCTTGTAGACCGCGCCGCGCGTTGCGAGGAGGACGAGCTTTTTGGTCGAAAGCGCAATCGTGTCGTTCCCGATCAGATCGTCCTGCAAATCGAGCACCGCCGCGATGCCGTTCGCGACCTTCGGCATCACCTTGTCCAGCGCCGGCCCCGCGACCTTCGAAATGATCGGTCCGACAAGTGGGATGAACTGGAGCAGGAACTTGCCGACCTCATGGTTCGTCATCACCGCCTGTTCGATAATCTTGCGATTGGCCTCAGCGCTGCCGAAATCATGCTCCATCCCGATGACGCCGATCGTCAGGCCATAGGCCGGGCCACGATAGAGTTCGACGCGGTCGGCGCGAACGGTGCGGTCGTCGACACCATCATAGGTTTTCGAACGCAGGGTCCGGGCGTCCTGCTTCGGCGCGACGACCGAGAGGATGCAATAGGGCTCGTCCGACCCGGAAGATTGATCCCGGCTGCTTTCCGAATAGGCGTGGAGCCCGACATAGGTGACGACGACATCGCGCAGGTCGATCGCGCCGGTGTCTCCCCACCAATAGATCCAGCCATACTGAAAGCTGTTGGCGCGACCGCCCTCGTCGATGTCGCCCTCGTCGCTGGTCGGATAGCCGAGGTAGGAGCGCTCCCAGCCGAGTTCGGCCCAGCGCCTGCGGATGTCGCCCCATATCGCGCAGGCGCCGGTTCCCGGCGACCAATAGATCGACGCGCCATCCTCGTTGAAATGATTATAGCGGCCCGCACCGTCGGGGGTCGCGAGTTCGTCGGTTTCGGGGACCCACTTTGCGCCCAGCGCTTTCCATTTCTCGTAGATGGCGCCCATGATGCGAAAGGCCTCGTTGCGCTTGGCGTTGAAGATGAGGCATTGATTGCCGAAATCCCATCGGGTCGCGGTCGGCGAGGACGGCGGCGGCGCGCCGAAGGTGGCTTGCCCGCCGAGCGCGTCATATTTCTTCTGCAACGCGGCGCGCCCCTTCTTGATCGCGACGTTCGTGACCCTGGTCTTGAGCTTCGACACCGCGGTCATCTTGACCGCTTTGCCCTTCACCAGCTGCGTGGATTGGGTGGTAGGCATGGGAAATACTCCTTCGTCGGGCATCTCCCCTGCTGCCGACCGGGGAATGCGGCTGAACGGAGCGCTGCCGCCGGGCCGACACGGCCGACAGCGAGGCAGTCAGCCTAGGCAGCCCGGCATCATCGCCGTTCATAGGATCGAAGGAGGACTGCACCGCCCCGCCGCCCTTTCCTCACGGCCTGACCCGGATCAGCGAAGCCGTTCCGTCAGTCGGTCGAGGATCGCCAGCGAGGGCCCCGCGGCCGGCCCCTTGGCCGCCAGGAGGCGGCGCGCCGCCGCCAGATCGGCGCGCGCGGCATCGTGGCGTCCCTGCGCGATGCGCAACGCGGCGCGGGCACGGAGGAAAGGCGCGTTTTCCGAAACTTTGGTTCCCTGCTTAGCAAGATCGGTTTCGACACCCGCGAGCTCGGCTTCGGCTTCCCCGGAACGTCCGAGGGCTGCGAGCGCCTCGACACGGTTCATGCGGACGACCGTGCCGGGCTGCGACGCCAATCCCAGAAAATTGCCGATGAGGGGTTTGGCCTCGTCGAGCGTCGCCAGTGCCTCGGCGTCACGACCGGTGGCAAGTTGCATGCCGCCAAGTTGAAGCAGCGCGAAGCCGAGCCCCGCCGAGCGGCCATAGAGCTCACGACGCAGCTTGGCGACATGTTCGTAGGCCGCGCGCGCGCCCGCGAGGTCGCCACGCATCGCGCGCAGTGTCGCCGCGTGGGTCTGGATCATCAGGCCCGGCGAAGACGAGATCATGTTCGCGCGTCGGGCCAGCGCCTCGCCCTGTCCCAAGATGCGCGCAGCGTCGTCGAGGCGTGCGCTCTCGATATAGTGGAGACCGAGATTGGCGTAGCGCGTGAGCAGTTCGCGCGGATTGCCCGCATAGGCGAGCCGGGCATCGGGCAGGCTGTCCTCGAACAGCTTGATCGCCTCGTCGCGCCGGCCCGACATGCGCAGCATATAGGCGCGCGCGCTGATCGCATCCTGGCGTTCGACGCGGAAGCGCGCGGGGTCGGTGCGAAAAACGCGGTCGGCAGCGTCGAGCAGCGTTTCGGCCTCGGGCAGCTTGCCTTGCGCCGCCGACACCATGCCGAGCCGCTGCTGCATGCGCGCCATCGTCGCCGCATCGCGCTTGCCGACGCCCGCCTCCATCGCACGGCGCAGGAAGGCGTCGGCCCCTGTGATATCTTCGGTCAATATATAGAGGTCGGCCAGCGTCAGCACCGCTTCCGCCGTGGCGGGGTCACCCGGCGAGCCGGTCGCGATCAGGTTGCGCGCGCTGGCGCTCAGCATCTCGCGCGCGGTCGCCGATCCGATCTGGCCCGAATCGCTCGCGTCGCGGAACAGCAGCGACATCGCGTTGAACGCTGCCTCGGACCGGCGAAGTTCGGTGCGGGCGATGTCGCGTTCGATTCCCGCCTTGCGCGCCTGCCAGGCGACGCCTGCCGTCCCCGCGACCAGCGCCAGGGCGAGCGCGGCACCCGACGCCACGCCCCATTTATTGCGCTGGACGAAGCGGCGCAGCCGATAGCCTCGCGATCCGTCATGCGCGCGCACGGGGCGCAGGTCGCGGTGGCGGCGCACGTCGTCGGCGAGATCGGCGACGCTTGCATAACGGTCGGCGGGATCGTTGCGCATCGCCTTCAGCACGATGGCGTCGAGGTCGCCCGCGATACGCTGCGGCGGGACCGGGCTCTCTCCCTTCTCGCGCGCGAGCCGGCTCGGTGCCGCCGGGTCGTCGTGGAGCGCGCGGCGAAGCAGCGACGACACCGCTCCCGCGCCAGCGCGCCAGGGGCCCGTCCCGGTCAGCAGTTCATACAGGACCGCCCCCAAGGCATAGACGTCGGTCGCGACCGTCGGCCGCAAGTTGCGAAGCTGCTCGGGCGCGGCATAGTCGGGCGTCAGCAGCGCCAGCGTCATCGTCCGGTCGGCCGTCTCGTCGACGAGCTGCGCGATCCCGAAATCGAGCAGCCGAACGCGACCGTCACCGTCGATCAGGATGTTCGCAAGCTTGATGTCGCGATGCACGACAAGGCGTGCATGGGCATAGGAAACCGCCTCGCACAGGTCGAGAAAGAGCCGCAGTCGTCCGTCCAGCGAGGCGCGGTGGCGCGCGCACCAGCGGCCGATGTCCTCGCCCTCGACATATTCCATCGCCATATAGGCGCGGCCGTCGTTCACCATCCCGCCGTCGATCAGCCGGGCGATGCCCGGATGTTCGAGTGTCGCGAGCAGCGCGCGTTCGGATTCGAACTGCTGCGCACGCGCCACCGCCTCGGGCCGCAGCATCTTGAGCGCCACGCGCTGCGCGAAGCCCCTGGACCGCTCGGCAAGATAAACCTCGCCCATCCCGCCCCGCCCGATCAGCCGCACCACGCGAAAGACGCCGACGGCGGTCCCCGCCGCGAGCGAGGCATAGTCACTTAACGGTTCTGCTCCGCTTGCCGCCGCAGCAGCATCGAGCGGCCCGTCACCGCTGCTGGCGCGCAGCAGGCTCAGCGCCTGTTCGGCGACGAAAGGATCAGCCTGTGCACGGGCAAGCGCCGCATCGCGTTCGCCTGCCGACAAATCGACCAGCTGGTCGAACAGCCGCCAAATCTCAGGCCATTCGCTCTGCGTGGGCTGCCGCATGGCTCAGCCTAGCATCGATGGCGGATTTGCATCAAGAAACAATGATTTCCGTGCGCGCGGCGCGGCGGTGCAGCGACCCTCGCCCATGGCTCTTTTCTCCTTCGGCTGAGCGATGGAGTCGCACGCGGCGAAGCGCCGCGCATCCTAGTTTTGAAGGATAGCGAAATTTTCTTCGTGTGGCTGGCCGTTTTGGGCCGCGCTTCCTGTTTTCCGCTTCGAACAGAAGCGAGGAGCAAATCATGACCCATCTTTCCCGACAAGCGAGCGAAGCGACACATGCCGGCGATCCCAATAATGCGGACGGTCCCGCGGCGCTGCTGATCGACAGCGAGCGTCACCTGTTCAATGCCAGCGCGGGCGGCGCCGCACTGCTCGACGACGCGACGATCCTGGCTTGTAGCTTCGGGCGTCTGGTCGCCTGCCACCAAGGCGACATGGTGAACCTCGATCAAGCGATCAACGCCGCGCGGAGGCGTGGCGCCGGGTCGGCCAGTCTCGATCATGGCCTCCTGGCCATCGACATCGCGCGGATGGGGGCAGGGCCACACTTTCTGCTCCTTGCTCGCCCGGGCACGCCATCGGGCGGCGTCATGGCCGAGGGCACGGCCCGTCGCTTCGGACTCACGGCCGCCGAACGCCGACTCCTCGTCCACTTGCTCGATGGCCTGGCGCTCAAGGAAGCGGCTGCGCGACTGGGAGTCGCGAACACCACCGCCCGGACCCATCTCCAGCGCATATTCGACAAGACCGGCGTGCGCCGGCAGACCGACCTGCAACGGATGGTCGCCGTTGAAGCGCGGACCCAGAACCTGTGCGCCGTCGCATTCTCCTAGGAATGAATGATGTCGGCTCCGGCGAATAGCGCCATCTTCTTCGCCTGCCGTTCATTTCAGGGGGTTTTTCCTTGACCCGCATCTTCCTCCCCATGCTGTTTGTCGCAGGCACGGCCTGCCTGTTCACCGCCCTGCCAGCCCCCATGGCATCGGCGGCACCGGCAAGCCGGCAGAGCGATCTCGCCAGGATCGTCGAAGGCGTCTGGCACGGCGCTGTCACCTCCGATGTCCGCGGTTCCTCGCGCGACGGCGTAACGATCACGGTGACCCGCATCGCCCCGAACCGCGTCCGGATCAGCTGCGACTATGCCCGTATTCCGACCGTCGAGATCGATCTGATCATGGCTGGCGGCTCGATCATGAATAGCCGGTCGGGCGTCACGTTTCTGGTGGAACTGAAACGCGATACGAACCGCCTCGATCTCTACATCGACGAAGCGTCGCTGATCGTCCGCCGCTAGGCCAATTCCGGTGCTGGCCGCTTCCAGCCTGACCGCTCTTGGAACACTAAGCGTGAGAGCGGACGTTGCCCCCGGATCGCAACACCCTGCGATCAGTGTGAGCGGCGGCTGATGATGCGAACACCTGTCTCTTGACGACGTCCTTCTGCACAAACCGCGGCCTATCTACTTGTCGTAGCCGCCAAGCCACGAAGTCGCCTATGCGCGTGCCTTGGAGCGTCCGGGCATGAGCCAAGCCGTCGTCCACGGAGACACCGTCTATCTGGCCGGCCAGGTCGGCGCCGGACGAAAGCGTGACCAAACAGACGCAGACGATCGTCGGCCAGATCAAGGCCCTGCTCGCAGTAGCGGGTTTGGAAAAGTCCAAGATCCTGTCGGCGACCATCTGGCTCGCTGACATGGCGGACTTTGCCGAAATGAACGCCGTCTGGGACAAGTGGGTCGACGGGCGCGCGCCACTGGTGAAGCCAGGCTCGCGCCCCCCGACTACAAGGTCGAGATCATCATCGTCGCAGCCCGGTAAGCCGGGCCGCTGCCCGGCCACGCCTGAAGGTTGACAGGGTTGCCACCGCAGGGGTGTCGGCAGCCGAAAGCGGACATGGGAGACGCAGCGCCAGCGAACCGCGCGCCATCGGGGCTTTTTTTCAAGCCCGCGCAAGGCTTACGTATCGCCCCGATGCGGCAAACGAAAACATCCTCACGGTCTAACGGGAAATATCCTCGATCGACCGATCCTGCGTTTCGGGCCCGAACCACCAAACGAGCAGCGCCGCGGTGGCGAAGCACAGGGCACAGGCGATGAACGCACCCGTATAATCCCATTTGAGGATCAGAGCCGAGATGAGCAGGGGCCCCGAGACGGCTGCAATGCGCCCCACGGTCGAGGCGGTTCCCAATCCCGTGGAGCGCGCGCGGGTCGGGAACAGTTCGGGCGTGTAGGCATAAATGGCCGTGGCGACCGACACGAGGAAGAAATGCATCATCGCTCCGGCTGCGACGACGCGGGTATAGGTGGAAGCCTGACCATAAAGGAATGCGGCCAGCGCAACACACAGCAGCGCAATGATGATGACGATCTTGCGCCCGAACCGTTCCATCGCCTGCCCCGTGATCCAGGCCGCCGGGATGCCAGCCATGGTGATCAGAACGCCTGTCCCGATGGACGCGGTAATGCTCATCCCGCGGTCGACAAGAAACTTGCCGACCCAGACGCTGATTCCGTAATAGGCCAGCAGGAACAGGAACCAGAGCGACCAGGCAAATAATGTTCGCTGCGTGTAGCCGGGCGCAAACAAGGTCCGGAATCCTCCCTGTTCGGCGGTCGCACTCACGATCTTCTGGCCGGATTTCGGCGATGGAAGAGGTTTTCCATAGGCGGCTGCAACGGCGGTTTCAAAGGATTGCATGGCGTGTTCCGCCTCGTCGTGACGGCCCGATGCCTCGTACCAGCGCGGGGATTCCGGCAGGTTCCGGCGGACGTACAATGCAACCAGCGCGACGGCGAACATGACGACGAACATCGCCCGCCACCCGAGCGACGTGCCGATGAGCGAGATCACGCCAAAGGACGCAAGCGTGAACAGGGCGACCGAGCTTTGCGACGCGACGTGCATCCAGCCGCTGATGCTGGCGCGACGATTGGCAGGCATGATCTCGGCGACAAGCGCAAAAACCGCAGGCAGTTCGGCCCCGAGCCCCAGCCCCGTGACGAACCGGAAAAAGCTGAAGGACCAGATGTCCCAGGAAAAGGCCGTCAGCAGGCTCGCCAGCCCCCAGATCCACATGCTGTGGATCAGGACCTTCCTGCGGCCGAAACGGTCGGACAGATAACCAGCGGCCGTTGCGCCGACCCCGACGCCTGCGAAAACCGAACCTCCGGCGATACCGGCTTGCTGGACGGTCAGGCCGAGATCGAGCGTGATGGCGGAGAGCAGGTAGGACAGCATGACGAGATCGACGGCATCAGCCGCAAAACATGTCGCAAGGATAACCGCCAGCCACCGTTGATAGTTGGTAAAGGGCAAGCGTTCGAAACGCTCCGACAGCGAATATGCGATCGGCTGGTCAGAGTGGGCAATTTGGTCGATGTCGTGATGACTTGGGCTCTTATGATTGCTTTTCATATTGCTGCCACTCCCATGCGGGCCGCTATCCTGAGGAGGGGACCCATTTGATTTGCGTGTACGAGGTGTCGAAGTAACGAAAACACCGGGTTCATCCGGACCCGGCGGGCCGCTCCTCTGCCCCGCAAGCGGCACGGACGGGTCCGCAGTCGTTTCTGCGCCAGCGCGGGATTCGACCGACTTCGCTCCCTTTGTTTGAAGCATGAATTTTATAGATACGGTTTTATTTCTGTCAAGTTCCGTCTATTCGGATGGCAGCAGCAATCTGGACGGGAGCAGCGAATGTCACGAATCGCCATCGGAGGCTTTGGTCACGAAACGAACAGCTTCGTTTCGCATCGTGCGGATTATGCGTATTTTTCGGACCATCGCGACCGGCCGCCGCTCGTCCGGGGCGACGCCATCTTCGACTGGCTGCGCGATGGAATCTTCCCCATCACCGCCTTCATGGACGCCATGCGCGGCGCGCATGACCTGATACCGCTCGCATGGGCGCATGGCGGCGCCGGGGGTCCAGTCACCAGCGATGCATTCGAACGCATCGCTGGTGAGTTGGTCGGGCGCCTCTCGGAAGCCATGCCGGTCGATGCCGTCTATCTCGATCTCCATGGCGCCATGGCATCCCTTCCTTTCGAGGATGCCGAAGGGGAATTGTTGCGGCGGGTTCGGGCCGTCGTGGGCGACATACCGATCGTCGTCAGCCTCGACTATCATGCCAACATCACCCCCGAGATGGTCGAGCATTGCGACGGCATGGTCGTGTTCCTTACCTATCCGCACATCGATCGCCGGGAAACGGGGCTGCGTGCGGCCAAGCTGCTTTCAAGCCTGGTGGGCCAGCCCCGTCCGGCGGGGCGCGCCATCCGGCATCTGCCTTTCCTGATTTCGACGACCGGGCAGTGCACGCTGGTCGAACCGTCGCGCAGCATTGTCGCCGAATCGCGATTGCTCGACGGCGACGTGCTGAGCCTTTGTTATGCTGCGGGGTTTCCGCCTTCGGATCTGTTCTGGTGCGGCCCCACGGTGGTGGCCTATGCCAACAGCCAGGCCGAAGCCGATCGCACCGCCGACGCCTTGGAAGAGCTGATCGTGTCGCGCGAGGCGGATTTTGATGCGATCTTACTGACACCGGCTGAAGGCGTGGCGCGCGCGATCGCGGTATCCGAAACGGCGTCCCGACCCGTTGTCCTGGCCGATGTGCAGGACAATCCGGGAGGCGGGGGCAGCGCCGACACGACGGGAATCCTCCATGCGCTGATAGCGGCGGGTGCGAAGAACGCGGTCGTCGGCATCCTTTGTGACGCCGCCGCCGCGACGGCGGCGCATGCCGCCGGAGAGGGAGGCGAGATCGAAATAGGCCTTGGCGGGCGCGTCGCGGTGGACGGCGTGGAACCGGTCCACGCCCGCTACAAGATCAAGGCATTGGGCACCGGACAGTTTCGCACCAGCGGCGCCGTGGCGGGCGGGCTCGACGTCGATCTGGGATCGATGGCCTTGCTGGCGATCGACGGCACGGAGATTGTGGTCTCGTCAAAGCGGATGCAGGCGCTGGATCTGGAACCGTTTCGCCATCTGGGTGTCGAACCGGCCGAACGGGACATCGTCGTCGTGAAAAGCGCGGTCCATTTCAGGGCAGAGTTCGGGCCCATCGCCGAAGAGGTGCTGCTCATTGAGGCGCCCGGCGCATTCGCCGACAATCCCGAAGACTATCCCTATGAACGCTTGCGTAAGACGGTGCGCTTGCGTCCTTGCAGATGACCGCCGGCCGGTGGCGTACTGCCTGCGGCGCGGTCGTTTAGATCCTGTTTCCGTGAGATTGAAGCGGCGAGATCGTCCAGCGAGCAGTGCTGGGGAGGAGCGTTGTGCAGCGCGGGTCGGCCGCCCGTGCAATCTCACTGAAACAGGATCTAATATCCGGCCGCGCGATAAGGGCCATGACCTTTGCGATAGACCAAGAACTGGCGTTCGAAGCTGCAGACCTCGTCGCCATGCTGATTATAGGCTCGGGTCCGGACGTGCAGGATTCCCTGGTCGGGGCGCGACGCCGACTCGCGCCTGCCCAGAATTTCGGATTCCAGCAGGATCGTATCGCCGACGTAGACCGGCCTGAGAACGACATCGGTCAGGCTCAGATTGGCGACCACCTTGCCAAAGGTCTTGGTCGTCATGGCCATCATGCTCAGCAGATAGGTTTCGCCGACCTGCATTTTCTCCCCGCGCACCGCACGGGCATAGTTGCGATCGACAAGATGCGGGGTCAGGTCCAGCGATTTCAGCGCATGCTTGTGGCAATCGCCCTCCTCGAAGGTCCGTCCCGGCCGATGTTCGAAAACTTGGCCGACGTCGAAATCTTCAAAGTCGATGCCATAGCATTCAATATAGGTATCCTCGGCCTGTCGGCGCAGGAAATTGAATGATTCTTTCATCTTGTCGATCTTCCTAATAGTTATTCTCTGAAAATGGGAGGAGTTCCTTCCGATATATCAGGGCATCATATTGCATTTCACAGAAGTCGATGTTCTTCTGATTGATTCCACATGTAATGACAGTCACTTTCCCGCATTGGGAATCTTCGCTGTCTTGCGAAATCTGCACGATCCTGCTTTCACCGTACAAGGTGTCGCCGGCAAAAATCGGCGCCTTCATCGTGATATGATCCCAGCGGATGATCGCCTTGCGCCGGTTGAAGGTCTTCCACGTCATCCCGATCAGCCGCTGAATCATGGCCGTCGTGACCATCAGCGGCGACGAAAACTCGGTCTCCGCGGCGTATTGCACGTCATAATGCAACATGGCCTGGTTCAACGTGTCCATGCAGTCGTCGATATTGTCCTGCTGGGTCATCGTATAACCTGGCCGATGCCTGAAAACCTGGCCCTCGCGGAAGTCTTCGAAGTCGAGACCAAATCGTTCCCGGTATCGATTGTTTCCGACAGGAAAATAGGCCGGGTACACGATGTCCCCCATCTTGCTTTCCCCGATCATCAGATCACCCCTGACAGTTCGAGGTCGCGTATGGCGCCCTCGTCAAAGCCGATGTCGCGAAGAAGGCTGTTGGTGTGCTCCCCCAGCGTCGGCGACATTTTCAGATCGAGACGGTCGGCGCCAAAATTCATCGGGCTGCCAAGAATCTTGAAATCCCCTTCTCCGTCTCGAGATATTGTCCGTATCCGGCCGGATTCGGTGACGAAGGGATTCTCCATCGCCTGCCTGACGTCGTAAACAGGGGCGACCGGGACCTTTCCTTCAAAAACCGATATCCATTCGCCCGTCATTTTTTTGCTGAAGACGTCATCCAGAACAGCGGTCAATTCGTCCCGGACGTCATATCGTTTCGCGAATGTCTCGTAGCGCGGATCGTTTGCGAGATCGCTTCGCTCGATCTTCTCGCACAATATTCTCCAGAATTTCTCCTTGTTGCACATGACATAAATCCATCCGTCCTTCGTCGTGTACAATTGGCAAGGCGTCAGCGAGGCATGGGCCGATCGGGGCAATCGCTGCTGATTATGACCGGAATTCAATTGCCAATGTGCGATATAGTTGAGGTTGTAGAGCGCCACGTCGAACAGGTTGACGTCGACGTCGCGCCCCCTGCCCGTCCGCCGGGCCTCCAGCAGCGCGGCAACCGTGGCGCAGGCCAGCGCGAGGCCCGACATGAAATCGACGATCGAGAGTCCGAACCGCGTTGGCGGCGTGTCGGGTTCTCCTGTCAGCGCGAAGAACCCGGCTTCGGCCTGCATCATATAGTCGTATCCGGGCCAGTTGGCGCGATCGCCGGTGCGGCCGTAGGCGCTGATGTGCCCGCAGACCAGCTTGGGATTGAAAGCCTTCAGATGGTCGTAGGTCAGGCCGAGTTTCTCGGGAACATCACCTCGCAGATTGCCGACGATCGCGTCCGACTTCTCGACCAGGCGGTGCAGGATCTGCTGGCCGCCCTCCTGCGTCAGATCGATGGCAATGCTCTTCTTGTTGTGATTCAGGCCCTGATAGAAAATGCTCGCCGAGCATTCCGGCATGTCGTCCAGAAAAAAGGGACCGACGGAACGCGAAATATCCCCGCCGTCGCGCGGGTTTTCGATCTTGATGACTTCCGCGCCCATGTCGACGAGATACTGGGTGCCGATCGGCCCCGCGCCATATTGCTCTACGGCCAGAATGCGGACGCCGTTTAACGGAAGCATGATGAAATTCTCCAGGAATGAGCGTGAGATGCCGGGGCCTTATGGTTCTCTTTTGCAATTAAATCCGGTTCTATTTTTTGTCAAGCATCAAGACCGACGTACATGGGCTGCGGCATAGGCACTCAACTTCGGGTAAATCCTGTGATATGGACCCGTCGCAACGGGGCGCTCGGCGCCCTTCAATCCTTGGAAAACCATGGCCCAGAAACCAAACAAGCAGCGGATCGCGCAGAAGGGTGTGCCGCTTTACCAGCAGATCGCATCTTGGCTGCGTGAAGATATTGACAATGAATTATACCCGGTCGGATCGCTTTTGCCGCCGGTTCCCGAACTCGCAAAAGCGTTCGGCGTCGGCAAGCACACCGTCGGCAAGGCGTTGGAGCAGTTGAAGAACGGTGGGGTAATATCGATCCGCCGCCGCGGCGGCACCCGGGTCGAGGCGACCCTCGCGACGACAAGCCCCTATGTCGTGCAAGCGTTCGATTCGATCACGCAATATTCGAACATGGCCAAGCTGAAGATCACGGGCAAGAATCTGATCGTGGCACGAAAGGACGTCGCCGAACTGCTGCAATGTCCGTCCGCGCAGGAGTGGCTCCATATCGAAGGCTTTCGATCGAGCGACGATCCGAAAGAGGTCGTCGGCTACACCCAGGTCTTCATCAACCGATCCTTCCCCAAGATTTACGAGCGCGTGAACAAGAACACGATCATAATTTTCAAGATGTTCCAGGAACTATATGATGAAAGCATCGTGGAGGTTCGCCAGGAAATGCGGACCGTTCTGATCCGTGACAAGGCGGCAACGGTGTTGAAGGTCCCCGAGGGAACGATCGGCATGCGCTACATCACACGTTTCTACAGCGCAAAGGGTGAGCAACTGGAGGTGACAGTCAATATTCACCCGATAGACAAGTTGAATTTTGCGCAACATATCGTGTACCCGCGCCCGATCCACGGCACGAACAAGTCAGCCGACGCCGGGTGACGCGCGCGCCAGGATGCGCCGCGCCCATGTGACGACCGGGCGATCGACCATGTGCCCCCCGGCGCTGACGACCCCGTCGCCCTGCCCTTCGGCGGCCATGATGATTTTCGTCGCGCGTTCGACATCGGGATCATTCGGCCGAAAAGCCTCGTGAACGATTGCGACCTGGGATGGGTGGATCACGACCCTGCCGTCGAACCCCAGACCGGGAAGGCGGCGACTTTCCGCAGCGAGCCCATCCGCGTCGGCAATAGCGAGCCACGCGCCGTCCAATGCGAGGACGCGCGCGCGCGCGGCGGCCTGGATGATTCGACCGCGGGCATAGTGCAATGCATCCCAATGCATTCCGCTTCCCGTTTCGGCGGAATAATCGGCCGATCCAAAGCAGATCGCGGCGACATGCGGCGCCATCGCGATGTCGGTTGCCTTCTCCAGCCCTTCGGCGCTCTCGACGATCGCGATGATCGGGCAATGCAGGCCCATCTCGCGCATCAACGCCGCAAGCGTACGGATGTCGCCGGAACCGCCTGCCTTGGGCAAAAGGATGGCATCCGGCCGGATGGCGCAGGCTTCGAGGTGGAGCAGGTCCCTCAACCCATCGAGCGTCCCCAGACTGTTGATCCGTAGCGCGCGACAGACATGCGATCGCTTGTCCAAGGTGAAGAACCCGGCGACGGCATCGCGCGCCTCCGCCTTGTTCGCGCGCGCGACGGCGTCTTCCAGATCGACGCAAACGATATCGGCACCGCTGCCGAGAGCCTTGGCGTATCGGTCCGGGCGATTTGCGGGCACGAACAGCGTCGTTCGCGCGTTCAGAAGCGACGGATTTTCTGCAGACACGGCCTCGCCCCTCATTTCATATAGTCGAGCGGCGGATTGCGGTCCCCGACAAGCGAGACATATTGATATGCGGGGCCGCGGCGTTCGACGAACTCGGCCTTCACTTCGGCCACAAGCTGGGGCGACAGCATCAGGTCGATCGTCGTCAGCGCCATCGCCTTGGCGGCGACATGCATGCCCTTCAATCCGATCGACATGTTGCTGGCGGCGGTGGCCTGCCACGAATGGCCCGAGGTGCCGGGCACATAGGTCGCGGTTCTGATCCAGTTGGTCGGCACCGTCCACGACACGTCGCCAACGTCCGACGATCCCGTCCAGATGTCCGTGGGCTCCAGTTCGACGGGCTGAATCTCCCTTGCCCGATCGATCTTCGGCACAGGCTGCTGGAAACTCTTGATCAGCGTTTGGGCAAAGGCCATTTCCTGCGCGTCATAGATCACCCCGCCCACCCGCGTCAGATTGTCATGGGAAATCCGCGACAAGCTGGTGTTGGGCAGATAGCCATAATGTCCCGTCAGGACTTCATGATCGACGGTCGTGCCGGTGCCAAGAGCAGCACCCTCCGACGCCTTGACGATGCGATCCCAAAGCCTTTGAGCCTCATGCGCGTCGGGGTCGCGCACGAAATAATAAACCTCTGCGAAATCGGGCACGATGTTCGGGGCCGGATTCGTCCGGGTTATGGTATAATGAATACGCGATTTTTCACCGATATGTTCGCGCATCATATTGGCCATCACATTCATCGCCTCGACGCCGTCGAGCGCCGACCGCCCCTTGTCGGGCGCGGCGGAGGCGTGTGTCGCATAACCGTGAAAACGGAATTTGCCGGTGATCAGCGCCAGATTCGTTTTGGTGACGGCCGCATTATAGCTGTCGGGATGCCAGTTCATCATGACATCCACATCCTTGAGCACGCCATCACGAACCAGATATGTCTTGCCGCCGCCGCCCTCCTCGGCAGGCGTTCCGTAAACGCGGATCGTGCCCCGCCCTTTGTTCGTCGCCAGCCAGTTCCGCACCGCGACGGCGGTCAGGACGGCGCCCGCACCCAACAGATTGTGCCCGCAGGCGTGGCCGGCGGCCTGCCCGTCGATCGCCTGCTTGGTGGGAACGCCCGCCTGCGACAGTCCGGGCAAGGCATCGAATTCCGCGAGAATGCCGATGACCGGCTGGCCTTCGCCATAGGAGGCGACAAAGGCGGTCGGCATCCCCGCGACGGGCGTGGTGATCTTGAAACCAGCTTTTGCCAGACGCTCCTGAAGTAGCGTGGAGCTCTGATGCTCCTGGTAACCGATCTCTGCCCAGCGCCCGATTTGCAGCGCGTTCGCATCGTCCACCGATTGCATGGATTCGATATCGGCGATCAACGCGTCGCGCCAGTCTGCCTGAGGCTGGGCGGCGGCGGATGCATGGCCGCCCAGAAGCGCGATCCCCATGAGACCGGTCCGCCATTTCCGCCATTGCATCATCCGTCCATCCTTTCCGAGGCCATCATCTCATCTCGATATTATATCCGGTAATATTAGTCAATTACGATCACACGGCCGCGATGTCACCTCAGCGACGCATGGAATGACGGGTTGCTGCAACGCATCATTGAAGCGCCTATCCTGTACATCAGCGCTGCGCGAGCATGCATATGCCCCCGTTCCTGCATTCGACACCATATAATAAATCCGGTATTAATTGTTGACGAAAAATATGACCGATATTATTGATGGCGTGGAAGAGGCTGTGAAATGGCCTCAAAAAGGGAGGAAACGATGCGGTTGGATTACAAGGTTGGATTGTCGGCCATGGCCCTGCAGGCAACACTGCTGGCCGCATCGGGCGCGCAGGCGTCGGAACAGGAAGCCGCGCAGGGTGGCAGTATAGACGACATCGTCGTCACCGCGCAGAAGCGCGCCGAAAACCTGCAGAGCGTCCCGATTTCGATTTATGCGTTGAGCGGCGATTCCATCGCCAAGGCCGGCATAAACGACGTCTACGATCTGGCGACTTATGCTCCCAGTTTCAAAAGCGACAATGTGGGGCCGGCGGACCCGACATTCACCATGCGCGGCATCGGGTCGAACGAGCGCGGAGCGGGGAGCGACCGCTCGGTGGTCGTGTTCCTCGACGACATCTATATCGGCCGCAGTTCGGGCACCGTTTTCGAACTTTACGATATTGAGCGCATCGAAATGCTGCGCGGTCCGCAAGGCACGCTGAGCGGCCGCAACGTCGTGGGCGGCGCGATCAATATCGTTACGAAGAAGCCGACCGAGAATTTCTCGGCGGCGGCGGAGGTGACGCTCGGCAACTATGATCTGCGCCAAGCGAAGGCACGCGTGAACGGAAAGCTTGCGGACGGCGTCGCGGCCAGCCTCTCGTTCACGACACGCTCCCGCGACGGCTTTTACACCTATGCTCCGACCGGCAAGAATACCGACGGAATAAATTCCACCAACCTGCGTTCCAAGGTCGCGATCACCGCCGGCGACAATCTGGAAATCCTGTTGTCGGGCGATGTCTCGCGCTTTCGCCAGGACGGGGTTTCGGCGAAACCCTTCGGAGTCGGAAACTACACCAGAAATACGCTCGGCTATACGCCGCTGCCCGACCCCTGGACCGTCGAAACATCCCGCCGTGGCTATGCCGAGGTCGATCTCTGGGGCCTGTCGGCGCGCGCGGATCTGACGACGGACGTGGGCATTCTGACCTCCATCACCGGCTATCGTCACGTGAAGTCGGACAGCGCGCAGGATTCCATCGGTCTGCCCGCGGGCTATTTCCTCTCCTACCTGTCGGCTCGGGAAAAATCGGATTTCTTTTCACAAGAACTCCGCATGGCTTCGCTTCCCGACAGCGGACCTTTGACATGGGTCGTGGGCCTCTATTTCCTCAAGGATGATGTCCACCGTTTTGAAGGATATGATCGTGATTTCAAGGGGCAGACATCCCAGCCGCTATGGAATCAGGACGCGAGGACGACCAGCATTTCCGGCTTTGCGCAAGGTACGTACAAGCTCGCCGATAGATTGAACCTGACGGCGGGCGTTCGCTACACGCACGACAACAAGCGCTTGCACAACATCCTGACCGACGAGTCCGGCGGGACGGCGACCAACGGCCTGACGCCGGGGATTTCACCGTTCGATGTTTCGGTCCAGAAAAGCTTCAACGCCTTTACGCCAAAGGTCACGATCGATTTCGCGCCGAGCGACGAGACCTTGATCTACGCCACCGTATCGAAGGGGTTCAAGTCCGGCGGCTTTCAGGGGCTTGCTCCCACTGAGGCCGCAGCAACGCGCGCATTTTTCCCCGAAATCGCTTGGAATTATGAAATCGGCACCAAGACGCGATGGTTCGACAACCGCCTGCAGATCAATCTTGCCGGCTTCTACATGGATTATCAGGATCTGCAGGTCAGCAATCGCATCCTTACCATCCCCGGCGACCAGTCTTCGGCGCTTCGCATCCTGACCAATGCATCGGATGCGGTCGTCAAGGGCATCGAGCTCGAAGTGCTGGCCAAGCCGCTCCCCGGATTAACGCTGTCAGGTAACTATGCATATCTGGACACGGAGGTGAAGAAATTCATCATCGGAACCGACGGAACCGATCTTTCCGGAAACAGGCTCGGCAAGGCACCGAAGAACGCGTTCACGCTGTCGGGATCCTACGTCCATAGTCTCGGTGAGAATTCGGAAATCTCCTTTAACGCGGATTATGTTTATCAAAGCTCCATGTTCTTCTTCATCGAAAACACCTTGACCGCGAAGGAGCCATCGTACGGCCTCTTGAACGGGCGCCTCACTTATACACTCAACGATTGGTCCTTTACGGTGTTCGGCCGCAATATCACCGACAAACTCTACAGGACGAAGACCGTCCCTGTCGGGGATGGAGCTTTCTCGGGATTTGGGGACCCGGCCACTTATGGTGTCACCGTCGGCTACAAATTCTAGGGTCAGGAATCATAGCTAATCACAACCAGAAGATGAGGGGGTTATCAAAGCGATGACCGAGAGAAAGGTTTTTGGACATCCGTCGTAGCGTGTTGCGACGCAGCGCCGGCTGACGTGCCCCCTTTTTCTTCAGTTAGAGAAGGGGCGGTGACCTGACCCCATTTTCTCCACCAGTTGAAGCTAGAGTCCGACCTGACGAAGGAACGGACAGATGAAGCGGAAGCAGTTTTCGGAAGAACAGATTATCGGCATCCTGAAGGAGGCCGAGGCGGGCGCAGTGGTGACGGATCTGTGCCGTCGTCACGGCATGTCGAACGCGACCTATTATGCGTGGAAGGCCAAGTTCGGCGGGCTGGAGGTGTCGGACGCCAGACGGCTTCGTGCGCTAGAGGAGGAGAACGCGCGCCTGAAGCGGCTGCTCGCCGACATGATGCTCGACAATGCGGGCCTGAAAGACCTGCTTTCAAAAAAATGGTGACGCTCGCCGCGAAGCGGGAAGCTGTCGCCCATCTCCAGACGACGCGGGGAATGAGCGAGCGGCGGGCGTGTGCTGTCGTCGGAGCGGATCGCACGAGCATGCGATACCGCTCGTGCCGAGCCGATGATGGCGACCTGCGGTCGCGGTTGCGTGAGCTGGCGCAGCAGCGTCGGCGGTTCGGCTATCGCCGCCTGCATATCCTGCTCCGCCGGGACGGCATCACCATCAACCGCAAGAAGACGCAGAGGCTCTATCGCGAAGAAGGGCTGACCGGTGCGCCGCCGGAAGGGACGAAGGCGCGCCGTCGGCGCGCGGGCCCCTGCGCCGGTGCTGGCGCTTCCCAACCAGCGCTGGAGCCTGGACTTCGTCCACGATCAGCTCGTCACCGGGCGACGCTTCCGGGTGCTCAACATCGTCGATGACGTGACGCGCGAGTGCCTGGCAGCGGTGATCGATACGTCGATCTCGGGCCGGCGGGTCGTGCGCGAGCTGGGCGATCTGATCGCGAGACGCGGTGCGCCGAAGATGATCGTCAGCGACAACGGCACGGAGCCGACGTCGAACGCTGTGCTGGCCTGGTGCGGGATGTCGGGATCGAGTGGCATTATATCGCACCCGGCAGACCAACGCAGAACGGGTTCGTCGAGAGCTTCAATGGTCGCATGCGTGACGAGCTGCTCAACGAGACGCTGTTCTTCACGATCGGTCAGGTCCGCACGATCCTCGCCCACTGGGTCGAAGATTACAACACCGAGCGGCCGCACTCCTCGCTCGGCTACGCCACCCCGGCGGCGTTCGCCGCCGAACTCGAAAAGCAACGGGCGGGGTTAACCCCGCCCGTTTCGCCTGCGCTTATGCGCGACAACACCCCTCGGCCTCTGGTTGCTGCTGGATGAAAGATGGGGGTTAGGTCAAAACGACGCCGTTCTGGGACAGGCCGCCAATGCCGGTTTGCTACAAAAGCATGAGGAGGGATTCTTGCTCAAGGATCTGGATGCTTTTCGTACGAAGTATATCTTTCCGTCGGAGATTTCGAAATGGTTCGACGGTTCAGGTTGGCGTTTTGCTAGGACTATAGAAGAGTGCGGCATTAGCCCGGTAGCTACACTCCATAAGGTCAACATTTGGCAACGCTCCGACGTCGTTCAAATCTTTGGGAGTCAAGCTAAGTGGAATATCAGAGCTTTTGAGTCCGCCACGTCAGAATAAGGAGTCGGCGTTTCAATCGATAGTTATCCCAAAATGGCTGAAAACCTCGATTTGCCAACGATTGCTTGAGTCAGCAAATTTGGAACGCGACATTCCGCATAGGACGGGAATGGTGCCCGGGGACGGGGTCGAACCGCCGACACTGCGATTTTCAGTCGCATGCTCTACCAACTGAGCTACCCGGGCACGGGCTCCGCGAGGCCGGTCGGCCTGCTGGCGAGCGGCGGCTATAGGCAGGGCCTTTCGTCCTGTCCAGTGGCTTTCTCGCCCTATTTCGGCGCGTCAGCCCTCGTCGAAACGATCGTCGTCGGCGGTGCCGTCGGGCGGCTGGTCGACGGGCACGCGATAGCCTTCGTCGAACCAGCGATTGAGGTCGCGATCGCGGCAGCCGCGGCTGCAGAAGGGCTTATATTCCTCCGCCCGCGGCTTGCCGCAAAGCGGACAGCGGCGCGGTTTCGCGGGGGCGTCACTGGGCATGGCCGGCTCCTTTCATGACGGCGTCGGCGGCGATCGCGACCGGGCGGCCGGTGCGCCGGCCGAGTTCGGCGATCCAGCCGGGATGCGCCTCGATATGCTCGGCAACGGCCGGGCGCGCGGTCAGTTGCAACGGGCCGTGGCCGATGGCGCGCTCGGCCTGGCGGAGGAGCAGCGCCGCGTCGGTCGCGACCGCGTCGAATCGCACCTGCTCGACCAGCGACGGCCGCTCGCGGCGGCGGATGATCTGCAAGAAACCGAAGCCGTTGGTCGCGGTGCGCTCGAACGGCTGCGGTAGCGACGCGTCGATCAGCGTATCGATCGCCAGCCGCTCGGCGCGGCCGGGAAGCGAGGGAAAGTCGATGCCGATCGAGCCGCCGATGTCGCAGCAGCGGACGACATGCGCGGCCGCCTCCGCTCCCGCCTTCGCGAGCGCGAAGGCGTCGCCCTCGCCGTCGATGTCGATCAATAGCATCGCGGGCGTCGCGTCGACCCACAGCGCCCCGCCCGCGAAGGGCCAATGGCCGGTGCGGACATGGTCGATCAGCTCGGACCAGCCGGCCTCTTCGAGCAAATCGGGATCGCCGGCGCGCCATTCGGTGACGGGCAAGCCCGTCGCTTCGATCCGCGCGCGCAGATCGGGGCCGTCCGACAAGGCGGCCCCCGCTTCGGCGATCCGTGCCCGCGCGGGCTTGTCGCGCCCGCGTTCGCGCAGCGCCATGCGGGTGATCTCGACGATGAGCCGCGCCCCGGTCGATACGTCGCGCGGGACGCCCGCGATCGTCGCGACCGGTTCGCCCGGCGCATCGAGCGCGACCTTGCCCGGCTCGGCCAGCCGCGCGCCGAGCACCGCGCCGACGCGCGGGCCTTCGCCTTCGCGCTCGATCCGCGCCTCGACGATGCGCCCGGCCTCGACGAGCGCCGCGCGCGCTTCGCCGATCCCTGCTTCGTAGAGCCACTCAGCCAAGCGGCACGCCGGCGGCGCTCAGCAGCGCGCGGGTTTCGAAAAGCGGCAGGCCGACCACGTTCGAATGGCTCCCCGAAAGGAAGCGGACGAAGGTTTCGGCGCGGCCCTGAATCGCATAGCCGCCCGCCTTGCCCATCCCCTCGCCGCTTTCGACATACCAGTCGATCTCCGCCGCGCTCAGCACCTTGAAGGCGACGATGGTATCGGCGACGCGGACCCGCGGCCTGCCATCCGCATCGACGACGCAGACGCCCGACCAGACATGGTGCCGCCGTCCCGACAGCAGGCCGAGCATGCGGCGCAGATCGGCCTCGTCGATGGGCTTTTCGAGGATGCGGCGACCGACCGCCACCGTCGTGTCGCCCGCAAGGACGACCTCATCCGCCGCGCGCTCGACCGCCAGTGCCTTGCCGAGCGCCAGGCGCGCGACATAGGCGCGCGGAAGCTCGCCCTTCAGCGGCGTCTCGTCGATGTCGGGGGCCGCGATGCGGGCGGGCGCGACGCCGATCCGCGCCAGCAATTCACGCCGGCGCGGCGAGGTCGAGGCGAGCACCAGATGTCGCACGGGGGCGGGCATTTTCGCCGCGCCGCTCACTTGAAGCGATAGGTGATCCGACCCTTGGTCAGGTCATAGGGGGTGAGTTCGACGAGCACTTCGTCGCCCACCAGCACGCGGATGCGGTTCTTGCGCATCTTGCCGGCCGTATGGCCCAGAATCTCGTGGTCATTTTCCAGTTTGACGCGGAACATCGCGTTGGGCAGCAGTTCGACCACCTGGCCGCGCATTTCCAGAAGTTCTTCTTTCGCCATCAATCCTCTATGGGCTCGAAATATCGGGATGCGCGCCCATAACGCCAAATCGGCGCGATGGAAAGCGATCTGTCGCAAAACCGTGTCAGGATACGAGGCGCAGCTTGCGCGCGACCCGCCAGCCGAGCGTTTTCGCCCGGGCATGGTTCGGCCAGCGCGGCGGCATCGCGGGGTCAAGTCCCATGCGCCGGAGGGCCGCGTTGGCGGCGTGCGCCTCGGACTCGCGATAGCTCCATTCGCTGCGCCAGGTGATCGACAGCGAGATCGAGGGTGCATCGCCATTGGCGACGAAATGCGGCGCCATCACCGGCATCAGCACCGCATCGCCGGGGGCAAGCGGCACGCGCTGCTGCCCGCCCTCGAAATCCTCCTGCCACGGCAGGTTGCGGTGGCCGCCGGTGTGATAACGCTCATGCTCCAGCCGGTGCGCGAAGCGTTCGTCGCCCGCGGGCCAGACGTTCATCACCTTGGTCCCCTGCAGCTGGAGCAGGATGTTGTGCTCGGGGTCGAAATGATAGGGGGTGATCGAGCCCGGCGACGAGATGAAGACGAAACCCTGCGGCGTCAGCATCGCACCGGTGCGCGGCGCGACCACGGGCTCGAGTTCGCCGAGCAGATCGAGGAGCAACTGGCGATAGGCGGGCTCGCTCTCGATATTCTTGAGCACCGCCCAGCTCCGGTTCGTGTCGATGGTGCGGATGGTTTCGCCAATCGACAGGCCGTTCGAGGGCACGTCCTCGGGCCGGATGCCGACGGGAAGGTCGCCCGGATTATATTCGACCTGTGCGGGGGGCAGCTGCTCACCGAGATCGGCCAGCGCCGCCAGCGACAGCAAGGGATGGTCGGGCAGCCGGTGGCGGAGCAATCCCGCCTGCAGCGGATAGAGCCGCTCCATCGCATCCAGCGTTTCGGCGGGGAAGACGGGGCGGGTGATGGCTTGATGCGCGGTCATGGCTGGTCCTGGATTTCGGCGGCGGAGGGTGCGGGACGCTTCCAGCGCCGCCACAAGGTTTCGATCCTGCGGAGCGCCGCGAAGCGCATCCGGTCGGCGGTGCCCGACAGCGGGACATTGACCCAGACGAGGCGGCGGCGTTCGCGCCACACGCTGTCGATCATCGGATGGTCGGGCGCGGCGCAGCTGTCGACCCAGGCGATGCGCGCATCGTCCAGCAGGTCGAGGTTCGCCTGCTGGAGCAGCACGCCGGGCGAGAAACGGGCATAATCCTCGTCGAACGCGGTCTTGAACGAGAAGCCGCCCGGCGGGCAGAGGAAGTTGACCAGCATCGCGAGCGGACGGCCATCGAGGTCGAGCGCGCGCAGGTCGAGCTTGCCCGCCTCCGCCGCGCCGCCGAGCACCGCACGAAACCAGGCTTCGGTGTCGCCATGGCTCGCAAGCGCCGAGCCGGCCCGGCCTTTCCATCCGCGCGCCTCGAGCGCGAGGAAGGCATCGAGCCAAGGGTCGAGCGGCTCGCCCGGCTGCCAGCGGCGAAAGGCGACCACGCCCTGTTCGGCGAGCCGATTGGCCTGCCGGCGGAGTTCCTTGCGCTTCTTGGCGCGCACCGCCGCGTCCCAATAGGCGTCGGGCGACAGATCGCTTTCGAGCAGCGCGCGTTCTTCGCCGTGCACGATCACCGCCTCGCCGCCGCGTGCGCGCGCAACATCGACGAGCGCACGGTGGAGCGGCCCGTTCTCGGTCAGCCGCGGCAGATGGACGAGCGTGCGCGCCCACGGCGCGGCGTCGCACCAGCCGAACAGGATCGACCAGAACAGGCTTTCGAACCCCGCACGGACGATCGGCGCGCCGTGGAAATGATTCGGATGTGCCCAGCCGGTGACATGCCGCAGCGGCAGGCGGCCGTAGCGCGTCGCGGCGGCGAGCGGCATGGCGCCGATCACGGGACCGCCGCTGCCATCGCGGACGATCACCAGCCGCGCGCGCCGATCGGGATCGAGCAAATGCAGCGCCGACTGCAGGCACCAGCGCTCGGTGAAGGGATTGGGCTCGCTCGCCTCGGATGCAAGCGCGTCCCAGGCCGCCGCCATCTCGTCCGACAGCGACAGCGGATCGACCACGCGCACCGTCAGCGGCGCGCCACCGGTGGGCACCGGGACGCCGTCGACCGGAAAGGCGGGATGGACCGTCATCGATGGCGAGCGTAGCCGCCAAGGGTTAAGATGAAGTGGCCAGCCTCCGGGGCGCCCCCTATCGACGATGGCTGCGGGGGCAGGTTTGCGGCGGCTTTGGGGTGGGGAGCGGACATGGAAAATTCTCCCTGTCGCGTAGCGATGGGGAGGTGGCAGCCCCGCAGGGCCTGACGGAGGGGCCGAGCGCGAAGCGCTCGCTATGCTCGCGGCCCCTCCACCATCCTTCGGATGGTCCCCCTCCCCGCGGCTGCGCCGCAGGGAGGATCTTATGGCCGCCACCAGCCGCTAGGAAACCCCATTCACTCTTCAAAAACGCTCGTCTGCGATCAAATCCCGAACAGCTTCGCCAGCGACTTCTCCAGCATGAAATATTGCCAGATCAACCGCCCATGATCGCGGCGGCCCGACTGGTGCGCGGCGACGATGCGCTCGATTTCGGCCATGTCGAACCAGCCCGAGCGCGCGAGGGTCGACGAGGTGGCGAGCGCGCGGGCCTGTTCGGCGAGCGGCCCGCGGAACCAGTGCGAGACCGGCGTCACGAAGCCCATCTTGGGGCGATAGAGGATGTCGTGCGGCAGATAGCGTTCCATAGCCCGCTTGAGCACCGCCTTCCCCGTCGCGCCCTTGACGCGCATCGACGCGGGCAGGCTGGCGGCGAATTCGACGAGACGATAGTCGAGCAGGGGCTCGCGCGCCTCGAGGCTGACCGCCATGCTCATGCGGTCGGTCTTGGTCAAAATGTCGCCCGGGAGCCATATCTTGAGGTCGGCATATTGCGCGCGGTCGAGCGCCTCGCGCGACGGCGCCTCGGCCATCGCCCGCCAATAGCGCGTCTCGGCGACATGATCGCCGAGCGCGCGGTGCGCCGCATCGTTGAACAGCCGTGCCCGCTGCGCCGGGCCGGTCACGCCGACCGCCTCGGCATAGCCCTCGGCCCCGGTCTTCGACAGGCTGGCCAGCGTCGCGCGGGCCCGCAGCGGGCGCGGCGCCCAGTCCATCTGCGGCCAGACGCGCGCCAGCGGCCCGATCACGCCCTTGCGCAAAAAGGCGGGGATCAGCCCGCGTAGCCTTTCCTCCTGATGCTGGAAGACGAGCCGGCGATAGCCCGCGAACGCCTCGTCGGCGCCGTCGCCCGACAGCGCGACCGTCACCTCTTCGCGCGCGAGTTCGCAGACGCGATAGGTGGGGAGCGCGCTCGCATCGGCGAAGGGTTCGTCGAACATGTCGGCGATCCGGTCGACGAGCGCGAAATCGGCCGCCGCGACGGTGCGGGTGCGGTGGTCGGTAGCGAACCGCTCGGCGATTTGCCGCGCGTAAGCGGTCTCGTCGAGCGCCGCTTGATCGAAGCCGATCGTGCAGGTCTTGACCGCCTTGCTGCTTGCTTCGGCCATCAGCGCGACCACCGCGCTCGAATCGACCCCGCCGGAGAGGAAAGCGCCGAGCGGCACGTCGGCGACCATCCGATCGGTCACCGCGGCGCGCATCAGATGGACGAGATGCTCGGCCGCCTCGTCCTCGTTGGCGCGGATGCGCCGCGAAAAATCGGGCGCCCACCAGCAGGTCGGCGCGGGCAGCGGCTTGCCGCGTTCGAGCAGGAGGAAATGGCCCGCGGGCAGCTTTTGCACCCCCGCGACGATGCAATTGTCGTCGGGCACATAACCGAGCGCCAGGAAATCCTCGACCGCCGACAGATTCGCCTCCTGGCGGAGCAGCGGGTGGCGCAGCAGCCCCTTGAGTTCGGACGCGAAGGCGATCGACCCATCCGAGAGGCGGGCATAATGGAGCGGCTTCACCCCCAGCCGGTCGCGCGCGAGGAACAGGCAGCCGCGGGCGTGATCGTGGAGCGCGAAGGCGAACATGCCGTTGAGATGCGACAGGCAATCGGGCCCCCATTGCCGCCACGCCGCGATGATCACCTCGGTATCGCCGCTGGTGCGGAAGCGGTGCCCGCGATCCTCGAGTTCGGCGCGCAACTCGCGGAAATTATAGATTTCTCCGTTATAGGTCAGCGTCACCGTCTCGTCGTCGCTCGCCATCGGTTGCGGGCTGCCCGCGATGTCGATGATCGAGAGGCGAAGGTGGGCGAGGCCCACCCCCGGCGCGGTCCATTCGCCCGATCCGTCGGGTCCGCGATGGCTCATGGGATGCAGCATCGCGCGCAGCCGCGCCGGATCGACCGGCTTCGCCGTTTCCAGATGATAGAGGCCCGCGATCCCGCACATGCGCGCGATGCCTAGCGCAGTTTCAGCGCGCGGTCAGCCATCAGCTGCGCCCCGCCCGACGCGGCGACGAAATCGGCGATCGCGCGGGCGCCGCCCTCGCCTTCCTCGCTCGACACGATCAGCGACAGCGCGCGCGGATCGCCGCCGAAAAGGCGCGCTTTCAACCCCGCGAACTTCGCCGCGCGCGCGCTGCCCGTCGCGTGGCCATCGACGACATACCAGGTCGCGGCGTCGCGCAGCACCGGCCCCCGATGCAGCAGCCGCTCGGTTTTCGCCCCGTCTATCGCCGGCAGCGATCCGCTCCACGCCCATGGGCCGTCGGGGTCGACCGCGCCCTGCCCGAAGGCGGCGACCTCGCGCCCTTCAGCCTGCCGCTCGTAACCGCCGACCGCCACGGTGACGTGGCGGCCGCGGGCATCGGCGAAATGGCGGACGAGCCGCTGGTCGGCGCCATCGAAGCGCGGAACCCAGGCGATGCCCTGCGGCGCGGTAAGGGTCCAGCCCGAGGGTGCCGCCACCGCCATCGTCGAAGGGAGCGGCGCCGTGCGTGCGCCGGCGAGCGCGCCCCAGACCGCGAAGAGCAGCGGGATTGCAAGCGCCGCGGGCAGCACCGCCTTCGCGGGGCCGGCAAGGCGCGGCAGGCCGTCCAGCCCGCCGACGTCGACCGCCGCATCGTTCGCGGGCCGGTCGAACCAGCGCCGCGCGACGAGCATTACCGCGAGGATGACGAGACCGAAGAAAATCCAGCCGTAGAAGACATGGTCGATCCCGCCCGCCGCCTCGACCCCCCAGATCTCGGCGGCGACCATCGTGCCATAGGCGCGCAGCGCGTTGGCGATGATCGTCGTCGCGAGCGCGAGCGCGACGAAGACGACGCGCCGCGTCCAGCTGCGGAAACAGAGGTGCGCCGCGAACACCGCATAGGCGAGCATCGCGATCAGGAAATTGACCCCCGAACAGGCTTCGGCGACCTCGAAGAAACCCGCGCGCGTCGTGATGAACACCCCCTCCATCTCGGCCGACAGGCCTGACAGGTGGAGCAGCACGACCGAGATATGTGCGGTCAGCGTCTGGAGCAGCGGCACCAACTCCTCGCCGAAGGGCACGAGGAGCAGCGCATAGGCGAGCGGAAAAAGCAGCGCGCGCGCCAGCTTCGCGCCGAGCGTCACCGCGACCGCGCCCTGCAGCATCAGCACCAGCCCGAGCTGGCGGAACAGCCCGACCCCTGCCGCCTCGCCGACCAGCCACACCAGGCCGGCGCCCGCCATCCACGCGAGCGCGGGCCACCAAAAGGCAGGCGTCAGGGGCTTGAGCAGCGGCGCACGCTGCGCCACCAGCCAGCCGATCATCGGCACCATCAGCAGGCAATGGGTGAAGGTCGAGCTCGACCACCAGATGCCCGCCATGTCGGCAACATCATGGCGAAAGAGGAGAAGGATCGCCGCGGACAGCGCGGTCAACGCCGCGAGATGCCGCTGCCAGAGCGACCAGCTCTTCGGGCGTGAAAGCGCGGCGGCGGTCATGCGGCGAGCCCCAGCAGCTGCCCGAGCGGCGCGAGCCGTGCCTCCCAGCCGTAGCGCGCGATCATCCGCTCGCGCGCCGCGGCGCCCATGCGTGCCGCCGTTGCTGGATCATCGAACAGCCCGCACACCGCCCTCGCCATCGCCTCGGCATCGTCGGCGACGAGCAGATGCTCGCCCGCCTCCGCGTCGATTCCGGTCGCGGCGGCGCGGCTCGCGACCACGGGACGCGCCATCGCCATCGCCTCGAGCAGCTTGTTCTGCACTCCGCGCGCGAGCAGCAGCGGCGCGACCACCGCGTCGGCGGCCGCGAGCCACGGCCGCACATCGGGAACCTGACCGGTGACGAGCACCCCCGGCCGCTCCTCGAGCGCGCGCACCTCGGCGGTCGGCGCGCGGCCGACGATCGCGAAGCGCGCGTGCGGGTGACGTTCGCGGATCAGCGGCAGGATGTCGGAGGCGAACCAGCGCACCGCGTCGATGTTCGGGCGATAGTCCATCTGGCCGGTGAAGACCGCGAGCGGCCCCTCGCCCTCGCCCACCGTCGCCAGCGGCTCCGCGGGGTCGAAGCGAGCGGTGTCGATGCCATTCTCGACCGCGCGCACTTGCCCGGCCCCGAGCCCGCTCCGATCCCGAAACAGCGCCGCTTCGGCCTCGCTGACGAACAGACTGGCATCCACCGCGCGCGCGACCTCGGCCTCGAATGCGCCAAGCTTGGCAGCCTCGCGCGCATGAACCCAGCGCATCGGCTGCGCCCGATCCTGTTCGGCATAGGTGGCGAATTTGGCCGAATCGACGTCGACGAAATCCATGATCACCGGGCCGTCGAAGCGCGCGGGCAGATATTGCGCCATCTGGCCCGAGAAGGCCACGATATGGGTGATCGCCCTGCTCGCGAGCAACTTATCGACATGCTCCGACAAGGCCGCGCTGCGAAACAGCCGGTTCGACACGGGCTCGCCACGCAGCACCGCCTGCGCAAGCGCGAGCGGCCGCGATACCTTGCGCACTTCGATCTCCAGGCTTTTGCAAAGTCGCGCCATTTTCGCGCGCGCGAGCGCGGCTTCGGCGGCATTGTCGGCGAGCGCCGCGACATGGACGGGGGCGAGCCTGGCGAGCGCCTCGAACATGTGCCAGCTGCGGATGCGGTCGCCGCGGTCGGGCGGCCACGGCGCGCGGTGCACCAAAAACAATATCTCGGCCATCAGCCGAGCCCACGCGCGATCAGCGGCCCGATGCGGTTCGCCGCCCACAGCGGCAGCCTTTTCCACAGGTCGACCTGTAGCCGGTATTTGGCGCTGTTCGGGTTGGTATCGCGCGGTTTTTCGCCCGGCGCGAGCCAGCGCGCATAGACGAGCGGCTCGGGCTCGAACCCCCAGTTCTTCTTGTAGGCGAACGGGCCCGTCCCGACCTTCGAGCGCCCGAAGTCGAAGCGCGTGCCGCCGCGCTCGCGGGCGTGGCGCATCAGCGCGAAATACATCAGCTCGTTGGCGCGCAGCCGCCGCGCGTCGAAGGTGCCGCCGCCCCAATAGGGCATTACCGTGCCGCGCCAGTGGAGACTGAGGACGCTCGCTACCGGCCGGCGGCCGTCGCGCACGGTCAAGATGTCGGCATCATCACCGAATGCGTCGAGGATGGCATCGAACAAGGCTCGCGGAAAGACGGGCGTGCCGAGGTTGCGGACGCTCTCCGCATAGACGCGGTAATGGTCGCGGCGCTCGGCAACGTCGCGGCCGGTCGTGACGCGGAGATCGCTGCCGAGGGCCTTGCGCACCTCGGCACGCTGCTTGCGCGGGATGGCGAGCAGTTCGGCCTCTTCATCGGCGGCGAGGTCGCGCGCGAAGCCGGCGTAGACGCCCTCTTCGCCGCACCAGCCGGGGGCTTCGGGTATCGGCCCGCCGCGCAGTTCGACCGAGGGCACGCCCAGCGATTTCGCGATGCCCGCCGCGCCCCCGGCAAGCGTCGCGGCGACCGCCGGATCGTCAGCGAGGATGCCGCCGCCGACCGCGAAGCCGCTGCCGACCAGCGCCTGCCCGAACAGCGGCGAGCGGACATGGTGGAGCGGCAGCAGACCGGTCAGAGCCCCTGCCGCATCGCGCGCGGTGACGAGATGACAGCGATGCCCGGTCGCGCGCGTGATTGCCTCGCACCAGGTGCGGCTGTGAAAGGGCGTCGCGCCGGGATGCGCCGCGACATAGGCGTCCCATTCGGCGGCATCGCCCAGCGGCGCGGCGGACACATCGCCGCCCGCCTGAGGATGCGCGGGCGCGTTCACGCCGCGGCGCGCCACGGCGCGGCGCGGCCGCGCTGCGCGGGGACGAGCGCGTCGGCGCGGGTCCATTCAAAATCGGCGCACAACCTCTTCAGCTTGTCAGCCATGGCCGACAAACCGCTGTAATGACGGATTTTCGATTTCAGCGGCGCATTGGCGACGCGCGGCTGGCCAGGGTCGATTTCCCACGGATGAAAATAGAGGATCGCCGGGTGCCCCTCGGCATTCATCCGCCCGATCGCCCAGCGCGTGAAGCCATAGGGAAGCAACCGCATGAAGCCGCCGCCGCCCGCCGCCAGCGTGCGGCCGAGCGCGCGCGCGGTCGTCACCGGCCATTCGACAAGATCGCTGCCCTCGACCGGCCGCCACGCATGGCGCGGGCTTTGCGGCCAGCCATAATGATCGTGGACCACCGGCGCCACGCTCGACGAATAGGCATAGCCCTGCTCGGCGAGGACCGGATGCGCCCACGGCGTCCGCGCATCGATCGAAAAGCTCGGCGCGCGATAGCCGCGTACCGGGGTCCCGCCCGCATCCTCGAGGATGGCGCGCGTCTTCTGAAGGTCGGCAGCGAACTCGCCGGCGGTCATCGCAAAGACGCGCTTGTGGTCATAGCCGTGGCTGGCGAGTTCGTGCCCCGCCGCGACGATGCGCTTGATCAGCGCCGGATAGCGTTCGGCGACCCAGCCGAGGGTGAAGAAGGTGCCGGTGACCCCGGCATCGGCGAAAATCTGAAGCACCGCGTCGCAATTCCCCTCGACCCGGCATTCGAGCCGCGGCCAGTCGGCGCGGTCGATCGTGCGCTCAAAGGCGCCGACGTGGAACCAGTCCTCGACATCGACCGACAAGCTGTTCTGCATCATCCCTCACCTTCGTCGATCCCGTTGGCCGGGCGGCGCCTCAGGCCGCCCAGGTCTGCGATGCCGCCGGATCGGGGGCGTTCGCCGGGTCGCGCTCGACCCAGTCGATCAGCAGGTCGAGCACGCGGCGGAGCGCCGCGTCCTGATCGGCGATACGCGCCTCGAGCCCGGCGATCTGGCGCTCGAGCGCGACCAGATGCGCGTCGTCGACGGGCGCGGGTGTTTCCTCCGGGATCTCGTCGGCTGCCGCTTCCCACGCGGGCAGTTCCGCAGCCGGAACGGCTTCGGGTTCGGGTTCGCGGATATCGGCGGGTGCGAGGCCGAGCTGTTCGGCGACGAGCGAGCGCGCCTCGGCAAAGCCCCCATCGCCGTAGTGCGGCGACGGTGCCACGACCGGCTCGGTCTCGTCCGGCGCCATCGACACGGCGAGATCGAGCGGTTCGGCCTCGGGCGCCGCGAAGGGCGCCACCGCCAAGGGCTCGGCGGCGACGGGCGGAGCGGTCCATTCGAGCACGGCTGCGGGTTCGGCGACGGGCGCCAGCGCCTCGACCGGCAGCGCAACCAGCGTCGCCTGGTCGATCCCGCGATCGGCCTCGATCTCGCTCACCACGTCGCGGACGTGCGCACCGGTGATGCGGCCAAGTTGCTCGACCGCGCCATAGAGCAGCAGCCGGCTGACCAGCACGTTCAGCTTGCGCGGGACGCCCTCGCTATAGTCGAAAATCTCCTCGAACGCGTCGGGGCTGAAGCTGGGGTTGCCCGTCCAGCCGACCTTGCCGAGGCGGTGAAGGATATAGGGCTCGACCTCCTCGGGCTCCATCGGATCGAGGTGATGCGTCGCGATCACCCGCTGACGGAGCTGTTCGAGTGTCGGCGAGTGGAAGAGCGTCTGACGGAATTCGGGCTGGCCGAGCAGGAATATCTGCAACAGCGAATGACCGCCGAGCTGGAAGTTCGACAACATCCGCAGCTCTTCGAGCGCCGAGATCGCGAGATTCTGCCCCTCGTCGACGATCAGCAGCGTGCGCCGCCCGGCGCGCGCCTGTTCGCGCAGATATTGCTCCATCGACCGCAGCAACTCGGCCTTGCTCTGCCCTTCCCATTCGAGCCCGAACTGCTCGGCGACGAGGCGGAGGAGGTCGTCGCCCTCGACCTGCGTCGACACCAGCTTGACCGCGGTCAGGCGGTTGGGGTCGATCGTGTTCATCAGATGGCCGACCAGCGTCGTCTTGCCCGCCCCGACGTCGCCGGTGATGACGATGAAGCCCTCGCCCTGCGCGAGGCCGTAGCCCAGATAGGACATCGCCTTCCTGTGCGTCCCGCTCTCGAAATAGAAATGCGGGTCGGGCGTCAGCTGGAAGGGGCGTCCGGTAAAGCCATAATATTGATCGTACATCGCTATTTCCCTTTGGGGTCCGGATCAGAAATTGTAGCGGAGGCCGACCAGCGCCGAGCCGATCAGTTCGCTGGCGAAGCCGTCCTGGTCGAAGGCGTTGAGCGACGCCGCGGCGGTGCCGGTCAGGTCGCGCCAGAAACGCCGCGAATAGGCGGCCGCGATTCCCGCCGACTGCATGTCGCCGACGCCCGCCGCGCCATTGTCGAAGTAGCTGACATAGCCCGACAGGCTGAGGTCGGAATCGGCGTCGAGCTGGCGGCCTGCGGTCAGGAAGAGATAATAATTCTCGTCCTTGATGCCGTTGAGCGGTGCGAGCACCGAATTTTCCGGCACGAGCAGGCGGCGCTGGTCATAGCCGATGCCGACGCCATAGCTCCAGCGGCCGAAGCGCGACGAATAGAGCGCCTGGACGCCGCGATTGCGGAACTGGAGGCTGGTCGTGCTGCCGAATTGCGGATTGAGGCAGCCCGCGCCTTCCTCGCCGAACACGCAGGGGTTGATGCTGCTGTCGATCGGATTGCGCGTCGGGTCGAATTGGGTCGGCAGCGACGACAGCCCGCTCGACAGACCGCGGCCAAAGCTCGACAGCCCGTCGTAGACGCCGACCTGGACCATCGTCGCATGGTCGGGGCGGTAGGAAAAGCTGCCGGTATAGATGGTGTCGCCATAGCGGCGGCCGACGCGCGCGGTCAGCGAGGTGCGGCGGCTGGGCCGCCACATCACGCCCGCGTCCCAGATCAGCCCGTCGGTGTCGAACGACAGCTGGCGCGGCTGCGACTTGTCGGTGACGAAGCGACCGTTCGCGTCGCGCACCGGCACGCCGTTCGGGTCGAGCACCGGATCGCGCTGGCTGATCTCGATATCCTCGTAGCCGACGCCGCCGAGCAGTGCGACCGTTGGGCCGATCGGCACCGTGACGTCGGCGCGCGCATATTTGCCCTCGAAACGCTGGTCGAGCTGGCTCGCATCCTCGCGCTCGTAACCGCCCGACACCTGCCAGCCGAACGGCAGGTCGCCCGGCCGCTGGCCGACGCTCGCCCAGGCGACATGGTTGGTCGAACTGTCGAAATTGCCGCCGGGGACATTGCTCGATCCGTCGACGTCGACCTTGGTATAGCCGAAGCGATAGCCCGCGCCGACGTCGAGGCTGCCGACGCGCTGCGCCAGCGTCGGACCCGCATAGACCGAATAGACGTCCGCGACATTGTCGCCGCCGGTGATGAGGCCGCCGATGCCGCCGCCGTCGGCGCGCGTGCGCGTCGCGAGCGCCCCGCCCTCGAGATTGAGGCCGCGCGCGACCTCGACCCGCCCGCGTGCGAGGCCGCTGATGATGTCGGCGTCGCCGAGCCCGCCCGATTCGCCGAAGCGATGCTCGTAGCGCAGGGTTGCCGCCACTTCGGCGCGGCGCGTGACGATGGCCGCGTCGACGCCCGCTGCCACCGTCGTATAGGTGAGGACGTCGCCGTCGCCCTTGAGGTCGGCGGTGAGCACCTGCCCGACCTCGAGATAGGGGCTGACGTCGACCTGGCGCTGCTTGCGCTGCCCGCCGCGCTTGGCGTCGCCGCCGCCTTCGGCCGAGGGCGCCGGGGCCGAGGCGCCCGGCGCCTCGCCGCCGCCCGACCCCGCGTCACCCGAGAATTGCGCCTGCGCCGTACCCGCCGTTCCGGCAAGCAGCAGCGCGGCGAGCGCCGCGGTGCGGCGCATGAGATTGCGGTTGGTGCGCATCAGGACGCGCCTCCTTGTCCATAATAGGTGCCGAAGCGGCGGCCGCCGGGCGAATATTTGACCCCGTTGAGGAGGAGCTGGATGTGCGGGCACGCGCCCATCAGCCCGATCGCGTCGCGCAGCGAGGATTCGAGCGTTTCGTCGGCGCGCACGACCATGATCAGCTGGCCCACGTGCCCCGCGAGCACCGCGGCGGGCGAGGCGGCGAGCACCGGCGGCGAATCGAGGATCAGGATGCGCCCCGGCGCGCCGGCCTCGAGCTGTGCGAGCAGCGCCTCGGTGCGCGCCGAGGCGAGCAATTCGGTGTCGTGCATATGCTGCGTGCCCGCCGGCATCACCTTCAGCCCCGCGATGTCGGTCTGGATCAGGCAGTCGCCGAGCGGCAGGTGCGGATCGGCGAGCGCATCCATCAGCCCCGGCCCGTCGTCCAGCCCCAGCGCCTCCAGCACGCTCGGCTTCGCGATGTCGGCATCGATCAGCAGAACGTCGTGATCGGCCTCGACCGCAAGGCTCAGCGCGAGGTTGACGGCCGAAAAGGTCTTGCCCTCGCCCGGATTGGCCGAGGCGATCAGGACTCGGTGGCCGCGCGGCAGCACCGGGCGTCCCGGCGCGCCCGTGAAGTTGCGGATGATCTCGCGCTTCACGATGCGATATTCTTCGGAAATGCCCGTCACCGGGGCACCGGGCACGATCATCCCGCGCGCCGCGAGCCGGTCGCGGTCGATCGTCCCCTGCCGCGTCGGCACGACCGCGGGCGCGGCGCGCGCGACCTCCTTGCGCGGCGAGGGTTTGACCGTCGGCGCGGCCTCGACGACCGGCTCGGCCGCGACGGCGGATGCGGCTTCCGGGGCGGGTTCGGGTTCGACGACCGGCTCGGCCTTCTTCGCCTTCTTCTCGGGCTCGGGCGGCAGGCCGCTGACGTCGATCGTCGGCGCGCCCGCGGCGGGATCGATACCGAACAGGTCGGCAGCGCGTTCGAGCAGCGAGGGCTGGCGCTTGACGGGGCGATGTTCGTTCATATCCTGTCCCCTCAGGCGACCATGCCGCGCTGGACGAATTCGGCGACGAGCAGCAGCGCATAGAGCCCGACGAGCGCCCCGCCGCCGCTGGCGAGCCAGACGAGTTTCTTCTTGCGCTCGACATGGCGCTCGGGCGTCACCACTTCGGTGATCGAGCCGATGACCGGCAACCCGCTCGCGCGTTCGAGGCGGCCGGCGGTCGGATAGCTCGCGCGTATCTGGGCGAGGCCGAAGGCGGCACCGATACCGCCGCCGATCCCCGCGAGCAGCACGAGCGTCAGGAACAGCGGCCGGTTGGGTGCGGCAGGGCTCGTCGGCTTCGAGGGCGGGTCGAGCAGCTCGACCTTGATCGCGTCGGTTTCGGTCTGCACTTCGCCGCGCAGCCGCACCTGCTCGCGCTGGCCGAGCAGCTTGTCATATTGCGCCTTCAGCGCGGTATATTCGCCGTTGATCCGGTCATATTCGGCCGCGATGCCGGGGTTCTGGATCTGCTGCGAGGTGATCTTGGCGATATCGCCGGTCAGCTGCGCCTTGCGCGCGCTGAGCGCGCTCACCGTCGCCTGGCGCTCGGCGCGCATCGCGGCGAGCGAGGCATAGGCGGGGTTCTGCGCGTTGCCGCCGCCCCCGCCGCTGCCTTCGCGGTCGGCCTGCGCCTTCAGCGAGGCGATCTGGCTCTTGATCGCGATGATGTCGGGGTGCGCGTCGGTCAGTCCGCGCGCGCGCATCGCGGAGAGTTCGTTCTGCGCCCCCGCGAGCTGCTGCCGCGCGACGCCGGCGCCGGTCGCCGACATGCCCGGGACGTTGATCGTCGCGGGGGTCGAGGCGAGCTGGCCATTGGTGGCCGCGAGCGAGGCCTGCGCCGCGACGAGCTGCGATTCGATCTGGTTGAGCTCGGCGCGCGCCGCGTCGACACGCTGCGCGGGCGAGCCCGACCCGCCGGGAATCAATCCGATATTTTGCGCCTCGAACGCGGCACGGCGCGCTTCGACCTCGCGCAGCGCCTTTTCGCGGTCGGCGATCTGCGCGTCGAGGAATTTCAGCCCCTCGCGCGCGTCCATGCGCCCGCCGCGAAGCTGGTCGTCGCGGAACACGGTGATCAGGCTGTCGAGCACGCCCGAGGCGAGCTTCGCATTGTCGGCGTCCGACAGGCTGCCGACCGCGATGCTCGAGGTGATTTCGAAGATATTGTCCTGCTGCGGAACGACCTTGATATTCTTTTGCAGCATCGCGACCGCGCCCGCCTTTTCACGCTCGCCCGCGCCCGCGGGAAGCAGGCCAGTCGTCACCGCGACCTTCTCCAGATTGCGCGCGCTGGTCAGCGTCCCGCGAATCTCGTCGAGCTGCCGCCGCCCGCCGAGCGGGCCGCCCTGCGCGTCGTCGGGAAGGATCTGGTTGATGTCGACCAGGAGCCGCGCGCGCGAATCATAACGGTTGGGGATCGACGCGACCGCGAGCCAGCCGAGGATACAGATGCCCCAGGCGACCGCCAGCACCAGCCAGCGGCGCGTCCACACGCTATGCAGCGCCACCCGGAATTCGTCGTAGAGGCTGTTCATCGGTCGGGGTCGATCCTTGGAAGGGTTGAGCGTGGCGGTGGCCGCGGCCTCGCGTCAGAACATGCTTTCGGGAATGATGATGACGTCGCCCGGCTGCAGCCGGACGTTTGCCTTGATGTCGCCGCGCTTGATCAGGTCATTGAGGCGCAGCGCATATTCGTGCTGCTTGCCGCTGCCCTTGTCGAAGCGGACGAGGCGCGCCTTGTTGCCCGCCGCATATTCGCCGAGCCCGCCGACCGCGATCATCGCGTCGAGCACGGTCATGTTGGCGCGGAACGGGATCGACGCGGGTTTCTCGGTCGCGCCGACGATCCGCACCTGCTGCGAGAAGGTGCTGTTGAAGCTGGTGACGATGACGCTGACGATGGGGTCGGTGATATATTGGCTGAGCTGGAGCTTGATGTCCTGCTGCAGCATCGTCGCGGTCTTGCCGACTGCGGGCATGTCGGTGATCAGCGGCGTGGTGATCCGCCCGTCGGGGCGCACCTGCACCTTGCCGCCGAGTTCGGGGTTGCGCCACACGAAGATCTGCAGTTCGTCGAGCGGGCCGATGATATATTCCTCGCCCGGTCCTTCCTGGTTCGCGACGAAATTGGCGCTGGGAAGCTGCGGCGCATTGCCGACGCCGCCCGCGCAGCCCGTCAGGGCGGTGGCGGCGATGCCCGAGATCAGCGCGGCGCGCGCGGCGCGAAGCGAGGGGAAGGACGTCATGTTCAAATCACCTTTCGACCGGCCGGGGAGGCGACCGCGGGCCAAAGGCTCGCGGCGACAGCCATTGCGTCAGCCTCAGCCATCACCGAAAAGGGTGAAGATACCGTTAGTATTGGAATAAGTTCGCGCCGCGCCCGTCGGCTTTCGTTCCGTTTCGGGACAGAATCGGCGCGGTGTTCAGACGAGCATTTCGCCCGCCGGCCCCTGCCCCAGGAAGGCGGCGGGACTCGCCGAGGCGCCATAGGCGCCCGCCTGGAAGATCGCGACCAGATCGCCGACCTCGGCGCGCGGCAGCGCGACCTGGTCGCCGAGGCGGTCGAGGGGGGTGCAGAGGCAGCCGACGACCGACACCGTCTCGACCGGCTCGGCGCCGAAATGGCTGGCGATCGCGATCGGATAGTTGCGGCGGATCACCGTCCCGAAATTGCCGCTCGCGGCGAGCTGGTGGTGGAGGCCGCCGTCGGTGACGAGGAAGGTTTCGCCATGGCTGACCTTGCGGTCGACGATGCGCGTCAGATAGACGCCCGCCTCGGCGACCAGCCAGCGGCCGAGTTCCATCGCGAAACGGCTCGCGCCCAGCACCGGATCGCGCGCCGCCAGCGTCGCGCGGAGCGCAGCGCCGACCGCCGCCACATCGACCGCCTGGTCGCCGGGGAAATAGGGCACACCCATCCCGCCGCCCAGATTGACGAGCGGCGGCACCGCGCCGATCTCGTTCGCGAGCCGCGCCGCGAGCGCGACCGTCTGCGCCTGCGTCTCGGCGATCGCGGCGGCGTCGAGCGCCTGCGATCCGGCAAAGATATGAAAGCCTTGCCAGTCGGCGCCGGCGTCGATCAGGCGGCGGACGAGCGCGGGGACCGCCTCGGCATCGACGCCGAAGGGCTTGGCTCCGCCGCCCATCTTCATCCCCGACCCCTTGAGATCGAAGTCGGGATTGACCCGCACCGCGAGCCGCGGCGTCATGCCGCGACGCGCGGCGATATGCAGCGCGCGCTCGGCTTCGCCCGCCGATTCAAGGTTGAGCGTCGCGCCCGCAGCAATCGCCGCTTCGAGTTCGCGGTCGCGCTTGCCGGGGCCGGCAAAGCTGATGTGCTCGGCCCCCATGCCGCTCGCCAGCGCCGCCGCGAGCTCGCCCCCCGACGCGACGTCGAACCCGTCGACGATCCCCGCCATATGGGTGAGCAGCGGCGCGAAGGGGTTGGCCTTCATCGCATAATGAAGCCGCACCTCGACGGGCATCGCCGCGCGCCATTCGGCGGCGCGCGCCGCGAGCATCGCGCTGTCATAGACGAACAGCGGTGTGTCCCCGGCCCTGTCGGCAAGCGCATCGGCGCGGTGGCCACCGATCAGCAGCATGCCGTCCTCGTCGGCGGCGTAGCCGGGGGGGATCGGGCCATGCGGCTTCATGCCGTCACCTTTCCGTCCCATTCGGCGGCGATCGCGACGCGGTCGAGCTTGCCGTTGGGATTGCGCGGCAGCGCCTCGCGCCACTCGATCGTCTGCGGCTGCATGAAGTTCGGCAGATTCCGGCGCAAATAGGCCGCCAGCCCCTCGGCATCCTCCGCGCCGCCCTTGCCGCGCACGATCAGGACGATCGCGGCGCCGAGCCGCGGATCGGGCACGCCGAACGCCACCGCCTCATAGATCAGTCCCGAGGCGACCGCGGCGTCCTCGACCTCGGTCGGGCTGACGCGGTTGCCCGCGGTCTTGATCATCGCATCGTCGCGGCCGACGAAGGTGAGGAGGCCATCGGCGTCGCGCCGCACGGTGTCCCCTGACCAGACCGCCGTTCCTCCATAGATGGACGAAGGAGGCGCGGGCTTGAATCGCTGCGCGCTACGCTCCGCATCCTGCCAATAACCCTGCGCCACCAGCGGCCCGCAATGAACGAGCTCGCCCGGCTCGTCGTCGTCGGCGATGCTGCCGTCGGGGCGGCAGACGAGGATTTCCGCATGTGGAATCGCGCGGCCCATCGAGGTCGGATGGCTGGCGACCAGCGCGGGGTCGAGAAAGGTCGAGCGGAACGCCTCGGTCAGCCCGTACATCGGATAGATGTCGGCCTTCGGGAACGTGGCGCGCATCGCGTCGATCAGCGACGGCGTCAGCGCGCCGCCGCTGTTGGTGAGGCGTCGCAACAGCGCCGCCGTCTCGGCGGGCCAGTCACTCTCGACCAGCTGCACCCAGAGCGGGGGCACCCCCGCGAGCGTCGTGATGCCATGCCGCGCGACCGCCTTCACGACGTCGCGCGGGGTCAGATAGTCGAGCGGCGCGACCGCGGCGCCGGCATGCCAGGTCGAAAACAGCTGGTTCTGCCCATAGTCGAAGCTGAGCGGCAGCACCCCGAGCACGCGGTCGTCGGGCACGATCTGCAGATAGGAAGCGACGCTCTCCGCCCCCAGCCACAGATTGGCGTGGCTGAGCATCACCCCCTTCGGCCGCCCGGTCGAACCACTGGTATAGAGAATCGCGGCGAGATCGCCGGGCTCGGCGAGCGACGGCGGCAGGCCTTCGCCGCCCGCATCGATCACCTCCTCGGCGATCGTCAAATCCTGCAGCGCGCAGGCTTCGGGGCGCCCGCCGCCGAGCGAGTCGGCGCGCGAACCGTTGGTGACCAGCAGCTTCGCGCCGCTGTCGGCCAATATATGCTGGACCTGCGGCGCCTTGAGCAGCGGGTTGACCGGCACATGGATCAGCCCGGCGCGCGCCGCGGCGAGCGGCATCAGGCACGCCGTCCGCGTCTTCGCGCTCCAGCTCGCGACGCGCTCGCCCGGCCCGCCCGCTTGTTCGAGCAGCCACGACGCAAGCCGCCCGACCCCGTCGTCGAGATCGGCGAAGCTGGTGACCCGATCGCCGATCAGCAGCGCAGGCGCGTCCGGCGCGCCGCGGCGGGCGAGATGGTCGATCGGAGAGGAGGACGGGCTTAGGGCTTTGGTCATCGGCTGTTAGGAGAGTGGTGATAGAGCGCCCCGTCATGCAAGGGAACGGTGAACATCAGGCTAATGATAAGGCGCTGCCCGCCGCAGCGCGCGGCGCCGGCTTCGCCTCGCCCTTCGACCGCGCGGCGTGGTTCGACCTGCTGGCGGTGCACGGTTTCGCGCCCGGCGGGCGTTTCGACGCGTGCGGCGCCGCGGGCGATACGACCGCGTGGCTGCCGCTCCGCGTCGAGACGCCGGATGCGCTGGCGGGGCTGGCCAACTGGTACAGCTTCGCGATCCGGCCACTCTACACCGGCGAAGAGGGCCGCGCCGCCGCGCTCTGCGATTTGTTCGCGCGGCTCCGCAAGCGGGCGGCGCGCCTGACGCTCTATCCCGTTCCCGATAGCGAGAAGGACGGCATCGCCGCCGCGATGCGCGATGCTGGCTGGTGGGTTCGCGCCGCGCCGAAGGGCGACCGCCACTGGCTCGACCTCGCCGGGCTCGACCATGACGGCTGGTGGGAGAGCCGGCCCGGCGCGCTCCGCAGCACGGTCAAGCGCAAGGCGAAGAAAGGCGTTGTCGACATTTCGCTCCAAAACGCCTTCGATCCCGCGGTCTGGGAAGCCTATGAGGCCATCTATGCCGCAAGCTGGAAGCCCGAGGAAGGCGATCCCGCGCTGCTGCGCGCCTTTGCCGAGGCCGAGAGCGTGCGCGGCACGGTCCGCATGGGGCTTGCGCGGATCGAGGGCGCGCCGGTCGCCGCGCAGTTCTGGACGGTCGAGGACGGCACCGCCTTCATCCACAAGCTCGCGCATGTCGAGGACAGCCTGAAGGCCTCGCCGGGCACTTTGCTGTCGGCGGCGCTGTTCCGCCATGTGATCGAGGTCGACCGCGTCGCCCGCGTCGATTTCGGCACCGGCAACGACGCCTACAAGCGCGACTGGATGAACCGGCACGAGCCGCTGTGGCATATCGAGGCTTTCAATCCGTCGCGCATCGCGGCATGGGGGCCGGCACTCAAGGCTTTTGCGCGCTCGGCGCTCGGGCGCGCCTGAAGGATATGCTCGTGACCGATACGCCTGCCACCGCCGTCGATGCCACCCTGCGCGCGCTGCTTGCCGATGTCCTCGGCCTCGGCGAGGCACGCGCCGCCGCGCTGACCGCCGACAGCGGCTTGTTCGGCGAACTGCCCGAATTCGATTCGATGGCGGTCGCGACCGTGCTCACCGAAATGGAGGACCGGCTCGGCATCCTGATCGACGACGACGAGGTCGACGGCGAGATTTTCGAAACCTACGGCAATCTGCTCGCCTTTTCGGTGCGCAAGGTCGCGGGCTGAGGCGAATCGCGGGGGCGCATGGGCGAATATCAACTGCGCATCGGCCCCGCCGGAAACTCCCGCGCGACCATCCTTTTCGTTCCGCCGCTGTTCGAGGAAGCGAACCGCACGCGGCGCACGCTCGTGCTCGCGATACGCGCGCTCGCAGCGAAGGGCTTCGCGGCACTCCTGCCCGACCTGCCGGGACAGAACGAAAGCCCCGTCCCGCTCGTCGAGGCCGACCTGACGCGCTGGCGCGCCGCGCTCGCCGAGGTCGCGCACGGCATCGACGGCCCGCTGATCGTCGCCTCGCTGCGCGGGGGGGCGCTGATCGATCATGAAGCCGAAGCCGCGGCATGGTGGCGGCTGGCCCCCGCAAGCGGCGCTTCGCTGCTCCGCACGCTGCTCCGCGCCCGCGTTTCGGCCGATCGCGAGGCGGGCATCGCCTCCTCGCTCGACAGCCTGCAGGCCGAAGCGGCGTCGGCACCGCTGCTGCTCGCCGGGAATCTGCTGTCCCCCACGATGATCGCCGAACTCGCCGCCGCCGAGGCGCAGCCGGTCGAGCCGCTGCGCAGCGTGGCGCTCGGTGCCGAGGGCATTGCGGGCACGCCGCTGTGGCTGCGCGCGGAGCCCGGCGAGGATACAGGCATGGCGCAGGCGATCGCTGCCGACATCGCCGCATGGAGCCGGTCATGCGGCATCATCTGAGCTTTCCCTGCGAGGGCGCGGCGCTCGCCGCGACACTCGACGAAGCGCCGGGAACCACCGGGCTGCTGATCGTGTCGGGCGGCAACGAGATCCGCAGCGGTGCGCACCGCGGCATGGCGATGCTTGCCGAACGGATCGCCGCGGCAGGCCACCCGGTGTTTCGCTTCGACCGCCGCGGGATCGGCGACAGCGAGGGCGCGAACGGCGGCTTCGAGACGAGCGGCCCCGACATCGCCGCCGCGGTCACCGCGTTCAGCGCCGCCGCGCCGCACGTCGCACGCATCGCCGCCTTCGGCAATTGCGACGCCGCGAGCGCGCTGCTCCTCCACCGGCCGCTCGGGCTCGACGCGCTGATTCTCGCCAATCCATGGACCTATGAAGGCACGGCCGACGAGGAGGCGAGCGAAGAGCCCGCCCTGCCCCCGGCCGCGGCGATCCGCGCCCGCTATCTGGCGCGGCTCAAGGATCCGAAAAGCCTGCTCCGGCTGCTCAAGGGCGAGGTCGATCTGAGGAAGCTGCTGCGCGGCGTCGCGGCGCTGGGCCGGAAAAGGCCGCGAGCCACGCCCGACAGCCTCGCCGCGCGCCTCGACGCCGCGCTGGCCGCGCTCCCCTGCCCCGCGACGATCCTGCTCGCCACCGGCGACCGGACGGCGCAGGCTTTCACGGAGGCGTGCCACCCCGGCGCGGTGCCCGTCGAATGTCTCGACAGTCCTTCGCACAGTTTTGCGGGTGCCAACGGAGAATGGCTGGCGGGGCGGATATTGCAGTTACTCCGCCCTACCCTTTAGGGGAGGGCAGCGAGACTTGGGAGCTTGCTGCCTAGTCGCAGCGGGTGGGGCTCGAAACCTTGCGCAAGGCCGATGGCCCCCACCCCAACCCCTCCCTTGAAGGGGAGGGGCTAAAGCCTACGCATCCACCATCGCGTGATATTCCGCCTCGGCCAGAAACCGCTCGGCGTCGAGCGCCGCCATGCAGCCCATGCCCGCCGCGGTCACCGCTTGGCGGTAGACCTTGTCCGTCACGTCGCCCGCCGCGAACACGCCGGGGATCGCGGTCAGCGACGTGCCCGGCGTGACCTCGAGATAACCGTCGGCGTCGAGCGGCAGCTTGCCCTTGAACAACTCGGTCGACGGGCTGTGGCCGATCGCGACGAAGCCGCCGTCGGTCGGCTCATGGCTCGCGGCGCCGGTGACGGTGTCGATCAGGTCGACCCCGACCAGCCCCGCCGTGCCCTCGCCCGCGACGAAGCGGTCGACCGTCTTGTTCCACAGCAGCTTGATCTTCGGATTGGCGAACAGACGGTCCTGCAGGATTTTTTCGGCGCGCAGCGAATCGCGGCGGTGGATCAGCGTCACATCGTCGCTGTGGTTGGTGAGGTAGAGCGCCTCCTCGACCGCGGTGTTGCCGCCGCCGATCACCACCACCTTCTTGCCGCGATAGAAGAAGCCGTCACAGGTCGCGCAGGCCGACACGCCCTTGCCGCCGAGTTCCTGCTCGCCCGGAACCCCCAGCCATTTCGCCTGCGCGCCGGTCGCGATCACCAGCGTTTCGGCGACATAGACATCGCCGCCGTCGCCGGTCAGCCGGAAGGGCCGCTCGCTCAGGTCGACATCGACGATCGTGTCCCAGATCATGCTCGTGCCGACGTGCACCGCCTGCGCGGTCATCTGTTCCATCAGCCACGGACCCTGGATCACCTCGGCGAAGCCCGGATAATTCTCGACGTCGGTGGTGATCGTCAGCTGCCCGCCCGGCTGGAGTCCCTGCACGACGATCGGCTGCATCCCCGCGCGCGCGGCATAGATCGCCGCCGACAGGCCGGCGGGGCCGGAGCCGAGGATGAGCATCTTGGTGTGGTGCGTGGTGGGCATGACGATCCTTTGCGGCCCTGTGCCGGACAGCACAGATGGGTGTTGCCAATCGCGCTAGCAAGGCTCACCTTCCGCGCCAAGGGGGAGTCGCGCAGATGCCGAGCTGGTGGGAGCGTCACGGGGTACCGCGCCTGATCAAATGTGCCTGTTCGCAGGGGCAGATCATGAAGCTGCGCAGCCAGGTCGTGCCGCAGGCATCGGGCGACGTGCTGGAGCTCGGCTGCGGCGGCGGCATCAACATGGAATTCTACGACCCCGCCCGCGTCGCGCGCTTCAGCGGCCTCGACCCGTCGCCCGAACTGCTCGCGATGAGCCGCGCGGCGGCGCAGGCGCACGGGATCGACGCCGACATCCGGGGCGGCATCGGCGAGGCGATGCCGTTCGAAAGCGGACGCTTCGATACCGTCGTCACCACCTTCACCCTCTGCTCGGTCGCCGATCCCGCCGCGGTGCTCGCCGAGATCCGCCGTGTGCTCAAACCCGGCGGCACCGCGCTCTTCCTCGAACATGGCGCCGCCCCCGACGCCGGCGTCGCGAAATGGCAGCGGCGGATCGAGCCGCTGTGGAAGCGCATCGGCGGCAATTGTCACCTGACGCGCCCGATCGCCGACGCCTACGCCCGCGCCGGCTTCGCGGTCGACCGCTGCGGGGCGCGCTATATGCCCAAGACCCCCCGGCCCTTCGGCTGGGTCGAATATGGAGCCGCCCACGCATCGTAGAGAGGATGCCGCGATGACCCGATTCTGGCTGACCCTGCTCTCCCTGTTGTTCCTCCTCGCGCCGACGGCGGCCGAAGCGCGCAAGGTCGCGCTGGTGATCGCCAACGCCGCCTATGCGCACGCCACGCCGCTCGCCAACCCGGTCAACGACGGCAAACTCGTCGCCGACGCGGCCCGGAAAGCGGGGTTCGACGACGTCACTATCGCCGACAACCTGACCAACAAGGCGTTTCAGGACGCGATGCGCGACTTTCGCGCCAAAGCCGACGGGGCCGAGGTGGCGATGGTCTATTTCGCGGGGCACGGGATCGAGGCGCAGGGGAAGAACTGGCTGGTCCCGGTCGATGCCGAGCTGAAATCCGACCTCGACCTTCCCTATGAGGCGATCAACCTCGACCGGTTGATGGAGGCCGTTTCCGGGGCGCAGATCCGGCTCGTCGTCCTCGATTCGTGCCGCAACAACCCGTTCGGCAAGAATTGGCGCTCGGGAACCCGCGCCATCGCGCGCGGACTCGCGGGGGTGGAGGCCGACGATGTGCTGGTGATCTTCGCCGCCGCGCCGGGCCAGACCGCCAGCGACGGCACCGGCGGCAACAGCCCCTTTGCGGAGGCGCTCGCGCGGCGCCTGCCGCAGCCCGACCTGCCGGTGCAATTGCTCGGCGGCGCGATCCGCGACGATGTGCTCGCCGCGACCGGCGGCAACCAGCGCCCCTTCGTCAGCGCGAGCATCACCGGCACGCCGGTCTATCTGGTTCCGCGCACCGTCGCGACGCTCGTCGCCCCGCCGCCCGCCGCGCCCGCGACCGACCGCGCGGTCAGCGAGGAACTGCTCTGGAAGGGCGCGCTCGCCGAAAGCAGCGTGCGCGCGTTCAGCGCCTATCTCTCCGAATTTCCGGGCGGGCGCCATGCAGCCGACGCCTCCGACGCAATCGCCCGCCTGCTTCAGCCGAGCGCCGACGGCGCGGTGCGTAGCGGCCAGTATCGCGTTTCGGACATCGTCATCGAATGCGTGAAGGTCACGGGATTCCTGGGGCTTCCCGACCAGCTCTTCCTGCGTTTCGGCGGCGACCAGCGGTTCCCCGAGAGCAAGAAAGACAGCTATACGATGAAAAAGGGCCAGCGCTGGGTCATCCCGCGCAGCTTCGATTTCGACGGCAATTCGACGGTCCAGTTGCT
>Ga0182745_1000377_pt1 | contig 52253 bp, 40 predicted proteins | sample eDN3rd30CKraftBY_FD_128523 | JGI IMG/M metagenome (GOLD analysis project Ga0182745, IMG submission 128523) | Enriched backyard soil microbial communities from Emeryville, California, USA - eDNA 3rd pass 30_C Kraft BY (version 2) (version 2) | ecosystem: Environmental > Terrestrial > Soil >... | reverse complement strand
TTGGTAACAACCGGGCTTGGGGCAATCTAAGCTGCCCTCAGAACTGGCGGTCAATGACCGGGGCTGGAACCCTCGCGAGACTAGCCGGAAATCCCACACCCTTTAGGGGTGGGAAGCTTAAGAGTCAAGATTCACTTCGAAAGCTTGATCAAATCCTCAAGCAGCTCGAGCGCCTGAGCAAGCGTCCGCGCACAAGGTCGCCACTTCCGGCCATCTACTTGACCCTGGGGCTCGTTCTCGGGTATCAACTCCTCGTACGCTTCGTGCCGTTGGTCTGGAATTCGCTCTTACCCGAGCCTCTTGCTCAAGGCCAATCCCTTCCTGGCTGGGCGGGCTTGATCGATCGACTGGGCCGGTACGGGTACGATCACTCCCAGCAGGTATGGGTTGGTTTGGGCATCGTCTTTCTCGCCAGCCTCTTGCTCGCTCGCGGCCCTTGGCCAGTTCGACTCGTCCTCTGGCTGGCCGCGGTTGGGGTCGTCTTCCTCGACGCGGCGATCGTTTTGATCGCGATCAAGACCTGCTTCCTCGCTTCGCTCCCGTGAACATTCCCTGGCCGCACCACCTGAACGGGAATGTGTTCACTCCATTCTATTTGATTCAAACGCGAACCTTTAAACAATTAGGGCAATCACGATCATGATCCGACTCGGTATTTGCAACGAGCTCTTCGATGGGTGGGATTTCGCGAACGTCTGCCGCACGGTTAAAGCCCTGGGGTATGAGGGTCTGGAAATCGCTCCCTTCACGCTCGCGCCTAGGATCGAGGAGCTCTCGGCGGAACGCCGGCGCGAGCTCCGGTCGATCGTCGAGGACGCTGGTTTGCAAACGATCGGGTTGCACTGGTTGCTCGCCAAGACCGAGGGGTTCTACCTGACCACTCCGCAAGCCGACGTCCGGGCCCGAACACGCGACTATCTGATCGCCCTGGCGGAAGCCACGCGCGACCTCGGTGGCACGCTCATGGTGCTCGGCTCCCCAAAACAACGCGACCTCATGCCGAGCATCTCCTACGAGGAAGGTTTTGGCTACGCCGTCGAAGTGCTCGAGCAGGCGATGCCCAAAATCGGCGAGTTGGGAGTCGACCTCTGCATCGAGCCGCTCGCGCCCAGCGAAACCGATTTCCTCAATACCTGCGCCCAGGCCACGGAGATGATCAAACGGATCAATCATCCCAACTTCAAGTTGCATATGGACGTTAAAGCTCAGAGCGGCGAGACGGATTCGACCGTCCCCGACTTGATTCGCCAGTACGCGGCCGACGCGGGCCACTTCCATGCCCAGGATGTCAACTTGCTGGGACCCGGCATGGGCGAAGTCGATTTCGAGCCGATCTTGAAGGCGCTCGTCGATTCGGGCTACGACCGCTGGGTTTCCGTTGAGGTCTTCGACTATTCGCCAGGCGCCGAGGAGATCGCTCGCCAGAGCATCGAGTGCCTCAAGAAGAACCTCGACGCCGCTTACGGGCGGTAATCCGTACGCTCATCCACCCCACTTCACATCGCCAGGTGGTCCTGTCCGTCCCGTTCGTTTTTGATTCGGACTGGACAGACCACCCCCCTCATCGCGATACACAGTTGGGACGAATCAAAAAAGGACCGTGGTGGGTACACCCCACTTGTCGGCCCATTCCGCTCGGGACCTCCTATCCCCCGTCGATCAGGATTAGGATAAATTCGTACACTAAACTCGATTGCGGTATTGAGCACGAAACTGGTATTGTTGAGTCACCGCGATTGAGTTTTGCTTTGTGTTAGTTTGAAACGGATTTCGCTGAAGGAAGGCGAGAAGCGGGGCGATGGCGAAACGCAGGCGTCGATCCATAAATGGGCAAGGGCTGGACACGGGACGTTCCAAGGCGGTCGTCGAGGATGTTCCGTTAGCCGAGGCAACCCGAACACGCTATTTGAACTATGCGCTGAGCGTGATTACCTCTCGAGCGTTGCCCGACGTTCGAGATGGGCTCAAGCCCGTTCAAAGGCGTATTTTGTACGCGATGTGGCACGACCTGCATCTCAACTTCGACAGCCGGTTCATGAAGTGCGCGGCGGTCGTGGGGGAGGTCATGAAGAGCTATCACCCCCACGGTGATGCGTCGATCTACGACGCACTCGTGCGCATGGCTCAGCCCTTCAGCCTACGCCAACCCTTGGTGGAGGGTTACGGGAATTTCGGGTCGATCGATGGGGATCCTCCCGCGGCGTTCCGTTACACGGAATGCCGCCTGATGCCCATCGCGCAGGAGTTGCTGAGCGAACTTCGCCAGGAAACCGTCGACTTCCGTCCCAACTACGCGGCGACGACCGAAGAGCCGGTCGTTCTTCCCGCCCAGTTTCCCAACTTACTGGTCAACGGGGCGTCGGGCATCGCCGTGGCGATGGCCACGAATATCCCGCCGCACAACCTCAGGGAGGTCTGTAAGGCGCTCGATGCGCTTCTGGAGAACCGGGACCTGCCCCTGGAGAAGCTGACCCGGCACATCATCGGCCCCGACTTCCCCACGGGCGGGGTGATCCTGAACACCCCCGACGAAATCCGGCAGATTTACGCGACCGGCCAGGGATCGATCAAGCTGCGGGGGACTTACGAGGAAGACCCCGAGAAGCCCAACACGGTGATCATCACCTCGATCCCCTACGGTATCGAGAAGGATCCGCTCGTCCTGCGGATTGGCGAGTTGATCTCCAAGGGGTCGGTCCCGCAGTTGACCAACGTCAAGGATCTCAGTACCGAGGAGATTCGGATCGTTCTGGAACTGCGGCCGGGGGCCCATGCCGACGCGGCCCTGGCTTACCTGTTCAAGAACACGCCGCTCCAGACGAACTTCAACGTGAACATGACCTGCCTCCTTCCGGCCGAAGGGGCCGAGGTGGCGGTCCCCGAGCGTCTGGACCTTCGAAGTATCCTCCAGCACTTCCTCGACTTCCGGCTCGAGGTCGTGACCCGGCGACTCCAGCATGAGCTGCGAAACCTGCTCGCTCGGATCCATATCCTCGAAGGCTTCGCGATCGTCTTCAACAACCTGGACGAAGCGATCCGCATCATTCGAGGGAGCGATGGGAAAGCAGACGCCGCGCCCAAACTGATCGCGCGGTTCACTCTTACGGACCTTCAGGCCGACGCGATCCTGGAAACCAAACTCTATCGGCTTGGCAAGCTGGAGATCCAGGACATCCTGGACGAGTTGAAACAGAAGCGGGACCGAGCCGACGAAATCCAGGCTCTACTCGATGACGAGCCGGCCCGGTGGAAGATCATCCGAACCGAACTCAAGGAGATCGGCCGCGCGTATGGAGACGAACGGAGGACCAAGGTCGAAGGTCCGCCCGAGGTGATCGAGTACCGCGCAGAGGATTACATCATTGATGAAGACGCCTGGGTGATTGTTACCCGAGACGGCTGGGCGAAGCGGCAAAAGTCGTTCACCGACGTCGCGAGCATCCGCGTTCGCGAAGAGGACCGCGTGGGCTGGGTCTTCCGCTCCAGGGCTCGGCAGGGTCTGACGATTTTCACGAACCGAGGGATCGCCTACACCTTGCGGGTGAATGACATCGGCATGACCACCGGGCATGGTGAACCGATCCAGAAGTCGTTCGCTTTCGAGGACAACGAGCACATCGTGGGAGTGATCTGCCACGACCCGCGTTGTCTGCCCGACGCCGAAGGCGTTCCCCAGGTCCCAGCCCATCTGGTCCAGGGAACTCTTCAAGGGGTTAACGGGGACGCCGCGCTTGCGAATGGGCACGCGGCGACCTCGGCCCTCCCCCCTCCCCCTTACGCGGTCGCGCTGACCGCCGGCGGCAAGGTTTTGCGCTTCGCGCTCGCTCCGCTGGCCACTGTCTCCACGCGAAAGGGACGCGCCGTGGTCCGGCTCGACTCGATGATCGAGGACGACGAGGTGGTGGGAGTCGAGGCGACGGACGGGTCCGAGAAGCTTTGCCTCGCCACGCGATCGGCCCGGGTTCTGATCTTCCCAGTGACCGAAGCCAATATCGTCGCCAGCGCGGCGAAGGGCGTCACGGCGATCAAGCTCGATTCCAAGGATCGCGTGCTCGGCTTCGCCCTGGCGAACAAGATGCGCGAAGGCTTGACCGTCAAGACGAACCGGGGAGCCACCCAGATCATTCGGGCCACGAAGTACCCCGTGACCGCGCGCGGAGGAAAAGGGTACGGCGTGCTCCAACGTGGGAGCCTCGAGTCGATCATCCACGACGACCCCACGCCGGTTCCGCCGCCGGAGCTCGTTGGCGAGTGAACCGTTGCGTCTCCTCTTCCTTTCAGATGATCTCATTCTTTAGATCAATATAAAGCTTTACTCTGCTCCAGCGAGGACGCGATCTCATGGCCTCGGGAACCTATACAGCGGAATCGATTACGGTACTCGAGGGGCTCGAAGCGGTCCGTCGGCGCCCGGGCATGTACATCGGCGGGATCGATTCCGCCGGACTGCATCACCTGCTCTGGGAAATCGTGGACAACTCCGTCGACGAGGTCATGAATGGCCACGCGACGCGAATCTTGGTCACCCTCGATTCCGACGGTAAGTCGATCTCCGTTGACGATAACGGTCGAGGCATTCCCGTGGATCCGCATCCCAAGACAGGCCAGAGTGCGCTCGAGGTCATCCTGACCACCCTGCATGCCGGTGGCAAATTCGATAACGACGCCTACAAGGTGGCTGGCGGCTTGCACGGCGTGGGCGCCAGCGTCGTCAACGCTCTGAGCAAGAACCTCGTTGCCGAGGTGCGCCGCGATGGACGGGTCTATACCCAGAAGTATCGTCGAGGCAAGCCGCTGGGGCCCGTGGAGCCAGGTGAAGCGGTTCGAGGGACCGGCACGACCATCCGGTTCACCCCCGACCCGGAAATCTTTCTCGACCAGAGTTACGACTCCAAGCTGATCGTCGAGCGATTGGATATCAAAACCTACCTGAATAAAGGTTTGATTATCCAGTTCAAAGATCAGAAGAAGCAAGAAACGCATGAGTTCCGGCACGATGGTGGGGTAGCCGACTACCTCGACACGCTGAACAAGAACCGGGAAGATGTGCGCGTTGCTCCGCTCCCGTTCGTGCTGGAACGTGAGGATGAGACCGATGGCATTCGCTGCCATGTCGCGCTGGCGTGGACGGAATCGACCGACGAGTGTGTTCGCTCGTTCGTGAACACCATCCCGACGGTGGATGGAGGAACTCACGAGCTTGGCATGCGCGAGGCGATTCGCACGGCGGTCAGACGATACATGGCCGATCACGACCTGATCAAGAAAGGGGTCGAGATCAAAAATGAGGATATTCTGGAAGGCCTGACGGCGATTCTCTCCATCTGCATTCACGAACCGCAGTTCCAGGGGCAAACCAAGGGGAGGCTGAACAACGCCGAGGTTCGCTCCCAGGTCGAGTCGATGATCCGCCCGCGGTTAGAAACGTTTCTGCTCAAGAATCGAAGCGTGGGAGACGCGATCGCGACCCGGGTGATTCAAGCGGCCCGCGCTCGTGAAGCAAGTCGCGCGGCGGCCTCGCAGGTGCGCCGGAAGACGGCGATCAGCAACCGCTTGAACCTGCCCGGAAAACTGCACGATTGTGAAAGTGCCGATCCGAACGAGTCGGAACTCTTTATCGTGGAAGGGGATTCGGCCGGTGGATCGGCCAAGCAAGGGCGCGACCGCAACATCCAGGCGATCTTGCCGCTCAAGGGGAAAGTCCTGAATGCGGAGCAGGCCGGTAAGTCGAAAGTGCTCGATAACAAGGAACTGACCGATATCGTCAGCGCCCTCGGGTGCGGGATGGACGATCAGTATGACGGCTCGAGGTTGCGGTACGGCAAGGTCGTCCTCTTGACCGATGCCGATAGCGACGGCCATCACATCGCCACCTTGCTGCTCACCTTCTTCTATCGCCATCTTCCATCACTTTTTAAAGATGGACATGTCTACCTGGCTTGTCCTCCGTTGTACAAGGTCTCGTGGGGTAAGGAAACTTACTGGGCGGCCGACGACGCGACCCGTGACCGAGTGCTCGCTCAACTTCCCAAGAACGCGAAGCCGAATATCACCCGCTTCAAGGGGCTTGGCGAGATGCCCCCCGCCCTGCTCTACGAGACCACGCTCGACCCCGACAGGCGCAGGCTGCTTCGGGTGGTCGTCCCAGAAGACGATCGCTCGTACACCGAACGCACCGTCAGCGACCTGATGGGGAAAGAACCCGAAGCCCGGTTCAAGTTCATCATGGCCGAGGCTTACACTGCGAAAGATATCGATATTTGATAAGATTTGATCGAACGATGCGCGGCGGGCCGTGACCCCAAGGGCTCGCCGCATCACCTGGCCGAGCGGTATGTGGACGTGGGCCAGGTTAGGATTCGGGGGGAACGACGTGAATCAGCACCTTTTTTGCCCCCCGCTCGCCCGCCGCCCGGAAGGCACGTTCGGCCTCGTCAAGTGAAAACTCATGACCAATGAGCGGCTTCACATTAATCTCGCGGTTCGCCAGCGCCTTGATGGCTCGGGGGAACGGCCCGCACCGCGAGCCGATCACGCGGACCTCATCAATGACGATTCCAGCGAGATTCACGTTGTATTGACCCGCGACCGTGGTCTTGAGCACGATCGTGCCACAAGGTTTGACTAACCCCAACGCGGTCTCCAGGCCCGAGTTCGAGCCGGTGCAATCCACCACCACGTCAAACGACTTCGCCAATGAGGCCGACTCATTCAGGTGCCGCGTATCGACATGCTCCCCCGCCAGCGCAAGCTTCTCCGGATGTTTGCCAATCAGGCTTACACAAGCCCCCGCCAAGCGGGCGACCCATGTGCAAAGAAGCCCAAGCTTTCCATCGCCGAGCACTGCGAACCGCAGTCCCGAGTGGATCTCGATCTGCTCGGGGATGCGGAACGCGGCGGCCAGAGGTTCAATGAACACGGCGGCTCGGTCGTCAACCTGGTCCGGGATCAGGTGTAAGTTCCGCTCGGGCACGCAGACTTGTTCCGCCATCGCTCCATCATGGTTGAGGATTCCCAGGACCGATCGACTCGGACAATGGCCAGGGTGGCCGGCCAGGCAGGTGGGGCAAGCGTGACAAGCATTGTTGATTTCGGCGGCGACGCGATGCCCCGACTTCGTTCGTCCGACAAACTCATGACCGAGCACTCCTCGAAACCCCATGTAACCCTTGGCGAGTTGGAGGTCGGTGTCACACACGCCCACCGTTTGAACGTCGAGGACGACTTCTCCGGGCGCGGGGACTGGCGTGGGGAGATCGGTCCGAAGTTGAATCGTGGCGCCGTCGTGGAAAAGACCTTTCATGGAGGCTCCTCAGAGTCTGGGCTGGCCTGGTTGACTTGGTTTTGTCGCAGGTCGCCAACCCGCTTGGTCTCACATTACTTTCCCGATTTGATCGTTGTGAAGCGAGGGGAAAAGGGGTAAACTCGCTCTGCATTTTATTGGCAACATGAACCGCCTCCACTCAACCCCGGCTCATGAGTCCCGTCGCGTCTTGCCTTTTAAATTTTCAAAGGGCTTGAGCGATTGGTGAACGACTCGCCGTCCTGTGAATGGCGTCAGAGAGAACCTCCGGAGTGGGCTTTCGTTCCGAGACCTGGTTGATCCGACCAATGCGCCGGGCGTTCTGACACGAACCTCCAGTATCCGCGAGCCAGCCTGTCGTAGAGGCCCACCCCAGTCGAACGAGTCACCGCCCGGACCATCCACAACTCGAAGGTTCCGTATGTCCACACCGTTGACCCATCCCGTGCCCCAGAAAATTGCCTGGGCCCCCCTCCTCTGGATTGGGGCGCTCCATGTGGGAGCCTTGCTCGCTTTGAATCCCAGCTACTTTAGCTGGCAGGCCGTCGCCCTCTGCGTCTTCATGCACTGGTTGACGGGTGGGATCGGCATCTGCATGACCTACCACCGTCTGCTCACGCACCGCAGTTTCGCGACTCGGCCCAAGGCCCTGGAGTATCTCTTCACCATCTTCGGTTGCTGCGCTTCGGAAGGGGGCCCGATCGGTTGGGTTTCGGATCACCGACGGCACCATGCTCATTCCGATGAAGAGGACGATGTTCATAGCCCCAACCGAGGGTTTGGGTGGGCCCACATGTTCTGGTGGATGACCCCCGACATTACCTCGGATCACACCCCCGAGTACTATCAGCGCTGGGCTCCCGACTTGTACAAGGATCCGGTGCTCCGTTGGATTGACAAGTACTTCATTCTCTTCCCGATCTTGATGGGCGTGGGCCTCTACGCGATCGGCGGCATGTCCTGGCTGGTTTGGGGAGGATTTGTGAGCACCGTTCTGGTGCTGCACACCACCTGGCTCGTGAATTCGGCCACCCACATCTGGGGATACCGATCGCATCAGACTCGCGACAAGTCGACCAACCTGTGGTGGGTGGCCATGCTGACCTACGGTGAAGGCTGGCACAACAACCATCATGCCTTCCAGACCTCGGCTCGGCATGGACTGAGCTGGTGGGAGATCGACCCGACCTATCTCGCCATCAAGTTCCTCTCGTTCTTTGGATTGACCTACGCCATCAAGCTGCCGAAGGTTCCCAAGCGGCAGGCGGTGACGAATCAGGTTGTTGAATCCGACGCGGCCCCCTCGAGCGACGCGGCCCTGACAACCTCCACCTTGCCTGATTCCATCAACGACGAGCCGGAACTGGCCGTCGCTTCTAACTGAGCCTCGCAATCGGATCGAACCGGGCTCCCCCCGAATTCAGCTTTGGTCGAGAGGGAGTCAGGCCCAGTCCGTTCCAAATATTCTGGGGCATTCCACCAGTCTTCGGTGGAATGCCCTGGCTGATTTTTGAGGACGGGTGCTCCGCTCGTGGAAATCGTGGAAAAATCTTGGTGGTTTTCCCTTGCGGCGATCGCCGGTCCCGATGATGATAAACAGTCGAAATGCGGCCCTAGCTCAACGGCAGAGCAGGGGACTCATCGTTTTGCGTGTCGAAATGGTGGCGTCGAAGGGTAACCTTCGAACGCGATCCGGGTGAATTGCGGGAAACCTAAACTCTGGAATTCCCCTCATTCCAAATGGGATTCAGAGCATGGCAATCCGCAGCCTAGCCTGGTCGGGCTTGAGGTGGCCAGGACGGTTCAGAGACTAGCGGGGTGAGTCCCAACAATACCCCCCGCCCAAGAGCGCCCGGCCTCCTTTTTCCCTTACCGTTGAACCAAAAACGGCTGGGATGAAGGAGGGTGAGATAGTCCAAGCCTCGTGGAAACGCGAGGGCCCTTGAATCCCTTGGTTGCAGGTTCGAATCCTGCGGGCCGCACTGCCGAAACGGTCGCCGATGATTATGCAGAGGTTTGCATCCCTCCAGCCACGCGGGTCCTGGGTCGCCTGGCGGATCACAGTCGTTCTCTGCCTCCTCCATGCCTGGGCGATCTTCGCGGGCATGGGAGGGCGCAAAGGTCTTACCAATGAATGGCCGATCTGGCGCGACGACCATCCCCTCTACTTCCATAGCGCAACAGTCACCAGCCATTTCCTGAAACAGTCGGCGACGACCGCCGGCTATGACCCGAGTTTCATGTCGGGTTACGCCAAGAGCGTTGTTTTTCCCGCCTCATCCACACTCCCCGAACTGGTGATCACCCTGTTCGGAGGTGAACGCCCCGAGTTCGCTTACAAGCTGTATGTCTTGCTCGCGGCCTCGTGCATCCCCTGGCTCCTGGCATGGGCGGCCTGCCTTTGGAGACTCTCGGCCTGGTCGACCACCAGCGCGGTCTTCCTGTTTCTCGCCTACGTCTGGACCGACTTCCCGATCAACTACGCCGCCTTCGGCATGCTTCCCTACCTGCTGATGGTGCCGCTCGGGCTAGTCGCCATCGGCGCCTTTTGCCGCTACCTGGAACACGGTGGTTTTTGGAACTGGTGCGTTTCGACCTGCCTGATGATCAGCGTGCTGCTCGTCCACCTCACCGCCGCCATGGTGGTGGCCCCAGCGGCGGCCCTGGCTTACGGCGTCGCGCTCTGGAGAGGCGGCGGTCCGGCGCTGGCGTCCGAGTCGGGCACGCCAATGTCTTCCGCCTCGCGGTTTACCCGCGCGAAGCACCTCGGAGTCTTGGCGATTCCCGTTCTGGTGCTCGCCGCCAATGCCTTCTGGTGGCTCCCTGGAATCTGGCTCGCCTCGACCAAGGGCTCGAGCGACTTCGCATTCGACCATCCCGAAGGCGTCTGGCGGCGCCTGCTGCAGATCCTCACCGTCGAAGCACCCATGGAAAGCATGCTCTGGGGTTTAGGCCTGCTCGGACTCGCGGGTGCGGCCGGGCGATGCCGGACTCGCTTTGCCGGCCTGCTGGGGTACATCGCCGCGGGGTTCTTTTGGGGATACCTCGCTGGCGCGACCCGAACGCTCGACTTTCTTCAGCCGGGCCGGCACACCTACGCGGTCTACACCGGCCTGGCACTCGCCGCCGCGATCGGTTTGTCGGAGACCCTGACGGGGCTGAGGTCAAGCGTACCCGGGAGAAAACTGGACTACTGGTTTCTCTGTGGATTGCTGCTGATCGGCGCTCGAATCCTTTTCCCATCGATTCAGTACTCGGTAACCTCGAGGCTTGGAGAGCGTCCGTTCCTGGCGAGCGAACCGAGCCCTCGCCTGCGCTGGATCGTCGGTCAAGTTCAAACGTGGATGAAGCCGGGAGAGCGGTTGCTTTACGAAGAGTCTGGTAAGGATCTGCCCGGGATTCCCGACCCCTTTGAAGGGGGGAGGTTCAGTGGCCTCTTGCCGGACAAGACGGGGATCGAGGTACTTGGGGGTCCTTACCTGTACGCGTCGCTCAAAACCAACTTCGTGCAGTTCGGCGAAGGGAAGCTCTTTGGTGAGCGTGAGTGGACTCGCGCCCATTTCGAACGCCATGCCCGCCTCTACCGGCCCAGCTACATGATGTGTTGGAGTCCCTGGGCACGGGCATTCTGCCAGTCCAACCCCGATCTTATCAAAATTCTCGCGGATGATGGGACGTGCTTGTTTGCCCGGGTGGTCGGGTACGAAGGGTTCACGATCGAAGGGACAGCGCACGTGGACGCGACGCCAGGCCGGCTGGTCGTGAGCGGGCTTCGCCCTGGGGTTGACGGATCGGTGGTCCTCCGGTATCACTCCGTCCCGTGCCTGAGGATTGACCCACCCACCCGGTGGGAGCCGGTCCTCTTGGAACAGGATCCGACGCCCTTCATTCGTCTTCACCCCGGGAAAGAACCCCTCACGGTGGAACTCCGGTTCCCCCCTGGTGGTGATCGCGGACCTAAACCCTGACGAGGCCGCACGCGGACCGAGAAGCGTTGACGCGTGGCCCATCTCCATGGAAGGAGTGAAAGCCGTGCTGCTTGCCCCTCGCGGCGCTGTCGCTGATTTTGACCGCCATTTTCGTCGGGCTGTCTGGATAACCGCGCTGGTCACCATGGTCGGAGCCGCCCTGGTCCATGCCGACAAGGCCGCGGAGGACCGAAGCGCCTTTATTCGTTGGCGGCACCAGGTTCTTGAGTTTTGGCAAGGCGTGAACATCTATGACTCCATGATGTTCCCCAACCCGCCGATCTTTCCCATCTCACTCTATCCGCTCACCACGCTTCCGCCCGTCACGGGGGCGGTGACCTGGTTCACGCTCAAGGTTTTGCTCACGGCCGCGTCCATCTGGCTCTGCTTCCTGATGGTGAGACCCAGCGGTGAGCGAACGTTGCCATCCTGGATTCAGGCGACCGTCTTTCTGATCAGTCTTCGGCCGATCTTGAGCGACCTTCACCACGGTAACAATAACCTCATTATTTTATTCTTGATCGTCGCTTCGCTCGCGGCCTGGCGGAAGGGATACGATATTCTCGCGGGGCTGATCCTTGCGCTGGCTATCTCTTACAAGATCACGCCCGCATTGTTTGTGCCTTATTTTATGTACAAACGATCGTGGAAGACGGTGTCGGCGACCTTTTTCGGGATGTTTCTTTACATACTTGTGATACCAAGTTTGATTATTGGCCCCTCATTCAATTTGCTTTGTTTGAAGACATGGTGGGAAACCATGATGTCTCCCTTCCTGGTTAACGACTTTGTGAGTCCGCAGGAGATGAACCAATCGATGCCGGGGGTCCTGACCCGGCTATTGGTGAACGGAAGAACCGGGACGGGGCGCTACGACCAGCGCCTGGATGTCAACTTGCTCTCGCTACCCCCCGATCAGGTCAAGCTCCTCTTGAAGGGGCTCTCCATCGGGTTCGTGGGACTACTGGCCCTGCTTTGCCGGACGAAAACGACGCGTCGGACCGATCCGAGGCTCCTGGGTGAATTCGCCCTGGTCGTGCTCACCATGCTCTTCGTCTCCGAGCGGAGCTGGAAGCATCACTACGTCACGATCCTGTTGCCGGTCACTTACCTTGCCTACCGAGTCGGAATGCCTGGTCCCAAAACCAAGCGCTGGATCCTCGGAGGGGCGCTGGCGCTGGCGACCTTCTTGATGGCGACGACCTCGTCCGAGATTGGTGGCCAGTTCGCCGACGACTCTGGGCATAAGCTGGCGCAGGCCTATGGAATGTTCTTCTGGGCCGGTCTGGTTCTCTATCTTGCGACGGCCTGGCGAGTTTGGGTGGAGAGATCGGCCGAGTTTGCCGATTGTAGTGATTGTGAGCCGGTGTCGCTGGAGCGGAGTGCCTCGGCGCCGCACCGGGTGGAGCGCAGCCGGCCGACGGTGGCAGGTTGACCGGGGCCAAGTGGTGAGTTGTGGCTCCCCCCTGGACATTGGGTAAGACTTATTCTTCGGGCTGGTGGCCAAGGAGGGCCTTGTGAACCCGTTCAAGCGAGCACCGAGACCACGTCAGAAGCAGGCTGTTCGGCCCGTCGCGGAGGCTCTTGAGAGCCGAAAGCTCCTGACCGGCTCCTCCGGCAATACGTTCGCGATTGTCCCGGGAACCATCGACGCGCCCAATGGAAATGTCTCGGTCTCCTTCACGATCAACCCGTCGCACTTCACCCTTCCCAAGGGGAAGATCGCCATGGGGATCGACATCGCCGCCGATCCTTCAGGCACGCTCAAACCGGTGATCGCCTCGGTGACCGACCCTCACGGCGACATCATTCCGCAGACTTTCCACTCAACGTACGACCCGCTCGTCGCGCGAAGGCAGGTTGAGAACGGGCGGACGACCAGCTCGGTTCTGTCTCCGCTCACCTCGCTCCCGAGCGATCCCAGTCAGCCGGTCACTTACACGGTGCAGGTCAGGGCGAAGAACGATACGAGCGGCAAGTTCCTGGTCGGCTTCTATCTCCCAGGCGATGCCAATGGAGATGGGAAAGTTGATAAGACCGACCTGAAGATTGTCCGGTCTCAGAACGGTGCTCGGGCGGGCGACAAGCGCTATACCTTCGACGCCGACGTGAATCGAGATGGTCGAATCGGCCCGATCGACATCAATTACACGAAGCAAAATCAAGGGGTTGCAACCACGATCACGCCGGTCCTGGGGGCCAACCTCGATACGAGCAGCGTGAGCAACCCCGCCGGCCGAGCCAACAATCAGCCCACCGCGCGGTTCACCGGCACCGGCACGCCCAACGCGGTCGTTGCGTTCGTGAACAAATCCCACTCGACTCAGCCGCCCATTTCAACGGATATCGATTCGTCCGGCAACTACACCATCACCACGTCGCTTGGCGAAGGTGAGAACGTCTTCGAGGTCACCTCGATCGACGCGTTCGGGCAGGTGATCAAGGGCAACATTGCTCCGGTCTATTACACGACGAATAACGTCCAGTTGACCTGAGCGATTCGATCGCACCAACTTTGAGCCGGTTTCCTCAACCGTTGACTCAGCCCAGGGCCCGCTGGATCGCATCAAGCGCCAGCGGGTCGGTTTCATTGGCAAGCCGCGACCTGAGCGCACCGAAGCCTTGCTCGGAGCCGATCCTGCCCAGGGCCCACGCAGCCGACGCGCGGAGGATCGGGTCGGGGTCTCCGAGTAAATCAATGAGTGCCGGCACGGCCGACTCGGCCATCGCGTTCCCAAGCACCAACGCCGCGTTGCGGAGCAGTCCCGCGCGCTTCGACCGAGTGAGCGGAGTGCCCTTGAGGGATTGAGCGAGCGCGCGTGGCTCGGCCTTGAGCCAGTCGAGTAGGTCGGGATGCCGCCACTCCAGACCAGGGTCGAGCTTGGGTTCCACGCCAGGCGGAGCTTTACGATTCCAGGGACAAACGTCCTGGCAAATATCGCAGCCAAAGACCCAGCCTTCGAGCTGCCCCGCGACCTCGTCCGGGATCGCCCCCTTGTGCTCGATGGTCCAGTAACTGATGCAGCGCCTGGCGTCAAGCTGGTAAGGTGCGGGGAAAGCGTTGGTGGGGCAAGCGTCCAGGCAACGTGTGCAGGTTCCGCAGTGATGCGACTCGTGGGGAGGATCGTAGGCCAGCTCGATATCCAAGAGAAGCGCCCCGAGCACGGTGAACGAGCCCAGTCGGCGGTTGATGATCATCGAGTTCTTGCCCACCCAACCAAGCCCAGCCTGCTGAGCGAAGTCGCGTTCGAGTAGGGGAGCCGTGTCGGCGACACCTCGCCCATTGGCTCCTGGGCACTCGTTCTGGATCCAGGCGAGCAGTGAGTCGAGTCTGCGCCAAAAAACCTCGTGATAGTCGGCCGCCCGAGCATACCGGGCGACCTTCCCCTGCGTGGGCGAGGTGGGGGCGGGAGCGGGCCGTCCATAAGCGAAACTGACGACCACAACGGAACGGACCTCTTCAAGTAAGTGGCGCGGGTGCTCCTTGGCGGGAGCGTGCCGATCGAGGTAGCTCATCCCCGCGCCATATCCCTCTTGGAGCCAGGAGAGATAGTTTGGGTAATGGGGAGGGGCTACCGCCGGGGCGATGCCGACCTGGTCGAATCCAAGACGAAGCGATTCTTCCTTGAGGCGCTCCGTCAGTTTCGCGCGTGCTCTCTGAGCGGGATCAACGTTGTCGAAGTCGGATGGAGTCCTTGACACCCAGGTTCTCGTAGATTCGTTTCGTGGCGTCGGAGCGATTCAAGGTATAGAAGTGGAGGCCGCGCACGCCGTTGTCGAGCAGGTCTCGGCACTGTTCCGTGGCCCAGTGCAATCCAACGCGTTCACGGGCTTCCGGATCGTCGCCGCAGCGTTCGATTGCCCGGAGCAGCCGCGCGGGGAATCGGGCACCGAGGGCCAGTTCGGCCATGCGGTGCAAGTTCGTGTCCCGTGTAATCGGCATGATCCCGGCAAGAATCGGGACATTGATTCCCGCGAGCTCACATCGCTCTCGGAAGTCGTAGAAATCCGAATTCTGGAAAAAGAGTTGGGTGCAGATATAGTCGGCCCCGGCGTCGACCTTCCTCTTCAGGTGGTCCATTTCGGTCAGGCGATTGGGCGTGGCGGGATGACCTTCAGGAAATCCGGCAACGCCGATTCCAAAGCCTCTAGGGTTGGATTCGCTCGTTTTCGACTTGATGAAAGAGACCAGCCCATCGGCATGCTGGTATGCGTCGTTGGCCCGGTCGTGCGAGGCTAGGTTGCGTGGCGGGTCGCCCCCTAATGCCAGGATGTTCTCAATGCCCGAGGCGGCGTAGCGGTCGAGAATACTCGAAAGCTCTTCCTTCGAGTGGCAGACGCAGGTCAGGTGCGAGACCGCGGTCAGGTCGGTCTCGGATTGGATTCGGATGATAAGGTCGTGCGTTCGCTCGCGCGTGGACCCCCCTGCCCCGTAGGTCACTGAGACAAACGAAGGGTGGAGGAGCTGGAGCTGCTCGATTTGCCGAAACAACTCGTCAGAGGCCTTGTCCGTTTTCGGCGGAAAGAATTCAAAACTGAATGTGGTCGGATGGTCCTGGAAGATATCAAGGATATGCATGGCTGAGGGGTCGTCCGAGGGCTCCAATAAGTTCAACCCGAACGAATCGAACGGGCCTCACCGTCTCAGAATAACCATTCGAGCCCTGGAATGGAAACTCGCTCGTCCACTCGAAACGGCGAGAACGAGGTCAAGCGTGGTTGGAAGCATGCTCAGACGCTGGTGGTGACCCCCTTCTTTGGGCAGATTTGGGCCAGTTGGCACTCCTTGCAGCGCGGACGGATGGCGACACAGGTCCGCCGGCCGTGCTCGATCAGACGATGGCTAAAGTTGACCCACTCCGCGCGAGGGACGATGACTTCGAGATCGCGTTCGACCTGGATCGGGTCGGTCTTCACCGTCAGGCCGAGCCGGTAAGCCAACCGTTTGACGTGAGTGTCGACCACCACGCCGGAGGCGATCCCGAACGCGTTTCCGAGGACCACATGAGCGGTTTTCCGTCCGACTCCGGGCAGTTCGGTCAGATCCGCCAGAACTTGCGGAATCTCGCCAGCGTGTTGCTCTACCACTATCGAGGCCATGGCAACCAGGTTTTTCGCCTTCGCTCGAAAGAAGCCTGTAGAGTGGATCAGGGTTTCCACCTCGGATACGTCGGCCTTGGCCAAGGCCGAGGCATCGGGGAACCTGGCAAATAGCTCCGGCGTGACCATGTTAACTCGGGCGTCCGTACATTGTGCCGAGAGAATCGTGGCCACCAAAAGCTCGTACGGGTTGCGATGGACTAGAGCGCAATGAACGCTCGGATAGAGCTCGATCAGGGCGGGGACAACCTGCCTTGCTTGCTTGGCCGGATCGTCTAGCGGTTTGAGACGTCGAGGCATGGGCCGGTTTGGCTCCCTTGAGACATGAAGTCGAATGGAACAGGGTGTCGCAACCTCAAGCGGGCCCAGCTCGCAAGATCCTAAAGAGTTCAAGGCCCGCGTCAATTGGAGCAAGCCTTGTCGCCACCGTCCCTGGACCTAAGATAATCAAAAGATGGGGAGGGCGCGCTTTGGCACTCTCGACCCCTGTCCCTGGTGCATTCGTAGTACGTTAGATAGGCCAGCGCCGAGATTCGAGCGAATTCGATCTTCGAGCCGGCCGGAGGATTCCGTCGAACGTGGATCCAAGTTTTCTTGTTGAAACAATTGGGTAGAACACGATGACCGAACCAAGGGGCCAGGCGAATCTCGGACGAGTCTGTCGGCTCTTTCCGCTTCCAGACGTGGTCTTGTTTCCGCACGCGGTTCTCCCGTTACATATTTTTGAGCCAAGGTATCGTCAATTGACTGAGGACGCGTTAACCGAGGGGGATCGGCTCATCACCATGGTCCAGACGCACGAGTCCGCTCCGGAACAGGCGCCTGGTGTTCCGGCGATTGAGACAATTGCGTGTCAGGGACGCATTTTCCAACATCATCGACTGGCCGACGGCCGGTACAACATACTCCTGGTCGGCCTGAACCGAGTGAGACTGACTCGCGAACTCTCGTCAAACAAGCTCTATCGCCTCGCCGAGGCCGAGATCATTCCGGACCAGGTGGGGAGCGAGAACGAAACCGACCCGCGCCGTAACGAGCTGCAAGACCGGCTGAGGGAAGTCGTTGCGCGAATCCACCACGACAATGAAGAGCTGCGGGCCCTCGTGGATACCTCGTTGCCCTTGGGACCGTTGACCGACCTGATCGCCTTCTCGCTCGGATTCCCGGCCGAGCTCAAACAAGGGCTACTCGCCGAGCCAAGAGCGGAGCATCGCGCCGATGTGCTCTTCAACCTCCTCGGTCAACTTCTGGAGACCGTGCCCGTGATTGGCCAGGATCGGCCCCCCTTCCCTCCTCGTTTCAGTCTCAATTGAAGCGAGGCGACCGATCGATGTCTCGCTTGCTTGATTTCCAGGAGAGCGTGGCCTAAAATGCACTCCTGAATTTCAACGGAACTAGAAAAGACGTCTTGCTTTACAGCCGCCGCTCCAACGACGGCCCCTCCCACTCCCAACCGCTCGGCGGCTTCTCATTTGAGACGGTAATCATGTCCCAGGCTTTTTCCGGGAAGCCCCACGCGCACGCAAACGCAGGCTTCGACAACAACGGTGGGCTCGATCAAGATGAAGGACAGATCCAACGACCTGGTTTCCAAGTGGACCTGCCCCGGATCAAGGCGGCGGTTCGAGAAATCCTGATCGCGGTGGGGGAGGATCCTGATCGGGAGGGGCTGCTCGATACGCCCGACCGTGTCGCTCGCATGTATGCCGAGGTTTTCCAGGGGCTTCATCAGGATCCCAAGATCCACCTTCGAAAATTATTTACACAAAAATATGACGAAATGGTTCTCGTTAAGGACATCCGATTCGAGAGCTTCTGCGAGCATCACTTGCTTCCCTTCGTTGGAGAGGCCCACGTGGCTTACCTGCCCAATGGCAAGGTGGTGGGTCTGTCCAAGATCCCTCGCGTGATCGAGGTTCTTTCCAAACGCCCGCAAATGCAGGAACGGCTGACCGAAGAACTGGCCGAGCTGCTGATGAAGGAGCTCGATGCGAAAGGGGTTGCGGTTGTCATTGAGGCGAGCCATAGTTGCATGACTGTAAGAGGGGTGCACAAGCCCAACAGCTCCTTCGTCACCAGCGCCATGCGTGGTGCTTTCAAGGACCGGTTGGCCACGCGGAGCGAGGTAATGGCCCTGATTTTCGGCGGTAAGGCGAGTTAGGATGAGCGTGCGGTCGAGGTTCGCGCTAAGGTCGAAGAGGTCCGACCTTCGACGCGTCTTTCCGTCTCAGTTGATCAAACGCTTGGCACTCCAGGAACGTGGAGCGGAAGCCACCCGGTGAATCCTCAATTGGTCCCCACGATCCCGATGCTCGCCGACTTCTCGCTACGGTTGGCGGGCGGCCTTGTCATTCTCCTGTTGCTCACCCCCTGGCGGCTCGTGCCCCCCGCGTTTTTTCGGACACATGCCCAGATCATCCTCGGGTTGCTGGTCCTGGCGGCCCTCGATCTTTCCAGGTTCGGGCTTGATACGCGTACGGGCGTGGTCATCGCCTGCGCGGTCCTGGGGTATCTCGCCACCGTGACCTGGGGCTTGGGCCTGGTCAGGCTGGCGGTCCCGCTTACCTGGACCTTGACCCTCGGGCTGGGTGGTGTGTTGATCGCCGTTTCGTGGATGCCGAGACCAGACGCCTGGGCACTCGGGGCGTTCGGACGCCTCGCCTCGGCTTTTTTGCTCGGTTCGACCTTTACCGCGATGCTGCTCGGGCACCACTACCTGACCGCTCCCACAATGTCGATCGAGCCGCTCAGGCGCATCGTTAAACTCATCGGCTTGGGGTTGGTCGTGCGGATTGGCCTGGCCTCGCTTGGGCTCTGGCTCTGGTGGCACGGGACGAGCCCAACCCATCAAGGGGTTGCCATCTCCCCTTTGTTTCTCACGATCCGATGGCTCATGGGATTTGGCGGCTTGGCCCTGGCGACGGTGCTGACCTGGAAGACCGTCGAGATTCGATCGACTCAGTCCGCCACGGGCATCCTCTACATCGCCGTCATTTTCGTACTCCTGGGCGAACTGACCGCGCTCCAGACCGCGGCGCTCGGCTAAGCTCGCCCGCCCGACCGTGCGAGGTTAGGCAGGCCATGCTCGCGGACCGGTACAGGCGGAAAGCGAGGTATCCCACGGCGTGGGGTGATCTCTACCGTTGCCGTTCGAAACCGGTAGAATGAAGCGGATGGGATGGTTCGTTTCGCAATGGCTCAACCTTCCCCTCTTCGCATGTGAGTTATCCAAGACCCACTCCATGGGAACGCTCGGTGATGTCGAGGCGCATCGTTCTGCGCTCCATCCGCTTGGTGATCGGCCCGAGTTTCAAGCCAGTCTCCAAGAGGTTCAGATTCGAGTGGTCGACTTCGAATACGACAAAATAGCGTTTTAAGAGATGTTTATGTTTGTTCTGGCGTTCAATCAGTCCGTCAAGGGTAAGAGTTTAGGCAAGGTCCGCTCATGGAGTTGACTTACCAATGTCCTCACTGCGAGGCAGTGGGCAGCGCCTCAACTGTCGAGACTCTCTCGACCATTCGCTGCACGCGTTGTGAAGCGGCACGAGCATTGCACGCCGGAGCGATCGAGAATGGTGCCCTCCGCTCTTGCCCGTGGTGCGCGACGGATGACCTGTATCTGCAGAAGGATTTTCCTCAGGCGCTCGGCCTCACGATCGTGGTTGTCGGTTTCGTCGTAAGCACCATTTTCTGGTATTATGAGAAACCCTTGATCACATACGCGGTTCTATTGGCTTCTGCTCTTGTGGATATGTGGTTGTATTATCGAGTTCCCGACGTCACGATTTGTTACCGGTGTCTGGGGCAGTATCGGGGACCGGGATCGAATCCGGCCGGCCGGTTTCAGCCGTTCGACCTGGCCGTTGGGGAGCGGTACCGCCAAGAGCGGATTAGGGTTGCGCAGTTGAAGCAGGAGCAGGCCTCCGCTCCAGGGCCAGTTCCCCCCGCGCAGGGCGAGCCTCCCTCTTGACCGATGGACGCGAGAGGTTGCTTTACCTTTCAGATCCACCCGAACAGTCCACGCTATCAATCATAAAGAGATGCGAGATCGACTTTGGATGAACGTCGAGCCCGGATTCACGATGACTTGCGAGGCATTTTCGAAGGGGAGTTGCTTTTCAATCCGCTCGAACGTGCCAGCTACGCGCACGACGCCAGCCTCTACGAGGTCGACCCGCTCGGCGTGATCGTGCCCAGGACCGAGCAGGACGTCGTCTCGACGTTGCGCTACGCGGCGGAAAATCAGATCGCGATTCATGCGCGAGGGGCGGGGACCGACCCCTCGGGGGGAACGCTTGGCCCTGGCCTGGTGATCGATTTCAGCCGGCATTTTCGACGAATTCTCGAGATCTCGTCCCAAAGTATTACCGTGCAGACCGGGGCGGTCCTGGACCACGTCAACGCTCGGCTGGCTCCCTTTGGAAGACGACTCGGTCCCGATCCCACCCGTGGCGATGTTCGAACGATTGGGGGAATGATCGGGGTCGACGCGGTCGGTCCACGCTCGCTTCGATGGGGCTCCACCGGTGATCATGTCGAAGGACTGCGGGTGATCTTTGCTCACGGCGAGGTCGCCGACGTTGGTCACGAACCCTGGCCGGAGTATGACGACGAGGCGATCGACTTCAAGGACGTGGTCGTTCGCAAGCTCAAGGCCCTCACCCGGCACTATGGTGAGTCTCTGGTCAGAAGAATCGTATCGGGTGCGCGCAACCGGGGGGGCTATGCTCTGACCGCCGCGTCGTCGGCCCAGGGAATTGACCTGGCGCGGTTGCTTACCGGTTCCGAGGGAACGCTCGCCCTCTTGACGGAGGCGACACTACGCACGGTTCCGATCGCCGCGGCTCAGGGCGTGGTTCTCTTTCCGTTCGCTCGCCTGGGGGACGCCGCCTTGTCCGTGCCGGATTGCCTCGCGGAGGGTCCCACCACCTGCGACCTGTACGACTGGAGATCGCTCCACCTCGTTCGGGAAGCCGTCTCGAGCGTTCATGACTGGATTCCCGAGTTGGCCGAAGCCATCCTCATCGTCGAGTTCGAGGGCGAGAGCACGCTTGAAGTGGTTGACCGGATGCGGGCGCTCACTCAGCGTCTGAGTCGGTCGAAGCGGCTCGCGGCGGAGCCCTGGCAAACGACCAGGCGGGCCGAGGCCGAGATGCTGGTCGGGTTTCGCAAACTTGTCGAACCGTTATTGATGCGCATGAAAGGGCCGGCTCGCCCCGTGCCATTGATCGATGACCTGACAGTCCCTCCCCAGGCCCTTCCCCAGTATCTTCAGCGACTTCAGAACATCCTCCGCTCACACAACGTGAACTGGACCCTCGACGCTCACGCGGGAATGGGCCTGGTCCGCACCCGCCCTTTCCTGGATATCGCCAACCCGCGCGACCAGGAGAAGATCGAGCCCATGGCCGCCGAGGTCGTCGAGGCCGCGCTCGAGGTCGGGGGATCGATCTCCGGAACCCAGGCGTGCGGGCTGGTCCGCACGCAGTTCGTTCGACGCCAGTTCGGCGAGATGGTCCAGGTCTTCCGGGAGATCAAGGATGCGTTTGATCCGTTAAACCTCCTGAACCCCGGCAAGGTGATCGGCGATGACCAACACCAGGTCCGCGACGCATTTCGGGCCATGCCCGAAACCTTGCCGGCGCGCAACGATCCCCAATCCTCGATCTTCCCTCTCCAGAACTTCGGAACCGGTTTTACCACGGAGTCGCAGAAATCGAGCGAAGAGGAGGAGCCAGAAGAGATAAGGGAGCTGACCCCGTTGAGCTTGCCGGTCCTCCGTTGGCCCGACCGAGGCCCGACCGAGACCGCCATGGCCTGCAACGGGTGTGGCGCATGCCGAACCAACGAGCCTTCCCTGCGGATGTGCCCTACCTTCCGGGCGCTTGGAGCCGAAGCGGCGACCCCGCGTTCCAAGGCCAATCTGATCCGGCAGTTGATGGCCGGCACGATCGATCCCAAGCTTTGGGGAACCGAGGCGTTCCGTCAGAATGCCAGCCTCTGTGTTCACTGCAACCTCTGTTCGAAAGAGTGCCCTTCGGGCGTGGACGTGTCGAGCCTGATGCTCGAAGCCAAGGCCGCGTTCGCCGAGAACCACGGCCTTCCCCCGGTCGATTGGATCCTCTCTCGGGTCGATCTGTGGTCGAGCATCGCGAGCCGATTCCCCATCATCAGCAACGCCCTCCTTTCCAATGGTCCAATGCGCTGGGTGTTCGAACGCGTGTTCGGGCTGGCCAAGCTTCGGAGGTTGCCGAAGGTGCATCGCACGCCGTTTGTCAGGCGCGCGGCGCGAATGGGGTTGGGTCGTCCCAGGCCCCAGACTCCGGGCCCCCGAGTCGTCTACTTCGTGGACCTGTTCGCGAATTATTTTGACCAGGAGCTGGCCGAGGCCGCCGTGGCGGTCCTGCATCAGGCGGAGGTTAACGTCTATGTCCCGACCGCCCAGCGTGGCTCGGGCATGCCCTCGCTGGTTGCCGGTGATATCGATCACGCGCGGGATCTCGCCTTATCGAATCTACGAGTGCTGGGCGATGCGGTTCGAGATGGCTACAGCATCGTTTGCTCGGAACCGACCGCCACCCTGATGCTCCGTCACGAGTACTTGAAGCTGACCGATGACCTCGACGCGGCGCTGGTGGCGGCCAACACACACGACCTAGGCCACTACCTGGCCGGCCTGCATGCACGAGGCCAACTCCCGGACCCCAAGTACCCGCTCCACGCTCGGGTTGGTTACCATCAGCCTTGCCACCTACGCGCACTGAACATTGGAACCCCGGGGCTCGACCTCATCCGAAGCATTCCCGAGCTCGATGCCGAGTTCATCGACCGGGGCTGCTCGGGGATGGCTGGAACGTACGGCCTGGCGCGCGACCACTTTCGGACCTCACTGAGAGCGGGCCGGCCCTTGCTCAATCGGCTTCGTTTCGATGACATCGACATTGGCTCAACGGAATGCGGCGCCTGCCGCATGCAGATGGAGCAAGGTGCACCCAAGCGCACCTTGCACCCGATCAAGCTGCTGAGCCTGAGTTATGGGATGAACCCCGAACTCCTGCGCCACTTCAAGCGACCCAAGCCAAGGCACGAGGTCTTCTAAGTCTAAGCCTTGTCGCGATCCGCCCAGATGTCTTGCGCGAAGTCGGACGATCTCGATCTCAGCCAACGTGGCCGAGAACTCGAGGGCGAGGAGGCGAACCGGGTTGGATCTCGGGTTGACGCCCTGGCCGGTCGCGGCTATTTTGCCCGCCGATTGCCACGTCATTTCGCATCTCCGGAAGCCTGAGACGATCACCTCTGCCGTTCCGAGTCGTCGTTGCCGCATCTCCAATCTGACCGGGGAAATCCAGGTCAAGTAGGCAACCCATCGAGATTGAGTTGATTGACGATTCTCGAGCGCTCGATTCCGGTCTGTTGACGTGCGATGACAGAGAGACTCGGCCAGGGAAGGCCGGCTCTTCGCAGTAGCTTGGTCGATTAGGGGGAGGTGCCGTGCGACAGCACGAGCGAACCACCAGGAACTCGCCTCGTCGAGTCAGGTGCTGGCTGATTCTCGCGGCAGCGCTGCTGGCTCCGGGTTCATTACTGGCGCAGGTACGGCGTGACCAGCCAGGCACGGCCGAGTCGACGGTTTCACAAGAACCGGTTGACCTGGCCGCCGGATCAATCCGGACCTGGACCGTCGGCTCTGACCACTGGGTTTATCTGAGCGGCCAGGCCGCGGTGATCCAGGGCCTGGAAGGCGTGCGCGCCGATCAGGTGGTGATCAGGGTCAGCCAGATCGGTACGGCAAAGAAACCACTCCTCCAACTGGAGGTGTACGCCGAGGGGAACGCCGCGCCGATCAGTCGGCCGAGATCGAGTCAACCGTCGTACCGCATGACGCTGAACTCAACCCGCGACCCACGTCTCAAGCCCTACCAGGTCGGTGGGATCAAGCGCGAAGGATCCCGGCCCAAGGCGCTGGCGATCCTCGATCGTGCGTTTCCTCCGGCAGGGAGCCAAAAGTCGCTGGTCGCGGCTGGCGGGGCACCGTTGAGCTTGAAAAATAACGGGCCCGCCACGCATTCCCAGCACCAGCCCGCGAACCCGTCCGGTGGCGCGTTGACCGACCAGTCAACCGGGCTCCCGATTCCTGAGATCCCTGAAAAGCCAATACCGAGCCAGTCGCGTCCGAGCGAGCCCTCGGCCCAGGTCGCGCCTCGTCGCTCCTTGATCGAGACCGCGCAGTCGACCGCGCTCCCGGCTCCCGTGCCGATTGCGTCGGCCGACTTGCCCCCGCTTGATTCTCCGCCTCGTTCCGCGACCGAAACCGAGCCGAGTCCCGCCGCGGAAGCGAGCAAGAAGCCGACCGACTTGCCTCCCCCTGATGCCATCCCCTTACCTGTCCCGGTTGCGGCAGTGAAGGAGACGAAGGTCATTGAGGAGGGGGGATTGCCCCCCCCGGTGGTCGACCAGAAGGTTGCCAAGTCCCAGTTCGCTCCCGAAGGACTCGACGAGGATCCCCCTCCCGTGGATCTCCCCGAGCCAACGGAGACACCGGAGATGGACGATGCGCCGGTCGTGCCTAATCTCTCGCCGATTCCGTTGGCACCTCCTTCGACCCTGAGACCTCCCACGGAAGCCGAGACTCTCCCCGGGCCGGGGCCTTCGTTCGGACCCGGGCAGTCGGGTGGAGCGGACTCGCTTCCCAACGCGGAGGCGATTCCCGACCAGCCCGCGCTCGATGTACCCGAGGAGGAGCAGAAGGGATCCGTTATTCCGGTGATGCCGGACTCCCAGCGCAAGACTCGGATTTACTCGCGCGACGGCGGCCCCTACTCGATGATGACCCTGGCCGACGCAGACGGGTATCGCACCCTCGTGGTCCGGGGCGGGGTGAACCTCGTCACCGAATCACCTGCTCCGATGGGGGTCCTCGAGCTCTCGGCGGATCGTATCATTGTATGGCGAAAAATTGATACAAAAGTGACGAGGGGCCCGAACGGCGAGGAGCTGGACGACCCGGGTGATCCCCTGGAGGTCTATCTCGAGGGGAATGTCCAGATCCGGCAAGACCAACGCATGATCGCCGGCAATGCCGACCAGTTAGGTTACTTCGCCGAACGTGCTTTCTACGACGTCCGGGCGGGGCGGCTCGTCGCGATCAATGCCGAGCTCAACATGTTCGCGCCGGGGCTCGTCGCGCCGACCAAGATGTTCTCGCCGCGCATCGACCAGTTTCGGCCGCTCACCCAAATGGAGAACGGTAAATACTTTTATGGGCTCGAACAGATTCAGGCCGACCAAACGCTGATCACCGGGAGCCGGTTTCCGACTCCGGGTTACCGTTTTTCAAGCCGATCGATCGATGTGCATCGTGTGATCAGCAGTCACGCCGACCCCACCACGGGAGAACTGAGCGGCGACCCGCGTGACCCCCGGACCGAGAAGAACCTGACCTGGCGAATCGATGCCAGACGCAACCTTTTCTACCTCGGGCCGGTCCCCGTCTTCTTCTGGCCGAGGATCGTGGGCAACGCCGATGACATTGAACCTCCGATTCGTCAGCTCCGGTATGGATACAACAACTACCTCGGTCATCAAATCCTCTCCGACTTCAACGGGTTCCGTCTGTTTGGCCTGGATAAGCCGGAGTGGATCGACAACTGGAATGTGGATATCGACTACCTGAGCATGCGTACCAAGGTCTTTCCGGCCTTGGGAACGGAGATCGGCTGGTTCGGCAAGGATTTCCTCAGTGACCTGTCCGACCCGTATCGGAAGAAGCGGCGGGTGGGGCCGCAACCGGGCCCGGATGGGTATTACGGCTACCTGGATATGTGGGGCCTGATCGACGACGGGATCGACGTGCTCGGCTCTGGTCCGGCCATCGTTACCCCCAACGGCGACGTCAGGCTGCCCGATGGAACGGTCCCCGGTAAACGTGGGTATCAGCGAGGGATCAGTGGCATCCCCGGACTGCCGAACGGCGTCCCTCCATTCCAGAGGTTCCGCGGACGAGTCAACTTGCGCCACATGCAATCGTTGCTTGGGCCCGACGTTGATCCCTACGAAGACCTCCGGTTCCAGTTGGAGGCGGCTTACGTCTCGGACCGTCAGTTTCTGGAAGAGTACTACAAGCGGTTGACTGAGACCGGCCTGGATCAGGAAACCCTCTTCTACTTGATCCGGCAGAAGAACAACACGGCCTGGTCGATCTGGACGGAAGCGAACCTCCAGAACTTCAATACCGAGACGCAGTGGCTCCCCCGGTTGGATTACTACCGGTTTGGCGACTCCCCCTTCGCGAATCTTTTCACCTATAGCCAGCATTCCGGTATTAACTACGCCAACACGCATACGGCGAATGAGGTCAATAACCCCAATATCTTCGCATTCATTCCCTATGACCCCATCTCCAACACGAGTGGCGTGTTCAGCTCGGGCCGTGTGTTCTCCAACCATGAGCTGGATCTCCCCCTGAACTTCGACAACATCCTGCGTGTCGTCCCCTACGTGCAGGGGCAGGTGGCCGGTTGGGATAACCAGATCAATGGCAACGCGGTCGGGCGTGTTTGGGGAGCGGCGGGAGCTCGCGCGGATATCATGGCGTGGAAGCGCTATCCGGATATCGAAAGCGACATGCTCAATATCCACGGCCTGAACCACAAGGTTAGCTTCCAGGCCGACTACCGTAACGCCTACTCCAACGTGAAGTTGAACGAGCTCGGTATTCAGGATGACCTGGACGACAACACCTACGAGTTCGTTCGACGCTACTTCGCCCTGACGCAATACCACGGAGGCTTGCTCCCCAATCAGTACGACCCCCGGCACTTGCTCTTGCGCCGAGGTTTGTCACCGATCAGCGGGCCCAGCGATGTTCAGGCCTCGATCCAGACATTGCAACTGAATCTCCACTCACGTCTTCAGACGAAACGAGGGCCCGAAGGTCGACGGCGGATCATGGACCTCATGACGCTCGACCTGTCAACGACCTTCTTCCCCTACGCCGAGCGCGATAACTTCGGAAAAGCGTTTGGGCAGAACATGTACAACTGGCAGTGGTTCATCGGTGATCGGACCAGCCTGGTTTCGTACGGTTGGTTCGAGTTCTTCGATATCACGGGGCGCCCGACGAACAAGGTGAATACCCTGTACAACGACCCGTTCGGCCTGAACGTGATCACCTCGGGGATCTCGATCAGCCGGCCGCCGCGTGGAAATATCTTCATCGGTTACACCATTCTCGACAGCGGTCAGGTGACCACCTCCGCCTTGAACCCGAGCGTGAGTTACTGGATGAGCCCGAAGTGGTACGGGACGTTCTCAACCTCATACGACTTCGGGAACGCGATCTGGCTGTCATCCATGTTCTCGTTCACGCGAGTGGGTGCCGACTACCTCACCACGATTGGGCTGGTCGTCGATCCTCAGCGAAACAACTACTCGCAGATCGCCGTCGCGATCTCCCCGCGTGTCAGTCCGGGTATTCGGCTTGGTTCGGGGAGTGGTTTGAGCCAGTTCGACTCACGGTTTGCTCCCACGCAGTAAGATCGTCATGAGTCTTCGAAGTTGAACGGGAGCAGCGCGAGCAGAGCTCGTCATCCAGGGAGCTTGGGAGTCAAGCGATGATCGAAGCAACCAGGGAGTCGGGAACACCGTTGGGTCGATTGCCCGTACCAGTCCGAGCCGACGCGGCAGTCGACTTCGACCCCCCCGACATCTGGATCGCCCGCGCGGGGCGTCGGACTTCGCGTGAGAAGTTCGCGGCGGGCCTCCGTGGGCTGAAGCATGCTATCCGAGGCGATTCGAGCTTTTTCGCGCACGGCTACCGAGGCATCTTAATTGCCATGACGGCCACGCTCCTGGGGGTCAGCCCCTGGTCGTGGTGCTTCTTGGTCCTTGGGGCCTGCCTGGTGCTGATCGCCGAGCTGGCCCATAGCGCGGTTGATACGCTCGCTCGGGCAGTGGGCGACCCGGAGTCGCCGCCGTTCCGGATGGCACGCGAGATCGCCGCGGCTGGCGTGCTTGTCGCCGCGTTCGGATCGGGGGCGGTTACGGTCTTGGTCCTCACGATGAAGTTCGGCGAGTTGCTTGGATGGTGGCGGTAGCCTCTCGACGATCTGCGTTGGGCCAGTGGTGGCTCAAAGCGTCTCAGCCGCCTGCGAGCGATGAAGCTCGGCATGGGCTGCCTCGTCCTGGGGCCGAGTGTCGCGCCCTCTACGGACGGTGATCTCGATACGGCTCAGGTACTTCACGTTGGCGCACTCATCCAGCTCTCCAGTCTGGCAAACCGAAGGATTCTTGATGAGAAAACGAACTGGTCCCCCCTGCTCCACCGCAAGCGCGAGCCCGTTCTGCTGGTAGACGACAATTCCTTCCGAACGGACCGGGGCCAGTGGGATCGAGACGTGAAAGTCGTCTCGGTCCGCGTGAAGCGTGATGTAGTTGGCCTCGGGCAGTGGGCGAGCCCGTTCGAGGATCGCCCTGAATAATACACCATCCCCCTTACGCTGGGGATGATAGCGTGAGACGTCGCGAATGTGTGCCGACTCGGGAAACTGAGCAAGGTCCTCGAAGCCCAGCTCGAGCGGTTGTTCCACCAGGCCATCAAGTTTTAATCGGTCAGGTTGGATCATGGTGCATCGCTCTTTGACGTCAACTCGCGACGAAGGAATGGGTTCGTACGTTGGCATCGTCGAAAATGGAGAGGCAGCCTTGGTCCGTACGACGGCTCAGGACGGATCGGCCTGATCTCGCACGTTGAACTCCAGCTTCCACCGACGTTCATCGCGCGTGCTCTCGCACCAGAGCTCCAGGGTGCCGACCTCGGTAACGAGGGAGTGGAGGCGAACCGGCACGGTCTCGTCCTCTTCACCTTCATCGGCGGCCAGGGCGGTTTCGAGCGGAGCCATCTCCTCAAGCTCGTCCGACTGCCAGCGGTCGACGATCAGGCCGACCTGGTCATCCCGGCGCGTGGTCGAGCCCAGGAAGCGAAATTCCGCGGGCTGGCCAACGACGAGTCCGAACTCAGGACCGGGAACATCCCGCTCGGTCCCCTCCTCCATGCCCATCGGGACCACGCAGAGCGCCTTGATCTGCGGAGGCACCCCCGGCACGGCGGGAGCCGAGCTCTCGATGCCCACATAGTAAGAGCGCGCGACTCCGCCTCGGATCCGAATTCCGCGCCCCTTGCGAACCTGCCCGTAGTACGCAGCCCCTTGGGCCACGGCCAGGTCCAGGTCGCGACTTTCGAGCGGGGGAACCGCTTCACCCGCCCATGTGGAGAGAACCTCCACCACGCGCTCGCGCAACTCGTGTGCCTTGAAGACGCCTCCGTTGAACAGGACGGCGGATGGTTTCAGATGATTTCCCAGCGAGTGGAGCGAGGTTGCCTGCTGACCAAGGAAGCGGGCCAGGTGGCGGGTGATCGCGGGGTCACTCGAGTAAGGCAGACCAATCTCGGTTAAACCGAGTCGACGACCACGCGCCGGCATGTCGGTTGGGTCACACTTGGGAAAGAACCCATCAAGCAAGACGCGGTTCATTAGCTCGCGTGTCAGCTCGGTTTTGATCGACCCGCCGATCACCCGCGAGCCTCGACCCAGGATGGCAACGGGGGCCGAATCCTTTTGGACCTGGTCGAAGAGTGCCTCCTTGGCGGAGCGGCAGGCGTGCCCAAGCGCGACCTGCTGGGCGGTGTCCAGCCCCTCCATTCCCTTTGGCAACTGCGCCCCGACCGCGTGGGCGAGGGCCAAGTCCATGTTGTCCCCCCCCAGGAGGATATGGTCACCAACGGCCACTCGGGTCAGAGCCAGGTCGCCTCCCTGGTCGGTCACGGCGATGAGGGTGAGGTCGGTGGTCCCTCCACCGACGTCGCACACCAGGAGCAAGTCGCCGACCTTGACCTTCCGTCTCCAGTTCTCTCCCATCGCCGAGAGCCAGGAATAGAAGGCGGCCTGTGGTTCTTCGATCAGGGTGACCTGTTCGAGCCCTGCTTCGCGGGCGGCTTCAACGGTGAGCTCGCGTGCGACCGCGTCGAAGGAGGCGGGAACAGTGAGGAAGACGTCCTGATGCTCGAGTCGATCCGCGCTGTTCTTACCGGGGATGGCCTGGTTCCAGGCATCGCGCAAGTGGGCGAGGTAAGCCGTTGACGCCTCGACCGGTGAGATCTTTGCAACGCCTTCCGACGCGTTCCAGGGGAGTAATGGCCCACGTCGGTCGACACCGGTATGGGAAAGCCAGCTCTTAGCCGAGCTGACCAGTCGGCCGGGCACCTTAGCCCCGTGCTCCCGCGCGAAGAGGCCCACGGTCCGATCGGCGGGTGACTTCCACGGGAGGTCCAAAGCCCCGGCGGGGAACTCCTTCGGAGCGGTCAGGTAGAGGAACGACGGAAGAACGGGACGTTCTCCCGCGTCATTCACTCCCACAACCTGGGGAATCAAGAGCGATCGGACCGGAGCGGTTGTGTCCTCGGTGGCCTCGCGAGTGTCGGCGTAGGCCAAGGCACAATTCGTGGTACCAAGGTCGATGCCGACCACATAACGAGACATGTTGTCACCTCGATTCGAGAAGGAGTTGACCTGGCTCTGATCCGCTTCAAAGGGCGCGATGGGGATGTTGCGAGTGAGTCGGCTTTACCCGAGCGAGTCTCAGGCAAGGCTCAAGAAACCTCCACCTCGGCCGGAGAGAGGATCGAAGAATCATCACGCGCGACGGGGAGGACCGGCAGGTGGACCGCCTTGACACGCCAGCCATGATGTTTCAGCGTTCCGTGGAAGGGCGGAGAGCCGTCCACGTTGCCAATCAATCGGATCGCCGCGGGATCGAAGTCGGCAGGTACGCTGACCCTCGATTCTTCAGGTTCGGTCATGATCGGTTCGATAGTCATGTAATCACGTAGAGACTTGCTACAGCCTCGATGAATATCGCGGACCGCCGCTCCGATCTGGGCATCCGTCACGTCGTCGAGGTTTTCCTGAAGGAAATCGATCAGGCGGCCGTCTCGTTGCAGGACGGCCAGGACGCGGAGGTCGGGGCCCGGCAATTGCTTCTGAAACAGCGGTTCTACCCGCGCCGCGAACTCGGTGTCCGTCAGTGCCCGGCCAAACGACTTCAGGGCAAGCCAGAGGCGATTCAAGGGAGAAAGCTCCTGATAGAAGACTGGCCGAGGAGTTTGGGCAGATCGCCGGACGTTGGGACCGGCGGCCTTTGCGTTGTCGTTCCTGGCAAGAAAGGGGGAGCGTTCACATATCCAGTTTACCCGGATTCGCTCCACCGGTTTTAGTGTAACGTCCCACGCTCGCCTTGAAAACGCGGCCGATCGGGGCGAAAGCGAGCCGACTGATCCCCTCAAGCTCTGTTCAAACGCATGATCACTCAGTTCGGAAGGCCGAACTCAGAGGGGGGGACGAGTTCCGGAGCGTCCTGGCTGATCTCGGTCGCGGCCCGAGTGGGGACATTGACATTCACAAAGGGGGCTCGAACCTGAACACCGTTCTGCGTGCGCACGCTAACCAGCCCGCCACTGTCGGTTGACGACGCCACGCGCTGTCGACCATGACACCCGGTTAGGAGCATCAAGCCGGCGAGGCAAAGACCCAATCGATAACCCTGACTGAACATGAGTGAACTCCCCTCATTTTCGTGAACTTGGCTCAGAAGATGATCGACATCTCACGTGCGCTGAGTTACCTTGAATGGAGAGTAAGTTCACGCTTCGGTACAAAACCGTCAGGATGTGTCCGCTTGCTCAAACCTCCCTGATTGATGTGCTCTCCCACCTTGTCCTAATCTGATTTTTTTGGCTCAATCGGCTTCGCGATCCTCGGGAGGCGATCTCAACTATGTCCGTATTCCGAACTCGCGAGGAGCCGGAGGGACTCGTCATCGTCCTCGACGATGCGAATGGCCTGAACGACTTTCGCTCCGACGCGTTTCGAAGCGCGCTCTACCAAACCGTTGATGCCCTCGACCCTCCTCGCGTCGCGATGGACCTGAGTCGCGTTGACTACCTCTCCAGCTCCGGTGTGGCCATCCTGGTCGGCCTCAAGAGGAGGATCGATACGAAGGAGGGAAAGTGCGCCCTCTTCGGGTGCCAGCCCAACGTGCTTGACCTGCTTCGCGTGATGCGCCTGGATCAGTATCTCACCCTGGTTACCGATGAATCAGAAGCGCTTTCATCGCTTCGGCCGATATCCACGTCTTAATCCTCTTATCTGGTTTCCTCGGTATTCCCCGCTTGCCTAACTTGTCGGGTCGTCTGAAGTCATCGCAAGTTGATGGCCGAGTAAATAAACCCGTAGCCTCAGGTCGGTGCGCCGTCGGTGCGTGGAGTGGGATACTTTGTTGGTCCCCTTCTCGGCTCCACTGAGCGGACGCGATGCGCCTGGGAGTTTCGCCGGACGGCCAACCGAATCAGGGAGGGCGGCTAGAGGCGGTTTTGCGCCTGGTCTTAACGACCGGGCTCGCGGCTGGCCTTTTATCTTAAGAGCCGTCATTGGGAGGGAACCTGCTGATGAATTCCAAGAGGCGGTCAAACCGGCCCGATCAGAACCGGCTCAAGCTGGGATCGGGCCTCGAAGCACTTGAGAGTCGGACCGTGCTTTCAACGGTCCGGCCCTTTGCTCCGTTTATTCCCAGCGACCTGCCGGTCACCGGCCCGTTGAACCACGAGCGCCAGTCGTTTTCGATTGATGGGCTGGAGCAGCAGGCGTATCACAACCCTCAGGCTCAGTTCCTCAATAACCGAGGGAAGGTCGTCTCAGGCAAGGATCGCCAACGGAACGAATGGACGATCACCGTCCATGGTCCTGGTAGCGTACTCGTGACCGACGCCACGCCGAACGACGGGATGCTGGACGACGATATCGCGACCATCCAACTGATCGGCACCGACCCGAACCGGACCTACGTGACGGCCAATACCACGGCCTCGGCCTTTACCCCCACCGATGGGACCGTGCTGTTCAACAAGTTGATCAGCACCACCGGTGTCAAGTCGATCGTGCTGAATGGGTTCACGCTCACTCAAACCGTGGATGAGCCGGTTGGACTCTCGACCGACACGGGGACCGGAATTTACCTGACCGGTGGCGTCGGCCTCCTTGAGTTCCACAATATCCTCGGCACCTTCGATGCCACCAACGAGACGCCGAACCCAATCAACATTGTGATTGGCGATCCCTCGACCCGACTCACCGTTGCGCCCACGATCCGGTTGGATTACATCTTCAACACCGTGATCAACGACAATGGAAGCGAAGCGATCGTGAGTCCCCAAACGACTCCGACCGTGAATATCCTGGTCAACGGCGAGTTGCACGACCTGAGCTTCATCTCCTCGACCCAGCACCCTTATTTCGATCCCGCCCAACGTCTGCGCGGAATTCTCACCCTCCAAGGCACGGTTCTCGGCGCTCCGACCGAGCGATTCGCGAACCCGACCCTGAGCCCGATCGAAGGATCGGGGCGTCACTTCGAGTTCCCGATCGTGAACTCGACGGGTCGGACGGCGGTGCGAGCGACTGGTATTCAACGCCTCAGAACGCGAGGCAACGCGACCAACTTCACCGCCTCGCGGGGCGCTGTTCCCTTCGAGAACGGGTTCAGCGGCCTCGATCATCTCGGCTCCGCGACGTTCGGCGGCAACGCCGACGCGGTCGGGCTCGACGTGCGCGGGCGGATCAACTCCCTCAAATTCCGCAAAGGTCTGGGCAGCCCCGTGGGGGCGAGCCAGGCGGCAACCCAGTTCGGAATTCCTTCCGGGCAAACCGGTTTCCCCGCGGCGGGACTTCAGGGGGGGCTCGTCACCGCGAATCGCATCAACCGGCTCGCCATCGCGCCCGCGAACGACGTGCTGCAGACCGCGTCGAACCCCGACTTCGTGCAGCTCGACCGTCAGGGCTACACGACGTATTATGCCCGACCCGGCAACGCGCTCACCTCGTCGACCATCGCAACCGCCAGCTCCATCGGTCAAACGCAGATCGTGGGCAACGCGGTCGATAGCGAGGTCAAGTCCGGGTTCGACTATCCTTCCTTCGTCGCCGGATTGGAAGGGACGCGCAACCCGAGCCGAATCGGAAGGCTGCACGTCCGAGGCGACCTCGTGGATAGCACGGTCTCCTCGACCTATCGACCCGGTCAGAACAACGTTTTCGGAGCACGGCCACGGATCGCCGGGCCGGGCCGGATCACTGGTACCTCCAACAGCACCCTCTATGTTACGGGCGGCGTAACCCCGCTCAATAACCAGGGGGCGGGTTATTATGCTCGCTCGAAGACGGGTGGATATTTGCCGCCCCCCTCGATCCACCGCAAGGTCAGCAGCGCTCAATTCCTGAAATAACCCGATCGGGTTGTGGATCGTCCAGTTGCTGCCAATTTAGAACCGCCGCGAGGGACCGGTTTCGGTCCCTCGCGGCGTCTTGCGTTCATGGTCCGAAACCGGGCTAGCGGCCATCGTCCGCCGTGGGAACTCCCAGCAGCCCGCTTGGAACGTGTGGGAATGGTTCGCCGATATGTAAGCCTGTCCCGTCGATGATGAATTCGTGGAAACGCTTATCGTGTTGCGACCCGCGCATTTTGATGATGATCACCCCCCGGTCGAGCGCCCCACTTCGCTCGACGTAACGGAGGAGCAAGATGGCATCCGTGATGGTCGAAATGTGCGCATCGGTGATTGAGTCGCCACCGGAGAGCCGCGGCGACGAACTGGTGAACAGACTGCACATTTGCCGTCGCTTGACCAGGCTTGTCAGTCCGATGACGAACTCGCGGAAGTTCCGAACGTTGCCGACCCGCTCCAGCGCGGAAACGCTGTCCACGACCAGCCGCTTGGGAAGGAATTGGTCAATCTCCCGCTGAATGGCGTACAGATGCCCCTCCAACCCCTGCGTCTCGGGATACTGGCAAACCATCCGGAGCAGACCTTGACGCTCCCACTCATCGAAATCCACTCCCCAGGACAGGGCATTCCGTACCAACTGCGGACGTGACTCTTCATAGCCGAGCAGAAGGACTCGTTCACCTCGGCGGCAAGCCTCGGCCGCGAAGGTTGTGCCGAGCAGGGTTTTGCCGCTACCGGTCGGTCCGCTGACCAGAATCACGGAGTCCTGGAACAAACCGCCTCCGGCCATCTCGTCGAGCGCGGGACTACCAAAGCTGATGCGGTCCGTCGACGAGGCCTGGGTTAATTCCGCGGCGGCGAGTGGGAGGATACAGAAGCCTTCTCGCTCGATCGTGAACGGGAACTCGTCCTTATGATGGCGGTCTCCGCGGAGCTTGTAGATCTGAATCGTCCGCCGTACTTTCTCATCCTGGAGTTGGTGTCGCAGCACGATGCAACAGTCGGAAACGAACTCCTCGAAGCCGTAGCGAGAGATTGGGCCATACTCCTCCAACCGCTCGGCGGTCAGGAGTGAGGTCACTCCCATCTCCTGGAGGGTGTCACATAGTCGGGCGATTTCGCGACGGAGGATGCCCGGGTTCTGGAATTGGTAAAACAAGGCGCCGAGCGAATCGAGGACGACGAGCTTGGCGTCGATCTCTCCGACCGCGTGGCTGATCTGGCTGATGATCCCCGAAAGGTCGTAGTCGCCGGCCTCTTCAATGAACGTGCGATCCATCGAGGCATCGAGGATAATCAGCCGCCGATCTCGTAGGAGGGCGGGGAGGTCCCAGCCGAGCCGTTGGACGTTCCGCACGATGTCGCTCGGCTTCTCCTCAAAAGTGACGAAGACCACATTGCGGTTCTGCTCGGTGATCGAACGGTAAAGCAACTCGGTGGCGAAGAGCGTTTTGCCCGACCCCGAGGTGCCGACCACAAGGGTTGTCCGGCCTTCGACCAGACCGCCGAGACTGATGTGTTCGAAGCCGCGGATTCCGGTGGCGATGCGGCTCAGCGGCCCGGTGGGCACGATGTCCGGCGTGACGTCGCTCATTCCTCATCCTTTCCTCGTGGTCTGGCCAAGTCGTCCGGCGCGACGACGGCGGCCGTCCTGTCGAGCCCGAGCTGGGTGAGAGTCTTGATCTCCTGGGAGAGGTCGCCAAGGATCTTAACCACGGGCCCGGGTCGTTCACGAACCAGTAGTGGAGTGGCCACCACCCGGTTTTGCCGGGCGACGGCCGGTTCCTTGAGGACGTCGATGGTCGTCAAGGTGCATCGCTCCTGGAGCCGGCTTTGCACAATGCGGTTGAAATTCGCCAAGGCGCGGGCGGCAAGCTCGCCATCGCCCGCCACATAAAGCGTGAAGGTATACTCGACCATGGAAGCCTCATCCGGCTGGCGGTCCTTCATCGCTCGGCCGAGCCGGAGTGTTCCGGCCCGTCCAACGCGGTCTGGTCCGTCCGAATCCCCCGAAGGAGTTCGCAAAGATCCGGATAATGTAACGGCTTGACCAGGTGTTCGTCGAATCCGGCCTCGCTGGCCGCCGCGATGTCCTCGGGCATGCCATACCCGGTGAGGGCGATCAGTCGGGCTTCGCGGCCTCGCTCGTCGCTCCGCGCCCGTCGCACCAGTTCATAGCCGTCGAACCCTGGCAGGCCGACGTCCACCAAGGCAACGTCTGGCCGCGCCTCGAGGAGTACGGCCAGGCCGGCGGGTCCATCCTCCGCCTCGGTTACTTCATGACCGTCGAGTTGGAGAACTTCCTTCAACAGGTTGCGGGCCACTTGGTTGTCTTCGACCAGGAGGATGCGAAGGGGCCGCATCGCCACGCCGTCCAAGTCTGAGTCGGCTGTTGACGTGGACGCCGCTTCCACCTCAAGAAGCGGCAATCGGAAGAAGAAGGTCATGCCCTGATCATCGTTGTTCGGTTGAGCGTCGAGCGAGCCGCCGTGGAGCCCCACGATGGTTTGGGCCAGCGCCAATCCAATGCCAAGTCCACCCTCGCCTCGCTCGCGCGTTTGACGACCCTGAACGAATGGTTCAAAGATGTGCGGGAGTAACTCCTCCGGGATTCCCGGTCCGTTATCCCGTACACGCACCTCGGCCTGGTTTCCATGGATGAGCACGCCTGCTTCAAGGCAGCCGCCAGGAGGCGTGAACTTGGCGGCGTTGGTTAAGAGATTCGCCACCACCTGCTCAAGCCGAGTCGGATCACCCCAGACCCACAGGCGGGCCTCTGGAACATCCAGCCGTAAGGAGTGACGCCGCGCCTCCACGAGAGGGCCCACGGCCGCGGCCGCGTCGTGAACAATCCGATTCAGGTCTAGGCGGCCCATCCGGACTTCGAGCTTCCCTCGCGAGACCCGAGAAACGTCGAGCAGATCGTCGAGGATGCGCATGAGATGCTGAAACTGGTTGTCCAGAACCTCCGCGGCCCCGCGCCAGGCGGTTGGACCGGCGTCATCGCGCCTCAGCAGATACGCCGCGCTACGGATGGCGGCCAAAGGGTTGCGAAGCTCGTGAGAGAGCATGGCCAGGAACTCGTCCTTGCGGCGAACCTCGTCGCGAGCGTTGGCCGCGTCTCGATGATAGTCGGTCACGTCGCGGAGACGGAGGACCAGTCCACCGACCTTGCCGTCTCCATCTGGCAACGGCTCGATTCGGAGCTCGACAACCCGAGGTGTCCCGTCACAGGGGATCACATCAACGACCGTGCGGTGGCCATCGGCGATCAGGGGCAAGCCGAACATTTCGCCCACGAGGTCCGCCTGAGCATAATCCAGGAGAAATTCCGCCGCGGCGTTGGCATAGCTGATGGTTCCGTCCGGCTCGAGGATGACAACCCCCTCGTCAGTTCCGGCAACGATCGACTGGAATCGTTCCGTCAAGGACGCTTCGCGACCGGTCTGTCCCACCGGTGTGGCGTTGCGTATCTCTCTGGTTTCGTCCACCATCATCGATCCCCGGAAGCCGGGCGACCACCGCCCTCGGCCACTCCGGGGGTCGGCCCACCTGATGTCAAAATTGCGTTCGTCGACGGCCGAATGAGCTGAAGCCGCCAAAATCCAGGGCGCATCAATCCCCTTCGACTGGAGGATCCAGTCGGAGACATTCACTCTCGCGGTCCATCAACGCAGACTCATTTACCGAGATTTGAACTCGGTCACCCAGCCCGGAGCAGGCAACAGAAAAGTCGCCGTCCCCGAGCCACGCGCCTTATTCTCGACTTCCATACGGGAGGCGCGTGAGTCTCACACTGGGTCACTTCAAGCAAACGATGTGCCGAGACGTGGACGAGTGATCGATCGGATTGTCTGGATCAGCCATTTCCTTGACTTGACAGGAGTTGCGTCGCTAGAAGGCAATGGCCTTGGGCCTTCCCTTGACGTTGAGCTTGGGGCGGGGCTCGGTAGGGACCGATGCCTTTCGGGGGCCGGAAGGGTGAAATGGACGAGTGTTTCACTCAAGAGGGATCGAATCGAACTTGGGCTGATTCATGCGTCGTTGGAATGGCTGATGTCAGAAGTGAACAAATTTATGTTGGTGCGAATGTGAATAATATTTCAATTAGTTTATAGAAACTCGCACCGCGCAAGACAAGCGGAGGATGTGGTTTCTTACGGTACCGGTCGATCGGGCTAAACGCGAGGCGTTCGGCTGGCGGCGACTCACCAGCGCCAGAGGGCCGTTCCCCAGTTCAGGCCTGCCCCGAATCCGGAGGTCAGGAGCAGGTCCCCTCGCTCGATTTGACCCGCCTGGATGAGCTCGTCGAGTGCGATCGGAACCGATCCGGCCGAGGTATTCCCGTAGCGCTCGAGGTTCTTGAAGACCGCGTCGCGGTGGAAGCCGAGGACGTCGCTGGCCGCGTGGATGATCCGGACGTTCGCCTGGTGCGGGATGAACCATCGCACGTCGTCGATCCGGCACTCAGCCCGTTTCATGACCTCAACCGTCGAGTCGGTCAAGATACGCACCGCCCACTTGAAGACGGCCCGCCCATCCATGGTGAGGAAGTGCAGCCCTTCGTTGAGCGCCTCGGCCGTGGGCGGAATTCGGCTTCCGCAGGCGGGGCGGCTGAGCAGGTCTCCGCCCGAACCATCCGAGCCAAGCTGATAGGAAACCAACCCTTGCTCGGCAGTCCCGGGCGCGAGTAGGACTGCCCCCGCGCCATCACCAAATAGGGGGAAACTTTTCTGGTCCCCCGGGTTGATGACTCGGCTGTTGCAGTCTCCACCGATGACCAGGGCACGCTGACTCGTCCCCGCCGCCACGAATTGGGCCGCGGTGATCAAGGCGAACACGAACCCCGCGCAGGCGGCCTGGATATCAAAAGCGGGGCAGTTCAACTTGAGCCGGTCTTGCACCAGGTTCCCCGTCGATGGGAAACACATGTCGGGCGTGAAGGTGCCAACCACGAGCAAGTCCACATCCGACGGGCGACAGTCCGCGGCCTTGAGGCAGCGGGTCGCCGCCTGCACGCACAGGTCGCTCGTCGCCTGGTGAGGAAGCGCGAACCGTCGTTCGTGGATCCCTGTCCGATTCACGATCCATTCGGGATCGAATCCGTGCGTGTCGAGCAGGTCATGGTTCGTGACCACATTCTCGGGAACGTAGCTGCCGGTTCCGAGGATCTGCACTCCCATGAGGGAGCGGGTCCGCGGCTCGACGTGCAAAGTGCCATTGCTCATAGGGGATCCGCGACTGGCATCTACCCGCTTCAGCGACTCCGAGCCCGAGAGGACGCCCCTCTCTTGAATCGTTGGCCCCTTTAGTTTCATCGGCGGGAAGATGAAGCAAAGGCTCTCGGAACACGGGCCGGGCGGGAGGAGTGGTGGGACTCTGCTCGCGATTAGGGTCGCGTCCGAGATGCGGAAAATGAGTTTCTCCGGGCGGTCGAGTACCTCGTTTTACGTTCGGTTCCTCGGCTCGCCCATTGGAAGATCCCGACTATACTGACTGATACCAGGGCTTGCCAGAGCAATTCGATTGCGAGACCCTTTCCTCTGGTCGATTTCGTCCCAACCCGATGGCACGCATGGCAGTCTAGGCGAAACACGCAGGAGTTTGATGTGGCCGAGCACGCGATTCGTCTGAGAGGGGGTTGGGAGTGGCTCGAAGTTCCTCATGCGGGCGAATCGAACGTCGCACACCCGGTCTCGCTTCCCCTGAACTGGCCATTCCCACTCCCCCCCCGCGTTCGTCTCACCCGACGTTTCGGAGCACCTCGAATCGACGAATCCACGGAGACGCTCTGGCTTCGGCTCGAGCATGTGGGAGGACTCGAGTCGATCAGGTTGAATGGCCAAAGCCTCGAATTTGATCGGAATGCGCGTCGTTTGGAGGTTCCGCTCGTCGCACTGCTCTCGAGAAACCAACTCGAGCTGGAGGCGATTCCCCAGGTCCAGGGCGATGGCTTCAACGAACCCTGGGGCAACGTGGCCCTGGTCGTTCAGCCCCGGTGATGCGGAACGTGGTCCGGAAGCTCTCATTCCTTTCGCTTTGCTGAGTACTCGAGTGCTCTGGCCTTGTTTCAGGCGTCGAGTCGTCTGAGGTCCCCCTTTTCCTCTTGTGGATGGTACACTCAGTCGAGTCATTCGCGTGATTCGCCCCATCCCTTTGCCCTGTCCCAGCGCGATGCCCCATGCATGCCATCGACTTTCTCAAGGCACCCGCGAAGAACCCCATCAAGCCGGTCTATGTCATCTCTGGTGACGACCCTTTTCTGCGAAGAGAGTCGTTCGCCGCGATCCGTCACCAGGTTTTACAAGGTGAGGACGAGGAGATGGGGCTCGTTCGGTTCGCCGGAGATCATGCCAGCTACGCCGACGTGATCGACGAGGTGCGCACGGTCCCCATTTTCGTGAAGCGCAAGGTGGTGATGGTCGAAGGAGCCGACCCCTTCGTGACCCGGTTCCGCAAGGAGTTGGAAGGGTACGTTGAGCACCCCTCCTCGTCCGGCGTTCTGGTTCTGGGAGTTAAGACCTGGCTGGCCAGCACGAACCTGGCCAAGAAGCTGACCACGACCGGGCTGGCCATCGACTGCAAATCTCCGAGCGAAAAGATGCTAAGTGGCTGGCTCGTTCAGGTCGCGAAGTCCCGTTCCAAGGTCGTCCTCGAGTCGGATGCCGCGAACCTCCTGCTCGAACTGGTCGGCCCGGAAGTGGGACTGCTCGTCTCCGAAATCGAGAAACTGGCGACGTACGTGGGAGACCGAGCGCGGATTCAGTCGGGCGACGTCTCGCGGATGGTCGGCTCGGGCCGGATCGAGGACGTCTGGAAGGTGCTCTCGGCCGCCACCACCGGGCGGAGCGACGTGGCCCTCGACCTGGTGGACCGGCTGCTCGGGGCGGGCGAGCCCCCCGTCAAGTTTCTCGCGGGGATGACCAGTTCGCTCCGACGTGTCCATCGCGTGGGACAGCTCCGAAGTCAGGGGATGAGTCTGGATCAGGCTTGCGTCGAGGCGGGTGTGATCAACTCTTATCACAAGGCCTCCATCGGCGCGGAGCATACCCACCTTGGCCCGCGCCGGGTCGATCAGCTCCCCGCCCTTTTGCTCCAGGCCGACCTCGACCTCAAGGGGGCGTCCACTCTCACTCCCCGGCTCATCATCGAGAAGCTTTTGACCGAACTCTCCCGCCCTCGCAAGGACTAAGTCGTAGGATCGAACCCACCCATGACGACCACGCTCCGCTTCCGGCTGGCCGGTCTATTCTTCCTGGTTGTATCACTCTCGGCGAACTTAACGAGAAGTGAGGAGCTCGACGTTTCCAAGGTGCCCCGAAGCCCCAAGGTTCCGGTCGCCCTGGCCTGGGGAGATCAACCTCTCCGCCTTTATGTGGCTCTGCGCGACGCGCGGAAGATCGCCGTCATCGACCCCGAAGGCTGGCGTGTGGAGACAGAGTGGGCCTTGCCATTCCGCCCGGTTTCCCTCGCGCTCGGGACGGGAGGCGAGACGCTGCTGGTGGGAGGCTCGGAGGGGCAGGCCGCCGTCTTGGATCGGCTCGGGATGCAACGGCACGCATTCCCAGCGGGTCGAGGTCCGACTCGGTTGGTTCCGCTCCCGGCGCGGAGAATCGCCATCGTCTCACTCTGGGATCCTGTCGTCCGTATCTTCGAGGAGCGAGGAACGGAGCCAGTCGCCATTTACCCCCTCCCATTCGCGCCTGGTCCCCTGGTTTTGGTTCGAGGCGACCGCCTGGTGGTGGCCGACGCCTTTGGAGGTCACCTCGCGGTGCTTGACCCAGGCCCGCCCGGCCCGCCCCGAGTTTTTCCGTTCGATGGGGTCGGAATCTCCGCGCTCAGGCCTTCGCGCGAAGGTCAGGAGTTGCTCCTCGTGCATATGGAGCAACGCGGGCCCGTTCCCGTGAACGAGGCGAATATCGACCAGGGGCGGGTGCTCTCCAGTCGCCTGAGCGGCGTGAAGCTGATCGACCTCGAGTCCGACGCCCGAAGCTCTCTTCCCCTGAAGCGACGCCAGGTGGTTCTCGACGGCCCAGAGCATGGCGCGGCCGATCCGAGCGACCTGGCTTTGAGCCCCGATGGGACCAAGATCCTGGTGGCCCTGGCGGGGTCGCATCAGGTCCTCAAGAGCGACCGGACCATCTATTCTCAATCCCCCGACTCCAACGGGCTGTTGCCGCTCGGACATAGCCAGAGCTTGCACGTGCGCGAGGTGGGACGTTCTCCCTTGGCGATCGTGTTCCATCCCCAAGGGGAACTCGCGGTGACGGCCGACGCGATGTCGGACCGCATCACGGTGCTCAAGGTCGCCGACCTCTCGGTCGTCAAGACCCTGCACCTTAGTCCGACACCTTTGGCACGTACCCCAGCGCAACGTGGCGAGGCCCTGTTTCTCGATGGCTCTCGCTCGATGGATCGCTGGATGTCGTGCGCGAGCTGCCATCGAGCGGGGCACACGAATGGCTTGAACTTCGACACGCTGGGGGATGGGAATTATGGTTGGCCGAAGAACACCCCGAGCTTGCGGGGCGTTGGCCGGACCGAACCCTTCGGCTGGAACGGCGCATTCCCCAAGCTGGCCGACCAGGTGCACCAATCCCTCGAGTCGAGCTTGCAAGGAGGACGGCCCTCCAAGCAGGTGGTCGATGACCTGGTCGCTTATCTGAACACGCTAGAACCTCCCCCGGCCCGCCGGAAGAGCGATGAGGCCGCGGATCGGGGAAAACAGGTGTTTCGTGATCGAGGCTGCGTCACTTGCCATCGACCTTCGCTTTACACGACGCCTGCCCTCCGCGATGTCGACATGCCCGATGGAGCGGGAAATCGCCGTTTCAATCCCCCTTCGTTGCGCGGGGTCGCCTGGACCAGTCCCTATTTTCACGATGGCCATGCCTCGTCCCTCGAGGACGTTCTCAAGGTTCATCCGCCCGGGGATGAATCACGAATCAAAGGGCAAGAACTGGCCGACCTAATTCACTTCCTCGAGTCCCTCTGATCCTTTGGGGGCACGGTCGTTTCCTTCTCGATTCGGCTTGATACTGTACTTTCATGAAGTTGGTGAGAGTTATGCCGCGCGGCGTAGCAGGCGTTCGGCGACCTCCCGAATTTCTGCCTCGCTCGACCCGCACCTCAAGACCGCTCGAATTTCTTCGCCCAGGAAATCACGACGCCACGCACGTCGCTTGTCCGCATGACTCGGGCGACGTTCCGGGTCGTCCCACGGCGAAGCTCTCCGGTCCACCAACTCCTCCTCGCTTCTCTGCCACGCCCACGCTTCGGTCATCGTGTACATCCACAAGCACACATGGAACCCACCCACGCTCGACCACACGTTCCGTACCTGCTGTTGACCTCCTCCCAACACCTCCTTACAGTCTCGAAACGCCATCTCAAGGCTAAATCGGTCCGATACCGTCGTGAGGATCTCCGCGACCGTCGCATCCGTCTTCGTGCAGAGGTACGCTCGCCAGCCACACGGGTCATCCACCAGAACCACTCGAATCACACCCCCACCGGCTTCCACGTCGCGAGAAACGGCTTGTACCGTTTCACCACCTTGCCACCGTACAGCAGGAACTCCTCATACGTCCAACCACACCGATGGCCGGCTCGCTTGGCCAGGCTGATTCGATCGGACCCGTAGATCCGTGGACGACCTCGGCCGTTCTGGCCGGGACGACGGACTGGAGGAAGCAACCAGAGCGCCGCGTCTCGGCGCAGGCGGCACACCACGATCATCCCCAGAGACTGGACGGGTTTGAGGAACTCCTTCTTGGCGTAGGCCCCATCGGCCACCACCCGGATCACCTTGCCCCAAAGCCCCAGTCAGCGTTGAGCCCACTTCAGCGAGGCCACGGCCATCTCCAGCTTGGTTTGGAAGACAGGGCGGCGTGGGGCGGGAGTCTTGGGTAAGTCGGTCTTGCGAACGTACATGCGAGCGAGCAATGGGAATGCATGCGTCCCCCAGGCTTTATGGGTGAGCAAGAGTGCCAGGACGACGAAGACATGGCCATAGACATGGGCGTCGTGGGTAGGACCGGGTGTGGGGTTGTGGTGGATGCCCGCTCCTTCCACACGTGGCCCATAGCGAGACGTGGGTGTGTCGTCGATGGCGAGAGTGATCCGTCGCGATCCTCCGAGCAGGGGCTTGATGACGTTCAAGACAAGGCCGATGGCGATGGCCTGGGCGTTCTTGCCGGTGGCGGCGAGGGCGGTGTAATAGGAGTGGTATTGTTCCCCGCCCTGGACGGCTCGGATCCAAGAGGTAACGGTGCGCCGACCCCGTGCGATGACGGCCCCGAGGAAAAGGGCGGCGAGTCTTGGAGCGGAGCGTTTGTCGAGTGAACTGGCAAGTTGAGCGAACCACTGGCACGAGGGTAAGGAGACATGAGAGAATGCCATGGGGCTGGCTCCTTGTGGCGCGATTGTTTGTGACAACGGCCATCGTTCCCGAGCAGCTAGCCCCTGTCGAGACAAATCCAAGAATACCTGTCCGTCCACCGCCCCGAAGCCAGTCGGTTGCCTGTTAAATACTGACATATTTATGCAGCAATAGATGTTGAATTGATTTCGTCCTGGTGTTAACCAGATTGCCGAAAGTGCAGCGCACGTTCAGGTAGCGAACCAATCTTGCATAAAATTCCAGGACGTTCTTACTTGAAACATCTCGAGACACGGTATAAACTCAGAGGTATCCCACATAATGGAATGCGTCTGTGCACGCTGCCTGTCGATTACGGCCCTTCCCAATTATCGTGACTTGCGACGTCTGGCGCGACCTTGGGACCTTTCGGCAAAGCCAAGGGACGACGATACGCCCTTCGGACGTATCACCGGTATGACATATCCCGTCGGCACGCTGGGCCAGGAACGGGGAAGATCGGTGGCCCATGCTGATGGCCTTTCACCCGCGGCCGGTCCCGTCGAACGCGATGAATCTCTGGCATCGCGACCGGACCGCGGCTTCACGATCATTGAGTTGCTCGTCGTGATCTCGATCATCGGCCTGCTCATCTCGCTGCTAATGCCAGCCGTCCAGGCCGCACGCGAGGCGGCCCGCCGCATGCAATGCCAGAACAATCTTGGTCAGCTTGCGCTGGCATCGGCGAGCTATGAATCCCTCTTCGGCGTTTATCCGTTCGGAGTGGGAGGGGGCAGCCCGCCTGGCGTCGGGCGCATCCCCCGATGGTCGTGCTTCTCCCAGTTCTTGATCACGCTTGAGCAAAGGCCCCTCTACGACTCGCTGAATTTCAGCGGGGTCGCATGGATGACTGATCCAGTTTACGGCCCTCCAAACCAGACTGCGATTGAAACTCGCGTCGCGACTTTCCTTTGTCCGTCCGACAAAGGCTCGATTGATGACCCCAATCACTTGGCGCCGATCAATTACCGAGGCTGCGCGGGCACTCACCCGTACAACTTTGCCCAAGGCTCCCCCAATGGGACGGGTCGCAACGATGGAGTCTTCTGGTATCTCAGCGCAGTCGCGCCGGCGGCGATTACCGACGGCCTGAGTTCGTCGGCCCTTCTCAGTGAACGCTGCCTGGGTAGCTTCGCGGTCGCCGATCGCATGTCGGATTACTATACGAGCACTTCGTTCATTGAGGATTGCTCGATTGCTGCCGGAGTCCTCCCTCGATACCTGCAGGCCACCGAGTTGTCGGGAGGGAGGTGGGGAGATGGAAATCTGCTCTTCACCCGGTACAACCACACTTTCACTCCAAACAGATCAAGCTGTCTTCTTGGCGGATCGAACGACTTCGGAAGCCAAATCATCGTCTCCGCCACGAGCCGCCACCCCGGTGGTGTCAACGCGACGTTCGCAGATGGCTCGGCGAGGTTTATCAAGGATACGGTGGATCTTCAGGTCTGGAGGGCCCTAGGCACGATCGCGGGCGGAGAAGTGATCGACGGATCAAGCTACTAATAGGCAGTGTCTTCTGCGAAGCACCCCAGTCCAGTCGGATTGCTGAATTAAAGTCGTTGATGCGGGAGAAGCCGGGGTTATCTAAAAACTTGGCCACAGCTGCGCAGCAGAGAACGTTTCCCAGCGCCGGGGTAATCACGTCTGCCCCAGCCATCGACGCAACATGATACCTCTCCGGATGTTGCTCTACACCAAACGCGGCGTCGGCAGGCGACCACGGTAGCCAGTGCGGCCATGGGACCGCGAGAGAACTCCTAGAAGCCCCCGCCTCGCATGGCCCGACACCGAGCGCCCACTCAGTCCGTCGCCTTCTTGGCCCATTGGCGCGAGCGCAGAGCGATAAGAGCGATAAGGGACAGCACGGCGATCGCGGTGGAGATATAGAAAGAGAGGGGGAATCCGCCCCCGGGTCCACGCGGAACCTCGGTGATGCCGGACGCGACCAGCGAGAAATCTCTTGGGGAGATCTTCGGTGAGAAGTCGACGGACAGCACCTCCACAAGCTCACGCACTCCAGGCTGTCCAGGATTCTTCTCCTGCGTGAACTGAGCGGTCTTTACGACAGGAACCGCCCCCGACTTGCTGAACGTCGCCTCATAGTTCTGAGTAAACACGACCTCCGATCCTTTCATGGCGCGGGTGACAGCCTTGAGCAGTGCGAAGTCAAGGGCAGGGTCGAGATCGAGTACGACGTCCATGAAGTCATGGGCGGTAAGTTTCTTCTCCTTGTTCCGCCGAATCGTTAACCGGATGATCGATCGACCGTCCGACTCAAGTGGTTCGATCGAGCGGATCTCAGTGGTCTTCCAATTCAGCATGTCGAGGAGCGGTCCACCCACGTAGATATTCGGCCCTCGGATATGGGGGGCAAGCTGCCGGATCATGTCGCCGACGCCGTTGTAGCCTTCATTTTGCCTGGGAGATAGATACTCAAGCATCGGAGTATCGCCGGCGCGGCTCTTGACTGTCGAGAAGGACAGGTCCGGGCTGGCCACGAGCGTCCTTGTCGCGGACGGCCCTCCCCTTTCATAGTCAACCTCGGCCTTGATCTGCTGACCCAACACTTCGTACTTAATCGTATAAATGACATCCTTCTTCCTATCGTCCTTCTGAAGCGGCTCTTCGTGATGAACTTTCGCTTTGATCATGACATGGGAATAGAGTTTCTCCGATCGCTTCTTCGCCTCTGTCAGCTTCGCCAGGAATTCCGGGCGACTCATTTCCTCGCCCTTGGCCGAGACGCTTGCCGTGAGAACAGTTGCCAAGAAGGCCGTGACGAAGGTGCCGCACCTCGGGCCAGATCGGTAAATCCTCTCCGCCCGCAAACGGATCCGGAACAACGCCAGAACGTCATTCGCTACCCAAATCATGGCATAATCCCCATCGCCGGTCGTGCAATTGGTAAACCCGAAACTTGTCGTGCGCGATCGAAGCTAAATTCAGTGCAAACTCTAGAATGACGCGACGTGCTCCGACTGGGACAAGAAAAAAAGGAAAAAAAGGACAGGCACTTTTAGCTTGACGGCGCCAATGGCTGGGACACAAGAGCGCGGTGGCTGCGATACGGCACGACGTATGTCATCCCGTAGAATAGCTTGAAGTACGGTCATGCCCGATTTGAGAATGAAACGGTTTTCCCTTGGCGTTTCGTTGGGCTTCCGCAGTCTCCGTTGTCAGCTCCGACCGACCAAACCCCCAAGGTTGTCCGCCTCAAAGGAATGGAACCTTTACAATGATCCAGCACTGCGTTTCGAAGATCGTCGAACTGGTCGAGCGCGGCGAGCCGGATCGGCGAGCGATTCTCCAACTGGGATATAACCTGGGTCGACTGAGCGAACTGACCGGGCTCGGTCGTGAACCCTTCTGGGACCGGTGGAAGGAGGCCGTCGCTTCCTGGGATAAGGCGGAGCTCTCTCAGTTGGCTCTCGAGCTGCGGAAGGGTTTTAGCGAATCAACCAAGATGGATTAAGAGATGTTTGCCGTCGCGAATTCGGGAAGGAATGAGCTTGCCTCAATCAATCGTGCTTGCAAGCTTGATTGGATGGATTCGTGCTTGGATGTGCGATATGACTGTTTGGATTGGATTCAGACAATCGCGATTGAAGAAGGAGAAGTCGTACTGCATTTTCTTGCATGGCAGGTATGAATTTGTAAAAATGAAATTTCGGAAATGATCCTCGGAACAAGATTTGCACAATTAACGCAAGCTGGTTCGTTTGGGGTGATTTGGATGGCGATTCGCTGGGTCGAGTTGTGGAGGAACGTGTCTCTCCACGGACGGCCAGTGGGTCCGCTCAAGGAACGACGCACTTAATGCGGGTAAAATGTTATGACGGTGTTGGAGCAGGTGGAGAGTCGGATTCGCCAATCAACCTATGGGCGCATCCGAAATCTTCAGGTTCGGGAAGTCAAAGGACGACTGGTCATCACGGGCCAGGTGCCTTCCTATCATACCAAGCAGATGGCGCTACATGGTGCCTTGGAATTGCTCTCGGGAGATCGGCTCTGCTCCGAGATCACGGTGGAGTGATGAGTATCGCGCTGCTCTCGAATGGGAAATGTAGAAGCAGGTTCAACGGATTGGCCCTTGGTTCTCTTTCTGGATTTGCTCAACAAGCCCGATCGTTTTGGCTGGGCGATACGACTTGTGCAACCTGTGAGGTGGATTCTTCGTCGCCTCGTCTCCTTCCTTGTTTGTTGTTTCGCTGATTGAAAGAGTCTCGGCAGGCTTCCAGGCTTATCGTCCTCTCGAAGGAAGTCGAGTGGGAAGGCGAGAGTCCTCGCGAAGCCAAGCCGACCTCACCGATTGATCGGAGCAGCCCTTGAGGCTCCGGCGTGGATCGACCATATTAGTGTGGTCGATCCACTTGCGTTTTTGGTTCAGAGGATCGACCGATCCCGTCTCGCGTCATCTTGATTTCCTTGCGGCGATTGATGAGACCGAGGTATTCGAAGGTCGAGGCCAACGGGGCCGAAAGTAGCCGTTCCCTCCTAGAGGTCTTGGTGTTATGCGACGGATTCCACGCGGTCTTGGCTTCAGTCTGCTCATCTTCACGTTGGGCGTTACCTCAGTGCCCAGCGTCCGCGGCGCGGAGGTGCAAGAGGCGTGGGATGCTGTTTTCATCTCAGGCGCGAAGGTGGGTTTCATCCATACCTTCGTCGAGCCCTTGAAAGAAAACGGGAAGGATCTTTACCGAGTCCGGCAAGACATGGAGTTCACCTTCAAGCGTCTCAATGACAAGGTGACCATCAAGACCATGTATGGGACGGTCGAGACCCCCGAAGGGAGCGTGCTCAAGCTCGAGACGCGTACACTGGCCAGCAATCAGCAGATGACGGCCACGGGCTCGGTCATCAATGGCAAGATGACCCTCACTCTCGACGCGGGGGGCCAGCGCCAGCAAGTGACCATGCCCTGGGGAGCCGACGTTCGAGGTCCATACGCCGCCGAGCAAGGCTTGACGCGTGCGCCCATGAAGGCGGGAGAAACACGCGAGCTGAAGATGTATGTCCCCGACCTGAACAAGATCTGCGAGGTCAAGCTAATCGCTCGCTCCACGGAAGAAGTGACACTGGGTGATGGTAAGCGCCCCCTCCTTCGCATCGACGAAGTGGTCTCGCTCAATTCGAAACCTCTTCCTGAATACAACATCACCCTTTGGGTCGATCAAGCAGGGCAGGTCTTCAAGAGTCGAAGTGAGATCCTGGGTGGTCTGGATATTTATCGGACGACGCGCGAGGGAGCCCAGCAAGGCGGTGGCCAGGCCACGCTCGACCTGACGCTCAACACCATCGTCAAGCTCCGCCGAAAGATCAGTAATCCCGAATCGAGGCGCGAAGTGAAGTATCGCGTTACGCTGAAGGATGACGCCCCTGGCAATCTACTGCCGGCCGACCGAAGGCAAACCCTTCAGCCAGACGCGAAGGACAAGTCTTCCGCCACGCTCGTGGTCAAGACAGCCGGACCCAACGAAGGTACGGCGGGTCCCGAGACCGTGGATGCCCAGTACCTTCGCGCGAACACACTGGTCAGTAGTGAAGACCCGACCGTGAAACGGTACGCGGCCAACGCGACGGTCAACGTGGTTGACCCCTGGCAGAAGGCTTCTCAGATCACCAAGTGGGTGGCCCAGAACCTCAAGGAAAAGAACTTCGAGACGACGTTCGCCCCCGCGAGCGAAGTGGCCCAGACCTTGTCCGGCGACTGCACCGAGCACGGCGTCCTGGTCGCCGCGATGTGTCGCGCGGTGAATGTTCCCGCCCGCGTGGTCGTGGGGTTGGTTTACTCCGACGAGCTGGGCGGATTCGGCTTCCACATGTGGAACGAGGTCTACGTCAATCGCCGATGGGTTGCGGTCGACGCGGCCTTCAACCAGACCGAAGTGGATGCGGTGCATGTGAAACTGGCTGACACGAGCCTTGATGGCGTCGCTCCGTACGAGGCGTTTCTCCCCGTGGTGCGGGCGATTGGCAAGATTACCCTCGACCCGTTGGAGCTGCGCTGAGCCACCTTGCGTTGACGCCAGCGCGATGGGCGAGTCCGCCTGCGTTTGCGCCGGCCGCCTATCTTGGAGGGAGCCTGGCGGGAATCCGATTAGATTTGCTTGTCCGAGCCCGTCAGGCTCCCTAGACTTCTAGATGGGTTAAAGAACGGCTTTGATTTGACTCGACTTCGACCGAGCTTGATATCTCCGGGTTGCCCGGGCCCTCTGACGCGGGAGTCGACGCACCATGACGCGGCTATCTACGACTCGAGCGCCTCTGCTCCGCGGTTGTCTCGTCGTGGGGCTGGGTTTGGCCCAAACGGCCCTGGCCCAGTCCACTACGCCTCGCTCAGGGGTGACGACCCAGGCCCCCGCCGCTCCACTGACCTCGTCGGCGCCTCAAGACGCAAGCCAGGCCCGCCCCGAAGCCCAGGTGCTCCAGTCCTTGCGCTCCAACCCCATAACGGCTCCTTTCTCCATCACCACCTCCTGGAAGAATGGGCAAGTGGTGTTGGGGGGGCGGGTGGGCTCGAAGTATGTGCATGACGCCGCGGTCCGCATTGCGATCGATAGCGGGTACTCGGTTCGCGACGACCTGAAGATCGACTCGTCCGAACTGTACCGGGTGTCCCCTCCGCCGAGGTATTTGAGGCCCTATCCCACCGCTTACCTGGGATACGACCCCTTTGGGACGAGGGTTCCCTCACTCTTCGGTCCCTACAACGACCCCTTCTTTGGGCTTGAGCCGCCGTTGGTGACCTACCCCCCCTGGTGGGGTGCCGTGGCCGCTCGCGAGCCAATTAACACCGACCTCTTGCAAGCCGCGGGTGATCCTAATTTCCCCGCCGCGACGAACCCTCCCGCGTCGAGTACTCCCAACGCGAACGATGCCGCGCCCCAGCAGGTGCCGATCGACCCGGGCTCGGGCCCGGCTCGGGGGACGGTCGAGATGACGATCGACCCCCGCGGGGTCGCCGTGCTGAGGGGGACGGTCCCCACCTTGAACGATCGGATCGAGATCGGCCAGCGCATCATGAGGAGCGGTGAGGTGCGCGAGGTGGTCAACCTCCTGAAGGTCGCCTCGGATGACCAGTCGGGGGCGACGAGCGCGCCCGCGAACGTCCCAGGCGCCTCGAAC
>Ga0182745_1000376_pt1 | contig 52411 bp, 59 predicted proteins | sample eDN3rd30CKraftBY_FD_128523 | JGI IMG/M metagenome (GOLD analysis project Ga0182745, IMG submission 128523) | Enriched backyard soil microbial communities from Emeryville, California, USA - eDNA 3rd pass 30_C Kraft BY (version 2) (version 2) | ecosystem: Environmental > Terrestrial > Soil >... | reverse complement strand
TCTATAGTCGTAATTTATTTGGTATTTTAAGGTTACAGCTAAATTTTTCTTAAATAGCTCAAGGATCTCTTGAGAGCTCTTAACAGCTTTTACATCATCATAAGTAGCTTTTGTTGAATTTAAAGTATATCTATAAAATTGAGTAATTTCCCCACTACCTAGTACGGATATATAAATATACTGATCAGCTATTGGGATATTATTTTCTTTCAGCACATATGAAAAATCATAACGAATAGGTTCTGTTAAAGGTTGATTTGAATAATAGTTGTAATTTGAATTGGAAGGATCTAGTTCATAATTCTTCCCGTTTGGTAATTTACCCAAAAATTCAGTTGCAATTTTTTCAGCTGTCTCTTTTGAGACTTTTGCTGGAAATAAAGCATCAGATGTCGTAACTGGAGTATAGTAGAACGATTCAATTTCTAGTTCATCACCAACAAACGTAACGCTTCCATAAATATCTTTGCCATTAATCATTTTTTGAAAGCTTAAGTCATAACGAATTCGCTCATCATCTGGATAGTGATGGGCGTTACTTAATTGAAAATCACTTTCTGCTAAAAAATTAAATTGATTTGGAAATAATTCTTTTAGTTTTTTTATAAACGCTGTTTTAGAGAGAACTTTATTGCTATTATTCACTTCAATTGCAACCCTATCATTTTGCCCTTCCATTGGTGATTGAGCATGTCCAATAGATGATGTTATACCAAGTGTTAAAGCAGTTGATGTGAAGAGGATGGCAAATTTCTTCATCTTTTTCAATATAACCCTCCTAAAATTCATAATTAGGAATTTACACAATTTCACTTAGATTCCCACTATTAGTAAATATATGCTCAAATCTATTAAATAATTAATATATGTCAGAATTTACAGTAAATTATCAAATTCTTAAAAAAAAACCTGTTAAATTCACAAATTTATGTGAATAAACAGGTGTTATGTTCTATGATTCATACTTATCTTGTAGTTCAATTTGACCCGAAATATCAATTCCTTGCAACGCTTGTGTCGCTAGTCTATCAGCTTCTGCGTTTAGTTTTCTTGGGACTAGTTCAAATACCGGTTCAATTCCTAATGTCTTCAACTTTTCATCAATGCGGTCAGCCCAACTTGCTAATTCTTTTTCATACGCTGGCCATTCACCGCTTATTTGATTTATGACCACTTGAGAATCACCAATAAATTGTACTGTTTGGTGATGAACATCCAATAAGTCCAATTCTACAATCGCTAAATGTAAAGCAGCATATTCTGCTTCATTATTTGAGGCAAGACCTTGTGCTGGAGCATTTCTACGTACTCGAAACCATTTTCCATTCTGTTCATAATAGATTGCAATCCCAAGACCAGCTTCTCTAGATTGTATATCATATCCACCATCAAAATACACTTTTACGTTATGTGGTTCTGTTTCCATTTCCTTTAAAAACTTCTTAATCTCTTTAGGCATCCAAGTACTGTCATGTTTATCATTATAAGTAAGATTTTTAGCTCTTCCTGTTTTTTCGATATCCTCCCCAATTGCCAGAGCATGCGCTGCAGGCATAAACTCCGAACGAAACGTTACTTCGATCCCATTTTTTGATTTATATGTCCATTCAATAAATAATTCCATGAGTAGCCCCCTTCTTATATGTATTTTACTACTAGTATACACATTCTTAAGTTCGTTATTGCTACCAACAAATAAAATGAAAGACCCCGAAATGCCACTTTGATTAAGTGACGCTTCGGGGCTTCAGTTCAGAGCTCAATCAATAACTCCGTTTATGATGAGTTTGACCTTTGAAAAATCAAACTAGATAACAACTGAATTGAATTAACGATTGTTGTTGTTATTGTTGTTGTTACGGTTGTTATTGTTATTGTTATTGTTGTTGTTGCGGTCAAAGTCTGCTTCTTGAGCATACTCCTCGCGGTTGTTGTTATTGTTGTTGTTGTTACGATTGCGGTTGTTTTGATCTAGATCTTGTGCTAATTCTTCGAAATCGTTACGGTTGTTGCGGTTGTTGTTGTTATTGTTGTTTGCCATAATGTTATCTCACCTCCACGTCACTTATTTTGACTCTCTAGAACTTTTTTATTCAATTTTCATGCAAATAAATTTAACTTTAAAAAATTGCAAAATTTGAATACAACAATTGGTGTTAGGGTAGTCTTTTTTAAGATAAATAAGGAGGGTTCTATATGTTTGAAAAGAAATTAGCTCTTCACGAAACAATGGAGTTTCATGAGTTAATCAACTTTATGACAACGAGTTTATTAAAATCAAAAATGAGTCAAGGCATTGTATTTGATGATGATTTAAGAGCTCTATTAGACAAAAACGTAAAATTATCAACCCCTGCATTAACAGCGATGATTAAGCTCTATGACCATTCCAAATTAGAATATTAAGAGGTGTTTGTGGTGGAAGATTATTTAGATCCAATAAATTCAGTCAACATGCCTGAACTCACAGATTCAGGAATAGCACTTGAATTTTTATTAACTACAAAAACAGGTATTCGTAATATTGCCATTGCACTAACTGAAACTGCATCCCCTGCCCTTCGAAAATTAATGAAAACGCAACTTGATGTAATGTATGATCTATACGAAGAAACATGCGATTTAATGATAAAAAAAGAATGGTTAAAACCATATGATCTAGAGGGTCAAAAAGAATTGGATATTAAGTCAGCAAAAAATGCAATTGACATTGCAAAACTAGATCTATTCCCTAAAGACTTTAATCGAAAAGGACTATTCCCTACTCCGCCAAAAGAATAAATAGATAAGGGAGTTTTACACATGAAGGCTGTTACATTTCAAGGAATAAAAAATATAGAAGTAAAAAAAGTGAAAGCACCTGAACTAAAAAATTCAGATGATATTATTATTAAAGTGACCGCTTCAGCTATTTGTGGATCTGATTTGCATTTACTTCATGGCATGATTCCTAATCTAAATAAAGATTATATTATTGGTCACGAACCAATGGGAATTGTCGAAGAAGTAGGAAAAAATGTTACAAAAGTAAAAAAAGGTGACCGTGTAGTGATACCTTTCAATGTAGCATGTGGTGAGTGTTGGTTTTGTAAACATGACTTAGAGAGTCAATGTGACAATTCAAATGACAACCAAAAACATCATGAAATGGGTGGATTCTTCGGATATTCACATACGACAGGTGGTTATCCTGGTGGTCAAGCTGAATATATGCGCGTCCCGTTTGGCAACTTTTTACCATTCAAAGTTCCTGAAGATAGTGAAGTTTCCGATGAAAATTTAGTCTTATTAGCAGATGCAGCTTCTACTGCCTATTGGAGCGTAGATAATGCAGGTGTAAAACCTGGTGATACTGTTGTAGTCTTAGGCTGCGGCCCCGTAGGTTTACTTGCTCAGAAATTTGCTTGGTTAAAAGGTGCAGATAGAGTCATTGCGGTTGATTATGTTGGGTATCGTTTAAAACATGCAAAACGAACAAATAAAGTTGAAATCGTCAATTTTGAGGATCATGAAAATTGCGGTGAATACTTAAAAGAAATCACTAAAGGTGGCGCAGATGTGGTTATTGATTGTGTTGGGATGAGTGGTAAAATGACACCTCTTGAATTCCTCGCAAGTGGATTGAAACTGCAAGGTGGAGCAATGGGAGGCCTTATCATAGCTAGTCAAGCAGTTCGAAAAGGCGGAACTATACAGGTTTCAGGAGTATATGCTGGACGATACAACGCTTTCCCTTTAGGTGATATTTTCCAAAGAAACGTAACGATTAAAACAGGACAAGCCCCTGTCGTTCATTATATGCCGCACATTTATAATCTCATAAAAGAAGGTAAAGTTAATCCAAGTGATATCGTGACACATGTTCTTCCGCTTGAAAAAGCAAAACACGGTTATCAAGTATTTGATACGAAAACTGAAGATTGTATAAAAGTAATTTTAAAACCCTAATTCTTAATAGACTGTGCAGAATGATAAAATAGCGATATCATTCTGCTTTTTTTCATTTGTTTTTATTTAGGAAATAGCTTGTACATCCATTGCCTATCAAAGCGTTTTAATTTGTCGGTTTTCAGCTCTCCAGTACGAAGGTTAAGAAATTTGACATTCGTTCATATCTATTTGTTCTCCTTTTTAGCCTAAACGAAAGCTTTTCACTCACCTATTACATACATTTTCAAATAATTGTTCTGTCTTTAGTGATTAAATTAAGGTATTTGATAAAACTAAGGGAATGAAACTTATTGTATAAAATTTACGTAAATACTTGAAATAAGATCAGGCAGGAGAATTGTTAAAATGGAATCTAAAGAGGAATTACAGAAATATTTAGTTGAAATTGAAGCTTGGGAGGAAGACCAAAAAGGATTATTCTTCTGGGAAAGACTTGGTCGGTTACCCTTTAAATTATTAGATAAACTTACACCTAAATTTATTCAAGAAAAAATCGGAGTTTTAGTAAATGAATTAGGGAGTTATATTCAAACCGGTGGAAAATACTTAATCAGTGAGCAGGCAGTAATAAAAAAAATTCGAAAATCTACTGTAAATCTTGAAATTGAAACGATTGATGATATAGCTTCCATGCCCCTAAAGGATATGATCAGAGCGAGTGAGCAATTAAAAGGTGAACGTGTTAAATTTGCAACTGTTCAAGGTGCATCTACTGGTTTTGGCGGTATTTTTACATTGGTTGTTGATATACCAGTTGTACTTGGAACTGCATTAAAAACATTACAAGAAATTGCAATTATTCATGGATATAATCCGAATGATAAGGCAGAACGTGTATTTATAGTAAAGTGTATGCAGTTTGCTTCAGCAGATATTGTTGGAAAAGAAGCTATACTTAAAGAGCTTGCATCAATCAACGAAAAGAATGACTCATCTAAAGATATGATTTCTCAACTTAAAGGATGGCAAGAAGTATTCTTTACCTATAGAGATCAATTTGGCTGGAAAAAGTTATTTCAAATGATACCAATTGCTGGAATGGTGTTTGGTGCTTTTGCAAATAAAGGTATGATCGAAGATGTATCAGAAGCAGGTATCATGCTTTATCGGAAACGACGAATTTATGAGAAAATGCATGCGTTAGAAAATAATACTCAAAAACAAATTGAATATTAAAAAACCTAAAGGAAGTTTGTCTATATTAGGCAATCTTCTTTTTTGTATTAGTTGTATTTATTTCACCCATACTTAGGTAAAAAGGAACTGATAAATATGTCTATCATAGATCGAATACTAAAAAGGTTTGCAGAAATTGGAGAAATATCAGCTTATGGAATAATTGAAAATTTAGAGGAAACTTCCGAAGAAATTCATATTTCCGAAGAGCAAATTAACAATGGAAATTCCAAACCAACAACAGAAGATCCAGTTGAATAGTTATTATCTAAATATTCCGTAATAAAGTTAATTAAAGTACCCATACAAGTATTGCGCTGCTTGTCTTCTTTTGGATAACGAGGCGAGTCTTCTCTAACATAAAGTTGTTTCGCTCGTCTCATATTAACAAAAAGAAAAGGAGATGAGTGCATGTCAATTATTGATCATAAGAGAAATCAGAACAATTCATGTGGGTGTTCAACAAATCCTTCAAAACCTAAGAGTCATGAAGAAATAGCAAAGGAATTCAATCCTTCAAATAGTTCACAATCGAATAATCATCAAACAAAGTCAATTATGGAATTTGCAAAAGAATTTATACCAAATTTAATTCCGAATAAAGTGAAAAACATTTTAGGTGGAATGAATCAAGCTTCTTCGGGTCAAGCGAATAATACACCAAATGTTTCAATTGAGGAAATTGCAAAAGAATTCTTTAATAACCCTTCCTATAAATCAAAAGGAGCCGGTACGAGCTCTAATTCAAATACAAATGCGATAACAGAGTTTGCAAATGAATTTTTAGCAGCGAATTCAAAAGGTAGTCAAAATAAATCAGCTTCTTCTGCTAAAAACAACAATGCACAAGGTAGTTCAAAATCAAATGGTATGGCAGAGATTGCAAATGAATTTATTTCATCTGTAACAAATTCTAATGCTTCTAAATCATCGACTTCTAATTCATCAAAGAGTGCTCAATCAAATTCTAAAGCGAAATCAAACCAAAATGGCTTGACTGAATTTGCAAATGAATTTATCTCAACTGCAACTAATTCGAACGCATCTAAATCAGGGACTTCGAGCTCAGCTAAAGGATCACAAGCGAAGCCAAAAGCAAAAGCAAATTCTAATGGGTTAACTGAGTTTGCAAATGAATTTATCTCATCTGCAACCAATTCGAACGCTTCTAAATCGGTGTCATCGAGCTCAGCTAAAGGGGAAAAAAATGTTAAACCGAAAGCGAAAGCCAATTCAAATGGTATGACTGAATTTGCGAACGAGTTTATCTCATCATCTGCAGCTAATTCAAACGGTTCAAAATCTGCAACTTCTAGCTCAGCTAAAGGTGGACAAATGAAATCAAAGACTAATTCAACGAATCGTTCACAATTCAAGCCGCAAGAAGAAATTGCAAAAGAATTCATGCCAAAACATGATAATGGATCAACTCTAAATAAGAAAAATAAATAAACACTATTAGCGTGATGTAGGTATGCCCTACCTCACGCTTTTTCTTCTACTTCACATTTTGTTGTCTCCGTTTTCTTTCCAAATAAATGAACAAGTACACTACTAATACAGTTTGAATCAAAAATATAAGAGCATCCCAATACGATGCACTATTTATTGGTCTTTGGATATTAAAGTAAATCGTAGAATATGCATAATACAGCTGTGGTAAAAAATAAACAGCTGACAAGAGTAAGGTTAACAGCATACCAACTATGTAAAACATGCTATATAAACGAATCACTTTCCAATTATCTCCGAACGACTTCTGTTCATTCTTCTCAGTTTTCCTAAATAATGAACGTAAATATTCTTTACCACTTTCCATTAGGTTATAGCATCCAGTTACATTTTCCACAACATAATATACATCTGTTTTCATATAGAAACAGCATTGATAAACGGTTTTTATAAAAATATCCAAAACGATGATGCTAAAAATACTTACAAAATTCATCTCTGGAAAAATAAGCATTAAACCAAATGAAAGGAAAATGATGAATTGTTCGAAAGACATGCCTGCAAGATATAGAGTATTTCGCTGTCTTGGATTTAGCTTCCATGCAGGTGTCAAGTCCGTTTCAAAAACAATAAAAATCAACCGGTTTCCTATACTTAATTTTGCTGGTAAATCGTAAGAACGAATTGCCAATACATGTCCAAATTCATGAATCATAATCAAGACCAAAGATATAAATAGATAAGTGAACATATTTAACATCATAGAATCAAAAATAAATAGATCTTGATATCGGGGAAAAAATTCTGGATGGAGCACAAGTATTAGTATATTCAAAACTAGAAGTAACAAATAGACTTTGTTCATTGTTTGATTAAAGAACAATCGGCCAACCCAAGATGGAATCCATAAAAATCCTTTTGCTCCTGAATCTGATTTTTCAGGTTCTCTAGCAATTGGCACACCATCAACATCCTGAACAAGGCCTAACTCCACCAACTGATCCACAAATTCAATCATATCCACCTCTTCATCTGGATATGATTCTTTTAGCACCAACTCAATTGCAGCTAAATCTTCTCCCTTTTGCATGAGATTGATAGCTTCAATGCAAATTTGAGGCATTTCAAAAAAATCACCGGAAATTGGATCCTCTACGATATAATTCTTTCTATCTTTTCGAATCGATAACGGATTTAAATTGATTTGAGATTGTAAGGATACCTTCATCACAAGCCCCCTCTAAAAATGAAAATAGGATGCTATAAAACAGCATCCTAGTATGTACCCTACTCATCCTTTAGGTATTAGGAAACACCAAAAACAAGTAACTTTTATTTTCTTTAATTTACGGATTTTCACGCTTCATTCCTCCCCTCATATCCATACCCTTTTGATAGACTTTAGAAATCTGCACCCAATCAGGATAAATTTGCTTAAATATCTCGATAAGTTGTGGATCGAACTGACTTCCTTGTCCATCGAGAATTCGTTTATATGCCTCTTCAAAATGAAGTGCCGGCCGATAGGATCTTGATGAAGTCATCGCATCAAAGGCATCAGCAACCGCTGTAATCCTTGCTAAAAACGGAATATCTTCCCCTGAAAGACCATCTGGATACCCCTTCCCATCCCATCTTTCATGGTGATGGTAGATCACTTCAATATTGTCAGCAATTCCTTCGACATCTCGAATAGCTTCAGCTCCGACAACAGGATGCGTTTTTATTATATCATATTCTTCATCGGTTAATTTACCAGACTTTGTTAAAATAGTGTCTGGAATACTTACCTTTCCAATATCATGTAATAGGCATGCATAGTAAAAATGATCTAATTCATAAGGTTTATATCTTCTTGTAGCTTCAGCCATATTCATTGCGTAAGCGGCAACTCTTTCACTGTGACCACGTGTGTATGGGTCCTTTAACTCAAGTGTGGCAATAACACCTTTTACAATACCTTCTAATTGTTCTTCATATGAGTACTTCAAAGCTTTTATATAATTTAGAATACGATGAAGTAATAGAAAGGCAATAACCGAACAAACAAGCATAATGATGATTGGAAACACAACTACAGGATCTTGTATAAACAACCCTACTAAAATATATTTAATAATTAAGCCGATTGATACGAAATAGGTAAAGCTTTTAGTTACAAATATAGGTGAAAACAGGATAATTAGTATTTCTACTAAGTTACCACTCGTATATGCTTCAGAACTATCTTTGTAATAAAGGATATCTGTAATTAGATTCGTAGAAAAATAGCCAAAAAATACTATGTATTTTACAAATTCTGTTTTATCCTTTTTAATTAAATAAATGGATACTGGAATAAGAGCAATCATCGCTCCATATTTTATGTAACTAAAAAATATCCATTTGGTACTAACATCACCAACATTGCTCCACGGAAATGCAGGAAAAAGGTCATAATATAAAATATCATAAACAAAAAATACAACATAAAATAACCATAAAAAAAATACTGTTGAATGTTTTTCTTCTTGTAACAAAGATGTCTTCTTCATTTCTTTTACCTCACAATATGTTAACAAATCTATACATTACAAACCTCACGAAATTCGAAGATAACACCCTCTTTATCTACTATTTTATTTGATATGTTATCTTCTAAAATGTCATACTTGAATAACTAATTCAAACCATACTACAAAAAATAATTATATAGTTAATTGAATATTTATTCCAACACAAATTATTCCATCTGAACTATTATTTTTTTATGTTAACAATTACTAAAGTAACATTTTTCGAAAATTTCTTTAAGTTAATCATAAATTTAAATTTTAATTCACTTTTCAACTGTTAAGTAACAAATTTATAAAAGCTCAAAACCCTATAAGTTATGAGTTTCAAGCTTTCAGTTACATTCGAATAGTTGTTTTTAATTCAAAAATAGGGTGTCTGAATTGTAGACACCCTTTTTAAATACTTACATTAAACTAGGTAAAAATAGAATTAAATCAGGGAAAAATAAGAATATTAGTAGAATTACAATATCACAAATGATAAAAGGAATAGACCCTTTTAATATATCTGAATATTTACTCCCCTTCACAGCACCCTGAATCATAAAAATACTTAATCCGAATGGGGTGTTACTAATGAAATCTCTGCAATGAAGACAACAATTACTCCGAACCATACTGGATCAAAACTTAAATTGATAACCGCTGGTAAAATGATTGGGATTGTTAAAAACATGGCTGATAACATATCAATAAACATTCCTAGGAATATATATAAAAGACAAATTCCGATCATAATTACCATAGGCGGTACATCTAACCCAGTTAAATAAGTCGAAACAACATTTGGAATTTGTGAAATCCCTAAAAAGTAACCAAATAAAATGAGGATACTACGTCATGAATACCTTTGCAGTCGTTTTTATTAATTCCTGAATAGACTTTTTAAATCCTTCAAGTGTTACTTTTTTAGAAAATATAGTAATGATCAATGCTAATAGTGCACGAATTGCTGCAGCAGAGCGCTCAGGAGTTAAATTTATTGCGTATACTAGTTTAGCAAATACACAAGAGAGTACAAATTTATTCGCACCAACGCATAAGGCAACTGAGAAAGCAATTAAGAAAACAGGCATTTCTTATTCCTTCTTGCGTAATAATTGGTACTTAGAGAATGAAATATCAAGCATTCAAGGTGTCCTTGCTGGAGCTCCTTGGGTAACATCAGTAGGAAATGGAAAAGTCGGGTGAGCATTACAACAAGATTATGCCGAAGCAGCAGCTGCAGTATTATCCAATATTGCACATGAAAATACTATTTATGAGCTTTCCGGAAGCTTTTGTCTCAGGAGGAATTTGTTTTTTGTTCTTGGGGTAATACTTGGCAAAGAAGTACCTGTTCAGCAAATAGATGATTCTAATTATACCGAGATTATGAAGTCTGCGGGCTTACCGGATTTCGTTGTTACTATCCTTGTCGACATCCAAAGAAGTATTCCGGAAGGCTCATTAGATGTCGAGAGCAATGATTTCGGAAAAATTCTTGGTCGTCCAGATACCCCAATTAAAAGAAGCACTTACTCAAATAATAAATGAATTAACCGAAATAATTAACTGAAATGAATGGACTTTATTACACCGGTCCCTTTTATTACAATTGACAAAAAACTAGGGATTGAGAAACTCCCTAGTTTTTCTTATTCTTATCAACCTTACTTTATAGTTGTTGTTAATACAACATTATTACCTATTAAAAAACATATTGGGAGCTTTAATAGCTTGGACATTTAGCCTGTACAAACCATTATAATATTTCTATCAGGATCACTAATTGTAAAATAAGAGAAATCATCAAAATTTACAATTTCCGATTCAATTTTATATCCCAAACTATTAACGTAATTATAGGCAACATCGATTTGGTCTGTGTGAAAATTAAACAATGGATATTCGCAATTTTTCTTCTTTTTCAATATTTCTTCTGATCCCGCATCTAAGGTTAACCCAGTATGATTGTTAATCTGAATATTATATACTGGCCTATTGATTTCTGAGATTTCGTATTCTTGTCCAAGTAACTGTGAATACCAAATTACGGACCTCTCTAAATCGCTTACGTGGACAAAAATAGTATTGATCTGGTTCTTTATCGGACTGCTCATTCTTTTCACTCCTTACATTATTTGAATCATCTATTGATTCATTTATATAACGGAGAAAGAAGTAAAAACCTTACAACGATTTTTAAAAAATGTGATAAAAATATTGGGCATTCAAATTTACGTTCAATTCTTTCGCTGCCATATTCATTAAGTCCCAAGAAAAACAATAGAACTTCCAATAGGATACTTTCCCTTCGACCAACTCAAAGAAATGTATATTGTTAAGGTATAGTTTATTATCAGACTTCCGCTCAAACTCCACAATAACATCACGACCCCATAACTCTATATACTTGGAAATGATCATATGTTGCTTTTGGACAATTTCTGTCCAATCCTTTAATGAGTTTTTCTCAGTTTCGTTTTTACCAATTTCTAGTCCAGCATGAGTTATATCAGTAATCACATTTTCATGTAATAAAGAAGCAATTAGTTTTGGATTCTTATCACTAAATCCCTTTAATAGTAAATCGATCGTTGAATTTTTAGGAAGTTCTCTTATCGAAGGAACATCCCCTGTTTGTTTATTAGAATATTGGTACTCACGCATTTTGTTTCTTGCTCTACTCAGATTTGTATAAACTGCCCCCTCTGATGTTGACATAATCTCTGCTACTTCGCTTCCTTTAAATTGAAGAACATCTGATAAGATTAGTGTCACATATTGATTAGGAGTTAAAACTCTTACCAAAAGATCTAAGTTTTCCATTACATGAAATTCTTTTGAAGTTACTTTTTCAAAAACAACTACATCATCCAAAGACAAATTTTTATGTTTTTGTTTCCTCAACTGATCAATCCATAGATTTGTAGCAATTTTAAACAAATAGGCTCTCGTATTTAATGGTTGAAATATTTTAGCTAGCACTGCCAGTGATCTTAACAGGGTTTCTTGAACTAAATCCTCAGCATCCCAAGGTGACCTCGTTAACTTATAACAATAATTCCACAATTCACTTCGATACGGCTCAACCTTTTGTTTGTATTCCTGTTCAATCTTTCGTAAATCATTACTTAAAGAGTTCAGGTTCTCAGCTGTCATATAAATCTCCATTATTTTATTAAATTTACACTAAAAGTTTTATTCAGGACTAAAGGATGTTAGCCCTTATTCATAACTTCCACAAAAAAAGCATTAATCCTCCTGGATCAATGCCGTCATTAATACATATTTACAAAATATTTAAAATTATCTATGAATGGGCTTGCTCAAAAGAATACAGTAAAAAAGCTACTTTAGATAGCTTTATTATTTGTTAATTTGATTTATAGAGTAGGCAAATTTATTGTGGTTTCAATATTTTGAAGACTTACTCCGTTTGCATATCACGATCCCAAGCATGATACCAGCCCCCCCACCTTGAGTACTGACACTTAGTGATACGCTAATCCCATCGATAAATATAATCGTATTACCTGACATCAATTCTGTGAACAGTTCGTCCCAGTCACTTACTTTTTTTATCCCACCGACAGCAACAACATCTTCAGCAATCATATCGATTACCTCTTGTTGAGCTATCTGTTCATGGAGTAAGGGATTAGGGTTAATCACTGCTTCAATTAAAAAATCGTTAACAGTTTGACTGTCCACCAACCCTTATATACAATTGCGGTTTTAACCTTAGGATCTTGACCGAGTTTAACCGGCCTGATGACAATATCTGTTCTATTTCCAGTTCTTTGTTTAATGACTTCCAGATTCATGGACAATAAGGCATCGATGTTATTCGATAATTGATCTATAGATTCAATTGGGCTGTTTTCCTGTTGATTGTGCTATTGTTCTTTTGCTTTTTCCCTTTTAAAAATGAAAACATAGCACCGATACCTTTCTTTTCTATTCATCAAATATATGTCCATTAAACTACCCTTTTATTCAAGATTTTCTATCACAGAATATAGATGTCCTAACGGGGGCCATATCAACCGCATGCCATTACTCGATTTTGAGTTCGATTCCTAGAACACAATCGAATTAGAACCGTTAAATCCATGGTCTACGGCATTCTTCCGCTTCATATTTACTTAGTCAAGGTGTCAATTTGAAATAAATACAAGTTCGATTAGGTCATAAAAATATCAAGACAACCATGAATATGTAATCCCAAATAACAGAAGAAGATGATGTAACAGCTACAAAAGTATTTGACGGTTTATTTAATAGCAAAAACGACTAACTTTGTATACAAAATATGTTCACAAAAAATTTGTCACATGACGGTCACATGAAAGCTAAAATGCGAATTATAAATAAAAATAAAAAAAGCCGAAACCCCTTAAACATCAAGGTTTCGGCGATATGGTCTCGACAGGGTTCGAACCTGCGACCCCCACGTTGTCGACGTGATGCTCTCCCAGCTGAGCTACAAGACCTAAATTCCATTAACCAAATATTAGCATAAACACAAAAAAATGCAAATAGTAATTGTGCTTTTTCTTCGATTTTTTATTTACCCCGTATTAAATTGTAAACAAGTTTTTTATAGTGAAGGAAGTTTAATATAAAACTTCATTTTTTGATCATGCTCACAAGTCTCAGCAAATACACGTTCAACTGTAGAATCAACAATGAAATGGTCATAAGGAAAGCGGCTATTGTGTACTGAAATAATCGAATCGAATAACTTTCTACTTCTTTTTCATGTATAAATAACGACTGTTCATTGGCTTCTCCACTAGGCAGTTTTTCATAACCGTTAAGCAGGATTTTTATAGGTGAAGTATCCATTATATAAGCTTGTGTGCTTCGTTTAAATTTCCCTAATGTTGCTATTACAGTTCTTCAATTTAACTTTGGTTCATGTTGTAAATAAGCTATAGATCCGATGCATTTTTATATTGTGCAACAGTTACACCAATAGCTGTTACTTCTCCATTTCTACATTCGTATATCTAAATTTATCGACTTTCCAAAAATTTATATTTATTTGTTCAATATAAATAAATCATATCATGTCTTCCTAATAAGCAAAAATTTAAGAGATAACATAAAAAAGGCAATGAGTGAACATTGCCTCTATTTATACTTTTGATGATATAATTTTCGTACTTTTTCAACTAACCAAAGAGGAACAGGATGACCATCAATTAAGGAATAATATTTTTTATAGCCTTCTTTAAGATGCTCCCAACGGAAATCATTACCTGGTTGCAAATACTCAGAGACATCAAGAATTTTTGCTCTACCGTTTTGTAGTAAAATATTTTTCAAATGAAGATCACGTGGGTTTAAACCTTTACAACGTATATATTCTCTTGCATTTTCCACGTCGTCTATTACCTGTTGTGGTATATGAATACCTTGAAGTAAACAGTCATAAAGAGTGATTCCTTCTTCGAATTTCAACACTAAGAAATCCTCATATGCAGCGTAGCAAGTTGAAAAGTACGGTGAATTACCAATAATAGTGTAAACTTCTTTTTCAATTTTTACTTTGTTAATTGTTTCAATTGCATACTTTTTAATTGCATAATTGGGTGCGTCTAAAGATTGGAAAACAGCTGCATCTGTTCCAATTCCGATACATTTTAAATTGTTAGTACATCCACATATGGTGACAGGATCATTATTAGGGTTTGAATAAATAGATACTTTTGATATTGAATCAATTGCAACTTCCCAGTCGTTGCCCATTTAATCTCTCCTCAAATCATGCTCTTCTTGTTGTAGACGGTTGAAAAATTCCAATGGCTATAAAGTTTATTAATAAAATTCGTATGAAAAATTGCAAACGTTACATAATAATAAAGATTTCACTTCGAATCCAAGTGACTAGGAGGGTTAACCCGATGAGTGCGAATGAACGCTTTCTCTGAAGGACCATCAACTGACTATGCTCGTGCTAAAATGTCTTAATTTACGTTAAGATTCAAAGCAGAAGCGGAGGCAGGGTGTCATGGCGGAAGATTGCAAGTGATAATCAGCCCGGAATTTAATTCCGGGCTTTTTTAGTTTAAAGATTTCGAATGAATAAAAATAATGCTGCGCAATAAATATCTGCTGGCACTACATAAACATACACAAACATGGGAACTGATTTATAGTATATAGTAGCGAAAGTTAATGGAGGTTTTATCGACTCATTACTTACTGATTGAGTTTCAATTGGTTTTGGAGGATTTTTATGTTGTAAACGTTTCGGTTTATTTACTTTCAAATTATTATTTTCAAAATCATTTTCTAAAAATGCAAATCTAGGATTAAGGATTGCCAAAATGCCACCCCCTCTATTTCCTCTTTAAATTTCATTTAATCGTTGTTAGTCTAGTCTATTTTTCGACATGAAATGTTATTCCAACGCAATTCACCCTATTTATTGGTAAGATTTTTCATAAACAGATGAAAGTTTCTAGATTGCTAATAAAAGGTCAAATATACTTGTAAGTATTACTCAAATATATTTCCTTAGATGCTAATAAAATCATGCTATTACTTAATTACAGGTAAATTAACATAAGTTGCTCGTCTTTACAAAGTTCATAATTGAATAGAAACAAGAGTAAACTTATAGGTTTTCTTACCAATATTTAAGGTATATTTTTGTTTTCAATTCCATGTTAGAGTTTGAATATCGAAACGGTGCAACGTATTTCGACAATAACATCTAGGGAGAGAACTATTTGAAAAAACAATTAATCACGGTAACAGCAACTGTTGGAATATTATTCACTACTGCATTTTATACACAAGCTTCAGCACATGAACTAAATTATCAAATACAATCTGGAGATACTCTTTGGAAGATTGCTACTGCTAACAATATTTCCGTACAAGACTTACAAACGTGGAATAACTTACAATCTAGTAACATTAATATTGGACAAAAACTAACATTGGTTTCCCCTCATTCTCATGTCGATTATGGTTCTTATACTGTAAAAGCTGGCGACAGTCTGTATATTATCGCTACAAACCACAATACCTCTGTAACTGAATTAAAATCTATTAATCAATTAAACACTGATCTTATTAATATTGGACAAGTTTTAAAAGTTCCAAGTTCTACAACACAAAGTGAAATTGTAACTGCACCAAAAACTTATACTGTAAAATCTGGTGATTACTTATGGCAAATTGCCTCTAAAAATGGCCTTACTATACAGCAACTTAAAACATTTAATGGACTAACAAGTGATAATATTATGGTTGGACAAGTTTTAAAATTAACCTCTGATGGAACAACTGCACCTAGTCCTGCACCTGTTGTAACTAAAACTTTAAATGTGGATGCATTAATTACAGAAGGTAAAAAGTACATTGGTACACCATATGTTTGGGGAGGAAGTACACCAAGTGGTTTCGATTGTTCTGGATTCTTAAACTATGTTTATAGTAAAGTGGGTGTATCAATTCCACGTACAGTAGAAACAATTTGGGGAGCTACAACGTCTGTTACTACACCTCAACCTGGTGATATAGTGTTTTATAACACAAGTAATGCTGGTCCGAGTCACGCAGGAATTTATATTGGTGATAACAAATTTCTACATGCTGGCTCATCTACAGGGGTTACAATTACAGATATGAACAATCCTTATTGGAAGGCTCGTTATCTTGGTGTGAAGAAAGTAAAATTATAAACTCATAATTGAAGCCATTTTGTACATATATGTTATATGTCCAAAATGGCTTCATTTTATTTATATAATGATCAATTCGAAAGCGGTTTGACATCAGACGTCCCTTTAATTACTTCCACGATAAAGACAAATAGAGGGATCCCGATGATTAAACCCCACGCGCCAAACAATAACTCTGCAACAATTAATACCATAAACGTAAAGAACACAGGTAATTTCATAGTAATGGAGTAAAGTTTTGGGTTTAGGAAATACGCTTCGATTGCATGAATCACCATGACCATGATGAAAATATAGAGAATATAAATTAATCCACCTATTTGAAATGCAATAATTGAAAGTGGAATTAAAGAAATGACGACTCCGATAACTGGCATTAATCCTAAGAAAAAGATCATTATGGCAAGCCCTAAGATATTCGGGAAACCTAAAATCATTAACCCAATAACTGATAAACATGTGTTTACAAGAGAAATTTGGATTTGAACCTTAATAGCTAATCCAAATGTATTTAAAAAGCTATTTCCAAATTTAACAACTTGATTAAACACTTTTTCAGTCTTATTAGAACGAAAAGATTTACTAAAAGCTTTTATTTTATCAATCTCTAAAATAAAGAAAAAGCTTAGTAAGATGGCCATGAAAACCTCTAATAAGAAAGTACTAACATCAGCAATTGCAGCTGTTAAAATATCTGCTATATTCTTTAGAATACCTTCCATATCTAAATTTTGAATATACTCATAAACTCTCTCTGGAATAAGATTTTTAAATTGATCGATATCAATAGAAGAGCTTTGGATAATGATTGAATTCAATTGATGTATCGCTGCCGGAAGATAAAGATATCCTGTTAAAGCGACTACTGCAATAATAATACTATACATAAGCACAACTAATAGTTTAGGACGTTTTAAAGACTTTGGTAAAATATGTAGTATTTTGACAAAAGCAGTATAAGCTAAATATGTAAATATAAATGTTAGCAATAAGAAATTTAATGCATTTTTAAAAAAGTATAAAAGACCGATAATAACAATAATAATGATCCACTTTAAATTCGCTTGTTCTTTAAACCAACTCATTCTTAACATCTTCACTCCTTATTCGGATTGTACATAAGCCGAATACCTTCTGAATTTTCAATCATTTTTCCCATTAAAGCGTAGCACGTTATGGATAGAATAGACAATAATATTTTTTTCAATTAGCCACTTTTTTACTGGATTATCATACTTCCAAACTATTTCTATTTTACCTACTTTTACTACAACTAAAGTTCCAATTTATTTGAAAGCTACACAATTGATCTTGGTAGCTTTCTTGTTAACCAATTTGATTATATTACAGGGTAATATGGTTCATAGCGGGGGTTTGTAAAGTATGGTGGTCTTGGTCCAATTTCAGGAAGTTTAAAGTTCGTCGTACCGTAATGTACTGCTACTTTTTCTCTAGATCTGGTAATCAATAAATAGCTTACTTGAGGATTAAAATAATATTGCATTTAGGACCTCCTCGATTTAATCCGTTCTTCTTATCTTATTCTTAAATTCCAAATATGCTAATCGTTTCACTTGTTAAGAACATAAAAAGCCCATTTTGCATAAGGTAAGCTGAATTTGTATAAACGTAGGAGGTTTTGACATCCGTGTCAAATAACATGAAAAGCGAAAACGAGTATCCGATGTATCCTAATTATGGAAAGATAACAAAATTTGAGGACGTTGCTTTGACAGTTCCCGAGCAACGTCAATATCGACAACCTGGTATTGAGAGCTTGATGGTGCCTAGACCTATCATAGAAAATCCTAATTACCATGGAAGTAATAAGTTAAAAGGAAAAGTTGCACTCATTACAGGTGGTGATAGTGGAATCGGGGCTGCAGTTGCTATTGCCTTTGCAAAAGAAGGAGCAGATGTGGCCATCTCTTATTTAGATGAGCATGAGGATGCAAATCGTACTAAAAATCGCGTTGAAGAACTTGGAAGACGCTGTATTTTAATGCCTGGAGATTTGAGAGATAAACAACAGTGTATTGATATTGTAGAGATAACTGTTAAAACGTTTGGAAAGCTAAATATTCTATGTAACCATGTTGGTATTCAATTCCAACAATTAAACTTAACAGATATTTCAGATGAACAGTTTGACGATACGTTTAAAGTAAACATCTATTCTCACTTTTATACAACACGTGCAGCACTGAAACATTTACAAGCTGGAAGCTCTATCATAAATACGGCCTCCGTCGTAGCGTTTGATGGAAATGAACAATTAATGGACTATACTGCAACAAAAGCAGCAAATGTTGGTTTTACCCGTGCATTGGCAAGAAACCTTGTAAAGGAAGGGATTAGAGTAAATGCTGTTGCTCCAGGTCGAATCTGGACGCCACTTATTCCATCTAGTTTTTCGGCTGATCAGGTACCACTAGCTGGTAATCCAATGGATCGACAAGGTCAACCTTTTGAACTTGCGCCGACCTATGTCTACCTTGCATCTGATGATTCGAGGTTCGTTACAGGTCAAGTGCTCCATGTGAATGGCGGGCAAGTTTTTGCATAGATATTCGTAAATTTTAGAAATGGATTTAATGAGGCAGATTTTGAATGAGACTGTCTCTTTATTATTTTACTAGACAGCTTTACCAAACTTTATTAAATTCTGTCGAGTAAATCATATTTACTCGACAACTTTATTCATAATCACACAATTCTGTCTAGTAAAACCCATTTACTCGACAACTTGATTTATAACCACAGATTTCTGTCTAGTAAAATCAATTTACTCGACAACTTGATTTATAACCACAGATTTCTGTCTAGTAAAACCCATTTACTCGACAACTCTATTTATAACCACAGATTTCTGTCTAGTAAAACCGATTTACTCGACAACTTGATTTAAAACCATAGATCTCTGTCTAGTAAAACCCATTTACTCGACAACTTTATTCATAATCACGAAATTCTGTCTAGTAAAGCCAATTTACTAGACAATATTATTTTTATATCCAGTGGAAACGATCTAGTAAAACCACAGTAGTCACTTTACTCACTAAGGAATAATAAAAGCCGCATCCTATTTGGATACGGCCCATCAGTTCATTTAATTAATTATTTTAAACTCTCAATAATCTCTACTAATTGCTCTTTTGAAAGCTCATTGGTGATTGTGGATACTTCGTAAAGCAACCCATTTTCTTCCCAACTAATACTAATATAGTCTTCCATTTCATACAGAACTCCATTTGTTCCTCGAACTGCGATGTCTTCACCTTCCATGTCTTGTAAACCTAAATATTCGACAGGATTACTAGAAACCATGACCCAATTATTTTCGTCTTTATCGTAACTTAACATTGCCATTTCCATTGACTCATCATAGTAACCTTCTGTATAAACATAGCCGTTTGGAAGTTCAGATGGTTCTACTAATTGATAGCTAGTTAATTCTTGAATTTCATCCACAGTCATGCTTTCACCATATGAATACATATCATCTTCAGTTACAGCATTATCAATTGCATCTTGAGGAATTTCAATCGGGTCAACTCCATTCATATTGGAGATTGTTGCCTCACCCTTCATTTTCATTGGAACTTTAGTTCCCTCTATTTCCATTTCAAGATCAATATCAAAAATTTGTGTTGTTTGAACAAATGACTCTTTATCAACATGGTATTCTAGATTAATTTTATTGATTTTTAGAGATTTGAATAACTCTTCCATGTCAGCGTCTATAGCAAGCTCTGATCCCATTGATGAAGAAATATAATCTTCAATTAATGCTTTATACGTATCATCATTACCTGATAATGTTAAAACATATTGATTATCCTCTTCTGTCATCACAATATCCTCAGCAAAATCGTTTAGCTTGTCCATACTTTCTTTATTTAGTTGGTCGAAGCTAGAAATCCCTAGATCATCAGTATCCATTTTAATCCATTCGTCAAACATGTTCATGTAGATTTCATCTTGGTTCATATACATTTCTGAAGTGATTTCCATACCAAGTGCTTCCATATTCATTTCTAAATACATTGCATCTGGATTATGGGTCACATCACCATTAACTGACACTTTTTGTTGTGTATCATCGACATCAATATCCATGTCCATTGCAATTGAATAGCTTTTTAGAGCTGTACTTTCTTCAATTGATTTTGCTATTACTTCGGATTTATCTATCTTTTTCGTACCACATGCTGATAAAACCAATATTAATGTAAAGCAAGTTATATATAACAGTAACTTTTTCACTTAAGTTATTACCTCCAATAATAGTATGGGAATCATTATCGTATTGTTACATTTATTACAATGCCTCCGCTATCTATTATTCTATAATAACTTTATACGAATTAATATGACCATTATTTAGCTATTAACCTATTGATTCAAATTATACTTAATAGTGAATGGCAAAAGGAACGTTATGAAAACGCCAAAAAGAAGCATAGCCAATATTGTATTAACGGAAGAAAATAAAAAAACATTTTTTATGACAATGCCAAATAAAACTAACGGTAGAATTAATGAAAAGGTTGTTTTGTAACGTGTTTTAAAAGAAATGGCATATTGTTTTCCACAATCACTACATTGGATTGGTTTATAGCCTGACCATATCGATTTAACAATGGCAAACCACTTTAATTTTGTTTGACATTTTGTACAACGTTGTATTTCCACAAATTTTCCTCCACATACATAATAATTCTTCACTTAAGATGTTAATTATATATTTGTTCCCACTTCACATTGAAAGCTACTTTCCAAAGAATCGCAAGAGCAAAAACTGCCACAATCAAATAGATATAAATTCCATAAATATAGAATGTACTTAAATAATGTAGCCCGGCAAACACAGCCACAATAGATGCAAGGCCTAACAAAAGTACACCATTGTTATTTTGATTGTACTCATCAAAGGATTGAGAAAACGGGATATGTTTTTTTAGTATCATAAAACAAATCACAGAATAATTACATGCTACTAAAAATACAACCACTAAATCTGGTAAAATCCGAATACCAAATAATATAATGAAAATTAAACTTAATAGTAGATAAACTGGTAAATATAATTTCATTAAAAACGCCTTAAATGTTCCACTAAACACCGGTTTAAGCTGACTGAATGGGACTATTGTATAAATCCAAGCACCTTTATATTTACCAGAATACTTCAATAAGACAATAATCGTTGGAATCATGATTAAACTAAAATAAATGGCTAAATAGGAATTACTCTCTTTCAGACCACTAATCCCCTCACGAAAATCATTCAATATAAATAAAAACGGAATAACAACTGAGAACCCCAATGTTGGATAGACCTTCAACTTAAAATCACGTTCATTTTTCATCATTAAACTAGCAAACCGGTAGAAAGTTCTTTCTTCTTGTGTACGACATAGGACTGATAAAAGTGATTGGCCAAAGTGACTACGTCTTTTTTCTTTTGCTTTTCCTTGAAATGTTAACTTTTGAAGATGATTCTCAAATGTAGGGTTGAACTTCATGTAAATCCAAATTGATAATAGAGGAACCACAACGCTTAAACCTGTCAATAATAGATTAAGTGAGTGATAGTTTCCGTTCATTAGCGTATCCGTATTTGCACCAAACCAGATTGGAAATACAAACACGTGCCACCATGCTGGTTCAAATTGAATGGTTAAATCTAAAAATTGAAATGAGCGAACAAGTAATTGGTAGCCAACTAAAATAGCAAGTGATAAACCAATTTGTACATAATTGATAATATCTTTTAATTTTTCACCATCAAAAAAACGTAAAACGAACAAATAAATTAATGCTGTTAATGCAACAATCAATAAATTTAACAGAATAACGTTAACAATTGTTACGATGAAAAAAATAACCCCTTTAGTAAAGAGACCAACAATTAAAGGAATTCCAACAAGTGCAATCGTCAAAAATGAAAGATAAATGACAATATGAATCAATTTTGCAGTATTAATAGTTCTTCTATCTACAGGCTTTGGATATAAAATATTTCGATCACGGACATCTAATAAAACTGATGAGAAGTCTGAAATCATGGAAGTCATAATAAAAAAGGTAATGACGCCATAGAATAGACTCATTTGAAAAAGATAATGATCACCCATTACGATAAAAGGAATTGTAAATAAGCCAAACAATACGTAAATCCATAATGATTTTATATATTGATTACTATGTTCTTTATTTTTTTTGTTTGTATTTTGAGAAAAAATTGTAGGCACCCGTCTACCATCCATAGTAAGCTTTACCTGTAAAATTCGTCTCATGATTTTGTAATCTACTTTCAGGAAGGTAAACAATTTCTCAAAAAGGTCTAATAGTTTCAATGTACGATAATCTTTCATCTCTACATCTCCCCTACAATCGAAACAAATTTAGCTCCAATGTCTTGATGTTCTTTAAACCCTGTTAGTTCATTGAAGATTTGTTCAAGTGATCCTTCCATATTTTGAAGTTTTAACTCATCAAATGTACCGTCAGCCGCAATTTTCCCATCATTTAATAGTATAATGCGGCTACTGATTTTTTCTACAACATCCATAATATGAGATGAATAGAAAATGGTTTTACCCTGCTGGGCTAGTTGAGTTAGAATTTCTTTAAAGATCATCACACTGTTCGCATCAAGGCCATTTAGCGGTTCGTCGAAAAATAATAGGTCGGGATTATGCAATAAACTTGAAATAATTAATAACTTTTGGCGCATTCCTTTTGAATAAGAAGAAATACGAGAATGATAGACTTCACCAATGCCAAATAACTCCATTAGATTCTTTGCTTTATGGTCAGCAGTTTGAGGTGTTAAGCCGTATAACTCACCTATAAATGTTAAATATTCAAAGCCTGTTAGATTGTCATAGAGATCGGCAATTTCAGGCACATACCCTATTCGCTTCTTATAATCAATTGTTCCAATTGAAATATCTTGACCGAAGATTTGGACTTCACCTGTATAATCACTTTCGATACCTAACATAATTTTTATCGTTGTGCTTTTACCAGCACCATTTGGCCCAATATAGCCTATAATTTCCCCTTGTTTCACTTGGAGTGATACGCCATCTAAGACTGACTTTGAACCGTAACTTTTCTTTAAGTTTTGAATGGCTACAATCGTTTCTCCCATAGCACTACCCCCTATTACTTATTTTTTCACTATTCCCCCTAGTTTAACATTAATTACACTATCTGCCAAAACCATTCAATGGACATAATATACATCTACAACAATAAAAAAAGGCGAGAAACTATATTCTCGCCACATACAATTTTATAATTTAACAAGTATTCTTCCTCTTGCTTGCCCTTTTAATAACAATGGCAATACATTTGGAAGTTCCTGTAAGCTAACTTCTTGGTGAATGAATTGTTCTAAACTTTCCGGCTTGAAGTCTGTTGTAAAGCGATTCCATACTTTCAATCTAGTTTCCATATCGCAGTAAACTGAATCGATTCCTAGTAAATTGACGCCGCGCAAAATAAATGGAAAGACTGTTGTAGGTAGTTTTGTCCCCGCTGTTAACCCACTTACGGCAACGGATCCTCCATATTGAATTTGACTAAGTAGAGATGCAAGTGGTTCGCCACCTACTGGATCTACTGCGGCTTGCCATTTTTGTTTTCCTAACGCTCTAACCTTTCCATCAAATACTTCCTCACGTGGCACAATTGAGGTTGCACCTAGCTGTTTTAAATAGTCATGCTCAGCTTCTTTTCCGGTACTTGCTTCAACCTTATAGCCAAGTTTCGAAAGAATAGAGATTGCGAAGCTACCTACACCACCGGTTGCACCTGTTACAAGCACTTTTCCTTTTTCAGGAGATACTCCATTTTCCTCGAGTCTTTGTACTGATAAGGCTGCTGTAAAACCTGCTGTACCAATGATCATAGCTTCTTTTAATGAAAGTCCTTTTGGTAGTGGCACAATCCATTTTGCGGGAATACGTGCAAATTCGCTGTAACCACCGAAATGAGAGACACCAATTTCATAGCTCGTCGCAATTACCTCATCGCCTTCTTTAAATTGAGGATTACTAGATGACACGACAACACCCGCTAAATCGATTCCTGGTACAAATGGATAGTTGTTCACTATATTGCCATTTGGAATTGCCGCTAAACTATCTTTATAGTTCACCCCAGAAAAATGTACGCGGATAAGTACGTCTCCTTCTGGTAAGTCTTGCACTGTTAATTGTTCAACGTTCACAGAAAATTGGTCATCTTGATTATTTACTAATAGTGCGTTGAATGGTTGATTCATAAATATTTCCCCTTTCCAAATAGAAACAATCTCCCTAATTTATATTAAACTACAATTGTTAATGTAACATGATTGTTATTATTGGTTTAACCAAGTATGAACTACTTTGTTTTAAATAAAGAAAACCCGACTGAACCAAAAACACAAGTTACACCAATAATTGTAACAGCAAATATCAATTCAGATATAGAATGAACACTTTCACTTATGGACCATAGCCAAATTAATTCAATAAACAAAATAACTCCCCATATTATAAAAAGTCCTTTTAATTTATCATTATCCATAATGTACACCCCTCTCCTTGTATTAGAATAGCCAATGCAGTGTGGATTAAAGCCTTTTTCTCAACTCAATTTCATCTCGAATTGGAATCCCATCATTCCCTACTAAAGGGATTTCAGGCTTTAATTTTCTAGCTTTTTCAACAGCATTATTGAAAATGGCTGAAAGGACATACCCTCTCTTTTGGTAAAACTTTAATGCTAGTAGATTATCATTTGTCGTAATCAGTTTGATCATGTTGCAACTATTTTCCACCGCAACTCTTTCAACCTCTTGAAGAAGAGCAGAGCCAACCCCTTTTCCTTCTTCCAAACTATCTAAAGAAATAATTTCACATTCGTTATTCAAGATAACATATGTAATTAGCCCATTAATTTGACCATTTTTATTAAGAACAACAAATCCATCTAAAGTAGAACAATCATAAACCCCACTTGAAATAACCATTTCTGGACTACCCCAGTGTTGAATAAAAAATTCAGTTATCTTCTCTCTTTCAAAATTCTCAATTGCTTTTAGATTCATTGATCTTCCCTACCCCATAAGTTGATATTACTTCAAATTTTAACCAATGATTCATTGTTAAACAAGAAGAATTACCCACAAAAAAATACTTGCACAATAATGAGCAGGTATGCTTTTTCCATTTGTATATTTCCCTAACTATTCATTAGATTTGTTTATTAGGATTTCGATTAATGAATTCTATAATATCGCCTTTCATATAAGAAATCGCATAATCATAGTAAAAGTAACGATCAATTTCGCGATTTTTTAAAGCTTCATCTAATGCCAAGAACTGTTTTTCCGCAAGGAATAATATCAGCTGCTGATGACTAATCCCTTGCTCAGTAGCCATGTCAGATATTGTTTTTCCACTTTCCCAATTTGACTTATATTCTTTTTCATCTATATTTAGAAATTCATAAAGCTCATCATAATTGTATTTAAATTGAAATGTTTGCGGAACAATTCTGTCAGTAAAATCATTAGATTTCTCACTAAATTGATTTGCAAAAACCTCAATGTTATAGCCTACTAAACTATAGGCAACAAAGATGAGTAATAAAGAAGTCAATTTTTTCATATTTCAGGATCCTCCCATCAATATATACATTGTTACTTTTGCAAAGTATATTTATACCATTAAATCGTATAGTGACCCCATTATTAATTCATATCAAGACAAAACAAATTTGTTGTTTTACTTAGAATAAGAAGTATGGATTGAGCAAATACTCCTAAATGAAATCAACTACTCCTTTAACTAGAAGATAATACCTTATTCTTTTTTATGGGATATTTTTAAGATGCACTTAAATATAAGTGCTTAACTAGTAAATCATCGCTTTTTCCAATCTGCCAACGTATAATAAGAACAACAAAAGAAGAATTCGTTTTTCCTTTAGTTAAAAAAAGAGGTGCTATTACTTGAAACAATTTAAAACAGAATTACCCGAGCATTATGATGAATTAAAAAAACAAGCCAATTATACTTCTAGCTGGCGTAAACGTTTAGACGCAGTGAAGGAGTTATCGGCATATAAACATGACAAAATTATTGATTTATTAAACAACCGTATGGAGAATGATACAGTCTACAAAGTACAAACTGCAGCTTATGAAGCACTTGTAGCACTTGGCGAGGACGTAGAAAAGCCAACACCTCCACGTTTTGATATTATCAAGGGCACTGACAAAATTTTCTTGCGTGTAAAAAAGAGCTTGCCTAAGGAACACACAGTCGAAAACTTTGCAGATAAACTTAAAAGAATGCGTTTAGATGTTTACGATGCATATGAAGGTGACAAAGGTGCACAGTTTATGAGCTGGTTAGAGGAACGTTGGGCAAAACTGTAATTAATTTAAAAAGTCATTCTCTCTATTATGGAGGAATACTTTTTTATATCAAAATTTTGCATTATAAACCTAAATCATCAAAATCTCACGAATATCTTCTTCCGTTAAAGTAGAAGATGCATGATCTTCATATTCGAGAATGTCAGCTATAAGATTTTTCTTTTTTTCTTGAAGTGCGTTCATTTTTTCTTCAATAGTGCCTCGAGCTATCAGTTTAATGACTTGTACCGTATTTTTTTGGCCCATACGGTGCGCACGACTTGTTGCTTGTTCCTCTACTGCGGGATTCCACCACAGGTCATATAAGACAACTGTATCTGCACCGGTTAAATTCAACCCTGTACCTCCAGCTTTTAAAGAAATTAAAAATACATCTCGCTCTCCTGCATTAAATCGATTGCATAATTCTACTCGTTCATCAGATGGTGTTTGGCCGTCAAGGTAGAAATACGATTGGTTGCGCATACTGATTTCCCGCCCAATAAGTTCTAACATTTTCGTAAATTGAGAGAAAACCAATACTCTTCTTCCAGCAAGTCTTGCTTCCTCTAGTAGTTGAAGCAGCTGCTCAAATTTTGCCGAACTTCCCTTATAACCTTCCACAAATAAGCCAGGGTGACAACAAATTTGGCGCAGTCTCGTCAAGCCAGCTAATATCCGAATTCGATTTTTATTAAAGGTTTCTTTATCTAGGTGCTTTAATGCATCAAATCGTAACTTTGCTAAGAAAGCAGCATACAGTTCCTTTTGTTCAGGAAGTAGCTCTGATACTCCAAGCTCTTCATTTTTAGCTGGTAACTCCTCTAGTACATCTTCTTTTATCCGACGCAGTAGAAACGGACGAACTCTCCCTGCAATGGCCTTTCTAGTTAAATAACTGTATTCTTGTAATCCTTGGAAAAGCTGAGGGAAAACAACATGGTAAATCGACCACAGTTCTACCTCACTATTTTCAATTGGTGTTCCTGTTAACCCAAATCGATTATTCGCTTTGATTTTTTTAACCGCACGGGCTGTTTGTGTTGTTGGATTTTTAAATGCCTGCGCTTCATCAAAGAATACGGTATGAAACATCTGCTTTTCATACCAAGAAAGATCCCGACGAAGCAATGGATAAGATGTAATGATTACAGATACATCACTATTACCAATCTTTTGTTGAAGCTCCTTGCGTGTTGTAAGATCTCCGTCCATTACAATTGCTTGAAGGGTAGGTGTAAATTTCATGATCTCGTGCAACCAGTTATAAGTTAATGATGAAGGGCACACAATCAAAACAGGTTCTTTAGTAGCTTGGATGTTTTCCATTTCTGAAACAATGAAAGCAATACTCTGCACTGTTTTCCCAAGTCCCATATCATCTGCTAACACCCCACCAAATCCGTAAGTTGCTAGTCCCTTCATCCATTTAAATCCTTGCTTTTGATAATCTCTTAAGACCCCGTCTAAACTTTGAGGTATTTCAAAATCCAACATCTCTGGATGAAGTAATTGATTGAGAAACTGTCGGAAGGATTCCTCTGGTGTAAATACTTCACTTTCATTTATCAAATCAAGAAATTTCAAACTTTCCATAATAGGCATATTTAAAGTAGTTTCAATCTCTTCATCTTGAATTGGACCTGCTTGAAGGAAGCGGCGAATTTCTTCCATTTCTTTTGAAGTAAGGGATAGCAAAGAGTCATTAGGTAGACGATAATATTTTTGCTTGATTTCGAGTGCTTGTAAGATTTCCTTCACTTGTTTATCTGATACACCGTCCATCTCAAATTTAAATTCCAACCAATTTGTACGTTCTTTGTTAACTTTTACAGTTATTTTAGGAAATACACTTTTTTTGACTAGTCGATTACGAACAGAAGTTGTAGCATATATTTGCGCATGTTGTTGAAGCTTGGGAAGTACATCATTTAAAAAATCAAACTCCAATTCTTCATTTTGCATAAAATACCCACCGTCTGTCTTCATAAATCCGCTATCATCCATCATTTTTATGATTTCTTGTTCCTTCTTATAATCTCTTATAATCATCGGTCCATTTGATAGAGTTGTCTGCTCCAGTGGTTGAATTACTACGTGGTCATAATGAAATTCAAGACCGACAAGCAGTTTATTATGAAGGCGATCTAAGTACACCTTTGCGACAAGTGGCGTTTTCCTTATTTCCTCTGTTACCTGTTTTGAAAGGTTGACTTGTCCAATTTTCCTCAATTCCGGAACCACTTTGTTCAAAAATACATGTATTTGTTCATATGGAATTATGATTGTATTTGTTTTTGGTGCTTTGACCATTTGTTGTAGTTCCGTTAATCGGTCACAATCCTGTCCGTTTAACTGAAAAACTTTGCCTTCACTTAATACCGCATTATATGAACTGAATAATAACATCCGCTCGAACCCTTTAATGATCAATTGATATTCACTATCTAATGAATCTATTAAAAATTGTAAAGGTGGTGCTCCATGTACAAATTGTAGTGGTTGAAGAGCTTGTCCTTCTTGCTCAAAGAATACAATAGACATTTGTTCGAGTAAGGGAATGAGTCCACTCCAAGTAGATGGAGGGATAAGTAATACTTCCTCCCCTATTACGAGTGAGGAATCGTTTGGTAAAGCATTGATAAAACTCATTTCATCACGGGCTACTCGAATTAAATGATGGAACACCGCGTCGACTTCGTTAGTAAAGCAATGCACATTTGGATCAAAGGTTAATGTTGATGATAAGCTGTAAGGTTTCCCTAACTTAATGTTTTGAAGAAAATTGCGTATCGATGAAATTTTTGTATGACTGATCCGTACTTCTACAAACATATATTGACCTGTTCGAAATGAGTAAGGTTTAAGAATAAATTGTACGTCCAGAACTTGTCTATTTTCAAAATGAAGCTGATGACGGCTACCTCGGATAGGTTGGTCCTGAAATAGTGTCATGATATCTTCAGTAAGTTGGCGCTCATGCGATTGTGTCTCGTTTTTAACTGACGGTTGATTCCCTTGTTGTTTCTTTTCCATTATGGCGAGTAAAACAGCTGCTACATGTTGACAACTCTTACTAAAATTTTCAAGATTAGGACAGCTACAAGACGTCTGTATTTTCCCTGATGTACTTTGCACTGTGACAAGGAATTCCTCTGCGCCCATAACAGTAGCTATACATAGGTTCATGCTATAATCGTTAATCTTTACTTTATGCGCTCGATAATACGAATCGCCTTTTTTAAAGGAGACGGTACCACACATTTCTTTTATTATTTTATGATTGATTTTAATGTCCATGTAACCCGCCCCTTTCGTGCGTTTTATACAAGTAATAACGTTTCATAATTGCTAGTACATATTCTATCATGTATTTTTATGTCTATCGACTTACAGGTTACGGCCCTAAATTTATACAATGTATAATTATTAGATTACTATTAATACACGCTTCACTATGTTTACACCATAAATGTTTGCTATCTATTAGTTTTATAGGATACAAAAATTATTTTAAAAACTTAAAGCCAAACTGATCAACTGTACGTCTAATTGTTGCAAAGGAAATAAGGGAGGTGGCTATTGATTGCTAGAATTAGTCCGAAAAGCTCAAAAAGGAAATGATAAAGCGTTCTTAGCTTTATTTCAAGAATATGAACAAGAAATTTACAGAATTGCTTTTGCCTATGTGAAAAATCAAAGCGATGCACTCGATGTCGTTCAAGATACGGCATATCGGTCATTTATGTCTATTAAAAATTTAAAAGAACCTAAGTATTTTAAAACGTGGTTAATCAAAATTGCGATTAGTTGTTCAATCGATATACTACGGAAAAAGAAAAAAGTCTTATTCTTAAAGCCAAATGTGGAAGAAATAGTTTCGGATAATAAGGAAGAAGATGAGGTCATTTTAGGGGTCACCCTACGCGATTTAATTGATGAGTTAGATGAAAATGAAAAAAGTATCATCCTATTAAAATTTTACGAGGATTTTACTTTCAAAGAAATCTCAGAAACGTTAGAAATGCCACTAGGAACAACAAAAACTATATTTTATAGGGCGTTACAAAAGCTCCGGAACCATTTGAAGGGAGATGATGTTTATGCACAACTTGATTAAACAAGAAATGAATAAAATTGAAATTCCTAAAGAACTGAGGGAAAGAAGCAAAATGGGTATAAATCAAGCTAAGGAAGAAATGAAAAAGAAGAATACTAGGTTTAAAGTAGGCGCTGGCGTTACTGCTGTACTTGCCACTGCCTGTGCATTTATCTTATTTACAAACGGAACACTTAGTATTCCAGGAAATGAAGCTGAAATATCTCAAAATGAATATACTAGTGTAGAAATTCCTGCAATAGAATTACCCGAAAACGGTTCGAATGCAAAAATGATTGGCTTAGTTGTATACAATGGGAAAGTGTATACTCAAACGATGTCAGAAATTGATCCAGAAGTTGCAAAAGCAATTCGTGGTGAAAAGCTCGGAACAACAAAAGGCAATATTGATGAATGGAGTAAACAAGATGCTTATTCAGTTGAATTCGCATCAACTATTGGTGTTGCAGATGTATATACTGTCGATGGATACGATAAAGATTTCCGTATCATGTCTTTTGAAGAATATAACGGATATGTATACGCACAATTTTTTGAAAACCTTAATGGTATTACTATCCAAAGTGGCAAGGATATATTTGGTAAGTTAAATATGGTCGGTAATATTTCATCTGCACAATATCGCACATTCGACGACTGGAATAGTGGTATCAATAACTTTTTTCCAATTGAAAATCTGGAGGGATTGAATCGTTTTATCGAAGCATTAAATCATGCAAAGCCTCTTTCTCGTAATGACAATGTTGATCCACTTGGTGATTCTCTAAACAGTGAGGACTATAGAGAGTTAACTTTAAACTTAGTCGATGGTACAAATGTAAAATTAACACTTCTAAAAGATGGATATATCTATTACGGTTATATGTACGATGCATATTTTCAAATGAATGAGGATGAATTTTCTAAGCTCTGGACCCAGCTTAAATAGTTTGTTGTGAGATAAATGAACATTTAATTTTACTTAACTAAACATCTAAAAAACGACACTTCCCTGTTGAAGTGTCGCTTTTTAAATGGTTTGTGAATCTATTACATAATAAATTAAACTGGACGAACTCCATGTTTTTTATCCACACCATCAACTTGTTTAGATTTATAAACTTCCATTCGTTTTTCTAATACTTCTCTTAATCTATTCGGTTCAATGACTTCATCTATAATTAATTCTGAAGCCAATTTATAAATATCAATTTCTTCACGATATTCATTTCTCTTTGTTTCAATAAAACTTGCTTGTTCTTCTTTTGGCATTTCTGCAATTTTGTTAGCATAAACTGCGTTTACTGCCGCTTCTGGTCCCATAACTGCAATTTGTGCTCCTGTTAAAGCGATACAAACATCCGGTTCAAATGCTGGGCCAGCCATTGCATAAAGTCCAGCACCATATGCTTTACGAACGATCACTGTAATTTTTGGCACAGTTGCCTCACTCATTGCAAAAATCATTTTCGCCCCGTGGCGAATGATTCCTACTTTTTCTACTTGTGTTCCAATCATAAATCCTGGTACGTCAGCTAAGAACAGTAGAGGAATATGGAATGCATCACATAGTGAAATGAACTTCGCAGCCTTATCTGCCGAATCATGGAATAAAACACCACCCTTTACACGAGGTTGGTTTGCAATAATCCCAACTGACTGCCCATTAATACGAGCAAGACCAGTAATGATTTCAGGTGCAAATAACTTTTTTACTTCACAGAACGAATCTACATCGATAATACGATCGATTAAATCATACATATTAAACGCTGCGTTTTGATTTTTAGGAATAATTTCATCAATAGACTTTTCAAAACTAGCTGGTACTTTCGGTGACTCGATTGTTGGTTTCGTTTTACAATTGTCAGGGAAGTAACTTAAATAACGACGTGCATAGGAAATTGCTTCCTCTTCAGTTTTCGCCAAAACATCTCCACAACCGGAAACTGAGCAATGCATTTTTGCTCCACCCATTGTTTCAAGATCTACCTTCTCGCCAATAACCATTTCGGCCATACGCGGTGAACCTAAATACATGGAAGCATTTCCTTCTACCATGACAACAACATCACAAAATGCTGGAATGTATGCACCACCAGCAGCGGACGGACCAAACAATAAACAAATTTGTGGAATGCGTCCTGACAACTTAACTTGATTGTAAAAAATTCGTCCTGCTCCTCTGCGACCTGGGAACATTTCTACTTGGTCAGTTATTCGTGCACCAGCAGAATCAACTAAATAAAGAAGTGGTACACCTAACTTCTCCGCAGTTTCTTGTATGCGAATAATTTTTTCTACCGTATGTGCTCCCCAAGAACCAGCTTTCACTGTTGAATCATTTGCCATTACACATACTGTACGTCCATGGATTTTTCCAATTCCAGTTACAACACCATCTGCTGGTAAGTCTCCCGCAAGGACATTCGCAAACGCACCGTCCTCTACAAGTAAACCTTCATCAAACAGTAATTCAAGTCGTTCACGAACAAACAATTTACCTTGTTCTTTATTTTTTGCGTGGTATTTTTCCGCTCCGCCTTGTCTGATTGCATCAACATATGCTTGATGTTTATGATCTAATGATGTATTTGTCATTTTCCCCATCCCCCTTTTATTTACCTCTATATACAGGTGAACGCTTTTCTTGAAAAGCTCTTAAACCTTCCAAACGATCCTCCGTATATAACAAACGGCTGTAGGCTAATGATTCAATTTGTAAGCCTGTCGCAATATCGGTTTGTAGACCTTGATTGATTGCTGTTTTTGCTTGTATAAGTGAAAGTGGTGCATTTTTTGCCATTTCAGCTGCTAGTGCCTTTGCTTCCACCAATAATTCATTAGCTGGAACTACCTTTTCTACTATGCCGTAGGTTAATGCTTCATCAGCTGTTAAACGACGAGCAGTATAAATAAGCTCTTTCGCTTTTCCTAATCCAATTAAACGAGGTAATCGCTGAGTTCCTCCAGCACCTGGAATAATGCCAAGTGCAGTTTCAGTTAATCCGACCATTGCATTGTCACTAGCAATTCTAATATCACAAGCAAGTGCCAATTCTAGACCTCCACCAAATGCAACCCCATTGATTGCAGCGATTACTGGTTGTGGTAGCAATTCAAAGTGATTTACTGTACGTCCAATTAAAGCAACCGTTTGACGTACTTGGTCTTCACTCATACTTTTGCGCTCTTTTAAATCTGCTCCAGCACAAAATGCTTTTTCACCATCGCCAGTGACAATGACAACACGAACCGAAGAATTATATTGAATCTTTTCTAGAGCTTCATTAATTTCGTGTAACATTTGAATAGAGAGAGCATTCGCTGCTTCTGATCTCATAAACGTTACTATTGCTACTCCATTTTCGGCTACTACATTTACGAAGTTTGACATGATGAATCCTCCCCACGGGCAATCATTACTTGTTTGGATGGTAACTTTCTCCCTAAATCTTCCTCGAGAGAAAGTGCTGCTTCTATAATTCGCTCTTGCTGTACACCAGTTTCAATTCCCATTTCTTGTAACATATACAATAAATCCTCAGTTGCAACATTTCCTGATGCACCTTTTGCGTACGGACATCCACCTAAACCGCCAATTGAACTATCAAATTTTGTAATTCCATGCATTAAACTAACCAAAGTATTCGCTAGTGCTGTTCCTCTAGTATCATGAAAGTGCATCGCCAATTGCTCTGGTTTAAAATGACGTAATAGTTCCTTTAGCAATATATCTACTTGTGTTGGAACACCAACTCCAATTGTGTCACCTAAAGATATTTCAGAAACGCCCATATCAAATAGCTTTTCTGCTACTTTTACAACTTGAGATGGCTCTGTATAGCCGTCATATGGACATGCAATTACTGTTGAAATATAGCCACGAACAGTTTTACCAGCAGCTAGTGCACCATCGACTACTTCTTTTAAGATTGGAAATGTTTCATCAATGGATTTGTTAATGTTCGATTTGTTATGACCTTCGCTTGCTGACATAAATATACTCACTTCATCGATGTTTGCTTCTAATGCTCGTTCTAATCCTTTACTATTTGGTACAAGCGCTGCGTAAGTTACATTTGGATTTCGTTTAATTGCTTTTAGCACATCAACTGCATCTGCTAATTGAGGAATCCATTTTGGATGCACGAAGCTCGTTACTTCAATGTAATCGAGCCCCGTCTCACTTAAACGATCAATTAACTTGATTTTTTCAGATGTTGGAACAAATGCTTTTTCATTTTGTAGTCCGTCCCGTGGGCCTACTTCCTTCAGTTGAACTCGTTTTGGTAGATCCATTCACAAATCTCCCTTACTCAATTTCTACTAAATCAGCATCACTGTTAATGAAGTCACCTTCAGCCACTAAAACACGTTTTACTGTACCGGATGTTTCAGTAACAATTGGAATTTCCATTTTCATAGATTCTAAAATCACAACATCTTGACCCTCTGATACTTGATCACCTTCTTGAACTAATACTTTCCATACCGTACCCGCCATATCTGATTTTACTATTGTCATTTTAACCCCTCCGAATATTTAATAAATTGTTGTTAAATAGCCTATCAAAAATGTAATAAAAGATTTTAAGCAATCAAGCTGTTTATTCTTGTATTTCTATTTTGATAAATAATATTCCTCTACGAACTTCGTTGTTGTTACTCCTGTGATAAACTGTGGATGTGTGACGATATCTAGTAACATAGGTATATTTGTTTTAATTCCCTCAATTACATAGTTTCGAAGCGCATCAGCTAATTTCACACATGCCTCTTCTCTCGTCTTTCCAAACACAATCAATTTCCCAATCATTGGATCGTAAAAAGGTGTTACCTCACTACCTGTTTCAACTGCAATTTCATGTCGAATTCCTTCACCCTCAGGCAATTGTAGCTTTGTAATTTTTCCTGGTGACGGGAAGAAATTTACTGGGTTTTCTGCATAGATACGAACTTCAATTGCATGCCCACTTCTTTGAAGAGTATCGCGAGAAACATTTAACGTTTCACCAATAGAAACTTTCAATTGCTGTTCCACTAAATCTAAACCAGTAATTTCCTCAGTCACTGGGTGTTCAACTTGCAATCGTGTATTCATTTCTAAGAAATAAAAGTTTTGCTCATTATCTACTAAAAATTCAACCGTACCAGCATTCGTATAGCCAATATGCTTCGCCGCATTTACTGCTGCATCGAGCATTTTTTGTCGTGTTTCTTCCGAAATAAATGGAGATGGTGCTTCTTCTACAACTTTTTGATTACGTCTTTGAATGGAACACTCTCGTTCATAAATCGGTACGACATTCCCATACTTATCTGCTAACACTTGCACTTCAACGTGATGTGGTTGATCAATATATTTTTCTATAAACATAGTGCCATCCCCGAAAAAGCTCAGTGCACGCTTACTGTTACCTTCAAAAGCTTTACGAAGTTCCTCTTCGTTGTGAACAAGCTGCATTCCAATACCACCGCCACCAGCTGATGCTTTTAACATCACTGGATAACCAATTCCCTCTGCTATTTGAACGGCATCATCTACATTGGCTATTGGGTCATTAACACCCTGTACAATAGGAACTCCTGCTAGCTCCATTGTTTTACGAGCCTCAATCTTGCTACCCATTGCTTCAATCACTTCTGAACTCGGGCCAATAAAAACAATTCCTGCTTCATCTACACGTTTCGCAAAGTTTGCATTTTCAGATAATAAACCATAGCCCGGATGAATTGCTTCAGCTCCCGATTCTTTCGCTACAGCTAAGATTGCATCGATATTCAAATAACTTTGAGCAACAGGTGGCTTACCAATGCAGTAGCTTTCAGTAGCTTCTTTCACATGTAAACTTTCTGTATCTGCTTCTGAATATATCGCAACAGTTTCAATGCCAAGCCTTTTGCAAGTACGAATTATACGTCGTGCAATTTCACCACGATTGGCAATTAACACTTTACTGAACATGTTCGTTCCTCCCTCATGAATTAACAGCCTAGTTGTCGTGAAATGACTACTCGTTGAATTTCAGAAGTCCCTTCTCCGATTTCCATTAGCTTAATATCACGAAGGTGGCGTTCTACATCGTATTCAGCCATATAACCATACCCACCATGGATTTGTATTGCCTGATTACATGTTCTAAAGCCCATTTCAGATGCAAACAATTTCGCATAGGCTGCTTCTTTTTTAAATGGCTTACCATTATCTTTTAGCCATGCCGCTTTAAATACCATGTTACGTGCTAATTCAATTTCCATTGCCATATCAGCTAATTTAAATTGAATTGCTTGTAACTTGGAAATTGATTGACCAAATTGCACACGTTCTTTTGAGTATTGCAGTGCTTTTTCGAACGCAGCTTGTGCAATTCCGACTGATAGTGCAGCTATAGAAATACGGCCACCATCTAATGTATTTAAAAATTGACCAAAGCCTTTTTTCTCATCACCTAACACATTTTCTTTTGGTACACGAACGTTTTCTAATATGATTTCACATGTATTTGAAGCACGAACACCCATTTTTTGATATTCCGAACGAATCGTTACTCCAGGTGTATCAGTTGGTACAATAATAGCTGTAATGATATTTTTACCGCGTTCATCTTGCCCTGTAACTGCTGTTACAACAACTTGACGAGCATAACCTGCATTGGTAATCCAACATTTTTCCCCGTTGATGACCCATTCATCACCATCTAAAATCGCCTTTGTTCTAGTACCACCAGCATCCGAACCTGCATTTGGTTCTGTTAAACCGAATGAACCTAATGTTTTTCCTTGCGCCATTGGTACTAAAAATTCTTGCTTTTGCTGTTCAGTACCAAAATTATAGAAAGGAGTTGCTCCAAGACTTACTGCTGCAGCGTATGATAATCCCGTTCCCCCACATGCACGGCCAATTTCCTCAACTGCTATTGCATAAGAGATCGTATCGCCACCTGACCCACCATATTGTTCTGGGAATGGAATACCAAACAGTCCAAGCTCAGCCATTTTATCGAAACTTTCTTTACGAAATGCATGTTTCTCATCTAACTCCCTAGCATGTGGCGTAATTTCTGCCTGTGCAAAATCATGTACCATTGACTTAATCATTTGTTGTTCTTTCGTTAACTCAAAATTCATTGTGAAATTTCCCCCTTTTCCCTTATGAGACCGACTAGTCGGTCTGTAATGTGTTTTTAAAAAAACTAGCTCAAAACTAGTTATTTTTACCCCTTATGGTTAATTGTAATTCTTGAGCTTCTTTTAAACCCTCTTCCGTCACAATTCCTCGTAATACAAAATCATTAAAATATGCTGTAATTTGTTCCATTGTTAGTGGCCCTTCACTCTTATACCATTTATATGTCCAGTTAACTAAACCGATGATTGCCATTGATGTAATACTAGTTGAAATTTCTGGTCGAAAATGATGACTTTCTTTACCATCATCTATAACTCTTTCAATTAGTTTACGATATTCTTTTCTTTTTTGATGAATTATATCTTTATAGTCATCTTGTAAATAAGCGCTTTCATCGTAAAAAACGGTAATATGTCGAATGTATACATCAAATACATTCGTAAATGAACCGAGCATATTGTATAACCTTAATATTGGAGAATCATAACTTTCATACACTTGTTTCGTTTCTGCTAAAACATGTGAAATAAAAATGTCGTGGATTTCATAAAGTAACGAATCTTTCGACTTAAAATTGTGATAAAAACCACCTTTTGAAGTATTCGCTTTTTCAACAATTTCATCGATTGTTACCCCGTGATACCCCTTTTGTTGAAATAAGTCGAGTGCTGTCTCAATAATTCTTTCTTTGACCGATTGCTTCAATTGCTTACCCCCTATATCACTCCCTAATCTGCAATTGTATATTAGGTTATCATCTAGGATGATGTTGGAAAAAATATACCACTTAATAAAAATTTAGTCTAGAATATTTTTTCCCATTTTTTCAAATTTTCTTTTTATAGCTATAGTCAGATAAAATGATCACTTAATTTAACTCTATAGGAATAACAAAGATTATTTCATTGCCACGTTGTTTAAAATTCGATTAAAAAAGGTTGGGCATCCTCATTTAAACATAATTCAATTCTTTCTCTAAAATTTGAATTAGTAACCATCTCTAGCCCTTCCTTAATTGGAAAGTAACCGACTTCTAAACTTTCAGGTGTAGTGGTTAACTCTCCTCCAACTGGCTTTGCAAGGAACAAAGTATTACAAATTGAACGATTTACATTTTGAAATATGCCACAAAACTTTATGATTTCAACATCGATGCCAGATTCCTCTTTCGTTTCACGAATGGCTGCGTCACTTAATGATTCGCCTTCTTCCACTTGTCCACCTGGCATTTCCCAACCTCTCCTAGGTCCTTTTATTAATAAAATTTCATTGTTCTCATTAATGACGATTGTTGCTGCGGAAACGATATGTTTTGGTGGGGTGAAAGTTTTAATTGTATTTGACTCCATCTAATTTCCTCCTATCTATATCCTCATTTCCCTCTGATACTATGTTTGTTCTTAATGAACAATCATTGTTGTACCAAGTTCTATGGATTCTAATTACAACCTTAATACTTAATTCAACAAATAAAGCATTAATCCTCCAAGATTAATGCTCGAATAGAATTATCACTTTTATTTTCATAGTATTTAAATAATCTCAGAAAACGGTGATCTTCTAAGTAGTACATACGTAATAAACACAACTAAAGAAGCGACTAGAAAAATATAAGGTATTGGTAACATTTCAGCCCATATTCCTCCAGCCAACAAGCCAGCAGGAACGACTAATTTGGCTAGCATTGATGAGGTACCTGCAACTCGACCAAGCAAATGATTGGGAGTTTGTTCTTGACGAACTGCTGAAAAGATAATATTTGTCATGATGGAAGAGCATGTTCGATATCCTAGTAAAATCCCTAACAACCACCATGTTTGTGTGAAAAAAAATATGATCAACACAAAAATATCTATTAGTGGTAATATACAATAAATTTGTCCTCGTCTGAATTTCTTTTGTAGTGGCCTCATTACTTTTGCACCCACTATTCCACCAATAGCTGAAATTGAATACATGATTCCTAATTGTTCTTTCGTGTTTCCTAGTACATCTAGTACATAAAAAGTCATAACACCGATGATTAAGCTTGTAGCAAAATTAGAGAATAATATCGCTAGGGTTGGCATAAATAGATTTTTATTTCCAACTAGTTCTCGTATCCCCTCCTTCATATCAGCCCAAATCGATTGCTGCATATTACGTTTTGGTGTTTCTGTCTTATCAATTCGATAAGCAAATAACCAAGAGAACCCCATACATAAAACATAAATCCATATAAAATGGTCATAGGATAACCAAATTAAAAGGCCACCTGCAATTGAAGGTCCGATTACAGAACTAATCGTATGAACTAATGAAAACTTTGATTGTATTTCAGTCATCCATGATTTATCGAATAGTTGCGGAGTAATTGCATTGGAAGCATTCCCAACTGTATATCCAACTGTCGCCAGTAAAAAACCTATCAAATATAGTTGCCAAACATGTGAACCCTCGGCTGATATACTATAAAGTAAAAAGAGGGATAAGATAAAGCGCACAAACCCTCCATAGATAATCATGATATTTCGATTCATTCGGTCGACAATTACCCCGACCAACATTCCAAGAAATACATTCGGTAAAAACTCCATTAAACGCATGGTACTCATTGCGATGGAAGACTTTGTTAAATCGTATAAAACTAGCGGGATAATAAAAATATAGATGGCAGAATTGACTGCTGATAGCACTGTAATTCCATATAGAAATCTAAAATTTCGACTTGCAAAAATATTCATTCTTTTCACCTCTAACAAAAGGTTATATGATGAAAAGGAGAACAAAAAGTGTTCACCTTTAGATCAATAGTTCACCTTTTTGAGAGGAGCCTCATATGTACTACGAATTAGAGCTTCACACACACTTTCAAGAACAAACACCAACGAATACTTCCATTGAAGAACTCGCTAGCATTTGGCAATGTTCAACGAGATATGCAAAAACAATCATAAACCGACTAGCAGATAATCAAGTCATAAAATGGGAAGTATTTCAAGGAAGAGGTAAAAAGCCCCTACTTACACTATTACGTTCAAAACATGATGCGATTTATGATGTATTCGATCAACTATGGTGTCAAGAGAAATTCGATCGAGCTTACGAATTATTAATGAATTATCAACTACTTAATCATCCATTAGGCGAAGAGTGGCTTATGAATCGCTATGGAATTCAGCAGGTTAAAAACAATAAACATATATTTCGCCAACCATTTCATAAAGTGGAAGTAAATTTTGATCCCCTCTACGCACTATCTAGACATGATTTTCATTTTGCTGAGCAATTACATGAAACATTATTTATATTTAATGAAGTTACGAAAAAAGCTGAAGTGAATTTATTATTTGATTACGAAACAGAAGATTTTCAAACTTGGAGGTTAATTTTAAGAAAGGGTGTTTTTTTCCATAATCTTGAACCGTTAACTTCGGCTGATGTAAAACGTTCATTAGAAAGAGCTATTTTCTATACGAATAAATTTTTTACCTATAAAAGCATTGATATTGTTAATGACTATGAACTTCTAATTCAATTAACCAAACCATCTTCCCTATTTACGAATTGTTTAGCTGCAAATCGGACTGCAATTTTACCTAAGTATCATCAACATGGGAAAATTGGATGCGGGGCATTTAAATACTGTAATAATACCAATGAAAAACTTCAGCTCGAGACATTTCAAAATTATTTTAAACAACGTCCGTGGATTGATACAATAGAGATTTTATATACCCAAAACGTTTCTAGTTTTACAGTTTCTCCAGTACCATATGAATCAACAATACCTTCTAAAGAAATGATATATGAGGAAAATGGCGCAGACTATATCTTACTTAACGGAAAATCAGGTGCACTTTCACACTCAGCTTTTAGGGAAACTATTTATAGTTTAATTGATTCGGTACGTTTCACGGTAAATGAATGGGGAGAAATCGAGGCTAATAGTTGGCTTATTAGACAACAATTTACGAAGGTTCAAGCACAAACATTAATACCCGCCGAACAGTTTCCAACCTTAACAATTGGAGTGCAACAAATCCGCGAAGGAGTAAACCATGAAAGAGAAGCGATAATTTTAAAAGCAATACTTGCTGAATATGGCATTCATAGTGAAATGAACATAGTCGATTTTAATACAACTAGTGACGATATCACGCAACAATTTGATTTATTTGTTGGTGGAGCCGCTTTAGGACGAGATATTATTTTTTCTCTGATATGGATATATACGATGCCTCAAAATACGATTTTAGGCAAACTCCCCTATGCTGAACGACAACATGTCAATGGGCTAATCGACAAAATTAATATTAGTAATGATCCAGAAAAAATGATGGAATATCTTATAGATATAGAAACCATTTTACAAGAAACATTTTGTTTAAAATTTCTAAATCATAGGACCCACCGACAATATGTTAGAGAAGATTCTCATTATAAACAAATCCAATTTGATTCACACGGAAGAATTGATTACAAACGGATCTATGCTTAAATGTAAGGCCGTCATTCAGAAAGAATAAATTTATATTTTTGGAAAAAAATACTATTCAATAGCCATTTTATTTCTTATGATAGTACTAAAAAGATACGAGGATTATATGAGCTATTATGCAAAAGTATTGTTAGGATTTATCGTGCTTGATTTGTATTTAAATATTGGAATTGCAAGATCAAGTGAGCTTTGGATACAGGTAATATTGGTTCTTTTGTTTTTTCCTATATTGAAAGTTATTTTAAAGTTAACTAAAGTAAACAACTATCAAAAGATTGGAATCAACTTTCAACCAAATTGGACTAAAAATTTAATGTTTGGTTTTCTAATTGGCTTTGCTTTTTGGCTGGTCAAATATGTTCTTCAATATATCTCTCATGGCTTTGAGATTACTGGAATACAACCGTTTCCTGAAATGCTCATTACACTTATAATAGTTCTGTTAATGTTTTTTGTCGGCTCCTTTTTAAACGACGTAATTATTCGAGGTTATATATTCGGACATTTAAAAGGGAAAATACCAATGAAATGGATATTTCTTATATCTGTTGTCATTTATGCACTCGATGATATGTGGAATGAAGGGTTCAGCCTTTGGAATACTCTTTTTTCACTGGTTCTTGGTTTATCGCTAACATATGCAATCTATAAAACAGGCTCCATTTGGCTAACTACTGGGATTCATTGGGGGTTGAATGTCTGTTATGGGATTTTCAACGGTGCTCTCGGAAGTGCAAGTGGAGGAATTATTCTTACTCAAAATTATTCACCAACAATTCTTACAGAATTCATCAGTTACTTAATTGCGTTATCCATGTTCCTACTAATCTATTTGATGCGAAATAGAATGAATACATTTGAATAGAAATATCAAAAGCAGTGTGTTCGCGAGGATCACACTGCTTTAATATATCTAATTATTCTTTTTAGCTTGTTTAATTAATGGTGGTGCTACGATTGCTGTTAAAAATGCTGCCAACGCAGCTTCAGCCAATCCGTTTGTAACAAACACAGTTAGTACTGCCATAATAATTGCACCCGTACTGTTAGCATTTATTGCTTGGGCGTAGGCATCATGAAATAATAATGAAATAGCTCCCATGACCAAAAATGTATGTATAAACGTTGAAAACAGACCTGTTAGGAAAAGTGCCTGTTTCTGATTCGACTTTTTCTTCGACATCACCTTTTGAGCAGCTATAAAAATATAGTATGGAATAAATCCAATGATTACTCTTGGTACAATTGCAATCACTAATGCCCAAAAACTTCCTTGGTTTGTACCTAAAACTGGAATTGCAGGTGAGAAAGCAAATGACAGCAATGTTGGTGCAATTGTATTTGTGATAATACTCGTTATCCCAAATACAAAACCGAGAGCAGCCCCAATTTTTGGTCCTAAAATAATTGACGCGATGATGATTGGAATATGAATGATCGTCGCTTTAATGACACCTAAATGAATGAACCCTAGAGGTGTTAAAGCACATAATAAAATAATGGATAAAAATATAGTGGTTAAAGTAAATTCTCTAATTTTCAATTTCTTACTCCTTAACAAAAAAATTACCTCTATCTAATTTTAAAAAAAGAATTTTCGAGGCAAGTAAAATAATGTAATACAACTATTAAGTAATTTAGTGTATATTTTAATATAGTTTTTCCAATATTTCTATTTTTATTTGTAATTTTACATATTAAATGTTTATTAGTTGAATTCAATCTAATTCTCTTAAAAGTGAAGAGAATTCATAAAACGCCTTTAATACCTCATCATTTAAAGGATGGTATTTATCGGATTCATTCAAGGGGAATATTGCCTTATTTTCATCTGAATTTATATAAGCTTTAAAGCTATCTACTACTGCATCAAGATATTTTTTTAAATCAAAGTAATACGTAATTCTATGATTTTGTCCATAGTAATCATCAACATGTTCAATCTTTAAGTTACTGCCATCAGTTGAGTAAATATAGTAATCTCCATTCCCATGACAGTACAACTTTCCTTCCCCTATTTCACCTTTATAAAGTAGAGAAAGTTTATAAAAGAAGTTCGGTAGTTCAAACCAAGCAATCCCAGTTATATAGCTAAAAGTATGTTTATCATTGGAAATATCTATATGGACAGTATCCGCGTTAAAAAAAATAACACCTTTGTATTCAGATTTCATAAGATCCCCCCTATTGACGATGAACTATTCGACCTCGTTAATAACAGTGAGTACTAATAGCTTGAATCTGGAATAAAATTCCAACAACTTCTTCATACACTTTGTGATTGGACCTTTAGATTATTTGATTTCAAATTCGAGAACTGTATCGATTTTCCCGTTAATTCTAGGATGTTTTTTATCATGCGATACCTTCAGTATTCATTAACACAATACGCCAACCATCAGGATCGGCAATGGTTACTCCATTTTCTTTCCAGTATATATTTTCCGGGGGAACTTCTGGATAGCCCATTGCAGCTAGTCTTGCTTTTACAGCTTGAATTTGAGTACTATCAGGCATATAAAATACTAGTAAATTATCATCAGTTGGTGCTGGACATGGACTACCATCCTCATGTTGAGTAAATTCCAAATGATAGGCTGCATCAGGTAGACCAATCATAATTCCTGTATATCCGTTATGTCCTTTAAAGCCGTCTATTTTTGTTAGTCCAATCCCTTCACAATAAAATCTTTCTATTTCATTTAATTGGTCAGTTGGCCGCGCAATTCGAAATTGCACAATATTTAATGTCGGTGTCCACTGTGTCATAATAAAATCCTCCCTTTTCTTCAGCATAAGGGAAAAAATTGGAAAAAACCTTACTACATTTGACTGAATTTAATGCGCATATTGGAGACTGTTGTTATCTGATGCATGAATCAGGGAATTTTGAAGAGTTTTTTCTAATTGAATAAGCCGTACCAATCTAGTTCCATTTAATAATTTATGACTTTAAAGGCGAGATTAATTACCATCTTTACAATTCTGAAACTTAAATTTTCTCTATCATAAGTTAAATTACAATCACTTTACAGGCTAATCTCAAATATTAGCTCCTATTGCGAGGTAAAGTTTGGTAATAAAGAAAGCGTTCCTGTTATAAAGAAACGCTTTTTCATCTACCTTATAAATGTTTAATAATTCGGTAGTGACCTTTTCCTGGGATATAACCAAGACTTCTATTAATGGATTGCATTGGCGCGTTATTTTCTTCTGCATCAGTAAGCATGGTATGTGCCCCATAACTGATTGCGGTATTAATAGATAAACGTTTTAATGCTTTTGCAATTCCTTTTCCACGATAACTTCGAAGAACCCCAGTATAATTCGTATAAATTTCACCGTCTTCTTCAGTGGTCAAAATGACGGTTACTCCAATAAATTGTTCACCATCCACAGCGATAAAGACCCAATCATTTCTTGAAACAAGTTCTGGTAAAAATTCTTTTCGCCATTCCTCAAATGGAGCGATACTACCATATTGACCAGGGTTATCTTTGAATGTTTCTTCACACAAGTCATATAACTTTTGTACTGAATCTTCGCTTTGAAGATCCGCTAAAGTAATAAATTTGATTCCTGAATTTGTGATATGTTCAATGGAATCTTCAAATCCTGAATTGTCATATTGATTAAGATCTAAGACAAGATCAAAAATATGAGCATCTACTTTAAATCCTCGTTTTTGTACAAAAGGCAGTGAATCGTCAATCCAATCCATAACAATTGATGATAATTCAGATGCTTGGTGGTCAATACCCCATTGCTCAATATGGGAAAGAAGCATATTCCCCACACCTTGCCCTCGAAAATCAGGGTGAACGCAAAAGACGCTTCCTATTTGACCTGGATCAGTCCAAGGAGCGCGGAATGAAGCACCATATCCTACGATGAGTCCTTCTATGTTTTCAGCTACTACTCTTGTTCTTCCAAAGCCTACTAATTTCCCATTTTCATCTCGCTTTAAAAGTGAAGTTGCTGGTATTTGGGAATCCTCTTCTTTTAAAGACTCTACAGTTGTCGAGCCTGGTTCAATTATATTTAATAGATTAGCAACTTGTTCATAATCATTAGGAACTTTCATTTCTCTTAAGTGAATAGATGTAATTTCACGCGATTTATTTAAGGACATTTAAATTTACCTCCAAAAGTAATAAATAGGCACAATCTGTAATTAGATTCGATTTTTATGTAAAAATTCCTTTCAAATATTATAAAATAATATAGAAAGTGGAGAGTTACCACATATATATAAGGGAATATGATAAAAAAAGAGGCTACAAATGGCCTCTTAAAGCATAAACTATTTAATTATTATATAAATTGCGTGATTACACTGTTAAATTTGTCACGTTCCTCCCAGAAGGCACCGTGCCCACTATATTGGAATGGTACTAGCTTTGAATTACGTATTGCTTGGTTCAACTCTTGTGCTTGTGAAAAAGGTATTACTTTGTCATGAATACCATGAATAATGAGTGTAGGAATATGAATATTTGGAAGGTCTGCATACAATTTTTCATCTCTTAATGTTTTAATAATTGCAGCAGTTGACCAACTTGCGGCTTGTAAGCCCATTTGCATAAACCAATCTGAGAAAGGTTTGGTAATATACTGAAAGAAGAAGTTATCTGTTACATTCTGCATCATTTTCGGACGATCATTTAGACAAGTCTTCAAAAAATCGTTAGCAGTTTCAGCAGTAAAACCAACTGGAGCAGCTGCATCTACAAGAACAAGTTTGGATACCCCAAAACCATGGTGTCGCGAAACATAACGCATTGCAATTGCTCCACCTGTTGAATGACCTAACAGAGTAAAATTAGTTAACTGAAGCGTATCGACTAGAGAACGGATATCATCTGCAAGTCGATTAAACGAATACCCACTCATTGGTCTGTCAGACTTACCAAAGCCTCTCCAGTCTACCCCAATACAACGGTACCCCATTGCTGGTAGAATGTTAAATTGATATTCAAACTGTTCGTTACTTAACGGCCATCCGTGTAAAAAGACAATCGTTTTACTTCCACTTGGATTAATGTCTTCTACATATAGATTTACTCCTGAATCAACTGTTACAAAATATCCTATAATACTTCCTCCTTCGTTAAATTTGTGTGATAATAGGATATTCATAATTTTGTCTGTAGGTGAACGTCCAGCAATTTGATGCAATATTAGCTTCTACCGATAATCTCTACAATTTTTTGTTGCGCAACTTTTGCTTCAGGAATTGGCATCACAACAAAAACATGATTCATTTTTGGATAAACAAAGGTGTCTATATCTATTCCTTGCTTTGTTAATTTATCATCAAGTCGAATCGCATCCGGATAAAGACCTTCGTGCGTACCTATAAAATGTGTGATTTTAGCTAGTCCTTGAAAGTCACCATGAATTGGACTGATTAGTGGGTCATCTAAACTTTTATCATCTGCCCAGATTATCGTAATTGCTTCCATCCCACCTACTGATAACATCGGGTCTACTTTTTCATATTCAGAAATTAAAGGGTTCTTTAAGCCCATATCGACACAGGCAGATAATAAAATTAAATCTTTTGGTTGAGGATATTCATGCTGTTTAATCAGTTGAGCAAGTCCAAGTGCAATATTTCCACCTGCAGAATCACCCATTATTGTGAGCTGTTTTGGAGAATGAACCATTTGAAGTATTTCTTTATACAGATTTAACATTGTAGGATACGTATGGCTATAATTGAAATGTGGTACTTTCGGATAGATAGGTACTATGATTTTAGCATTTAATGCGTCGGCGATTTTATCCAAGAATCGCCAGTGAAAATGAAGCGGTTGATTTGTCCAGGCACCCCCATGAATATATAGAATAACTTTTTGATCTTTTGTATTTTGGTCGTTTAATATAAAAACTTGCATTTCTTCAAAACTTTGTTCAGAAATAGTATTTTTAAATTTTACTTTCTCAATGACGTAAGGTTTACTATTCTCTAATCCTCTTTGTTTGATTAACTCTTTTGTGTTTTCAATTGTCGAAAATGCTTTTTTCGTTCCTCTAAAAAATAAAAGCTTTTCAAATATAAAACTTTGGAAAGAACGTTTACCCTTATAAATTTCTATACTCATTATTAAACAACCTCTCCTCGATAAAATTAATAAATCCTTGTTACTTTTAAGCATGGACTAAATAAAATACGTTCTCTTAACCTTTATTCACGGTAGAGCCTAAAAATGCAATTCGTTAGAGGATTGTTGCTCTTTTAATTTCCATTCAAATATATTTGGCAACAATTAAAAAAAATAGCAATCACCTATATTAGGTAATTGCCATCTTTAAGATAACTATCAATATAAAAAACTACTAGTTACGTTTATGTAACTTTGGACGTAAAAAATTAGCCAAACCAAAAAAGACAAGTATTGAACAAGTTATTTTCGTGTAAGAGATATGTTCCATCAGAGAGGTATGTGTTGTTCGATCTAATGTAAAGACAGACCACCAACTAGGTTCATCAAATTGAAAAGATAATAAAACCCAAACAAAATGAAATAGGAACACGAATAACCAATAGATTTTCATAGATACCCCTCCCTATCTCTGAAATGACATTATCTAGATAATTACAAAATCACCATTTCATAATAAGGTTCTTCCTGGTTTGTATCATCAAACCATTTCATCCCCTTATAGTCAAATCCAATCTTTTCAAGGATTTTTAGTGATGCTGCATTTTTTGGATCTGCGGATGCAAAGATTTTCTTTACCTTAGGATTTTGTTTTGCATAATCTACACAGGCAGCTGCAGCTTCTGTTGCGTATCCTTTACCCCATGCTCTTTTCGCAAAATGATAGATTAATTCAAGTGGTTCATTGATATCCTTCACATTAAAACCTGCACCGCCTATCACAACCCCTGATTCTTTTTCTACAACAGCATAAACAGAAAGTCCTGTTGCTTCGTGACATCTTGCATAACCTTCCTGAATTTTATGAAGATGCTCATGAGGAGTAGCACCACCAACGTGCTCCATCACCTCTTCATCTCCCCAAAAAGTCTTCAAGTCTTCTAAGTCGCTAGGTTCCAAGACTTTTAGTATTAATCTTTCAGTTTCAGCAATAATTTTCATTATAGATCCTCCTTTTTAACTCCCTAAAAATTAGACGTTATACCATTTAATTACGTTTCAGATTATAAATAACCTTCATTTTAATCACTAAAATTATTTTATCAAATTTAAGAAATTGGCTTCCCACCCATTGGAATTAAAGTGCTAATTCTTTCCATACCTACAATAATAGGCTTAGCTTGTTTGATTAATTGTTGTGTTGCTTCTAGATTGAGTGATGCTTGATGAGCAGCTTCATTACGCCAAACTTCATACACATAGACAGAATTAGGTTCGTCCTGTGAAATATTGACGACATAAATCTCACACTCTTCTAAATTATTCATTGATATCGACGCTTCCAATAAAATATTTACCATATTGTCACGTTCGCCTTCTTTAATAGTGAACTTCCCAAACAGCCCGAATCTAGTCATATTGTCCTCCTTCAATTTACGTATTTCTATGTAATTCATTTAATTGTTCGACAAGGAAATGTCATTCTCCTATGCTATTAAAGAAATATTTATCAAAACAAACAGACGTGATGAGCGTATATAATGATATTTCATCAGCAATATACTCAGTCATCTAAAAGGACGCTAATCCTCTTCGGATTAACGTCACTTATATTACAAAGATTTTGTGTTTATTCATGTTGATTGATTAATCTAATTTTTTCCCAGTGATCATTTCATATAAAATATTGGACTCTTCATCTGAAATTTTCACATATTTTGATTGACCTTCAGGGACAATTTCAAGATGATCACTATTTGGTGTCACCCAAACACCATAAGTAATTGTACCCAACTTCAAGCGATAGTTCGGTGGATAATCCATTTCAACTTTTATATTTTCTTCCCAATCAGCATTTTCAATAATGTTAATAGCTCTCTTTATATCACTAGGTTTAATGACTTCCTTTAAAGTGATAAAATCCTCATTTAATCGTTCATAAACAATAATTGGACTTACCTCGATATTTTCGTTTTGCGCCATTACTTCTTGCATTTTATTTTGTTCTTGATTACAACCCACTAAACAGAACCCGACTCCAAACAGCAAAATCAATAGTTTTTTCATATACCCACACTCCTATCTATTTAAAGTTTGAATCTAGTTAGTTATTACATTCAATAAAAAAAGCATTAATCCTTCTTAAATGGATTAATGCTTTCCTTCGCAATGACTTGATCTAAGAATCAATGTAATACAAAAGGTTAGGCATTCAATTAGCCTAACTTCTATCAATTATTCTTTTAAACTAAATAATCATCTTTGAGGATCGAATAATATGCACTATTTACTAGTGAACCTTTTATCATATAGTTTTTGCGGAGAATTCCCTCACATGTCATCCCTAGTTTAGTTAATACCTTCCCAGAAGCACTGTTTTCAACTTGATGTTCGGAAAATACTCGCTCTAATTCTAGTATATTGAAGGCTAATTCTATTATTAATTTTCCTGCCTCAGTAGCGTAGCCTTTACCCCAAAAATGTCTATTTAAAGTGAATCCTAGTTCACCACTTTTGTTCCATTCATGGATTCGAAATTCAATCGCACCGATCATTTTGTTACTATCTTTTAACACGATGGCATATTTCCCTATTGGTTCTTTTAGAAAATAATTTGCAATCATGTTCTTGGTTTGATTTAAATCTTTATGCGGCTCATATAGATATCGAGTTGTCTCCTCATCAGAAGTATATTCATACATATCTTCCGCATCTTGAATCGAAACTGGACGTAATAAGATACGTTCACTTTCTAATTGACCTTGTGAAACTAGCAAAAAGTTGTAATTGTTCAATGTAGTTCTCCAAATTCTTTTAATTTATTATATTTTCTGTAAATATTATTATAGCATACCTACCAATTCTACAGTAGGTTTATGTACGAATTCTATCATTTGCATCATAGAATGTAGTTGAAATGTCTAATATTTGGTCGATGAAGGACATCTGAGCGTTAATTTCTGGTGGAGGTGTCTTTCATTTGGTCGATGAAGGACATCTGAACATTACTTACAACGGAGGTGTCTTTCATTTGGCCGTTGAAGGACATCTGAGCGTTAATTTCTGGTGAAGGTGTCTTTCATTTGGTCGATGAAGGACATCTTTGAAATAGAATCTGGTTAACTTGTCCTTCATTTAGTCGATGAAGGACATCTGAGCATTAATTTCTGGGCGAGGTGTCTTTCATTTGGTCGATGAAGGACATCTGAGCGTTAATTTCTGGTGGAGGTGTCTTTCATTTGGCCGATGAAGGACATCTGAGCGTTAATTTCTGGTGGAGGTGTCTTTCATTTGGTCGATGAAGGACATCTGAGCGTTAATTTCTGGTGGAAGTGTCTTTCATTTGGCCGA
>Ga0182745_1000375_pt1 | contig 52527 bp, 39 predicted proteins | sample eDN3rd30CKraftBY_FD_128523 | JGI IMG/M metagenome (GOLD analysis project Ga0182745, IMG submission 128523) | Enriched backyard soil microbial communities from Emeryville, California, USA - eDNA 3rd pass 30_C Kraft BY (version 2) (version 2) | ecosystem: Environmental > Terrestrial > Soil >... | reverse complement strand
GTGCGCCTGGTGGCCGCCACCCACCGCGACCTCAAGCAGTTCGTGCGCGAAGGCCGCTTTCGCGAAGACCTGTTCTACCGCATCAACGTAATGCCGCTGCAGCTGCCGCCGCTGCGCGAACGCGGCAACGACATTCTGGAACTGGCCGACCGCCTGCTGGTCAGCACCTGCAAACGGCTTGGCGTGGAGCCGATGAGCTACAGCGCCGACGCCATCCAGGCCATCACCACCTACCCCTGGCCCGGCAACGTGCGCGAACTGGAAAACGCCATCGAGCGCGCGGTGATCCTCACAGAGGACAACGTGATCGCCATAGAACTGCTGGGGCTGGACGTGGAACTGGTCAAGATCGACGGCAAGAACGTCTACCGCCTCGAATCGCATGAGGACAAGGAAGAGCCGGCCACCGAGAGCATCGACAACGATCCGCAGGAGGATCTGTCGCTCGAGGAATACTTTCAGCGTTTCGTCCTGGAACACCAGGACCACATGAACGAAACCGAGCTGGCCAAGAAGCTGGGCATCAGCCGCAAATGTCTGTGGGAGCGCCGTCAGCGCTTCGACATTCCACGCCGCAAGCGTGGCGGCTGAACACGCCGGCGCTCATCACCGTTCCCACTCCGTTGTAACGCCGTTACCAACGCCACACCCCTGTTCCCCCTTCCCCGCGGCGTTACTCTGTTACTGAATTGGTTACATATCTAAACAGTTCAGTAACACAAAAAGCGTTGAACCCGAATTCTGTTTTATTTCAACTCGGTTTAAGTGATTGAATTTAATAAAATTCATGGTTTTTGCACAAACTGGCACGAACTCTGCTTTGTATTAGGCACGGCAATCGGAAAACAACTATAAAACAACAAAAACAATAAGAGTGCTTGCCGTTAGCTCCCAAGACCGACGGGATCGTTGGAAGACCGTAGAAGACCGAAATCGGCCACGGTTTGAATCGAGGGAGTGTTGATTGCCAGGGGTTTCCCTATTGTGAAGGTCGTTGACCGATAACAAGAAAAACCAGGCATGGATGTCAGATAGCTAAAAATAACAACAAAGCTACTCGCATTGGCCCGGGGAGGCCTAGCCTCCCCGGGTTTTTAATTTCCGGATTTCCTGAATTTCCCACTCCCCCCTGGACAATTGGCTCCCCTGCGGTACTCCAGTGTAGAATGCCGCCACTTTTTCATCGTGCGCAGTGGATTTACCCATTTCAGACGAACGGCCCACAAGTTCCACGCCGGCAGCTTTACCCCAACTGCGTATCATCAGCAGGGCAGAGCACGGCATCTCTCGCCAGCAGATCAGTCCCAACTGTCTCAAGGTGCTCTATACCCTCAATGATGCCGGTTACCAGGCGTTCATCGTGGGGGGAGGCATACGCGACCTGCTGTTGGGCATGAAGCCGAAAGACTTCGACATCGCCACCAATGCCACGCCCGAGGAAATTCGCGCGCTGTTTCGCAACTCGCGCCTGATCGGCCGCCGCTTCCGTATCGTCCACATACACTTCGGTCGCGAGATCTATGAGGTATCCACCTTCCGCGCCCAGAGCGGCGAGGCAACCGAAGTGGTACAGGGCGGGATGAGCAAGGCGGAGCGCAACCTGCAGTCGGTGCAGTCGGCCGAAGGCATGATCCTGCGCGACAATGTCTACGGCACCATCGAAGAAGACGTGATGCGCCGCGACTTCACCGTCAACGCGCTCTATTACACGGTACAGAATTTCGAGGTCCATGATTACGTCGACGGCCTTGCCGACATCGACCGGCGCTGCCTGCGCATGATCGGCAATCCCGAGCAGCGCTACCGCGAGGATCCGGTGCGGGTGCTGCGCGCCATCCGCCTGTCCGCCAAGCTCAATTTCAGCATCGATCCCGTGACCGAAGCCCCGCTGCGCCCCTGCGCGGCGCTGTTGCGTTCGGTGCCGGCGGCGCGGCTGTTCGATGAATTCATGAAGCTGTTCTTCGCCGGCCACAGCGAACATACCCTGGATCTGTTGCGCCAGTACGGCGTGTTCGACGTGCTGTTCCCGGAAACCGCCGCCGCGCTGGCGCAGGACGACGGCAAGTTCCTCAGCCTGCTGCGCCTGGCCTGTGCCAGCACCGATGCCCGCATCAACGAAGACAAGAGCGTCACGCCCGCCTTCCTGCTGGCGGTGCTGCTGTGGCCCGCCTTGCAACTGCGCCTGGAACACGCGCTTGCCGAAGGCGCCCCCGCCCTGCCCGCCTTGCAGGACGGCGGCCTCGATCTGTTGCTGGCGCAACTGGACCGCATCGCCATTCCCAAGCGCTTCAGCGTGCCGATGCGCGAAATCTGGGAACTGCAGCTGCGGCTGCCGAATCGCCGCGGCCGGCGTGCCCATCTGCTGCTCGGCCACAAGCGCTTCCGCGCCGCCTACGACTTTCTGATGCTGCGCGAAGCCAGCGGCGAAGACCTGCAGGGTCTCGGCGCATGGTGGACACAGTTCCAGCAAGGCGATCCTGCCGAGCAGGACGCCATGGTGAATGGGCTCGATGGCCGTGGCCAGCATGCCGGCGCGCGCAAGCGGCGGGTAAAATCCCGACGCAAAAAAACACCGACGCCGCCCGACGGCGCCGATTGAACGGAACCGTAAGTGACAGACCAACTCGGACAGCTTCCCTCGCCACCCGGCTACATCGCGGTGGAAGGCCCGATAGGGGTGGGCAAGACCTCGCTCGCCAAACGCCTGGCGGCATCCTTCAACTACGAAACGCTGCTGGAGCGCAGCGAGGAAAACCCCTTTCTCGACCGCTTCTACCGCGATCCCAAGCGCATGGCGCTATCTACTCAACTGTTCTTTCTGTTCCAGCGCGCCCGGCAGTTGCAGGAACTGCGCCAGAGCGACCTGTTCGAACCGGTGCGGGTGGCCGACTTTCTGATGGAAAAGGATCGCCTGTTCGCCCGCCAGAATCTCGATACGGACGAATTCGCGCTGTATGAAAACGTCTACAAACACCTGACCATCGACGCGCCCACGCCGGACCTGGTGATCTACCTGCAGGCCCCGGTGGATACCCTGAAGCAGCGCATCCAGAAGCGCGGCATCCCCGCCGAACAGCTGATCCAGGACGACTACCTGCTCAACCTGAGCAATGCCTACACCGACTTCTTCCACTACTACGACGCCAGCGCGCTGCTGGTGGTGAACTGCAGCGAAGTGGATTTCGTGCACAACGACGAAGACTACGACCAGTTGCTCAAGCAGATACTGGCCGTGCGCAAGGGCACCCGCAACTACTTCAACCCCTCCCCCAGCCTGTTGTAGCCCGCGCGGGGGCGCAACCCTGGCGCTATAATGCCCGCCTCACGCCACAGGAGTACGCCGTGCGCAAGATCACGCTTCACACCCTGCAGGAAATGAAACAGCACGGCGAAAGATTCGCCTGCCTGACCTCCTACGACGCCACGTTCGCGCGGCTGAGCAGCCGTGCCGGCGTGGAGGTATTGCTGGTGGGCGATTCGCTCGGCATGGTGCTGCAGGGACACGAATCCACGCTGCCCGTCACCATGGAAGACATCCTCTACCACGTACAGTGCGTGCAGCGTGGCAATGAAGGCGCGCTGCTGGTTGCCGACCTGCCCTTCATGTCCTACGCCTCCTCCGCGCAGACCCTGGAAAACGCCGCCCGCCTGATGCGCGCCGGCGCGCACATGGTCAAGCTGGAAGGCGGCGCCTGGATCGCGGAGACCACGCATCTGCTCACCGAACGCGGCATACCTGTGTGCGCGCACATGGGACTCACACCGCAGTCGATCAATCGCATCGGCGGCTTCCGTGTGCAGGGCCGCGACCCCGGCGCGGCCAACACCATGATCGAGGAAGCACTGCTGCTGGAAGCGCGCGGCGCCAGCGTGCTGCTGCTCGAATGCGTGCCGCAAGCGCTGGCGCGCACCATCACCCGGAAACTGAGCATTCCGGTGATCGGCATCGGCGCCGGCGCGGACACCGACGGCCAGATCATGGTGATCCACGACCTGCTCGGCATCTCGCCGATCACGCCGCGCTTCGTGAAGAACTTTCTGCCGCAATCCACCAGCGGCATCCCCGGCGCCATCACCGCCTACGTCGACGCCGTGAAGAGCGGCAGCTTTCCGGCGCCCGAGCACAGCTATGACTGACAGCGCTGCGAGCCTGCCCGCTTTTGCCAATCGCCTTCGGGCATTCCCTCGATGACTGACACGCTCACGCTCCTGCCCGACCTGGAAACGCTGCACCACTGGCGCCAGGACGTCGACGCCCGCGGCCTGCGCCTTGGCCTGGTGCCCACCATGGGCAACCTGCATGCCGGGCATCTCTCGCTGGTCGCCGCCGCGCGCGCCGCGTGCGACGTGGTGCTGGCCACGCTGTTCGTCAACCCGCTGCAGTTCGGCCCCAACGAAGACCTGGCACGCTATCCCCGCAGCTTCGACGCCGACTGCGCCGCACTGCAGGCCGCCGGCTGCAATGCCTTGTTCGTCCCCGAAGCCGCCGCGCTCTATCCACGCGGCCTGCAGGCGCAGACCCGCATCAGCGTACCGGCGCTGTCCGCACTGCATTGCGGCCAAAGCCGCCCCGGCCATTTCGACGGCGTCTGCACCGTGGTGGCCAAGCTGTTCAACCTCACCCGCCCGCACGACGCCTATTTCGGCCTCAAGGATTACCAGCAGTTCCGCATCCTCACCACCATGGTGGAAGACCTCAACCTGCCAATCCGCCTGCACGGCCAACCCATCGTGCGCGAAGCCGACGGCCTCGCCATGAGTTCGCGCAACGGCTACCTCTCGTCCGAAGAACGCGCCCTCGCCCCTCAGTTGTACGCTTCGCTGCAAGCGCTTGCCAACCGCATTCAAGCCGGCGAAAACAATTTCCGGCAACTCGAAACCGAAACCGCCGCCGCCCTCCAAACCCAAGGCCTGCGCCCCGACTACCTCCACCTCTGCCGCCAGGACGATCTGCAACCCGCTCAATCATCCGACGAACCGCTGATCATCCTGGCCGCTGCGTATCTGGGCAGTACCCGCCTGATCGACAACCTGGTGGTATAAGCAAGCGCTTTCAAAGGCAGGTATGCACAACATAGACACAAGGCTGTGTTTGCCCCCTCCCCCGCTTCCTGGGATAATGCGCGCCCGCCCAACGTCGGCGGACGAACGTTCGAGGTTCCCGTGCAAACCCAGATGTTGAAAGCCAAACTGCATCGCGCCTGCGTCACCCACTCCGAGCTCCACTACGAAGGCTCCTGCGCCATCGACAGCCACCTGCTCGACCTGGCCGGCATCCGCGAATACGAACAGATCCAGATCTACAACGTCAGCAACGGCGAACGCCTCACCACCTATGCCATCCGCGCCGAAGCCGGCAGCCACATCATCTCCGTCAATGGCGCCGCCGCGCACAAGGCCGCCGTGGGCGACCGCGTGATCATCTGCGCCTACGCCGGCTACAGCGAGAATGAACTGGCCGCGCACAAACCCCACCTGGTTTACCTGGACGAAGGCAATCGCGTGATCCGCACCGCCAACGCCATCCCCGTGCAAGCCGCCTGAAAAAGTACCTGATCCGTTAACGACGCCAGCAGAAGAGCATCCGTGGCAGGCAAGCCTGACTAGGCTTGGTGGCAGGCAGTCGGTGCACGGCCCCGCTCCAGCCCCGATAAGCCCCTCACCCTTGCATTCGCCAGGCGTAGCTCGCACACTCGATCCACTTTGTTCGGAGACGCAGCGAGGCCCCCGTGTCGGACGCCAAAATCTACCCTGTCAGCCCCAGCCTGGCCGGTAAAACTCATCTCGATCCTGCCAGCTACCAGCGCCTGTACGACGAATCCATCGATTCCCCGCAAACCTTCTGGCCCCGCATGGCCAACGACTTCCTCACCTGGTCGCGCCCCTGGGACAAACTGCACGAAGGCGACATGCGCCAAGGCACCACCAGTTGGTTCATCGGCGGCAAACTGAATGCCTGCGTCAACTGCGTGGACCGCCACCTGCCCGCGCGCGCCACGCAGGTGGCGCTGCTGTGGGAAGGCGACGAACCCGGCCAGGACCGCAAAATCACCTACCAGGAACTGCACGATGCCGTGTGCCGCCTGGCCAACCTGCTGCGCGCGCGTGGCGTGCAGAAAGGCGATCGCGTCTGCATCTATCTGCCGATGATTCCCGAGGCGGTGTTCGCCATGCTGGCCTGCGCCCGCATCGGCGCCGTGCATTCGGTGGTATTCGGCGGCTTCTCGCCCGAATCGCTCAAGGACCGTATTCTCGATTCCGACTGCCGCGTGGTGATCACCGCGGACGAAGGCATCCGCGGCGGCAAGCACATTCCGCTCAAGGCCAATACCGACCAGGCGCTGAGCCACTGCCCCACCGTCAACACCGTGATCGTGGTGCAGCGTAGCGGCGGCGCCATCGGCTGGGAGGAAGGACGCGACCTCTGGTATCACGACGCCACGGCCGGCCTGCCGTCTTCCTGCCCCGCCGAGGAAATGGACAGCGAGGATCCGCTGTACATCCTCTACACCTCCGGCTCCACCGGCAAACCCAAGGGCGTGGTGCACAGCACCGCCGGCTACCTGCTGTTCTCGGCCATGACCCACAAATACGTGTTCGACTACCACGACGGCGACGTCTACTGGTGCGCCGCCGACGTGGGTTGGGTAACGGGCCACAGCTACATCGTGTATGGGCCACTTGCCAACGGCGCCATCTCGCTGATGTTCGAGGGCGTGCCCACCTACCCGGACGCCTCGCGCTTCTGGCAGATCATCGACAAGTACCAGGTGAAGCAGTTCTACACCGCGCCCACCGCCATCCGCGCGCTGATGGCGCAGGGCGACGAACCGGTGAAGCGTACCTCGCGCGCGTCGCTGCGCATCCTCGGCAGCGTGGGCGAACCGATCAATCCAGAAGCCTGGGAATGGTATTACCACGTGGTGGGCAACGGCACCTGCCCGGTCATGGACACCTGGTGGCAGACCGAAACCGGCTGCCACATGATCACGCCGCTGCCCGGCGTCACGCCGCTCAAGCCCGGGTCGGCCACGCTGCCGTTCTTCGGCGTGAAACCGGCGCTGATGGACCCCGACGGCAAACCGGTGGAAGGCGTGGGCTCGGGCAACCTGGTGATGACCACGAGCTGGCCCAGCCAACTGCGCACCATCTACGGCGATCATCCGCGCTGCGTCGAAACCTATTTCAGCACCTACCCGGGCTGTTACTTCACCGGCGATGGCGCCCATCGCGACGCCGACGGCTACTGGTGGATCACCGGCCGCGTCGACGACGTGCTCAACGTGTCCGGCCATCGCCTCGGCACGGCCGAAGTGGAAAGCGCGCTGGTGCTGCATCCGGCGGTGGCCGAAGCGGCGGTGGTGGGTTATCCGCATCCCATCAAGGGCCAGGGCATCTATGCCTATGTGACGCTCATGATCGACGTGGAGCCAAGTGAGGCGCTAAGGGAAGAACTGGTGGCTTCCGTGGTGCGCGAGATCGGCCCGATCGCCAAACCGGACGTGATCCAGTGGGCGCCGGGGCTGCCGAAGACCCGCTCCGGCAAGATCATGCGCCGCATCCTGCGCAAGATCGCCGCCAACGAAACCGACAACCTCGGCGACATCACCACGCTTGCCGATCCGGCGGTGGTGAAACAATTGCTGGAGAATCGCCAGAACGTGTGAGCGATTATTCGTCCAGCACGCTGCGCACCGGCACCTGCAGGGTGGTGGCGGAGCCGTCGTCGAACTGCAGGGTCAGTTCGATTTCGGTGCCGGCGGCCAGCGGCGCGGCGAGTTCTTCCAGCATGAGGTGGCGTCCGCCGCTTTCCAATACCAGGCTGCCGTTGGCGGGAATTTCCAGCTTCGTGTTCGGCATCATGTGCATCATGCCGTTGTGGTTCATGGTGCTGTGCATGGTGACCTTGCCGGCCACGGGGCTGGTCGCGCCCACCAACGCCACGGCAGCATCGCTGTCGTTGCTCAGCCGCATGTAGGCCGCGGTGGTGGGCGTGCCCGGCGGTAGCGCGCGCACGTAGGCGTCTTCCACGTGGATGTCGGCATGGGCCGCCAGGGACAGGCTCGAGAGGCACAGCGCCAGCAGTGCGTGTTTGGTGTTCATGTCTCTACTACTCCTGACAAATCGATTGGTTCGGTCGTTTAGCGTAAACGCCTGCGTGGCCGGCGTTCAGCCGTTCGGCAGCGACACCAGCACCGCCGGCGGGCTGCCGATGTCGATGTTGCCGCGCAGCCGGTAGCCGCCCACCGCTTCGCGCATCACCTTGTAGATCCAGCGCCCTTCGGCATCGGTACGGGCGTTGATCAGGAACGTGGCTTCGCGCGCCATGATGTCCTGCGCGATCTGCGCCAGCGTGTTCATCATTTCCAGGCTCTGGGCGCTGAGCCCGGCCGGGTCCAGCGCGTAGGTTTCCACACGGGTTTCCCGTGCCTTGGCCAGGCGCTGGCGCGCTTCCTGCAACGCCGGGCTCTGCGCATCGATACGGGCCGAGCGCGCCAACAGCGTTTCCGCCTGGTCGTACTGCCCCTTGCCGAGCGCGGTATCGGCAAGACCGATGTAGCGCCGCGCGATTTCCTCGATGCCCTGCACTGCCACCGCGTTGCCGGGGTCCAGCCGCAACACCTCGCCGTAGATCTCATAGGCGTTGTTGCCGGCGGGGGTCATCAGGCGGTTGTCCTCGACGGCGATGCGCGCCGAATACAGCAGGTCGGCAAGCATGCGCTGCACGCGCACGTACTCCGCATCCGGCGCCGGTGGCGGCGCCTCCACTTCCGGCTCCGGCTCGGGCACGTAGACCACCGGCGTTTCCTTGGGGCTCTGGCAGGCACTCAGCGCCAGCAGCGTCAGCAGAGCCGCCCGCTTCGCCGTCACGTTCATAGGGCACCTCGAAAGGGGATGAATTCCAGGACGTCGCCGCTCGCCACCGCGCTGCCCTGGGGAATGATGACCAGACCGTCCGACCAGGACAAGGAGCTCAGCATGTTGGAACCCTGGTCGCTGAAGGGCTGCGCCAGCGGCATGCCGCCGGCCTGCAGTTGCAGCCGCACGCGCAGGTATTCCTGCCGGGTGCCCGGCGTGTCGATGCTGAACCCGGCCCGCACCGGCCGCAGCGGCAGCGCCACCTCGGTGGCGCCCTGCAGCTTGAGCAGGTAGGCGCGCACCAGCACCAGCCAGGTAACGAACACCGCCACCGGATTGCCGGGCAAACCAAAGAACGGCGTGGCGCCGATGCGGCCGAAGGAAAACGGCTTGCCCGGCTTGATCGCCAGCTTCCACAGTTGCAGTTCGCCCAGCGCTTCCACCGCGGCCTTGACGTAATCCGCCTCGCCCACCGAAACGCCGCCGGTGGAAATCACGCAATCGGCCTGCTCGGCCGCGCGCGCCAGCGCTTCGCGGGTGCGCTGCGGGTCGTCGGGCACGATGCCGAACCGCAGCACTTCCATGCCGAGGCCCTGCAGCAGGCCGGCAAGCACGTAGCTATTGGAATCGTGCAGTTGGCCCGCCTGCAAAGGCTGGCCGGGCGGCACCACTTCGTCGCCGGTGGTGAGCACCGCCACCTTCAGCGGCTTGAACACCGGCACCTGCGCCAGGCCAAGCGAAGCCAGCAACCCGAGATCCTGCGCCTGCAGGCGGCGGCCACGCGGCAGCACCAGCGCGCCGGCGGCCAGATCATGGCCACGGCTGCGCACGTTCTGGCCCGGCAGCGGCACGTTGAGCATGGTTACCTGCCCGCCCTCGGCACGGGTGTTCTCCTGCATTACCACCGCATCGGCGCCCGCCGGCAGCGGCGCGCCGGTGAAGATGCGGGCCGCGGTGCCGGGCTCGAGCGGCGTGCCGGGATGTCCCGCCGCCACGGTTTGCGTGACCGGCAGCGTGATGCCGGCGCTGGGCACATCCGCCACGCGCAGCGCATAGCCGTCCATCGCGCTGTTGTCATACGCGGGCACGTCCATCGCCGCCACCTGGTCGCTTGCCAGCACGCGGCCAAGGCAGGCGTCGAGCGGCAGCATCTGCACCGCGCCCAGCGTGCCCGCCTGCGCCAGCAAGCGCGCCTGGGCCTGAACCACGGGAGTCAGAGGGGGATTGGCCATACTGCTTCATCGGCAATTCAGGGAAAGAGCGGGCATTTTACCTTAAGCAGTGCGGGGATAGGCCTCTTATGGCGGCCGGCGAATGCAAAGGACTGTCGGGATACGCCACGGGCTCCTATAATTGCGGCCTTTCCAGCAAGCCCCGCCACGCCGTGTCCCTCACCGTTTTCATCCTGATCCCTGCCATCTGCTTCATCGGCGGCTTTTTCTCGACGCTTGCCGGCCTCGGCGGGGGACTCTTCACCCTGGCCAGCACCTCGCTGTTTCTGCCGGTATCGGTGGTGGTGCCGCTCAACGGCGTGCTGATCCTGGCCGGGCAGGTCACCCGCGTGGTGCAGTTCTACCGCTACATCGACTGGAGCATCACCCTGCCCTTCATCCCCGGCTCCATCGTGGGCGCGGCGGTGGGCACGGTGATCTATTTCGCGATGCCGGAAACGCTGCTCGCGTTCCTGCTGGCCTGCGTGCTGCTGTGGTTCTGCTGGGCACGACCGTCGGCGGGTGTGCTCCGGGTGGCAGCGCGGATTCCGGCGCCCTATTTCTGGGTGGGCGTGGCGCACACGTTCCTGTCCACGGTGTCCGGCGCGGGCGTGCTGTTCCAGTCGATGATGGTCAACAGCAAGCTGACCAAGGAAGGCATCGTGGCCACCATCGCCGGCACGCTGCTGTTCATGGCACTGTTCAAGTCGCTTGGTTATCTGGCGGCGGGCTTCGACTACACGCCCTACCTGAAGGTGATTGCCCTGAGCTGGGTGATGGGCATCGCCGGCACCATGCTCGGCAAACGCTGCCTGGACGTGCTGCCGGACCGTTACTTCCGCATCATGATCCGCACGGTGATCACTTTGTTTGCCCTGCGTCTTTACTGGCAGGTTTGGCAGAACCTGGCTTCTTCCTGAGCCGCCGCCGCGTACCGCCGCCGGCACGCTCAGTGTCCGCCGGAGCGCTTGCCGGCGCCGCTTCCACGGCGGGAGCAGTATCGGGCTGCACCGGCGGCGTGTAGTTGCACAGCGCCTGCAGGATGGCGCTCAGCTCGCCGGCGCGGGAACGCTGCTTGATGCCGAAGGTTTCGAACAGGCGCTGCGCGCTCAAAGAGCTGTTGCCGATCCAGGGCGCGGTGACCGGCTCGCGGGTGATTTCGAGCGCGGGCAGCAGCGCGGCAAGCATGGGATCGTAGCGGGCGGCCTCTTGCAGCAGTTGCTCGGCAAACACTTCCTGCGCCACCGCCTGCAGGGCGCCGTAATGGTAGGTGCCCCACACGTCGGCGGCGCAATCGATCTGCCGCGCAATGCCGAGCATCACCCGCGCCACGTCGCTGGCCGGGGTGGGATTGAAGCGCCGGCTCATCAACCGCAGCTTGCCGCCGTTGTCGCGGAAGCGCTGCAGCAGTTGGGCGAAATAGGCGGGCTGGCGGCGGTCGAACACCCAGTCCGTGCGCAATATCAGGTGCTTGGGCAGGGTGTCGCGCAGCGTGCGCTCACCGGCCAGCTTGCTCTGGCCATAGCGGCATTGCGGGCTGGCTTCGTCGTCTTCTTGGTAGGGATGCACCTTGCGCCCGTCGAAGACGTAGCTGCTGGAATGGTACAGCAGCGGCAGCTGCAGCTTTTCGCATACCTCCGCCACTTCCGTCACTTCCACCGAATTGATCAGGTCGCACTGGCGCGCCGCGGCTTCATCGCGCTCGGCCAGTGCGAGATCGTCGAACGTGGCGGTGTAGATCACCTGGGTGGGGTTGCAACGGGTGACGGATTTGATCAGCTCGCCTTTCTTCAGCGCCAGAAAGGCTTGGGTGTCCAGCGCGCTGTAGGCCTGATCCTGGCGTGCCAGCACCTCGGCGAGGGCCTGGCCCACCAGGCTGTCCGCGCCAAGGATGAGCAGATTCACGGGAGCGTCTTAATCTTCGACGCCTCAGAACGGAATGTCGTCGTCGAAGCTGTCCATTTCCGGCGGCGGCGCCGGCTGGGCATTGCGGTTGCCGCCACCGCCACTGCCACCACCGCGCTGTTGCGCGGGCTGGGAAGACTGGTAGCCGCCGCCTCCCTGGCCACCGCCCTGGCCGCCCTGATAACCGCCACCGCCCTGGTATCCGCCACCTTGGTCGCCGCTGCCGCCACGGCTGTCGAGCATCTGCATTTCGTTGGCGATGATCTCGGTGGCGTAGCGCTTCACCCCGTCCTGTTCCCAGGAACGGGTCTGCAGGCGGCCCTCGATGTAGAGCTTGGAGCCCTTGCGCACGTATTCGGCGACAATTTCCGCCAGGCGCTGGTAGAACACCACGCGGTGCCACTCGGTGCGTTCCTGCTGGTCGCCAGTGTTCTTGTCCTTCCAGCTTTCCGAGGTGGCCACGCTCAGGTTGGTCACCGCGCCGCCACTGGGCAGATAACGCGTTTCCGGATCCTGCCCGACGTTACCCACCAAGATGACCTTGTTGACGCCTCTGCTAGCCACTGTGACCTCCACTGAATTGAGTTGCGAAACTGCGTCCAAGTCTAGCATCAACCGGGGAAAATTCCTCCGCCCGTGTGCTCTCGGGGTATAATCGACCGTTTCGTTTTCCGCTGGTGCCAACGCTACGCATGGACAATATCACGCTACGGGGCGCCCGTACCCACAACCTCAAGAACATCGACCTCACCATCCCCCGCGACAAGCTGGTGGTGATCACGGGGTTGTCGGGTTCAGGCAAATCCTCACTCGCCTTCGACACGCTCTACGCCGAGGGCCAACGCCGCTATGTGGAGTCGCTGTCCACCTATGCGCGCCAGTTCCTGTCGATGATGGAAAAGCCCGACATCGACCAGATTTCGGGGCTGTCGCCGGCCATTTCGATCGAGCAGAAGTCCACCTCGCACAACCCGCGCTCCACGGTGGGCACCATCACCGAAATCTACGACTACCTGCGCCTGCTGTTCGCGCGGGTGGGCGATCCCTACTGCCCCGATCACAACCTGAAGCTGGAAGCGCAGACCGTGAGCCAGATGGTGGACCAGGTGCTGGCGCTGCCCGAGGGCACGCCCATGATGCTGCTGGCACCGGTGATCCGCGACCGCAAGGGCGAACACCTGCACGTGTTCCACGAGCTCAAGACCAACGGCTTCATCCGCGCCCGCGTGGACGGCATCGTGGTGGAGCTGGACTACCCGCCCACGCTGGAAAAGAACAAGAAGCACACCATCGAAGTGGTTGTGGACCGCTTCAAGGTACGCGCCGACCTGGCGCAGCGCCTGGCCGAATCGTTCGAAACCGCGCTCGGGATCGCCGGCGGCATCGCGCTGGCCAGCCCCATGGACAAAGGCCAGGGCCAGGAACTGGTGTTTTCCTCGCTGTTCGCCTGCCCCGAATGCGGGCACAGCATCGCCGAGCTGGAACCGCGCCTGTTCTCGTTCAACAACCCCGCCGGCGCCTGCGAAAGCTGCGATGGCCTCGGCGTAAAACAGTTCTTCGATGAAAAACGCGTGATCGTGGACGACAGCCTGTCGCTTGCCGAAGGCGCCATCCGCGGCTGGGACCGCCGCAACATCTACTACTTCCAGCTGCTCAAATCGCTGGCCGCACATTGCAAGTTCGCCATCGACGCGCCGTTCTCCTCGCTCAGCGCCAAGCACCGCAAGCTGATCCTGCACGGCAGCGGCAACGAATCGATCGCCTTCACCTTCGTCAACGAGCGTGGCGACAACACCGTGCGCAAGCACCCCTTCGAAGGCATCATTCCCAACATGGAGCGCCGCTATCGGGAAACCGATTCGGTGATGGTGCGCGAGGACCTGGCCAAATACCTCAGCTCCCAGCACTGCCCCGAATGCCAGGGTACGCGCCTGCGCCGCGACGCCCGCCACGTGCTGATCGACAGCCATAACCTGCCGGCCATCACCAACATGACCATCGGCGGCGCCAGCGCCTATTTCGCCGCGCTCAAATTCAGCGGCAAAAAAGCCAGCATCGCGGAAAAGATCCTCAAGGAAATTCAGGACCGCCTGAGCTTCCTGGTGGACGTGGGCCTCAACTACCTCACGCTCAGCCGCAGCGCCGAAACGCTCTCGGGCGGCGAAGCCCAGCGCATCCGCCTGGCCAGCCAGATCGGCGCCGGCCTGGTGGGCGTGATGTACATTCTCGACGAACCGTCCATCGGCCTGCACCAGCGCGACAACGACCGCCTGCTGGCCACGCTCAAGCACCTGCGCGACATCGGCAACACGGTGATCGTGGTGGAACATGACGAAGACGCCATTCGCAGCGCCGACCACGTGATCGACATCGGCCCCGGCGCCGGCGTGCATGGCGGCGAAGTCGTGGCGCAGGGCACGCCCGCGCAGATCATCAAGAGCAGCAAATCGCTTACCGGCCGCTACCTGGCCGGCAAGGAAAGCATCGCCGTTCCCAAGAAGCGCCACCCGGTCGATCCGAAGAAACAGCTGGTGCTGCGCGGCGCCAGCGGCAACAACCTCAAGGACGTCACCCTGGAAATTCCGCTGGGGCTGATGACCTGCATCACCGGCGTGTCGGGGTCGGGCAAGTCCACGCTGATCAACAACACGCTCTATCCCATCACCGCCACCGCGCTCAACGGCGCCACCACGCTCGACCCCGCGCCCTACACCGCGCTGGACGGACTCAAGCACCTCGACAAGGTGGTGGACATCGACCAAAGCCCGATCGGCCGCACGCCGCGTTCCAACCCGGCCACCTACACCGGCATCTTCACCCCGGTGCGCGAGCTGTTCGCCGGCACCCAGGAAGCGCGCCTGCGCGGCTACCAGCCGGGGCGCTTCAGCTTCAACGTCAAGGGCGGCCGCTGCGAAGCCTGCCAGGGCGATGGCGTGGTGAAGGTGGAAATGCACTTCCTGCCCGACATCTACGTGGCCTGCGACGTGTGCAAGGGCAAGCGCTACAACCGCGAAACGCTGGAAGTGAAATACAAGGGCAAGAACATCTTCGAAGTGCTGGAAATGACCATCGAGGACGCCCGCGAATTCTTCGACCCCGTGCCGATGATCGCGCGCAAGCTGCAAACGCTGATCGACGTGGGCCTGTCCTACATCAAGCTGGGCCAGTCGGCCACCACGCTTTCGGGCGGCGAGGCGCAGCGGGTGAAACTGTCGCGCGAGCTATCCAAGCGTGACACCGGCACCACCCTCTACATCCTCGACGAGCCGACCACCGGCCTGCACTTCCACGACATCAAGCAACTGCTCAGCGTGCTGCACAAGCTGCGCAACGAAGGCAACACCATCGTGGTGATCGAACACAACCTGGACGTGATCAAGACCGCCGACTGGATCGTCGACCTCGGCCCCGAAGGCGGTGACGGCGGCGGCCAGATCATCGCCACCGGCACGCCGGAGCAGGTGGCGGGCATGAAGCATTCGCATACGGGCCACTATCTGAAGAAGCTGCTGAAGCTCAAGGGTGGCAAGTCGGGCTGAATCGAGAGCGGTCTCATGGGCTCCTCACGACTCACAGCCCGGGTCCACGGTGAGCTCTTTTTCAGGCTGAATCCGAGCGCGGTCGTGACCGCGATCACGACCGCGCAGTTCCCGGCTTGGCTTGGCCTGCGATAGTGTCTCTGCGAGCACAGCGCCCAGAATCCACCTCATGACCGTCCGTTCCTCTTGCCAGTCGTCCCGATATTCGTCAGTCTTGCGGCATCCACCGCCCGCCAGCATCGCCCGGGCTTGGCGATGGGGAAGTTTTTCCATTCTTTCCATCTGCCCGACCACGGGAGCCCAAAAAATGGCAACAACCTCTCGCGTGACTGCTCTTGTGTTAGCCCTGCCAGTGTGTTTCCTGCTCGGCGGCAATGCCCAGGCCCAGGAAGCACGCTGGTCCGATCCTGCCACCTGGCCCAGCGGCCATGTACCCGCCGAAGGCGAGGCCGTGACCATCGACAGCGGCAAGGAGGTCGTACTCGATGTCAGCCCGCCGACGCTGCGCAGCCTGACCATCAACGGCAAGCTGAGCTTCTCGAACGATAAGGACATCGAGCTGACGACCGATTGGATCATGCTGCACGGAGAGCTGCAGATAGGCAGCGAAGCCACGCCGCACACGCGCAAGGCAACCATCACCCTGGTCGACAACGTGCCCGACGAGAACATCAACACGATGGGTGACCGCGGCATCATGATCATGGGCGGCACGCTGAACCTGCACGGTGACCGGACCAACACGTGGACCAAGCTGGCCCGGACCGCCGATGCCGGCAGCACCAGGATCGACGTCCTGGACGCCACCGGCTGGCGGGTTGGCGACATGATCGTTCTCGCATCAACGGATTTCGATCCCCATCAGGCGGAGCGGCGCACCATTGCCGCCATCGATGGCAATACGATCGCGCTCGACAAGGAACTGGACTACATGCACTACGGCGAGATCACGTTCGGCGTGGATGAGCGTGGCGAAGTCGGCATGCTGACGCGCAATATCGTGCTCCAGGCATCGCCCGATGCAGACACGAACCTCTTTGGCGGACACGTGATGGCGATGCCCCCGAGCAGGATGTATGTCGCCGGCGTCGAGTTCAATCGCATGGGGCAGAACATGCATCTGGCCCGGTATCCGATCCACTGGCATATCGTCGGCGATGCGCAAGGACAGTACGTCAAGAACTCGGCGATTCACGACACCTATAGCCGCTGCGTGACCGTGCATGGCACCAACTACGTGCAGGTCGAGAACAACGTGACCTACAACACCATCGGTCACTGCTTCTTCCTCGAAGACGCGGTGGAGCACGACAACCAGTTCGTCCACAACCTGGGGATCCTGACCAAGTGCCATCCCGACGCGCCGTGCGTCCCGACCAACCTCGCCCCGTTCGGATCGGAGGATGGCGAGAACTTCAGTACGGCCGGCCAGGACGCCAAGGATATCCTGATCCCTTCCGACAACACGGCGTCGACTTTCTGGATCACCAATCCGGACAATATTTACCGCGACAACGTGGCCGCGGGGTCCGACGCGATAGGTTTCTGGTTCGCCTTGCCGGAGCATCCGACGGGCGCGTTCGAAGGCACGGATATCAGCAAGACCACCTGGCCACGTCGAACCCCGCTGCGGGAGTTCAAGGGCAACACCGCCCATTCGAACTTCGACGGCTTCATGTCCGACCGCGGCCCTCAGCCCGATGGCCATTTCAGGACCGCCTCGCATGTTGCGCTTGCCGATCCTGCCGATGCGGACAGCCCTCAGGTGGAGACGATCATCGAAGATTTCACCGCCTACAAGAACCGCAATGGCGGCATGTGGATCCGCGGCGAGATGAACCTGTTCAAGAACCTGAAGCTGGCCGACAACGCAATCGGCTATACGCATGCGACCGCCCTCTCCGGTCGTTCCGCCTTTACCTCACGGGTGGTCGACTCGCTGTTCGTGGGCGAAACCGGGAACATCGGCAACCCCAGGACGCCGGCGGAAATGGCTTACGGCCGCAGCTTGCCGACGCCCGAACTCGCGGACTTCCCGATCCGCGGCTACGAGTTCTACGACTATCGTCATGAACTGGACAATGTCACCTTCGTGAATTTCCAGGACAACGCCACCCGCAAGACGGGAGCGATCTCTTACCTGCTGTACACCAGCTTCGGCATGAGTTCCAACAACACCATACAGCGCGCGAAATTCGACAACGCCAAGCCGGTGTATTTCCCGCCGCTGGAACGCAAATGGGGCAACGACGATGCAGGCAGTGGCAGCTATAAGACCGCGGTGTTCCACGATCTGGACGGCTCGGTCACCGGCATTGCGGATTCCTACGTTCTCATCGATCACGAAAATAACGGCATCGCCATCGACGACGCCTGTGAAATCCAGCCCACCTGGAATGCCGCGGTGTGCACGGGCGATGTCGGACGCTTGACTGTCGGCGCCCCCAGCAGTGGTGGCACTCCTGGCTCAGGTCCCGCCAGAGGCGCAGCCGCCGGTCCTGGCCCAGGCGCCGGTCCTGGCCTGGCGGCCGGTCGTGGCGGTGCCGGGGGGCCTCCTCAGCCGGCAGTCATTCTCAGCCGCAATGACAAGGAACTCACCCTGGCCGGCGCCACCAACATACGCGCCGGCACTGAGATCAAGGTGACCACCGAAAGGCCGTCCGTGGACCTGCGCCTCAGCGAACTGGACAGCGGCTCGTGGATGATCTTCGAACTGCCGGGATTTGCCACCGCCGCCTCGGGTACGCCGCAGGACAGCCTGGACGCGCTGCGCAACGCCAGCGACACCTCGTACTACAAGGACCAGGACTCGCTCTGGGTCAAGGTGGTCTCCAATGGTGAAGGCGCCCGTCTCAGCGGTGCCAGCGCCGGAGGCACCAGCCTCCAGGTCAGCCGTTGAGCTGATTCCTGCCATAGGGGCAAGAGCCCCCGGTGCAGACCGGGGGCTCTGTTTCGACCTCCCAGCCCTCCCTCATCCCTCATAGCCCAGAGCGCCGCCCTTTGCCGGGCGCGCCGAACCAAAGGCGGCCGTTCTTGACCTCACGCGGTACAGCGGCGGCTTCGGCGGCGCGCTCGGTGCTTACTCGGGAGCGGACGTGGTTTTTGCCGGGGGCGCCGTGGCGGGCGGCGGTGGATTGCGGTTCGGGCTTGGCCTGGAGATAGGATTCGTAACGGTCGTACAACTGCGGATGCGCCTGCTGGCTGATGTACTGGCGGCGGTGCGGGGGACTGCCCTGGAACTCGCTTACGCGCAGGGTATCCGCATCCACGCGTTCCACGCGCAGCTGGCCGAGGGCGGTTGGCGCATGGAGGCCCATCAGCAGGCTGCCGACAAGCGCAAGGGTAACCGTCGTGTGTTTCATCGTCTGCTCCTTTGCTCGAGCCGGCCTGGGGGCGCAACTCGTGGAGGCGCCGATTTTCTTCCCAGGCCGGGTTACAAGGAGACTAATCGAGATAGCGCCACGATAAATGGCAGCTTGTGATAGGAATTATCTTGAACGACGCAGGACTCAGGGCGCTTCGATCAACGCCAGCACTTCCCGCGTCTTCGCCTGCATCAGCGCAATGTCGCCACGCGTTTCCACGTTGAGGCGAATCACCGGCTCGGTGTTGGACATGCGCAGGTTGAACCGCCATTCGGGGAAGGCCAGGCTCACGCCATCGGTGTAGTCCACGTCGAGCGCCTGCGCCTGGTAATGCGCCAGCACGCGCGCCAGCACGGCTTCGGCATCGTCCACCTTGCGGTTGATCTCGCCACTGGCGGGGAAGCGCGCAATCGCTTCCTCCACCAGTTGCGACAGCGGCTTGCCGGTGGTGCACAGCAGTTCCAGCACCAGCAGCCAGGGAATCATGCCGCTGTCGCAGTAGAAGAAATCGCGGAAGTAATGGTGCGCGCTCATCTCGCCGCCGTAGATCGCATCCTCGCTGCGCATCTTTTCCTTGATGAAGGCATGGCCGGACTTGCACTGCACCGCAATGCCGCCGCACTCCTGCACCACCGCCTGCGTGTTCCAGATCAGGCGCGGGTCGTGGATGATGCGGCTGCCCGGCTGCTTCTTGAGGAAGGATTCCGCCAGCAGCCCTACGATGTAATAGCCCTCGATGAAGGCGCCCTTTTCGTCGAAAAAGAAGCAACGGTCAAAATCACCGTCCCAGGCCAGCGCCACGTCCGCCTTGGCGGCAAGCAGCGCATCGACGGTGGGCTGGCGGTTTTCCTCCAGGAGCGGGTTGGGCACGCCGTTGGGGAAGTTGCCGTCCGGCTCGTGGAATATCTTGATGAACTCGAAAGGCAGGTGTTTTTCCAGCAGATCCACGATGCGCCCCGCGCCGCCGTTGCCGGGATTGCTCACCACCTTGAGCCTGCGCAGCGCGCCCAGGTCCACGTAGGACAACAGGTGCTGCACGTAGGCGTCCTTCACGTCCACTTCAGTGACCTTGCCGATCGTGGCCGCGGGCGCGAAAGCGTTGCGTTCCGCCAGCTTGCGGATGTCCTCCAGACCGGTATCGGCGCTGATCGGGCACGACTCTGCGCGCACGAACTTCATGCCGTTGTAGTCCTTGGGGTTGTGGCTGGCCGTGACCACGATGCCGCCGTCCACGCCGAGATGGCTGGTGGCGAAATAGATTTCCTCGGTGCCACACTGGCCGATGTTCAGCACGTCCACGCCGGAATCGTTGAGCCCGCGCGTCAGCGCGCTGCACAGCTGGCGGCTGCTCAGGCGGATGTCGTAACCCACCACCACGCGCTTTGGCTGCAGGAAGGCGGCATAGGCACGGCCGATGCGATAGGCGATGTCGTCGTTGAGCTGGTCGGGAATGCGGCCACGCACATCGTAGGCTTTGAAGCAGGTGAAGCTATCCATGGTGATTCCTCGTGGGCTCAATCCTGGTAGACGTTCTGGTAGAAGAACTGCGTGGCTTCCATGAAGCCGGGTACGCTGCCGCAATCGAAGCGGCGGCCCTTGAACTTATAGGCAAGCACCCGGCCCTGGCTGGCCTGGGTCATCAGGGCGTCGGTAATCTGCACTTCGCCGCCGCGGCCCGGCGGGGTGTCGCGCAGGATGTCGAAGATATCCGGCGTGAGAATGTAGCGGCCGATGATGGCCAGGTTGCTCGGCGCATCCTCGGGCTTGGGTTTTTCCACCATGGCGTTGACGCGCATCAGTCCGGGCGCGATTTCCTCGCCGGCCACCACACCGTATTTGTTGGTTTCGTCACGCGGCACTTCCTCCACCGCCACGATGGAACAGCGGTAATACTTGTACAGGTCCACCATCTGCGACAGCACGCCCTTGCCGGGGTTGTGGCACAGGTCATCTGCCAGCACCACCGCGAAGGGCTGGTCGCCGATCAGGGTTTCACCGGTAAGAATGGCGTGGCCGAGTCCTTTCATTTCGATCTGGCGGGTATAGGAAAACACCGCGTCGTTCATGATGCGGCGGATTTCGCGCAGGTAGTCTTCCTTGTCGCTGCCGGCGATCTCGTGTTCCAGCTCGTAGTTGATGTCGAAGTGATCCTCGATGGCGCGCTTGCCGCGGCCGGTGACCACCCCCATGCCGCTGATGCCCGCGTCCAGCGCTTCCTCCACCCCATACTGAATCAAGGGTTTGTTGACCACGGGCAACATTTCCTTGGGCATGGATTTGGTGGTGGGCAGGAAGCGGGTACCGTAGCCCGCCGCCGGAAACAGACACTTCTTGATTGGGGAATTTTTCATGTTGCGTGAATCCTTGTAACTTCGTTGAATTCTGTTCAGTCCTGACGTCCGTAGACATCTTCCAGGCGCACGATGTCATCCTCGCCCAGATAGCCGCCGCACTGCACTTCGATAAGCGTCAGCGGCTCGGCGGTGCGGTTTTCCAGGCGATGACGGGTGCCGATCGGAATGTAGGTGGATTGGTTTTCCGTGAGTTCGAAACGTTCATCACCGCGGGTTACCGTGGCGACCCCACGCACCACGATCCAATGCTCCGCCCGCTGATGATGCAACTGCAGCGAGAGCGCGGCCCCCGGTTTGACGATGATGCGTTTCACCTGAAACCCGGCCTCCCCTGCCAGGCCTTCGTACGAACCCCAGGGGCGGTACACCTTGCGATGCAATACCGCCTCGGGCCGCTCCGCGCGCAGCAGCTGCTGCACGATGGCTTTCACATCCTGCACCCGGTCCTTGGCCGCCACCAGCACGGCATCGGCGGTTTCCACCACGATGGCGTGGTCCATGCCCACCAGGGTGACCAGGCGCGATTCCGCCTGCACGAAGGAATTGCGGGTATCGTGCAGCAGCACGTCGCCCTTGCAGACGTTGCAGTCGCCATCCTGCGGGCCATGGCCCCAGACCGCCGACCACGCGCCAAGATCGTTCCAGCCGGCATCCAGCGGCAATACCACGCCGGCGCCGGTATGTTCCATCACCGCATAGTCGATGGAATCCGAAGGACAGCCGGCGAAGATTTCCGCCGGTATCCGGTAAAAATCCAGATCGCGCGCGGCGCCGGCCCAGGCCTGTGCGCACACGCTGGCGATCTGCGGCGCAAAATGCTGCAGTTCGCGCTGGAACGTGGCCGCGGCGAACATGAACATGCCGCTGTTCCAGTAATACTCGCCACAGGCCAGGTAGGCGGTGGCGGTGGCCAGGTCAGGTTTCTCGACGAAACGTGCCACCGCGTAACCCGCGCCCACTTGCGCGCCCCGCTGAATGTAGCCGTAGCCAGTTTCGGGACGGTCGGCCACGATGCCGAAGGTGACCAGCGCGCCCTGCTCCGCCTGCTCGCGCCCGGCAAGCACCGCGCGCTGGAAACTGCCGACGTCGGCAATCACGTGATCGGCCGCCAGCACCAGCAGCGCTGCCCGCGGATCATGCTCGCCCGCCGCGCAGGCCGCCAGCGCCACCGCCGGCGCCGTATTGCGCCCCACCGGTTCGAGAATGATGGTGGCACCTTCGATACCGAGCTGGCGCAGTTGTTCCGCCACCAGAAAACGGTGTTCGGCATTGCACACCACCACAGGGCTCGCCACGTCCGGCAGACCCTTCAGGCGTTGCAGACTCTGCTGAAAGAGGGAAAGGCCGGCGGCGTCGCCGGACAGGTTCAGGAACTGCTTGGGAAGCGCTTCCCGGGAAGCCGGCCACAGGCGCGAACCCACGCCTCCAGCCATGATGACGGGAACCAGCATAAAGAATCCTTGGTAAACCTCTGAAGCGCTTGAAAGCGTTCGATTATAGCCACAATCCCAAGCGCGACAGGTAGCTTGCGCCGGTTTTGGGAACTGCCGCACAAGGGTACCATCATACCCCCGCGGCGTTAGGCGTCTGCCGCGCGAACCTATATAATGCGCCGTTTTCAGCCAGTTCGGCCAAGGCCTGCTTTCAGGAACCCATGAACCAACTTTTCAGCCCAAAATCCAGCTACAACCGCGAAGAACTTCTTTCTTGTGGCCACGGCCGGATGTTCGGTCCGGGCAATGCCCGGCTTCCGATCGGCAACATGCTGATGGTGGACCGCGTCGTCGAGATCAGTTCCACCGGCGGCAGCGAGGGCAAGGGCCACATCCTGGCGGAGTTGGACATCCACCCCGACCTCTGGTTCTTCAGCTGCCATTTCGAAAGCGATCCCGTGATGCCCGGCTGTCTCGGGCTGGACGCCATGTGGCAGCTGGTGGGTTTCTACCTGGGCTGGCGCGGCAACCCCGGCAAGGGACGCGCGCTCGGCTGCGGCGAGGTCAAGTTTACCGGCGAGATCCTGCCCACCGCCTCCAAGGTGCAGTACGAGCTGGACATCAAACGCCTGATCGAGCGCAAGCTCGTCATGGGCATCGCCGATGGTCAGGTTTCTGTGGATGGCAAGGTTATTTATACTGCCAAGGGCCTCAAGGTCGGGCTGTTCAAGCCGGACGAGAGCCTGGGCTGACCCGCCGATCCACACCCATCAACAGAGGTACAGTATGCGTCGTGTAGTGGTCACAGGGATGGGCATCATTTCCTGTATTGGCAATGATCCGCAGTCAGTCCTGCGCTCGCTGAAGGAAAGCCGGAGCGGCATCGTCTACCGCCCCGAATATGAAGAGCGCGGCATGCGCAGCCACGTGGCCGGCGCCGTGGATCTCGACTTCAGCACCCAGATCGACCGCAAGGACCTGCGCTTCATGGGCGCCGCCGCTTCCTATGGCTACCTGGCGCTGCAGCAGGCCGTGGCCGATTCCGGCCTGGAGGAAAACGAAGTCTCCAACATCCGCACCGGCCTGATCATGGGCGCCGGCGGCTCGTCCACCGAAGACATGGTGGAAACCGCCGACGTGCTGCGCGAACGCGGCCTCAAGCGCATCGGGCCCTACCGCGTTACCCGCACCATGGGCAGCACCGTGTCCGCCTGCCTGGCCACGCCGTTCCACATCAAGGGCGTCAACTATTCCATTTCCTCGGCCTGCGCCACCAGCGCCCACTGCATCGGCAACGCCATGGAGCTGATCCAGCTCGGCAAGCAGGACGTGGTGTTCGCCGGCGGCGGTGAAGCCGAACACTGGACGCTCAGCTGCATGTTCGACGCCATGGGCGCGCTGTCCACCCGCTACAACGCCACGCCGGCCGTCGCCTCGCGTGCCTATGACGTGGACCGCGACGGTTTCGTGATCGCCGGCGGCGGCGGCGTGCTGGTAATCGAAGCGCTCGATCACGCCCTGGCGCGCGGCGCGAAAATCTATGCCGAGCTCACCGGCTACGGCGCCACCTCGGACGGTTACGACATGGTGGCCCCGTCCGGCGAAGGCGCCATACGCTGCATGCAGATGGCTATGCAGAACGTCCAGCGTCCGGTCGACTACATCAACACCCACGGCACCAGCACCCCGGTGGGCGACGTGAAGGAAATCGAAGCCATCCGCGGCACTTTCGCCGGCAAGCCGATACCGCACATCAGCTCCACCAAATCGCTCACCGGCCATTCCCTGGGCGCCACCGGCGTGCAGGAAGCGATCTATAGCCTGTTGATGCTGCAGAACGACTTCATCGCCGCTTCCGCCCACATCGACAATCTCGATCCCGCGGTGGCCGACATGCCGATCGTGCGCGAGCGCCTGGACGGCAAACGGCTCGACGCGGTGATGTCCAACAGCTTCGGCTTCGGCGGCACCAACGCCGCGCTGGTGTTCGAGCGCTACGAAGGCTGAGGCGCAAGCGAAACGCCGCCAGCCGGTCCTGCGGTAGACCCACCGGAGAATCGCATGAAAACCACCTCTCTCCTTTTATGCCTGCCGCTGCTCCTGACGAGCAGTGGCCTGCCGGCGCAGTCTCCCCTGCAAACCCAACCCGGCGGCTTCGGGGTTCCAGCCGAGGGCAGCAAATCGCTGGTGCCCGGCGTGCTGCCCGCCGCGCAAGCCTTTGCCCTGAGCGCGTTCGTGGAAGCCGACACCGACATCGCCCTGCTCTGGGAAATGCCGCCCGCTTACTACCTCTATCGCAAAAGCCTGATGCTGGAACTGGCGGACGGCAGCCCGCTCGAAGACTACATACTGCCGAATGGTGTGACGGTGGAAGACGAGTTCTTCGGCGCCAGCGAGGTGTACTTCGACCGCCTGCTGCTGCGCCTGCCGCTGAACGCGGTGCCGCGAAGCGCCTTCGTCACCAATCCCGATGGCGCGCGCACGCTCGAATTGATGGTGAGCTACCAGGGCTGCGCGGAAGAGAAATACTGCTATCCGCCGCAGCATGCGCCGCTGACGCTGGAGCTGCCCTGAACAGCGCATCGCAGCTCTCGTCCCTGCCGCTGTTGCGCTGAACACCGCGCACTCTTTCCCATCCCGCTCCAGACAAGAGACCGCGCTCGGGTTTAATACCCCGTGCCGATTTGTTAAGGTTTTGCCTTTGCGCAAAAAACGCCTGTTTTTGCGCCTGTTTTGATTTCGGAGCACACATGAACGAACAGCTGAACGCCTGGCTCGACCGGCTGCAGGCAAATTCGACCATGGGCACTGTGGTGGCCTGCGTCTCGCTGCTGGTGGCCGCCTGGCTGACCAACTTTCTCGTCAAGCGCATCATCGTGCGCGCCTTCCTGCGCATGGCGCGCGCGCAGAAGCTCGGCGTGGAAGCCCAGGTGCGCAACAGCGGCATCATCCGCCGCCTGGCCAACATCTGCCCGGCACTGGTACTCATCCTCGGCGTGCGCCTGATTCCCGACCTGCCGCCAATGCTGGTGCAGGTGGTGGCCAACGTGGGCGCCGCCTTCATCATACTCAGCGCCGCCATCGCGCTGGGCCTGCTGATGGACATCACCCTGACGGTATACAACCGCCGCCCCAACGCCCACCTGCGGCCGATCAAGGGCTACCTGCAGGTGGTCAAGATCGCCATCTACATACTGGCCGCGGTGCTGATCGTGGCGGCGCTGGTGGACCGTTCGCCCTTGATCCTGCTGTCCGGCCTCGGCGCCATGGCGGCGGTGCTGATGTTGATTTTCCAGGACACGCTGTTGTCACTGGTGGCCAGCGTGCAGATTTCCTCCAACGACATCGTGCGCGTGGACGACTGGATCGAAATGCCGCAGCTCAACGCCGACGGCTTCGTGATCGACATCGCGCTGCACACGGTCAAGGTGCAGAACTGGGACAAGACCATCACCACCATTCCCACCAAGCGTTTGATCACCGAATCGTTCAAAAACTGGCGCGGCATGCAGCAAAGCGGCGGCCGGCGCATCAAGCGCAGCCTGTTCCTGGACCAGCAGAGCATCCATTTCCTCGACGAGACCGAACGTGAATACCTCGCCAGGTTCCGCCTACTGGAAGGCTACCTGCATGACAAGCTGACCGAAATCGAAGACTGGAACCAGCAACTGCAGGAAGCCGGCAAGACCGCGCTGAACCGGCGCCGCATCACCAACATCGGCACCTTCCGCGCCTACGTGGACCGCTACCTGCGCAGCCACCCCGGCATCAACCAGGACATGACCTTCATCGTGCGCCTGCTCGCCCCCACCGCCGAGGGCCTGCCGCTGGAGTTGTACTGCTTCACCAAGAGCGTGGCGTGGGTGGATTACGAAGCCGTGCAGGGCGACGTGTTCGATCACCTTCTTGCCATCGTGCCGGAATTCGGCCTGCGCCTGTTCCAAAGCCCAAGCGGGCACGACGTGCGCGAGGCGATGCGGTGGCTGGCCCAACCGGCGGCTGAAGAGGTCGTGGAGGCCTCGCCAGAACAGCCGGGGCAGGAACAAGACCACTAAGCGCCGCCAGATCCAGTCCCGTGGCCCTGCCCGCAAGCATGTTGTATAGCTTACCCGGCGTTCTGCTGGTGCTGGCCGCGCTGCTGCCCGGCGCGACCGCCGCGCAAGATGTACAACACTTCGAGCAGCGCTACGCGGAGGTATTGGGCACCACGCTGGAACTGTCCATGTATGGTCCGGACCTGCCCGCGATGGAGCGCGCGGCGGCAGCGGCATTGGCGGAGATCGAACGGCTCGATGGCATATTCTCGCACCGCCGCCAGGACAGCGAAGTAATGCGCCTCAACCGCGCGCGGCTCGTCACGGGCGCTTCTTCCGAGTTGCTGGATCTCATCGAATTGTGTGCACAGTGGGAACAGGCCAGCGAATCCCGCTTCAGTTGCAAGCTCGGCCGCCTTCAGGCGCTCTGGGACGAGGCGGAACGGAGCCAGGTGCTACCGGACCAACAGCAACTAAGGCGGCTTGCCGCCACCATCGCCACGGCCAGGCCGGCGCTCTTTCGTGGTACCCGCACCGTTTCGCTGCCGGAACCGGTGGAACTGGATATGACTGATATCGCCACGGGCTTCATCCTGGACCACGTGTTGACCTTGCTGCGCCGGAACCTGCCGGACGCCACCGCCATTGGAATGGATCTCGTCGGCACAGACGCCATCTACTGGGGACAGCCGCCCGCCATCGACGGCTGGCACGTGGACATTGCCCACCCCCTGCAGGCCGAGGACGGCGGACCGCTGATCACACTCAGCACCACCGGTCGCGCGATCACCGTCCGCAGCCACCTCGACCGCTACCGCACAATCGCCGGACAGCGCTACAGCCAAACCCTGGTTCCCGGCAGCGGCTGGCCCGTGGAAAACGGTATCGGCGCCATCGCCCTGGCCTCCAGCGCGGTAGCCTCAAACGTCGCCGCCACCGCGATGACCCTGCAGTCCACCGCCGCCGCCATCGCCTGGACCGATGCCCAGGACAACCTCGATGCCATGGCCCTGGACGCAAGCGGCAATCATGCGGAATCGGCCCGCTGGCAAACCTTCGTCGCCGAAGAAACCAGCCTCAACGACGACAGCGTGCTGGCGCTCACCTACACGCTGCCGCCCTTGCAGCCTCAGGGAACCTATTACCGCCCCTACCTGGCAATCTGGATCAGCGATCCGGACCAGCGTCCACGCAAGAACCTGCTGCTGCTCGGCCAGGAGCAGCGCTGGGCGCGTGAAAATTCACGGTGGTGGCGGCGCGTGGGGCGCACTGATCCTTCTCTGGTGGACGGCATCGCCCGCCCTACCCGGGCGCCGGGCGAATATCGCCTCATCTGGGATGGACGCGACGAGGATGGCGCCAAACTCGCGCACGGCGACTACCTGCTGCACCTCGAAGCGGCGCGCCAGGAAGGCGGCCATTCCTACCTGGCCATCCCCTTCAGCCTCGGCACGGCACAATCGCTGGAACTACCAGGCGAAGGCGAGTTGGGACGCATCGTGCTGGATACGGTACCGCGCCGATGATCCGCAAGTCCGACAAGCTCACCGCGCCTCACCAAAATCCGCCGGCAGCGGCCAGTTGCCATTGTAGGGTTCCCAGTTGGGAGCGGGTTCGCCCGGTTCGGGGTAGTAGATGACGGAGTAGATTTCCGAGATCAGGTTGTCCTCGACGTAGAACAGTTCCAGGAACACGCAGCGGCGCTGGAAGCCGTTGGCGTTGCGCATGAAGATGGCCGAGGTGACCACCACCTGTTGTTCCTCGTCCACGATGGGGAAGCGGCGGGCGCCGACCAGCGAAATGTTGAAGTTGTCGAAATTGGAGCCGCAGTTGGTCTGCCCGTTATAGCCGTCGTTCCGTCCTTCCGCCAAGGGGCGGCCGGTGACCAGCACGCCGTTCTCCGCGCGGAAGCAATCGGGATGCGCCAGCACCAGCGAGCCGTCACCCGCGGTCAGGCCGTCAAAGTAGCTGTTGGAGATACCCAGCAGCGACGCGCGAGACAAGCGCTGTGCCGCCGGCACGTCGCGAATGCGCGGCGGACTCTCGAGCAGATAACCGGGATTGGCCATCAGTTGCCCGGTGCCGTCGGGCTGGGCCGGACCATTCATGGCGCCAAGCATCGGCGCGGTGATGAACCATTCGGCTTCCGCGATCTGGCGATCCAGCACCTTGATCCGCACCATGGCCACTTCTTCCGGACGGTCGTCGGTCTGCACCACGCCGAACCACAGGCCTTCTCCCGTGCGAGGATCGAGATAATAGCGGGCACCGTCGCGCAGCCCCGTGACATGTTCCCACACGCCGTTGCCGACGCGTTTCACGATCGTGTTTTCCGTTTGCCGGTAACCGGGCATCAGCGATGCAGCCGACGTGTCGCCTGCAACGACAGCGTTCATGTAACCGGTGATGAGTTCCTGCAGACAAGCGCGGTCGCAATCGTTGGTGGCTGCCGACGCACCGAGCGGCGACAGCAGTGCGGCAATCAGCGCCAAGGGGAAAAGGTATCGCATGGGAGTTCCTCCTTTGTTGTTTTTATGAGGCACGCAGGGCCAAGGCCCGCGCTGATAATACGCAGGAAAATGTGGGAACGATAGGTTGGACAAAATATGCAACCGGATAAAGACGGTTTTTTCAACCAGAGAAAAGCGGAGCTTCTAACCCCATAAAAGCGGACTTATGATCCAGGCATTCATAGCGGTTCCGTACCCGAATCCACAGCCACGGCATAGTCCCGGAAAAACTGCACCGCTCCTGCCTCATCGATTTCACTGGCGGCAACACCCAGCACAAAAACAATGATTTCCTCCTGGGTGGCCTCCAGACTCCAGCCATTCAAGGCCAGGAATACATCCGCCGCCAGAAAGGCCGTGCGCTTGTTGCCATCGATGAACGGATGATTCTTCACCAAACCGAACAAGTAGGCAGCCGCCAACTCGAAAACGTCAGCATCGGCGTAATGGGGCTTCTGCAGCGGGCGATTCAAAGCGGATTCCAGCAGGCCCTCGTCACGCAATCCCGCGCCACCGCCGTGCTGCCGCAACTGCTCCGCATGAATCGCTTCGATAAAGGGGCGGTCGTCCAGAACGATCATTTGGCCAATTCCCGCAGGGCGACCTCGTATTTTTTCATGCGCTCGCGCGCCACCTTCATGCGGGCTTCGAAATTCTGTGCGGAATCAACGAGCGGACGCAGACGGATTTCTCCCTGATCCGCAAGCAACACCACATTGTCGCCGGCACGCAGGCCGAGACGCTCAAGCAGGTCCTTGGGGATGATGACGCCTTCGGAATTGCCGATCTTGCGGATGACGGAGTTCATGATCGTGTGTCCTGAATGACTTGCCAGGCATTGTTATAACTCAAGTTACAACATTGAACAAGAACAACCGGTGCTGTGCTCAGGTGCCGGAACCCTCCACCGGTGAGAAGGGAGAGAGAGGCAGAGGGACTGCTTCCAGCACCTGAGCACAGCATCGACAAACACCGCGCAAGGCCGCGATGCGCCACCATGGAGATAGGTTCAGCGTTTCCTCAGATCAGTTCGCCATCCATCAGTTCCACCTTGCGCGCCGCCCGCTGCGCGAAGCGGGCGTCGTGGGTCACCATGCAGATGGTGCGCCCTTCCGCGTTCAGCTCGTCCAAGAGGTCCATGATGGCAGCGCCGTTGAAAGTATCCAGGTTGCCGGTGGGCTCGTCCGCCAGCAGGATCGACGGGTTGTTCACGATGCCTCGCGCCACCGCCACGCGCTGCTGCTGGCCGCCGGAAAGTTGCGAGGGATAGTGACTGGCGCGGTGGTCCATGTGCACCTTGCGCAGCTTGTCCATCACTACGTCATGGCGCGCCGATTTCGGCATCTTGCCGTACACCAGCGGCAACTCCACGTTCTCGAACACCGTCATGTCGCCGATCAGGTTGAAGGCTTGGAACACGAAGCCGATTTCCTTGTTGCGCAGCGCGGCGCGCTGGTAGGCGTCCAACCCCGCCGCCTCATGACCATTCAGTAAATAATGGCCGCTGGTGGGACTGTCGAGCAGGCCGATGATGGAGAGCAACGTGGACTTGCCGCAACCCGAAGGGCCGGCGATGGAGACGTACTCGCCCTCTTTGATGCTGAGGGAAATATCGTTCACCGCGCGCGTTTCGATGCTGTCGGTGAGGAAGTGGCGGCTGATGTTGTGGAGTTCGATCAACGCGGCGGTTGGGGTCATGGGATTCTCCTGATGTAGTGATGTCTTCATAAGGGTGCGCGACTCGTCTGTCATTCACTGCGCAATGCCGATACCGGCTCCATCCTGGCGGCTCTACGGGCCGGCAGGTACAACGCAAGCAGCACCGTCAAGCTCAGCACCAGCGCGCTTGCCAGATAGATAAGAGGATTCATCGCTGACGTTTCATACAGCAGCGGCTCAATGGATGGCGCGGCAACGAGCATCAGCGCCAAGCCCAGCAGTAGACCACGCAGAAAGATTTTCAGACCCTGAAAAATGAACAGACGCATGATGCCGGTCGGGTGGGCGCCAATGGCCATGTGCACGCCGATCTCGCGCACGCGCTGGCTGATGTTGTAGGAAACCACACCAATGACGCCGGAAAGCGTTACTACCAAGGCCAGTACGCCGAAGACTGCGATCAAACTGGTGCGTAACTTCGTTGGTGCCAGCCACTGATCTCTTACTTCATCGAGCGGCGTGATCGCGTCGATCGGTTGCAAGGGATCGAGCCGCTGTATGATTGCAGCGACGGCGTTGGCGGTCTGCCGCAGATCAGTGGTGGTTTTGACGTAAAGGTTGATCCTCTGCGTCGGGCTCGCCCCATAGTGGGTATAAACCATTGCGGCATCTGGAGTATCGATACCACGCGCACGAATGTCCCCCACAATTCCAATGATCGCTGCCCAGTTGTTACCCTGATTCAGTGATATGCGCTGCCCAACCGCATCGCCTCCAGCAAAATACCGGGTAGCGAACTTGTCATTGACCACTACGACTTCCGGTGCATTCTCATCATCGCTACCCGCGAAAATTCGACCGGCCAGCAATGGAATGCGCATTACACTGAAGAAGTCCTGCGATACGATAGTGAAGCGTTCGCGTATCGCCAGATCTCCACCATCCACGCCCCTACGTTCCAGCACCATGGGCATCGCTGGAAAGCCTCCCCCTTGTAGCAATGGCGTTCCAGAAATTCCAGAAGCCGTCACTCCCGGCAACACTCTGGCTTCCGCCAGTACTTGCAGCATCATGTCTCGCTCCGGCCACATGGTCGATATATCCATGCCACGCATGGTTGTACTCAACATGACTACGCTTTCGGTGTCGTACCCGGTGGGTTGATTGGTGAGACCATAGAGGCTCGAGACCATCAGCGCGGTACTGGTCAGCATCACGAAGGCTAGCGCACACTGAGCGGCCAGCAGCGTATCCCTGAGACTTTTTGCACCGATTGAAGATGTAGCTTTATCTCCCCCTTCCTTCAAACTTCGATTGATATCCCGCGTCTGTACACTCGCGACAAAGGCACTTATAAGACCAGTTGCCACTGCGAGTACCAGGCAAAACCACAGCACGCGTCCGTCCAGGCTTATCTCTGTCGCCAGCGGGGTGTAGATAGCCGCGAATTCGGCTAGGAAGCGAAGCCATATGGCCGCCAGAACCAAACCGGCCAAACCGCCGATGACGGAAATCACGATGCATTCCGTGAGCAGTTGTCGCCTGATCCTGCCAGGATCGGCGCCAACCGCTTCACGCACTGCCAACTCTTGACTGCGTCGCATCACGCCGGCAAGCGTAATATTGGCGAAATTGAGACTGACAATCAGCACCACGAGAGCCGCCAGGGACATCAACAAACTAACTGTCCTCGCCGAAGCTCCGATGATGTCTTCCTTCAATGGCTTCAAGCTGATGGTGTAGCCCGAATCTTCGGAATAAATATCCGGGTAGTTGCTCTTCAGTTGGCCGACAAGTATCTCGAGGTCAAGGCGGGCCTTCTCCAGAGATACACTATCGCCCAGCTTCCCGATGACATGGCTGACAACGCCTTGCCTTCTTTCATTCATGACTCTTTCATTCGACATGACAAAGTCATTGGCAGCCGTTATCCAGACATCGTTGATGCCAGGATAGGGCGGCATTTCGGGCAATACGCCGACAACCGTATAGGAGAACCCGTTCATCTCCATCGTGGTGCCGAGCACATCCGGACTCCCGCCGAACTCCTCAATCCAAAAGCGGTTACCGAGCAGCATTACTGGTGCTGCACCAGAACGATCGTCCTCCGGAGCAAACAACCGACCCAATGCCGGAGTAAGCCCCAAAGTCGCAAAGAAACTGCCATCCACGGTGCCAGTATCAACCAAGAAGGGACCACGATCGCTGTACAGTGTCCATTGCTCCTGAAAGTACTGGATAACTGCAGAAAACGCCGAGCTCTGCTCACGTATGTCAGTGAGTGTTAGCAGCGACCATGGCATGTCATCGAGCTGATTACCCGGCTCGTGCTGCTCCAGCTTCACCAACCTGTCGCCATCCGCATAGGGCAACGGTGCCAGCAGCACGTGCCAGGTCATGCTGAACATGGCGGTGTTGACGCCGATGCCAAGCGCCAACGTGACGATAATCAACAGCGACGTCGCCGGCTGTCGCAGCAGATTGCGCCAAGCGTAGGCAATGTCATGCAGCAGTTGGTTCATGCCTCGGCTCCGTTATTGTTGTTATTCGGCATGCAGCGCCTCCATCGGATGCAGCGCACCTGCCTTGCGGGCGGGGAGGTAAAGCGCGCCAAGAACCATGAGGGTCAACACCAGCACGCTGAATGAATACAGGCCAATATCCACTGCAGCAGTTTGGTACAGCAGCGGCGTCAAAAACGGTGCCAGCGCAAGCATCGACACCAGCCCAAGCAGCAGCCCTATGGCATACACTCTTAGGCCTTCAGAGAGGAACAAGCGCATGATGTTGGCAGGCGTCGCGCCCGTCGCCATGTGAATACCGATTTCACGCATACGTTGATTGATGTTGTAAGAGACGACACCGATGACACCGCAGAATGTGACGATCAGCGAAAGCGCTCCAAACACGCCGATACCGATTGCGCGCAGTCTCGCCGGTTCCATCCATTCAGACTTGAGGGCATCCAGCGTTACCGCCCGCTCCACCGGCTGGCGCGGATTCAGGTCGTGTACGATGGCCGTGACGACACTCGTCAAAGCGTTCGGCTCATTCGTGCTGCTTACATACAGGCTCAGCGACTCACTGTAGTTCTGCCAGTAGGACAAATAGATTGCGGCCTGGTCGATTCTGTCCAGACCCTGCGAACGGATATCGGCGACAACACCAACTATGGTGAGCCAGGGCCCGCTATAGCCGAATCGTATGTGTTGTCCCAGTGCATCGCCCTTGGGAAAGAGTTTCTGCGCCAAACCTTCACTGACGATGGCGACGCGTGGCGCCTCCTCGTCGTCGGCTGCCGTGAAATCACGGCCATGCAGCAAGGGGATGTCCAATGAACCGAAGAACCCCTCGGACACGGCCCTGCGTACCGCCACCGGCGCCGCGCCATCGGCGAATACCCTGCCCTCCACCGAAAATGGCGGCATCAAGGATAGATAAGCCACATCCTGCAGAAGAGGCTCGCCACTTAAGACAGCCGCGCCGTTCACGCCGGGCACAGCGCGCACCTCTTCAAGCAATTGCCGGTTGAAATCGCCGGCCATCACCCGCCAATCGTCGCCAGGCTGGAGGGTGAGCGGCAGGTTCACCACGAGTATCCGCGAGGCCTCGTATCCGGCATCCTGGGCATGGAGCCTATAAAGACTGGAAATGATCAATGCCGACGTCGTCAACAGAACGAACGCAAGCGTGTATTGCGTCAGCAACAGCAGGCGCCGTTTCTTCACACCCAGCGATGACGCCGTAACCTTGTCGCCTCCTTCCTTCAGGCATTTGTTTATGTCCCGGCTGGTCATCGTCGACATGATGCCAATGAAACACCCCGTGACCAGCACCGTACCCAAGGCCAACAGCAGCACCGTGCCGTTCATATGAATCTCGCTTGCCAAAGGCGTATAGCCGGCGGCGAAATCCGCCAGCAGACGCAGGCAACCATAGGCAATCACCACGGCCACCAGGCCGCCCATCGCCGAGAACAACACACTTTCCGCCAGTAGCTGGCGCACTATCATGGCAGGATTCGCGCCGACGGCTTCCCGGATCGCAAATTCCTGACTTCTTACCAAAGTCCTGCCAAGCACGAGACTGGCGATGTTCGCGGCGGCAATCACCAGTACCAGGAACGACAGTCCCGCCATCAGCGCAAACGTGGCATCGGCGTTTTCCAGCAGCACACTACGCAAGGGCCTGGCAACAATGTGGTAGCCCTCCGGATAGATATCAGGGTAAGCCACGCCCAGGCGTTGCGCCGTGATTCCCAGCTCGGCACTCGCCCGGGACAAATCAGCCCCATCCTGCAGGCGTCCAAATACAGCGTGCAGCGGACCATAGCCTCGCTTGTCTTCAGCGTTCGGAGAAAAAGCACGGTAGGGGTCTGTGGTCTCCGGAATCCAGACGGCATTGGCATGCGGAAAAGGCGGCAGCTCCGGCAGCACGCCTATCACCGTATACGCCACATTCATTATTTCCAAAGTGCTGCCGACCGCAGCAGGATCTCGTCCATATTCCTGATTCCAGAACGCATACGACAGTAGAGCCACCGGTTCCGCACCAGCCACATCGTCTTCGCGATCGAAACCACGCCCGAGCAAAGGCTGTACGCCTAACACTTCAAAAAAATTCCAACTTACCCCACCTCCCATTCCCTGAACCGGCCCTCGCGGCCCCTGTATCGCATAAGGCAACTGGCTATAGCTGGCAATCGCGGCAAACGCAGTAGTTTGCGCGCGCACATTTTCCAGCGTTGGAATAGACCAATTCCGGTCACTCCGCCCCGCAATGGAGGCCGTTTGCTCCAACTGCACAATGCGGTCTCCGTCCGTATAAGGCAGAGATCCCAGCGCCACCTGGGCAACCATGCTGATCATTGCCGTGTTGATGCCGATGCCAAGCGCCAGCGTGACGATGATCAACAGCGAGGTCGCCGGCTGTCGCAGCAGATTGCGCCAGGCGTAGGCGATGTCATGCAGCAGTTGGTTCATGCCTCGGCTCCGTTATTGTCGTTATTCGGCATGCAGCGCCTCCATCGGGTGCAGCGCGCCCGCTTTGCGAGCCGGCAGGTAAATGGCGAGCAGCACCACGAGTGTCAGCAATAGGACAACCGCTGCGTATATGCCGGGATCGAAAACCGAAGTCTGGTACAGGAGAGGTTTGAGCAGCGGCGCGGCAAGCAATGTCAGCAGCAAGCCAAAAGCAAGGCCGCAGCCATAGGTTTTCAATCCCTGGGTAACGAACATCCGAGTGATCTTTCCAGGATTGGCACCCACTGCCATGTGGATGCCGATCTCGCGCACGCGCTGACCGATGCTGAAGGACACCACGCCGACGACACCCGACAGGGTGACGAGCAGTGCCAATAGCCCGAACAGACAGATCAGCACCGTACGCAGCCGGGTGGGACTCAACCAGTCGTTGCGGATTTCATCCAGAGGCTGCACCCGGATTACCGATTGGTGCGGGTCGAGCTCGTGCACTATCGTAGTAAGCACGTCCGCCAGTTCAGTCAGGTTGCCGCTGCTGCGCACGTAGAAGTTCAGGGCATCGGTGGGGTAGTCGCGAAAGAAGTACAACGCTGGTTCATCCTCCGCGCTCAAGCTACGGGAGCGAAAGTTTTCCACCACGCCAACGATCGGCAGTTCGAACGAGGTGCCCGTATAACGGATGATCTTGCCGACGGCGTCCCCTCCCGGGAAAAAGCGCTGCGCAAGACTGGCGTTCACGATCGCCACGGGAGGTGAACCGACATCGGCTTCTTCGAAGAGGCGGCCGCGCAACAAGGGAATCCCCATCACCTCGAACCACCTTGCGGAAACGAAGTTGATGCGCGTGCTCAAGGACTGTGCGGGAGCAGAACCAGCGGGATCATATACGTCGAAGGATGCGGGCCGCAGCCAGGCAACATTCTGCAGCAGCGGCGCGCCGCCGAAGATGCCGCTTGCCTGCACACCGGGCAGCGCTTCGGCACGCATGCGTAGCTGTTCGCCGAAATTCCGCAGGTAGGCTTGCTTCTCCTGACCGGACGCCGCAAGGTCCACGTTCATCAGCATGCTGAGCTCGAGCACGCCAGCGGTATCGTAACCGGCGTGCTGGTGGCTGAGCCGATAAAGGCTGAGCACGATCAGCGCAGCGGTACTCAGGACCACGAAGGCAAGTGCAAACTGCGTAAGCAACAAAACCTGCCTGCGCCATTTGCCGGCAGTGGACGCCGTCACTTTATCACCGCCTTCCTTCAAAGCCGCGTTGATGTCCCGTCCTTTGTAGAGAGCCAAGGCAGCGCTCAGTGCGCCGGTGAGCAACGCGGCCGCCAGCGAATAGGCAAGCACCGTGGCATCCAAGGTGATCGTGTTGGCAAGCGGGGAATAGCTGGACACGTAATCCACCAGCAAGCCAAGACAGGCCTGCACGATACACAGACCCAATACGCCTCCGACCAGCGCAAACAGCAGGCTTTCCGTCAACACCTGGCGCCGGATGCGGCCCGGGCTTGCGCCCACGGCTTCACGAATGGCCAATTCCTGGGCTCTAGCCGTCAATGCCGCCAGGTTCAGGTTGGCGACGTTCGCGCTTGCGATGAACATCACCAACAAGGCAAGGCCGAACAGTAGTACGAAAATGCCGGCGGAGTTCCCGGTCATTTCGTCCTGCAGCGATCTGAGCGCCAGCGAATAATGTTCGGTATAGACTTCGGGCCAGGCTTGCGCCAAGCGCGTGGCAATCGCCCCCATCTCCACAGCCGCCGCTTCCACCGGGATGCCGGCGTTCAACCTGCCGAACACATTCTGGATGTAACCGCTGGCACGATTGCTTGCCACGTCCGTCACGCCGTAAATCCTGAAGGGATCATGTACCGCCGGCACCCAGGCATCATTCGCCTGTGGATAGATCGGCATGGCAGGCAGCACGCCGATCACCCGGTACAGAATTCTGCTCATCTCCAGCGTACGGCCAACCACCGCCGGGTCGGAGCCGAACCGGCTGCGCCAGGCATCATGGGAGAGCAGCATCACGGCTTCCACGCCCTCGAGGGAATCCGCCGCAGTGAAGGCGCGGCCAAGCAACGGCTCCATCCCCAGCATGGCGAAGTAATCCCAGCCGACAAACCCGATGTTGCCCTGCCACGGTTCGCCCTGCCCCACCAGCGTGTAGATGCCCTGCGTGTATTCCACAAGATGAGAAAACACCGTGCTCTGCGCCCGATAATCACCCAACGTGGCATCGGACCACGGCGCATCGGTCGGGTAGTAATCAAGCCCGTTCTGCTCCAGCCGCACCAGGCGCTCGCCGTCGGCGTAGGGCAAAGGTGCCAGCAGGACGCGATAGGCCACGCTGAACATCGCCGTGTTGACGCCGATGCCGAGGGCCAGTGTCAGGACGATGAGCAGCGAGATCGCCGGGCGCTTCAGCACGCTGCGCCAGGCGAAGGCGATGTCGTGGCACAAGGCGTTCACGCGGGTGCTCCCATTCTATTCGACATGCAGGGCCACCATCGGGCTCATACTGCGCACTCTCGCCAATGGCAGGCCAACCGCCACCAGTACCGCGAGCGTGAGGATCAAAGCGCTCGCCACATAGATTTCAGCGCGGCCTGCCGCGGCCTGGAACAGCAGGGGTTCCAGCAGAGGCGCGAACGCCAGCATCAGCACCAGGCCCAGCAGCAGGCCGGCGCCGTGGATTTTCAGCACGTCCTTCATGAAGAGCCGGGAAACGTCGGCAGGACTGGCGCCCAACGCCATGTGGATGCCGATCTCGCGCGACCGCCGGGCAACGTTCCAGGCAACTACGCCGATCACGCCGGAAAGCGTGAGCGTCAACGCGAGCAGGCCGAACAGGCTGACCAGCAGGGTTCTCAGCCTGGCCGGCGCCAGCCATTCGCTTTTCAGCGCCGTCAAAGGCGCAATGCGGCCGGTGGACAGCCGCGGTTCGGTGTCTCTCACCAGCGTGGCAATCGCCTGCTCCAGCGCCCCCAGATCGCCGGTGCTTTTCACGTACAGGTTGATAAGGGAGCTGGGCGATTGCCGATAGTTGATGTAGATGGCTTCACCTTCTTCCTCGCGCAAATCGGTGGCGCGGATGTTGGCGACCACGCCGACGATGGTGGCGGGCACGGGACCCAACTGCAGCGTGCGGCCTATAGCACCGTTCGGAAAATAGCTGCGTTGGAAACGTTCGTTCACCATGGCAACCTGCGGCGCCTGCCGGTCGTCCGCCCGCGTGAAAATACGACCTTCCAATAGGGGAATGCCCAGGACGTCAAAGAGGTTTTCCGTCGCCAGGTTGACTTCCGCCGCCACGCGCGTGGGTTCGCCCGGCAGGGTATTGCCCATCTCGATCACTTCGGGCTGGAAACCATAGAGCGAACCCTGCAGCAAGGGATTGCCCGCGTGCAGCGCCGCCGCCTTCACGCCCGGCAGGGGGGTGATGGCATCCAACAGCCGTAGCGGTTCCTGGCCCGTGTAGGGATCGTCGCCCTCGAAGTAGGCAGGGCTGAGTTCGGTGGTCATCACCAGCACCTGGGCGGGATCGTAGCCGGCGTCCTGCGTGCCGAGGCGATACAGGCTCAACAGCATCAGCATGGCAGTGCTCAGCATGGCGAACGCGGCGGTGAATTGCAGCAGCATCAAGGCATTTCTCCTGCGCCTGCCCGCTCCTGAAGTGGTGACCTTGTCGCCGCCTTCCTTCAAGGCCTTGTTGATGTCGCGCGTGCCCAGCGCCGCCGTAACGCCGCTCAAAATGCCTGCCACCAGGCTCAATAACAGCGTGAACAGCAGCACTGCGCCATCGAGCCGAATCCCGCTGGCAAGCGGCGTATAGCCGGCGGCGAAGCTGCGCAGCAACCCCAGGCACACGTACGCCAGCAGGAACGCAAGAACGCCCGCGCACAGCGCCTGCGCCACACTCTCGGTCAGAAGCTGCCGCGCGATGCGCGCCGGGTTCGCGCCCACGGCCTCGCGCACGGCCAGTTCCTGGCTGCGCGCCGCCATTGCCGCCAGATTGAGATTGGCGACGTTGGCGCTGGCCACCAGCACCACCAGGAACGCGAGCCCGAGCAGCAGGCCAAGCGTGGTGGCCGCTTCGCCGGCCATGTCGTCGCGCAGGGGCCTGACGTTGACCGTATAGTCGGCGTCGTATACTTCGGGATATTCGCGGGCGAGGCGCCCGGCAACGGTGGCGAGATCCTGCCGCGCCGCTTCCAAGGTGATGCCTGGACGCAACCTGCCGACCACATGCGAGATCCACCGTACCTTGCGCCCCTCGGTCACGTTTGCCTCGCGTCCCCATTTGTCGCCGGCCCTGGGAAGCCAGATGTCGTTGGCGTGCGGATAAGGCGCGCCGGACGGCAGCACGCCAACGATCGTGTAGGCGATGCCGTTCATTTCCAACGCCGTGCCGATCACATTCGCATTCCCTGCGAAACGATCACGCCAATAGCCATACCCCAGCAGCATGATCGGCGGCGCGCCTTGCTGCGCGTCATCATTGACGAAGCCGCGCCCCACCAGCGGCGCCACCCCCAGCACGGTAAACCAGTTCCAGTTGACCACGCCCGCCGAGAGGAGATCGGGCCCCGCAGGGCCGTTGAGCGTGTACCGCTGGCGCGAGTATTCCAGCAGATCGGAAAACACCGTGCTCTGCGCCGCGATATCCAGGAAGGTGGGCACCGACCACCAGGAGTCAGGTATGTCCTCGGCCAGTTCCGCCTGGTCGAGCTTCACCAGACGTTCGCCGTCGGCATAGGGCAAAGGCGCCAGTAACACCGGCCACGCCGCGCTGAACATTGCCGTATTCACGCCGATGCCGAGCGCTAGCGTGGCGACTATCAACAGCGATGTGGCCGGCCGCTTCAGCGCGTTGCGCCAGGCGAAGGCGATGTCGTGGAGCAAGTCGTTCATGAATCAGCCCCTCACTCGCCATGCAGAGCCGCGACCGGGCTCATGGCGCCGGCCTTACTGGCCGGCAAATAGATGGCGCCAAGCACGGCAAGCGTCAGCACCAGTGTGCTGAGCAGGTACACACCCACGTCCATCACTGACGTTTGGTACAGCAGCGGTTCCAGGAAAGGAGCCGCCAGCACCATCAAGGCCAGCCCCAGCAGCAAGCCAGTTGCATAGACCTTCAGGCCGTCAGCGACGAACAAGCGGACGACGCGGGCAGGCGTGGCGCCGATGGCCATGTGGATGCCTATCTCGCGCACGCGCTGACTGATGTTGTAGGAGACGACGCCGATGACGCCTGAAAGTGTGACGACCAGCGCCAGCACGCCGAGCAGGCTGATCAGGATGGCGCGCAGGCGGGCCGGTGCCAGCCAGTCGGACCTGACCTCGTCCAGCAGCCGTATGTCCTCGATGGATTGGTCCGGTTTTATCCGGCGCACTATTTCCCGGATGAGTCCGCTCAGTTCCTGCGCATTCATCGCGCTCTTGACGTACAGGTTCATGACGTCGCTCGGCATCTGCCGGAATTGGAAATACACCATCGCGTCTTCTTCCTGGTTCAACCCGCGCGATCTGATGTTGGTGACGACCCCAACGATCGTTCGCCAATCCTGCTGATGCGGTAGCCTTATCCTCTGGCCCAGTACGTCGCCGCTGGGAAAATATCGGTCGGCGAAATTCTGGTTCACCAGCGCGACGAACCCCGCCCTTTCATCATCGTTCGGCGTGAACATGCGCCCCTTCAGCAGGGGAACGTCCAGGAGAGGAAATAAATCTTCCGAGGCGGTGGCAAACACGCCGTAGGCGGTATTGTCGGGTCCGCCACCCTCTTCGAGCGCGAAGGATTGCAACGGCGGGTCGTAGACGGAATCCTGCAACAGCGGTCTGCCGCCAAGAAATCCCGCAGCGCTCACTCCCGGAATTGCCTGCACCTGTTCCAGCAGGCTGATGCCGAAGCTGCGGATCTGTTGTGGAAATAGCTGCGGTTCGCCATCGAGGTCCACGTTGAAGGGCAAACGCATCGCCAGCACCTGCTGCGTATCGTAGCCGGCGTCCTGGGAATTCAGGCGGTGAAGACTGAGCATGACCAAGGCGGCGGTGGTCAACATCATATAAGCCAGCGCGAACTGCACCGCCAGCAGCAATTTTCTCTTGCTTGTGCCCTCCGACGAGGTGGTGGTCTTGTCGCCGCCTTCCTTCAACGTCTTGTTGATGTCCCGCCGGGTGAACAGCGATGGCATGCCGCTCAGCATGCCTACAGTAACGGTAAGCAACAATGTGAACAGCAGCACCGAAATGCCGATGTTCATCGATTGGGCCAGGGGCGTATACCGCGCAGCAAACTCCTTCAGCAGCGCCATGCCCGCCCAGGCAAGGCCCAGTCCCACGAGCCCGCCGCCCATCCCCAACAGCAGGCTTTCCGTCATCATCTGCTGGCGGACCCTGGCCGGATTGGCGCCCACGGCCTCCCTGATGGCCATTTCCTGAGCACGCGATGCAGCCCTGGCCAGGTTCAGATTGGCCACGTTCGCGGCCGCGATCGACACCACCAGCAACGCAAGCACCAGCAACAGTGTGATGGTTGCCGCGGACTCCCCCACCATCTCATCCCGGGCATGGTGAAGGTCGATCGAGTAGTTGGCGTAATAGTCGTCGGGATAGCTGTCGATCAGCCTCCGCGCCACCGTGGCAAGGTCGCGTGCCGCTTCATCCAGCGTGGTGTTTTCTCGCAGCACGGCAAACACATAGTTGAGCTCAAGGCTCTTGCGCGTGGCGTTGGAGCCGACTCTGGGTTTCACATCGTAGGGGTTGCCAGCCTGTGTGATCCAAACATCGTTGTGATGCGGATAAGGTAGCATCGGCGGCAGTACGCCGATTATCGTCAGCGCCAGACCGTTCAGCTCGACGGTCGCGCCAATTACCCTGGGGTCGGCGTCAAAGTCATTCACCCAGATGTCCTGGGATAGCAACATCAGCGGCCTTGCGCCCACCTCGTCCTCACCTTGCTGGAACCCTCTGCCCACTATCGGCTGGATACCCAACACGTCGAAGTAGTTCCAGGCCACCTCCCCCGCATCCACTTGCCGTGGCTGCCCGTCCCGCAGCAGCGTAAGAGAATTCTGGGCATAGTGCGTCATCACCTCGAAGACGTCGCTTTGCGTCTTTACATCCTCGAAAGTGAACCGTGACCAGGGGCGAATGCCCGCACCCTCTACCTGCTCGTGCTGCACCATGCGCACCAGCCGTTCACCATCGGCATAGGGCAAGGGCGCCAGCAACACGTGCCAGGCCATGCTGAAGATTGCCGTGTTGGCACCGATGCCAAGCGCAAGCGTGACGATGATCAATAATGAGGTCGCAGGCCGCTTCAGCGCGTTGCGCCAGGCGAAAGCAATGTCATGCAGCAGTGGATTCATCATGCCGCCTCTACTCACAATGCAGCGCCGCAACCGGGCTCATGGCGCCCGCCTTGCTCGCTGGTAGATAGATGGCGCCCAACACGACAAGTGTCAGTACCGACATGCTGAGCAGATAGATGCCTGCGTCCGTTGCGGAGGTTTGATACAACAAAGGCTCCAGCGATGGGGCTATTGCCAGCATCAATGCCAACCCCAGCAACAGCCCCGCCGCATACACTTTCAATCCTTCGCCGATGAACATGGTGACAACGCGGGAGGGCGTGGCGCCAATCGCCATACGAATGCCAATCTCGCGCACATGCTGGCCGATGTTGTACGAAACGACACCGATGACGCCGGAAAGCGTGACAACAAGAGACAGGAGACCGAAAAGGCCAATCAATGTAGCGCGCAGGCGGGCCGGAGCAAGCCAGGTGGACTTGATATCGCCCAGCGGTTTAACGAGCACGGCTTGGCGTGGGTCGAGTTCGTGCACCACCCCGGCGATATTTCTTGCCAACAACTCCGCATTGGCAGCAGTTTTTACGTAGAGGTTCACGCCTTCCACCGAGAACTGCCAATAGCTGTAATAAACGACAGGACCTTCCGTTTCGTCGATGCCCGTTGACCTGACATCGGCGACTACCCCGACTATAGGCCGCCATTCATCATCGACGCCGCTCAGCCTGATGTTACCGCCCAGAGTGTTGCCTTCCGGAAAGAAGCGTTTGGCAAAACTCTCGTTGACGATAGCTACAGGAACCGCGTTCTCATCGTCCGTTGACAGGAACGGTCTGCCCTGAAGCAAAGAGATGTCCATCAGTTTGAAATAGTCTTCCGAGATCATATTGATGGTCGCGGAAGTCCCCACCCCGGGTTCGGTGGCTGACCACCCCTCAATTTCGAACGGAAACGCTACTGAAAAGGCCACCTGCTCCAGCAAAGGTGCGCCAGTGCGAATTGCTGCCTGGCTTACTTCCGGAATGTTGCTGATCGCCGTAAGTACACCCCTGCTGAAGTCCCTCATCTTCCGCTCCATCTGCATAGGATCGGAAAGGTCGACGTTAAGAATCATGTTGACGGTCAGCACCTGGTCCAGCTCGAAACCCAGATCCTGCCGATTCAGACGCGCCAGGCTGAGTATGATCAGCGCGGATACTGTCAGCACCACAAAAGCAAATGCGAACTGCACCATGAGCAAGGCATTGCGTCGATGCACACCGCTCACAGAGGCAGTGATCTTGTCACCGCCCTCCTTCAGCGCCTTGTTGATGTCGCGCTTACCGAAAAAGGAAACGGCACTACCGAGAATTCCAGCAGCAAGAGCCAGGATAAAAGAGAACAGCAGTACGGAACCGCCCATCCTGATCTCACTGGCCAAAGGCGTATAGCGGGAAGCAAAGTCAGCCAACAGCCTCAAACAAGGCCAGGCGATGAGAAGCCCCAGAATACTGCCCGCGAACGCCAGAATGAGATTCTCGGTCAGTAACTGGCGAACGATCCTGCCAGGACTGGCACCCACCGCCTCCCGAATGGCAAGTTCCTGGTTACGCGCCATCGTTCTTGCCAGGTTCAGATTGGCCACGTTGGCGCAGGCAATCAGCACCACCAGCGCGGCAAGCGCCATCAGCAAAAGAACGGTAAGTCTTGAATCGCGCGTCAGCTCATCCTTCAACGGCACGAGCGTAACGTTGTAGTCTGCGGCGTAATCATCCGGATAAGCGACAGCCAGACGCTGAGCAATGACTTCAGTGTCGCGCGCGGCTTCTTCGAACGTTATGCCATCGAGCAGCTTGCCAATCACCCGTGATATCACCAGCGCCCGCCTGCTCGGGTTAGTCCCCACCCCTGCCAAGGCGTAGGGATCTTTCGTGTCGGGAATCCAGACATCATTGGCATGCGGATAGCCGGGCATACGTGGCAGTACTCCGACAATACGGTAGAGGCTGTGTTGTATTTCCAGCGTCGTGCCGATTACCGCGGGATCGCCGGCAAATTTGCCGAGCCAGAATTCATGGGACAGCATGAGCACCGGCTCGGCTCCCGGGCGGTCGTCATCCATGGACAAGAGGCGACCGAGCGCCGCCTTCACGCCGAGCGTTTCGAAGAAACTGCCGGTTACGAGACCGGCAAGCCCTTGATAGGGCTCGCCGCGTCCCACGAAGGTAAGCGCCCACGAGTTGTATTTGATCAACTCGGAGAACACATTGTTCTGCTCACGAAAATCGCTCAAGGTAGGCCTGGACCAGGAGAAACCTTCACGCCCTTTGCTTGCCTCATCCTGCCTAAGCGTCACCAGCCTGTCCCCATCCGCATACGGCAAAGGGGCCAGTAACACGTTCCAGGTCATGCTGAATATCGCGGTATTGACGCCGAGGCCCAACGCCAGCGTGATGATGATCAGGAGAGAACTTGCAGGTTGTCTCCATGCGTTACGCCAAGCGAGGGCAATATCGTGTGTAAATTCGGACACAGACCTGTTCTCCATCACTCAAAATGCAAGGCTGCCACCGGGCTCAACCCGCTAGCCCTGCGCGCCGGCAGATACATCGCCACCAGCACCGCCAGGGTCAGCACCAGCGCGCTGGCAAAGTAAACGGCGGGGCTCAGTGGCGATGTGGCGTACAGCAATGGCGCCATGAGCGGCGCGCCGAGCAGCAGCATCGTCAGGCCGAGCAACAGGCCGGAGGCGTAAACCTTGAGTCCCTGCGAAAGAAACATGCGCACGATGTCGCCAGGGTTCGCGCCTATCGCCATGTGCACGCCGATCTCGCGGATGCGCTGGCTGATGTTGTAGGACACCACGCCGACCACGCCCGAGAGGGTGATCGCCAGCGCCAGCAGGCCGAAGAGGCCGATCAGGACAGCGACCAGCTGGGGGGTAGCCAGCCATTCCGCCTTGATCGCCTCCATGGCCTTGACGCTGTGCACCGCCTGCTGCGGGTCGATGCCGTGGATGAGGTGGGTGATCGCCGTGCCGAGTTCGGCCGGGTCGCGATTGCTGCGCACGAAGAGGTCGAGGCTGCTGGTCGGCGTCTGGCGAAAGCTCATGTAGTAGGTGACGCCCTCCACGGCGCTGAGCTCCGCGGAACGTACATTGGCCACCACGCCCACGATCGTGCGCCATAGAGGGGTGGCGCCGATGAATACGCGTTGGCCCACGGCGTCGCCGTCAGGAAAATGCAGCTGCTCGAAGTTCTCATTGATGAGGACCACCGGCAGCGAATTCTCGTCGTCCGTGTAGTCCAGCATACGGCCTTTGAGCAGCGGAATGTTCATCACGCGAAAGTAGTCTTCCGACACGATGGTGGTTTTTGCCGTGGGCCGCGTGTCGGCATCGCTCGCGCTCCTGCCCTCGATATCGAAGGGCACTGGCCTGAATGCCGAATCCTGCAAGGGGGTTTCACCCGACAACGCCGCGCTCTCCACGCCCGGCAGCGCCGTCACTTCCTCCAACAGGCGCATGCCGAAGCTTCTTATTTGCGGGTTCGTGACGTAGTTCGAGAAATTCAGGTCCACGCCCACCACCAGCACGCGTGCCGGATCGTAGCCGGCATCCTCATTGCTGAGGCGATACAGGCTGAGCAGGATCAACAGCGAGGCGGTGATGATGAAGAAGGACAGCGCGAACTGCACCATCAGCAACGCCTGGCGCTTGTGCGTGCCGCTCGCGGATGCGGTGGCTTTGGTGCCGCCTTCCTTCAAGGCGCTGTTGATATCACGACGGCTGAACGCCGCAGTGGCGCCGCTCAGCATACCGATGGCGAGCGAGATGACGACGGAGAAGGCGAGAATCGAGAAGTCCATGCGAATCTCGCTGGCGAGGCTGGTGTAGCCCACGGCGAAGCTCTTCAACAGGCTGAGGCAGGGGTAGGCGATGAGCAGCCCCAGCACGCCGCCGGCCAGCGCGTAGACCATGCTTTCGGTGAGCACCTGGCGTGCGATGCGACCGGGATTGGCGCCCACGGCTTCGCGGACCGCCAGTTCCTGCATGCGTACCGACATGCGCGCGAGATTGAGATTGGCCACGTTGGCGCTGGCGATCAGCACCACCAGCGTGGCCATGCCGAGCAGCAGCAGGAAGGTGGTGCCGGAACTGCCGACCATCTCGTCCCTGAGGTAGCGCAGGTCGGCGGAATAGCCACGGTCGGCGCTGTAGATTTCGGGGAAGTCGCGGCGCAGGCGCTGGGCTATCGTGTTCACGTCGTTCGCGCCCTGTTCCAGACTCACGCCTTCCCGCAGCTTGCCGAAGATGCCGGACAGCAGCACGGCAGCGCGGTCATTGATCGTGTCCTGGTCGGCGCGAAAGGGGCAGCTCGAAGAGGTGATCCAGATATCATTGGCGTCGGGAAAGGCGGGCATCGGTGGCAGCACGCCGATCACCGTATGGATGGCGTTGTTCATCTCGAGGTCGCGGCCCACGACCGTCGGATCGGCGGCGAACTGCCGCTGCCAGAAGTCGTAGGACAGCACAATCAGCGGCTCGGAGCCGATCACATCCTCGCCTTCGGCGAAGGTGCGACCCAGCAACGGCCGGATACCGAGCGCGTCGAAATAGTTCCAGGTGACCACGCCGGTCCGTACGCGTACCGGATCGCCGTGGCCAAGTAGCGTGAACTGCATCGCGTGGTATTCGAGCACGTCGGAAAACACCGTGCTTTGATCGCGGTAGTCGAAGAAGCTCTGCACCGAGGAGCCGATATTCTCGCGGCCGGTGGCAGTCTCGTTCTGGCGGATACGCACCAGCCGGTCGCCGTCGGCATAGGGCAAGGGGGCCATCAGCACATGCCAGGTCATGCTGAACATGGCGCTGTTGGCGCCGATGCCAAGCGCCAGCGTGAGCACGATCAAGAGCGCGGTGGCGGGCTGCTTCAGCGCATTGCGCCACGCAAAGGCAATGTCCTGCATCAAGGCATTCATGGCTGAACGCCCTGCAGCGCAATGCTGTCGGCGTCGCCGTAACGGCTCATGTCCGACACCACCACGCGTTCGCCTTCATTCACGCCGCCAAGTACCTGGATACGGTCCACCGAGCCCAGCCCCAGTTCCACCGCGGCGCGGCGGGCGCTGCGGCCGTCCACGCTGAGCACGAACAGTTCGCTGGTGGAATTTTCCTGGGAATACACGGGCCGCGGCAGCACCAGCGCGTCGTCGATGCGGTCGATTTCGATCACGCCCTGCACCCGCAGATCGGGCCGCGCGCCGGGCAGCGGCTCGCTGGTGAAACTGACGTCGACCAGCACCGTGCCTTCCTGCACCGCCGGGTCGATGCGGCTGACAATGCCCATCACATGGCGGCCGCCGGCGGAAATCTGCGCCTTCTGGCCGGTGCGCAGTTCGCGCGCCTGGCCTTCCTGCACGCGCAGCTCGGTCTTGAAGCGGTCTTCCCGCGCCACCCTCGCCAACGGCATGCCGGTGCTGATCAGCTGGCCAGCTTCCACCGGCACGTCCTGCAAGGTGCCTTCGATACCGGCGGTGACGCTGAGGCCGCTCAAGAGTTCCTGGTGCAAATCCAACTGGCGCTGCGCCCGCGCGATATTGGCCTTGCTTGCTTGCAGCTCCGCCTCCCGCAACTCTTCATAGTGGGCGAGGCGTTGTTTCTCGAAAGCCAGACGATCCTCGTACTGGCGCGCCAGCAGCACGGATTCGTTGAGATCGACGCGCGAGACGATGTCGCCAAGGCCGCGGTTGGCTTCCATGCGGAACCGGGCGTTCTCGTACAGCGCCTCGTATTCCGCCACCACGGCCTGCTGCGCCAACAGGTCATTGAGCGTGCGCTTTTCCAGCACCAGCGCTTCGGCGTTCAGCACTTCCAATTCGATGCGCGCGGTGTCGGCATCGCGCGCCACGGTGGGGTTGCTCAGCTCCATGATGACGGTGCCGGGCATGACGTGGGCGCCGGCTTCCACCAGGATGTTTTCCACCCGCCCTTCCACCCGCGAGGCGATCCAGCGCAGTTCCACCGGCACCAGCACGCCGGGGGCGCGCACGTCGCGGATCAGTTCCGTGCGCTGCACGCGGCCGATCACCAGCTCGCGCGCCTGCACCGCGCTGCTGAACAGCCCGGCGGCCAGCCAGTGCCAGGACAGCGTCAGCAGCATCAGCCCAAGCAATACGCCGCCCGCCATTCCCAGGCGGCGCGGCCAGCGGCTGATCTTGCGCGGAATATCCATGCCAATTCCTCCCGATTCTCCTTGCGCACCGATCTTAGGCAGCGGCCCAGGCGCTTGCACGCGCTAATCGACGAACGGGGGAATATGGCGGACGGACGGAGGAATGGCGGGGATAAATCAGGCTGGCTGCACCCGAGGAACAGTGCTTTTTCTCAATGGCCTGGTGCTGCTGTCATTGGTTCGGATGGGGCGAGGCCATTTCCAAAACCACAGGTTCGACGCAAGCAGAATACCCATTTATTCTTCCTGCCCCTTGGGGTAAAACTGCAGCAAAGCACGGCAGCTGCCTTCTGAAAATCGATTGCCAGCCTGCCGGTAATACATGGGTAAATTATATGTCGAAGTCTGCGCCCGCCGAGGGCAATGCCTTCCTGTCCGATCACGTTGCGCTGCTGTTGCGCAGTTACCAGCGGTTGCTCGGCAGGCCTTTGTTGCCGGCCGCCGCTGATGCCCGCGCACAGGCACGGGCACTCTATGATGCCGACTTTGCCGTGGTCTCGCACGGCACCGAGGATGACCCGATCTTCAACTACGCCAACTGTTACGCGCAGCGCCAATTCGAGATGGACTGGGCGACCTTTGTGCAACTGCCCTCGCGCCTGTCGGTCGAAGCGGCAAATCACGAACAACGGGCACGCCTGATGGCGCGTGTCCTGGCGCAGGGCTACATCGATGATTACAGCGGTGTACGCCTCGCCGCCAGTGGCCGGCGCTTTATCATTAGTGGGGCTGTGGTGTGGAACCTGCACGATGAGGCCGGTAACTATCGTGGGCAGGCGGCGACATTCCACGTTTGATGGACGGGGAGCGAGAGGGATAAATCAGGCCAGCTGCATGCGGGCAAACAGCGTTTCGCGGTAGTTGCGCCCCACTTTCAGCAGCACGCCATCACCAAGCAGCACTTCGTAGTCGCCGTTGTCGGTGGCCAGCAGCTTGTCGATCTTGTTCAGGTTCACGATGGCGGAACGGTGGATGCGCAGAAAGCCGTAAGGTTCCAGCCGGCGCTCCATGGCCTGCATGGTTTCCTTCACCAGATGCGCACGCGACAGCGTATGCACGCGCACGTAGTCGCCTTCCGCCTCCACCCAGTTCAGCTCGTCCGGATGCAGGAACTGCACCTGGCCGGAGAGCTTCACGGCGATGCGCGGCGGCGTTTCGCCCACATTGGGGCGCGCCGCCGCCAGCGTGGCCATCAGCCGTTCCAGTTGTTCGGTCTGCCGCGCCGCTTGGGTTTGTTCGAGGCGCAGGCGGGCGCGCTGCAGGCTTTCGTGGAATTGCGCCTTGTCGAGCGGCTTGAGCAGGTAGTCGAGGGCATTGGCGCGAAACGCCTGCACGGCGTATTCGTCGTAGGCGGTGAGGAAGATCACCAGCGGCATGGCGGCGGCGCCCACCTTGGCGATCACGTCGAAACCGCCCACCTTAGGCATCTTGATGTCGAGAAACACCAGGTCCGGCCGCAAGGCGCGTATGGCTTCGATTGCCTCGCTGCCGTTGCCGCACTCGCCCACGATTTCCACATCGCCGGCCTCCCGCAACTGCAGGGCGACGCCTTCGCGGGCCAGCGGTTCATCGTCGACGATCAGTATGCGTAGTGTCATGGCAATGTTTCCGAAGCGTTCAGAATTGCGAATCCTTGTAGGCCGGCAGTTTCAACGTGACCAGCGTGCCGTCGTTGCGGCGCGCCAGAGTCAGTGAAAAGTTGTCACCGTAGATCTCCCGCAGCCTGGCCTGCACGTTGCTCAGGCCAATGCCGCCCTTTTGCAGCGGGTCTTGCTGTTCGTCGAAGCCGTCGCCATTGTCGAATACCTCGATGATCAGCCAACGGTCGTACAGGCGGCATTCGAGCGCCAGCCGGCATTCGCCTTCGCGCGCGGCCAGGCCGTGCACGATGGCATTCTCCACCAGCGGCTGCAACAGCATCGGCGGAATGCGCGCCTGCAGCGTCAGCGGTTCGCATTCCTCGCTGCAGTGCAGGCGCGTGCCGAAGCGGTATTGTTCGATGCGCAGGTATTGACGGGTAAAATCCAGTTCCTCTTCCAGGCACACCCATTTTTCCCGGTGACTGCGCAATGTGCGGCGCAGGAAATTGCTCAGTTCGCCCAGCATGGCGCGCGCCTCGCTGTTGTGTGCCTTGTCGATCAGCACCGCCACGCCGTTGAGCGTGTTGAACAGAAAGTGGGGATTGAGCTGCATGGCCAGGCTGCGCATGCGCGAATCGCTCAGGCTGCGGCTGAGCCGGTAGGCGTCTTCCGTGCGCGTGCGCATCGTTTCCCGCAACAGCCGCTGGCGCGCCGCTCCCACCAGGATGGCGAGCACCAGCAGATCGAACAGCAGGGCGCCGCGCGCAAACAGCAACTGCCCGGCAAAAGCCTGATAACTCCCTGCCGCCAATCCTTCCAGCAGCACCGCCGCCACCAGCGCAAGCGCAACGTGCAGCAGCGGCAACAGTGCACCCACTCCCCACCGGGCGGCGTTGCCAAAGCGTCGTTCCTCATGCGGCAAGCGTTCCAATAACGGCAACAGCAGTGGCGCCAGCACCGCCCACGGCAGCGCCAGATAGGCCAGCCAACGCAGCGCCTGGGCCGGCGCCAGACTGCCGAACGCGGTCTCCAGCGACACCAACAGCGCTGCCGCGGCCCAGATACCTGGCACGGTGGCCACTGCGGCGCCGATGCGCCGCTTGGCGGGAGTGAAGGACATGACAGGACTCCGCATCTCGATGCGGCGATGATACACAACAAGCACGCGCCGATTGCCGTGCAAAAATTTTCGCTATAGGCTCAGCCCGGCAAGCACCCCTGCCGGCGCACCGGTTGGCACACGCGTGCATGCTTCTTCAAGGAGGGCACGATGCAAGACGATACCAACAAGGCGGCACGCGATGCCGCAATCCGCGCCGGCCTGGCCGGCGGCCTGCTTGGCGGCGTGGTGATCTGGATCTACGAAGCCGTGGTGTGGGTGGGCATTCAGCACCAGATGCCGCTTGCCGGCATTCCACGCAACGCCACCGGGCTGGTGTTCGGTCCGGGCGTGCAGGAATCCCTGGGCGTGGGTTCCTATCTGGTGGGCACGGCGATCCATTTCGTGTTTGCGCTCGGCTGGGGCGTACTGTTCGCGCTGTTGTGGCCGGGTTTGCGCCGACGCGGCTGGGAGG